>Ga0070674_100001464_pt1 | contig 12593 bp, 9 predicted proteins | sample KBSM33metaG_FD_65344 | JGI IMG/M metagenome (GOLD analysis project Ga0070674, IMG submission 65344) | Miscanthus rhizosphere microbial communities from Kellogg Biological Station, Michigan, USA - KBS M3-3 metaG | ecosystem: Host-associated > Plants > Roots > Rhizosphere > Soil ... | reverse complement strand
AACAAGGGCGCGAGCGGGATGGAGCGCGCGCTCGATCTGCGGCTGACCTCGCCCGACACCGCCGGGAAGCCGGTCGCGCTGTCGATCGATGCGCGCGCGCAATCGGCGCTCGAGAACGAGCTCGGCCAACAGGTCACCAATCTAAAGGCCAAGGGTGGGGCGGGCGTGGTGCTTGACGTCCGCACCGGCGAAATCATGGCGCTGGCGTCCTTCCCCACATTCAATCCCAACAATCCCGGCGCAGCGCCGAAACCGGCCGTGACTGAGGATGGCAAGCAGCTGCCTGGGCCGTTCTTCAATCGTGTGACCAGCGCCGCGTACGAACTTGGCTCGACCTTCAAGCCGATCACCATGGCCGCGGCGATCGACAGCGGCACCGTCACTTCGATGGCGAAACGCTTCGACGCGACCCAGCCGCTGCAGATCGATGGCTTCAAGATCCATGACCATGATGGCGAGGGGCGCTGGCTCGATATCCCCGAGACGCTGATCCATTCGTCGAATATCGCCACCGCGCGGATCGCCGACGAAATGGGTGGCGACAAATTGTCGGCGATGTTCCGGTCGATGGGTTTCGACAAGCCGATGCCGTTCGAGTTGCCGGCCCGGGGCCGTACGATGTTCCCGCAAAAGTTCAGTCGCGTGACGACGATGACCGCGGGCTTCGGGCACGGTATCGCGGTGACGCCGCTGCACCTCGCCGCGGCCTATGCCGCTCTGGTCAATGGCGGCGTGTGGCGGCCTGTCACGCTGATGAAGGTGCAGCCCGGTGCCGACGTTCCAGGGCGACGGGTGATCAGCGAACAGACCAGCTACCGCATTCGCCAGCTGCTTCGCCTCGTGGTCACCCAGGGTACCGGCCGGACCGCCGACGCGCCCGGCTTCCGCGTTGGCGGCAAGACCGGCACCGCCGAGGTCGCGACGGGCGGCGGCTATTCGAAGAAAGCCAACGTCTCGACCTTCGCGGCGGCTTTCCCAATGGACGCGCCGCGCTATGTGGTGATCGTGATGCTCGATTCGCCCCAGGGAGCCGTCCGAACCGCGGCCTATACCGCCGCGCCGGTGGTCGACCGTTTCATCCTGCGCGCCGGGCCGATGCTCGGGGTGATGCCCGACCCCTCGCGCGACATCAATGTCGACGAGCTGATGCCGCTGATCTGGCATCGCCCCGGCGAAAAGCCGCAAACGATGGCGGATCCCGAATGAAACTGGGCGGGCTGGTGACGGGCGGGGGCGACGCCAGCGTCACCGGCTTCGCGATCGACCATCGCAAGGTCGCGCCCGGCACGATCTTCGGCGCGTTCGAAGGCACGCGCGTCAATGGCGAGGATTTCATCCCGGCGGCAGTGGCGGCGGGCGCGATCGCCGTCGTCGCGCGTCCGGACGTCGCCGTCGACGGGGCGCTGCACATCGCATCGGACAATCCGCGCCAGACGTTCGCGCATCTGGCGGCACGGTTTTTCGCGCCGTTCCCGGAAACGGTGGTCGCGGTCACCGGCACCAATGGCAAGACGTCGACGGTCGAGATGACTCGCCAATTGTGGCGGATGGCGGGGCACCATGCCGCATCGATCGGGACGCTTGGCGTGACGACGTCGGACGACAGCGTCTCGACCGGCCTGACGACGCCCGACGTCGTCACTTTCCTGTCGAACGTTGCCGGTCTCGCCCGTGAAGGCGTCACCCATGTCGCGTTCGAGGCGTCGAGCCATGGCCTGTCGCAATATCGTACCGAGGGGCTGAAGGTTATCGCCGCGGCGTTCACCAATCTCAGCCGCGACCATCTCGACTATCACGGCGACATGGCCGCCTATATGACGGCAAAGCTCAGGCTGTTTTCGGAAGTGCTCGATCCGGACGGCACCGCCGTCGTCTGGGCCGACGATCCGCAAGCCGCGCGCGTCGTCGACCTGGCGCATGCGCGGCGTCAGCGCCTCATCACGGTCGGCGAGCGCGGCGGCGCGCTCCGGCTGGTCAGCCGCGACCCGACCTTGCTTGGCCAGGGGCTGGTGATCGAAGCCGAGGATCGCGAGCTCAGGGTCACGCTGCCGCTGATCGGTGCCTACCAGGCCGCCAACGCGCTGACCGCGGCCGGGCTGGTGATCGCGACCGGCGGCGACGTTGCCCAGACCATCGCCAATCTCGCGCGGTTGCAGCCAGTCCGTGGGCGGCTCGAACGCGCGGTGATCACGCGAACCGGGGCGCCGGTCTATGTCGACTATGCACACACGCCCGACGCGCTGGAGGCGGCGATCGCCGCGCTCAAGCCGCACACTGCCGGGCGGTTGATCGTCGTATTCGGCGCCGGCGGCGACCGCGACCATGGCAAGCGCGAACTGATGGGAGAGATCGCCGTGCGCTACGGCGACCTGGTCGTCGTCACCGACGACAACCCCCGTAGCGAAGAACCCGCCGCGATCCGCGCCGAAGTGCTCAAGGGTGCGCCGGGGGCGATCGAGATCGGCGACCGCCGCTCGGCCATCGCTTATGCCGTCGGCCAAGCGGGCGCCGAGGACATCGTGCTGATCGCCGGCAAGGGGCACGAACAGGGCCAGATTGTCGGCGACCTGGTGCTGCCGTTCGACGACGTGAGTGTAGCGCGCGAGGAGGCGGCGGCGTGACGCGTGGCCAAAACCGGGCTCCCCGGTTAGAGGAGGGGATGCTTGCCACTTTCCTCGCAATCGCCCTCTCTCGATCACCTCGTTCGGCCGGAGGAGCGCAATGACGCTCTGGACCTCGGCCGATATCGCGACAGCCACCAACGGCGCCGCTTCGGCGGCGTTCGACGTTTCTGGCGTCACGTTCGATTCGCGTGAAGTCGGTCCCGGCGACTTGTTCGTCGCGCTGACCGGCGAGACCACCGACGGCCACAAATTCCTCCACCAGGCGTTCGACCGCGGCGCTGCCGGCGCGATCGTCAGCCAGGATACGTCGCATCCCAACGTCCGAGTGGCGGACACGTTCGTCGCTCTGGAGGAGCTGGCCAGGGCGTCACGCGCCAGGACGTCCGCGCGGATCGTCGGGGTCACCGGGTCGGCGGGGAAGACCGGCACCAAGGAAGCGTTGTTCGCCGCGCTCGACCGCTCGCCGGCCAAATCGGCGCATCGCTCGGTCAAGAGTTACAACAACCATACCGGCGTGCCGCTCAGCCTGGCGCGCATGCCTGCCGAGGTCGATTATGGCGTGTTCGAGATGGGGATGAACCATCCCGGCGAACTCGCGCATTTGACGACCCTGGTGCGGCCGCATGTCGCGATCGTCACCGCGATCGCGCCGGCGCACGCGGCGTTCTTCCCTGACGAAAGTGCGATCGCCGACGCCAAGGGTGAGATTTTCCAGGGCCTCGAGCCGAACGGCGTCGCGATCATTCCCTATGACAGCCCGCATCGCGAGCGTCTCGCCGCTGCTGCGGCGCCGCATGCCGCGCGCACGGTCACCTTCGGGATCGATGACGGCGCGGATGTCCGCGCGATCGAAGCGGTCAAGGCGGCCAATGGCGGCACCTTCATCACCGCGCGGGTTGGTGAGCGCGAGCTCAGCTACACCGTGTCGCAGCTGGGGAAGCATTGGGTATCCAATTCGCTGGCCGTGTTGGCGGCGGTCGACGCGGTTGGAGGCGATCTCGCCCTCGCCGGGCTGGCCCTTGCCGACCTTGGCGGGCTTGCCGGGCGCGGTGCCCGTTTCTGGGTCGAGGTGAAAGGCGGCCGCGCGCTGGTGATCGATGAGGCGTACAATGCCAATCCGGCATCGATGCGCGTGACGCTCGCGGTGCTCGGCGAGGAAGCGGCAACCCGCAAGATCGCGGTGTTGGGCGAAATGCGCGAACTCGGCGAAAAGTCGAACGAGTATCATGCTGCACTGGCCGGCCCAGTTCGTGACGCCGGCGTCCAACTGGTCATTCTCGTCGGCGAACAGATGAGGCCGCTCGCCGAAGCGCTTGAGGGCCAAGTCGAAATCGTCCATGTGCCCGACGCCGCAGCCGCGCGCGACCGCCTGATGGCGACACTCGAAGCGGGCGATGCGGTTCTCATCAAGGGTTCGAACGGGGTCGGGTTGGCTGCGGTGGTCGCAGCGCTCGCCGGCGGGAAAATATAATGCTTTATTGGATCGCGCAGGCGCTGGGCTTCCCCCATATTCTTAATCTGGTTCGCTACCAGACCTTCCGTTCGGGCGCAGCGGTGGCGACCGCGCTGCTCATCGGGCTGATCATCGGGCCGCGCTTCATCGGCTGGTTGCGCGTCCGCCAGGGCAAGGGGCAGCCAATCCGCGCCGACGGTCCGCAAACGCACCTCGCCAAGCGTGGTACGCCGACCATGGGCGGACTGATGATCCTGACCAGCATGGCGGTCTCGATCCTGATCTGGATGGATCTGACCAACCCTTATGTCTGGGCGTGCCTGTTCGTCACCCTGGGGTTCGGGACGATCGGTTTCCTCGACGATTACGACAAGGTGCGCAAAGCGAGCACTGCGGGCGTGTCTGGCAAGGTGCGCCTGCTCGGCGAATTCGCCATTGCGGGCATCGCCAGCGCCATCATCGTCCACACCAACACCGCCAATGGCACGCACCTCTATCTGCCGTTCTTCAACTCGGTGGTGATCGATCTCGGCTGGTTCTACGTCGTGTTCGCCGCCTTCACGATCGTCGCGTTCGGTAATGCGGTGAATCTGACCGACGGGTTGGACGGGCTCGCGACCATGCCGGTGATCATCGCCAGCGTGGCGTTCATGCTGATCGTCTATCTCGCGGGTAACGCCAAATTCGCCGATTATCTCGGCATCCCGCACATCCCGCGCGTCGGCGATCTCGCGATCTTCTGCGGGGCGATGATCGGGGCGGGGCTCGCTTTCCTGTGGTTCAACGCGCCGCCGGCGGCGGTCTTCATGGGCGATACCGGCAGCCTCGCCTTGGGCGGCGCGCTTGGCGCGATCGCCGTCACCGCGCATCATGAGATCGTGCTCGGCATCATCGGCGGACTGTTCGTGGTCGAAGCGATGAGCGTCATCATCCAGGTGTTCGTCTATAAGCGCACCGGCAAACGCGTGTTCCGGATGGCGCCGATCCACCACCATTTCGAACAGCTCGGCTGGCCTGAATCGACCGTCGTGATCCGTTTCTGGATCGTCGCGCTGGTGCTCGCGCTCGCCGGTCTGGCGACGCTGAAGCTGCGGTGAAAGATATGTTTGCATATCTTGCACCGCATCCCCGCGAAAGCGGGGATCCAGAGCCGCGGGTGACATGGCCTGTGACCCTGGGCTCCCGCTTTCGCGGGAGAACGCGGAAATGATCACAAGTCCGTCCTGGCGCGGCGAACGCTATGCAGTGCTCGGCCTTGCACGCTCGGGTCAGGCGACCGTGCGCGCCTTGCTGGCGTCGGGTGCGGAAGTCGTCGCTTGGGATAAAGATGATGGCGTACGCGAGGCGTTAGTCGACCTGGTTCAGTCGGACTCGGTTTCGATCGACGGCAATCTTAGTCTTGAAATGGCCGATCCGGTCGAGATTGATCTTACCGGGTTCGCCGGCGTCGTCGTGTCGCCGGGCGTGCCGCTAAACCGACATCCGATCGCGGCCAAGGCACGCGAGGCGGGCGTGCCGGTGATCGGCGATATCGAGCTGTTCGCGCAGGCTCGCGACTATCTTCCGTCGCACCGCGTCGTCGGCATCACCGGCACCAACGGCAAGTCGACCACCACCGCGCTGATCCATCACATCCTGGAAACGGCGGGTATTCCGGCGCGGCTCGGCGGCAATATCGGGCTGCCGATCCTGGGCGAGGAGCCGCTGCCGGTAGGCGGGGTCTATGTGCTCGAATTGTCGAGCTACCAGATCGACCTGACCTTCGGCCTCGATTGCGATGTCGCGGTCTTGCTCAACATCACACCCGATCATCTCGACCGCTATGATGGGTTCGATGCCTATGCCGCGTCCAAGGCGCGGCTGTTCGCGATGCAGTCGAAGGATCATGACGCGGTGATCGGGATCGGCGACGACGCCTCTGCCAAGATCGCGCGCGGCTTGTCGGCGCGCGGCGAGCATCTGTTCAAGATCGCGCCCGGCGTGTGCATGGATCAGTCGCGCTGGCCGTCGCTCCAGGGGCCGCATAATGCGCAGAACGCGCTCGCCGCGATCACCGCGTGCCAGGCGCTCGGCGTCGCGGAATCGGCGATCGATGCCGGGCTGGAAAGTTTCAAGGGCCTCCCGCACCGCATGGAGCGCGTCGGCACCGTCGACGGCGTCGCCTATATCAACGACAGCAAGGCGACCAATCCGGACTCGACCGCGCCCGCGCTGGCGGCGTTCGACGGCATCCACTGGATTCTGGGCGGCCAGGCCAAGACCAAGGACCTCGACGCGTGCCGTCCGTCGTTCGGGCATGTCCGCGCCGCTTATACGATCGGCGAAGCGGGGCCGATGTTCCTCGACCTGCTCAAGAACGACATACCGACCGTTTATGCCGAAACGCTCGCGCATGCGGTTGAATTATGCCGTGCCGCCGCCAAGCCGGGTGAGACCGTCTTGCTGTCGCCGGCCTGCGCGTCGTTCGATCAGTTTCGCGATTACGAGGATCGCGGCGACACCTTCCGCGGACTGGTCGAGTCGCTGGCATGAATTCGCGGTCGGCCAAGGAAGGATTCCTCACCCGGGTCGCGCGACGTGGCGGGCGGTCGGACCGCTCGCCGCTCGGTGCGTGGTTCTGGGATATCGACTGGGTGCTGCTGATCCTGACCCTGTTCCTGATGGCGATCGGGCTGGTTGCGGTCGCCGCGGCCTCCCCAGCGTCGGCGCAGCGCTACTCGGACGCTACGCACCACATGCCCGCGCTCTATTATTTCTGGCGCCAGGTGATGTGGGTAGCGGTGTCCCTGCCGGTGCTGTTCATCGTCTCGATGCTGCCGACCGAAAGCGCGCGGCGGATGGCGTTGATCGGTTGCGCGGGTTTCCTGGTCATGCTGATGCTGGTGCCGCTGATCGGCGTCCAGGTGAATGGCGCGCGGCGTTGGCTAGGTGTCGGCGTCGCGCAATTCCAGCCGTCCGAATTCCTCAAGCCATGTTTCATCGTCGCGGTCGCGTGGCTGTTGTCGCTCAAGAACAAGGAGCAGGGATTGTCGGGCGGCGTGCTTGCCGCGCTGACCGGCGGACTGACAGCCTTGGTCGCCGCGCTGCTGATGCTGCAGCCCGATTTCGGTCAGACGGTGGTGTTCTGCGCGGTATGGCTCGCTTTGCTGCTGATCTCGGGGATTTCGGCGCGAGTGATCGGGGCGCTGTTCGGCGCCGCCTTTGTCGGCGTGATCTCGGCCTATCTTTTCTATTCGACCGCGCGCACGCGGATCGACGCCTTTCTGTTCCCGGACTCGACCGATGCCGCCGACCATTTCCAGGTCAATGCCGCGCGCGCGACGCTGACGGCGGGCGGCTGGTTCGGCACCGGTCCCGGCGGGGGACAGATGAAGTTCCGCCTGCCTGAAGCGCATACCGATTATATCTTCTCGGTGATCGGCGAGGAATTCGGGCTGATCTCCTGTGCGATCGTCGCGGTGATCTTCCTCGCGATCGTCGTCCGCGTATTCGTCAAGCTGTTGGATGAACAGGAAGAATTCCGCGTCCTCGCTGCGTCAGGTCTGGCCATCCAGTTCGGATTGCAGGCGTTGATCTCGATGGCGGTGAATACCGGTCTGGCGCCCTCCAAGGGCATGACGATGCCGTTCATCAGCTATGGTGGCTCGTCGATGATCGCCCTGTCGATCGGTATGGGGTTGCTGCTTGCGTTTACGCGCCGGAACCCGTTTGTGAGTCGCTCACCTTATGTCGTGAAATGGAGCGGCGAATGACGAGAGTGCGGCAATTCGTTCTGGCCGCAGGCGGGACCGGCGGGCACATGGTGCCCGCCGCGGCGCTGGCCGCCGAGCTGAAGAAACGCGGCCACAAGGTCGATCTGATCAGCGACGAGCGCGGCGTGCGTTTTCCGGGACTGTTCGACGGGATCGAAACGCACGTGCTCCCCGCCGGCCGCATGCAGGGCGGACCGTTAGGCTGGTATCGCGCGGGCCGCGCGATGCTCGAGGGGCGCAAGCTCGCGATCGACCTGTTCGAGAAGATCAGGCCAGCAGCGGTGATCGGCTTTGGCGGCTATCCGGCGCTGCCGGCATTGCTCGCCGGGTTCAATCAGAAGGTACCGACCGCGGTGCACGAGCAGAATGCCGTGCTTGGTCGGGTCAACCGGCTGGTGGCGGGGCGGGTGGACGCGATTGCTACCTCCTATGCCAAGGTCGATCGGCTGGCCGACAAATATCGTGACAAGGCGCATTTGACCGGCAACCCGGTACGCGAGGAAGTACTGGCGCTGCGCGACAAGCCTTATCCGCTGCTCGAAGAGGACGGCATTTTCCGTGTCCTGGTCACCGGCGGTAGCCAGGGCGCCAGCATCCTGAGCAGCGTCGTGCCTGACGGATTGTCAATGCTCCCGGTCAATTTCCGTCGCCGGCTGCAAGTGACGCACCAGGCGCGGGTCGAGGACATCGAGAAGGCGCGGGCGAAATATGCCGAGTTGTCGATTGCCGCTGACCTCGCCACCTATCTGCCCGATCTGCCCGAGCATCTTGCTTGGGCGCATCTGGTGATCGCGCGCGCGGGGGCGTCGACCATTGCCGAGCTGACCGCCGCCGGGCGCCCCGCGATCCTGGTGCCGCTGCCCAGCGCGACCGACGATCATCAGACCGAGAATGCGCGCGAGATTTCGGAAGCCGGCGGCGCGCGGACGATTGCGCAGAGCCAGTTCACCCCGGTCGAGCTCGCCAAGCAGATGCAGAAGCTCGGGCTCGATCCCGCCGCGCTGCAGAATGCCGCGGCGCGCGCGAGATCGTGCGGTCATCCCGACGCTGCGCGCGACCTCGCCGATCTCGTCGAGGGGCTCGATCATCCTCCCGCCGACATTCCCGTCGGCAAAGTTCAGACCGCCACACCGGGCGGAGAGGCAGCAGCGTTCGCATGACCGGGTTGAAGACCGATATCGGCGCCATCCATTTCGTCGGCATCGGCGGGATCGGCATGTCCGGCATTGCCGAGGTGATGCACAATCTCGGCTATAAGGTGCAGGGCTCGGACGTGTCCGAGGGCTATGTCGTGCAAGGGTTGCGCGACAAGGGCATCGAGGTGAAGATCGGTCACGCCGCCGACAATCTCGGCGATGCCGCGGTCGTCGTCGTCTCGACCGCGATCAAGCGCGCCAACCCCGAGGTCGAGTGTGCGCTCGAACGCCGCATCCCGGTGGTGCGCCGCGCCGAGATGCTCGCCGAGTTGATGCGCCTCAAATCGACCGTCGCGGTCGCGGGGACGCACGGCAAGACTACCACGACCTCGATGGTCGCGGCCTTGCTCGATGCCGGCGGGATCGATCCGACGGTCATCAATGGCGGCATCATCAACAGCTATGGTTCGAACGCCCGGCTCGGCGACAGCGAGTGGATGGTGGTCGAGGCCGATGAGAGTGACGGCAGCTTCCTGCGCCTCGACGGCACGCTGGCGGTCGTCACCAATATCGATCCCGAGCATCTCGACCATTATGGCAGTTTCGACGCGATCAAGGATGCGTTCGTCCAGTTCATCGAGAACGTGCCGTTCTACGGCGCCGCGTTCCTGTGTCTCGATCATCCTGAAGTGCAGGCGGTGCTGCCCCGCGTGCGCGACCGCCGCATCGTCACCTACGGTTTCTCGACCCAGGCGGATATTCGCGGCGTCAACGTGACGCCGATCCCCGGCGGCAACCGGTTCGAGGCGATCATTCGCGGCCGTGACGGCACGACGCGCTCGATCGAGCATATCGAGTTGCCGATGCCCGGCCGCCACAATGTCCAGAACGCGCTGTCGGCGATCGGCGTCGCGCTCGAACTGGGTGTCGACGATGCGACGATCCAGCAGGGCTTCGCCAAGTTCGGCGGGGTCAAGCGTCGCTTCACCAAGGTCGGCGAGGTCAACGGCGCCGTGGTGATCGACGATTACGGCCACCACCCGGTCGAGATCCGCGCGGTGTTGTCGGCGGCGCGCGAGGGCGTGGCCAACCGCGTCATCGCGGTGGTCCAGCCGCATCGCTATACCCGTCTCAGCAATCTGATGGAGGACTTCCAGCAGGCGTTCAACGATGCCGACATGGTCTATGTCACCCCGGTCTATGCCGCGGGCGAGCAACCGATCGAGGGTGTCGATGCGCAGGCTCTGGTCGATGGCCTGAAGCGCCGTGGCCACCGCGCGGCCGCGACGATCGGTTCTGCGGAAGAACTCGCGAGCGAACTCGCGGGCGTCATCCAGCCCGGCGACATGATCGTGTGCCTGGGCGCGGGCGACATCACCAAATGGGCGGCGGGCTTGGCCGACGGGATCGAGGCGGTGCGGTGACGGTCTGTTACGCCATGCCTCCGGTCCGCGGAAAACTGACCCACGGCGCGCCGCTGGCGCCGCTCGTATGGTTCAAGAGCGGTGGCGCGGCCGAATATCTGTTCGAACCGGCGGACATCGATGACCTCGCCAGCTTTCTTTCCGCGCTCGACCCGTCGGTGCCGGTAATGGGGCTCGGCCTGGGCTCGAACCTGATCGTCCGCGATGGCGGCGTACCCGGCGTGGTAGTGCGGCCGGGCAAGACCTTCGCCAAGGTCGAGCGGCTCGACGAAACCACTCTCCGCTGCGGCGGTGGCGCAAGCGGCATCCTCGTCTCGTCGAACGCGCGCGATGCCGGGATCGCCGGCCTCGAATTCATGCGCTCGATCCCGGGCACGGTGGGCGGCTTCGTTCGCATGAACGGCGGCGCCTATGGCCGCGAGGTCAAGGACGTCCTGGTCGAGGCCGACGTTGTCCTGCGCTCGGGCGAGCGCCGGACACTCGCGCTCGGCGATCTCGGCTACACCTATCGCCACAGCGATTTGCCCGCGGGCGCGATCGTGGTCGGTGCGACCTTCCGCGGCCATCCCGGCGAGCCATCCGCGATTCAGGCCGAAATGGACCGCATCGCCGCCGCTCGCGAGGAATCGCAGCCGCTGCGCAGCCGCACCGGGGGGTCGACCTTCAAGAACCCCGAGGGCCACAAAGCGTGGCAATTGGTCGACGAGGCCGGGTGCCGAGGTCTTCGCAAGGGCGGCGCGCAAGTGTCGGAAAAGCATTGTAATTTCCTGCTCAACCTGGGTGACGCGACCAGCGCGGATATCGAGGGTCTGGGCGAAGAGGTACGCGAGAAGGTGAAGGCGAATTCGGGCGTGATGCTGGAATGGGAAATTCAGCGGGTGGGGGTCGGTTCTTCTCCCTCTCCCCTCCGGGGAGAGGGTCGGGGAGAGGGGCAGTGTGACTCGCTGAGTGAGCAGACTGCCCCTCTCCCGACTTCGCTCCGCTCGTCTGCCCTCTCCCCAGAGGGGAGAGGGCGATGAAGAGCCTCCACGTTGCCGTCCTGATGGGCGGCTGGTCGGCCGAGCGCGAAGTCTCGCTCATGTCGGGCAAGGGCATTGCCGAGGCGCTGGAATCGCTTGGTCATCGCGTGACGCGGATCGATATGGGTCGCGACATCGCGACGAAGCTTACCGAAGCGAATCCCGACATCGTGTTCAACGCGCTCCACGGCACGCCGGGAGAGGATGGCTCGGTCCAGGGCATGCTCGACCTGATGGGTCTCAAATATACCCATTCCGGCATGGTCACCTCGGTCATCGCGATCGACAAGGTGCTGACCAAACAGGCGCTGGTGCCGCACGGCATCCCGATGCCGGGCGGGCGCATCGTCAAGTCGGCCGAAGTGTTCGAGGGCGATCCGCTCAAGCGGCCCTATGTGCTGAAGCCCGTCAACGAAGGTTCGTCGGTCGGCGTTGCGATCGTCACCGATGACGGCAATTACGGTAACCCGATCGGCCGCGATGTCGCGGGTCCGTGGCACGAATTCGAGGAACTGCTCGCCGAGCCTTATGTCCGTGGCCGCGAACTGACCACGGCGATCCTCGGCGGCCGCGCGCTCGGCGTCACCGAACTCAAGCCCAAATCGGGCTGGTACGATTACGATGCCAAGTACACCGACGGCATGACCGAGCATGTCTTCCCGGCGCAAATCCCCGATACGATCGCCGCCGCGTGCAAGCGGCTCGCGCTCGAAGCGCATAACCTGCTCGGCTGCAAGGGTGCGTCGCGCTCGGACTTTCGCTGGGACGATGAGCGTGGCGAGGACGGCCTGTTCCTGCTCGAGGTCAATACCCAGCCCGGCATGACTCCCTTGAGCCTGGTGCCCGAACAGGCGAGACATCTCGGCATCTCCTATCCGGAGCTCGTACAGATGATCATCGACGAGGCGCTGGCATGAGTCGTGCCCCGACCAAGAGCGGGAGGCCGACTGCGCGCAGGCCATCGGCCAAGCGCAAGCAGCAGAAGCCGTCGATCATCGACCGCATCCTGACCTGGCTGCCAATATCGCAGCACACGCTGCAGCGCATCGCGACCTGGTCGATCTTTGCCTTTGCGGTTGGGGCGGCCCTGGTCGTGGCCCAGATCTTCGGCATTCCCGGTGCGGTCGGTACCGCAGTAGCCGAACAGGCCGGCAATGCCGGTTTCCGCGTCGAGCAGATCGAGAT
>Ga0070674_100001462_pt1 | contig 12594 bp, 12 predicted proteins | sample KBSM33metaG_FD_65344 | JGI IMG/M metagenome (GOLD analysis project Ga0070674, IMG submission 65344) | Miscanthus rhizosphere microbial communities from Kellogg Biological Station, Michigan, USA - KBS M3-3 metaG | ecosystem: Host-associated > Plants > Roots > Rhizosphere > Soil ... | reverse complement strand
CGCATTATGCCGCGTTCATCAAGGCCTCGCCGTTCGCGGTGCTCGCGACTGCCGGTGCGCATGGCCTAGACGCCACCCCGCGTGGGGACCAACCGGGCTTCGTCGAGATCGTCGACGATAAGACGCTGTTGCTCGCCGACCGGCGTGGCAACAACCGCATCGACAGCCTCAGGAATGTGCTCCAAAGCCCGTATGTCGCACTGCTGTTTCTGATCCCCGGCATCGGCGAGACGTTGCGCGTCAACGGTCGCGCCGAGATCACCGTCGACCCCGAACTGATCGCCCGCTTCGCCGTCAACGACAAGCCGCCGCGCTCGCTGCTCCGCATCCATATCGAGAGCGTCTTCTTCCAATGCTCGCGGGCTTTGATCCGCTCGGAGCTGTGGAACCCCGACAAGCAGCTGCCGCGCTCCGCGCTGCCCTCCACAGGCGAAATCCTCGCGGCTGTGACGCATGACCGCATCGATGCCGAAACCTATGATCGCGAGCTACCGCCCCGGCTGAAGGCCACGCTATACTAGGCGTGATCCCGAACCGAAGGTCCGCGCAGCGAACGGTGGTCTTCCGGTTTTCGGGCGAGATCACGCCCAAGAAAGCCAGATGTCCGATAGCCTCGTGTCTCCGTTTGCCGCCGGTTGGGCGTGCCGTTGCCCGCGCTGCGGGGAGGGGACTCTGTTCTCGGGCTTCCTCAAGGTTGTGCCGATCTGCGAGAGCTGTGGCCTGGATCTCAAATTCGCCGACAGCGGCGACGGCCCCGCGGTCTTTGTGATCTTCGCCGTCGCTCCAATTGTCATGGTGCTCGCCTTCATCGTCGAAGCGCTGTTCCATCCTGCGCCCTGGATGCACCTGGTCCTCTGGATCCCGACGATCATCATCCTGTCGTTGCTGCTCCTCCGTCCGTTCAAGGCAACGATGATCGCCCTGCAGTACCAGCGCGACGCGGGCCAGGGGACGGCCCGTTGAGCGCTGTCGCCGCAGTCCGCCGGCCTCATGAATACGTCGGTTTCTGGGCCTTCGTCGTCCTGATGCTGGCACTGACCGGCCTCTTCGTCGTCCTCGGCGTCTGGCAAGTGCAGCGCCTCGCCTGGAAGGAGGGGCTGATCGCCGAAGTCGACAGCCGGATGGCTGCCGCGCCCTATGTCATGCCGCCGCCGGACCATTGGGAGTTCGTCCATCTCGACGACCTGGCCTATCACCCGGTCACCGTCACCGGGACTTATGTCCCCGACAAGACGGTTCTGGTCTTCACCAACCTCTCGGACGCCAAGGGCAACTACAGCGGGCCGGGCTATTGGGTCATGGTGCCGCTCGATGCGGGCGGCGGCATTGCCTTCGTCAATCGCGGCTTCGTCCCGCAGGCCAGCGCCTCGGCCTTCGCCGATGGCGGCCCGCTGCCACGGGGCCCGCAGACCATTACGGGGATCGGCATCGCCCCCGAGGAGGCCGGCGCCTTCACGCCCGGCCCGGACAGGGCCAAGCGCGTCGAGTGGGTCCGCGATCCGGCGCGTCTGGCATCCCTGGCTGGGCTCTCTGGCACCGTGCTCGGCCTGACCATCGATGCGCCCGCCACAGCCCCCGGCGCACTGCCGCAGGGCGGTGAGACCACGGTGGATTTCCCCAACAATCACCTCGGCTACGCGTTCACCTGGTTCGGCTTTGCCATTTTGACCCCGTGCTTGCTGGCCTTCTGGGTCCGGCGGCAATTCCGGCCAAAGACCGGAACCTAGGAAACGACGGGCGCCGCGGGGAGGCCTATTTCCTTGCCCCCACACCCTTGTTTCAATAAGTTCCGCCAACTTTCGAATGGGGCATCACCTGATGCGATTTGTCTCGACCCGCGGCGAGGCGCCAGTTCTCGGCTTCTCCGACGCGGTGCTCTCCGGGCTGGCCAGCGATGGCGGCCTTTATCTCCCTGAAGCCTGGCCGCAGTTCACGCCCGCCGAAATCGCCGGTTTCGCCGGTAAACCCTATGCTGACGTAGCGCTGGCAGTGATTTCGCGCTTTGTCGAAGGCGAGATCCCGTCTGACAAGCTCAAGGCCATCATCGATGGCGCCTACGCGACGTTCCGCCATCCCTCGGTCACGCCGCTGGTTGAGCTCGCGCCTGGCCGCTTCGTCCTGGAGCTGTTCCACGGCCCGACGCTCGCCTTCAAGGACGTCGCGATGCAGTTCCTGTCGCGCGTCATGGATCATATCCTGAGTGAGCGGAAGGGCAGGGCCACCATCGTCGGCGCCACCTCAGGCGACACCGGTTCGGCGGCGATAGAGGCCTTCCGCGGCCGCGACACCACCGACATCTTCATCCTGCATCCTGACGGCCGCACCTCCGAGGTGCAGCGTCGCCAGATGACCACCGTTTCCGACGCCAACGTCCACAATATCGCGCTCGCCGGCACCTTCGACGATTGCCAATCCATCGTGAAGGGCTTGTTCCGCGCCCCCTCCTTCCGCGACCAGATGCATCTGAGCGGCGTCAACTCGATCAACTGGGGCCGCATCGTCGCGCAGATCGTCTACTACTTCACCGCGGCGGTTTCGGTCGGCAGCCCGTATCGGCCGGTGAACTTCGTCGTCCCCACGGGCAATTTCGGCGACATCTTCGCCGGCTACGCCGCCAAGCGCATGGGTCTGCCCATCGCCAATCTGGTGATCGCGACCAACTCCAACGACATCCTCGCCCGCACGCTCGCGACCGGCGCGTATGAGACCGGCACGGTTGTCTCAACCATCAGCCCGTCGATGGACATCCAGGTCTCGTCCAATTTCGAGCGCCTGCTGTTTGAATCTCTCGATCGCGACGCCGCCGGTCTGAAGCGCCTGATGAATGGGCTGCAGCAGTCGGGCCACTTCACCATTCCGCCAAAAGCCATCGCCGCGATCCGCGAAAGCTTCGCGTCCGGCCGCGCCACCGAGGCGGAGACCTCTGACACCATCGCAAGGACTCAGCGCGAGGCGAGCTATCTGCTCGACCCGCACACCGCTGTCGGAGTTGCCGTCGGCAACAGCCTCGAGCTGGGCAATGCGCCGGTGATCACGCTGGCCACCGCTCATCCGGCCAAATTTCCGGCGGCGGTCAAGGCGGCGACGGGCATTGAACCGGCCCTGCCGGCATGGTTGTCTGATCTTTATGAACGGCCTGAGCGTTACGACAGGCTGGCCAACGACCAGGGCGCCGTGGAGCAATTTATCCGCGCGCGATCCCGGGCCGGGAGGAACTGAAGTTGAGCGTGCGGACTACAACTCTCGCCAATGGCATGACTGTCATCACCGATGACATGCCGCACCTCGAAAGTGCCTCGCTCGGCATCTGGGTGAAAGCCGGGTCGCGCAGCGAGTCCGAGGCCGAGCACGGCATCAGCCATGTCCTCGAGCATATGGCCTTCAAGGGCACCAAGACGCGCAGCGCCCTCGGCATCGCCGAGGCGATCGAGAATGTCGGTGGCGATCTCAATGCTGCAACCTCGGTCGAGCACACCGGCTACTTTGCCCGCGTGCTCAAGGAAGACGTTCCGCTCGCCGGCGACATCCTCTCCGACATTCTCCAGAACTCCCTTTTCGACCAGGCCGAGCTTGATCGCGAGCAGCAGGTGATCGTCCAGGAGATCGGCGCCGCGCGCGACAATCCCGACGACCACGTGTTCGACCTGTTCCAGCAGGCGGCCTACCCCGATCAACCAATCGGCCGCACGATCCTGGGAACCGTCGAGTCGGTGAAGAGCTTTTCGCCCGCCACCATTCGCGACTACATGGAACGCAACTATGTTGGCGACCAGATGGTCGTCTGCGCCGCCGGCAATGTCGATCACGACTCCCTCGTCGAGACCGCCAACAACCGCTTCCACGCCCTCAAGGCCGACGGCGCCCCGGTGCCGCAGAAGGCCCACTATGTCGGCGGCGAGCAGCGCCTGCTGTCGGATCACGAGCAGGCCCACATCGTCCTCGGCTTTGAGGGCAGGGCCTACAATTCCGACGGCTTCTACGCCGCCCAGATTCTCGCTTCGATCCTTGGCGGTGGAATGTCGTCGCGCCTGTTCCAGGAGGTGCGCGAGAAGCGCGGGCTTTGCTATTCCGTCTACGCCTTCCACTGGGCCTTCGCCGATAGCGGCATCTTCGGCGTCGCCGCCTCGACCGGCGAAGACGAGGTCAACGACCTGCTCCCCGTCGTGCTCGACGAACTGCTGAAGGCCACGGAGACGATCACTGACGAGGAGGTCCTCCGCGTCCGCAACCAAATCCGCGCTGGCCTCTTGATGTCGCTCGAGAGTCCGTCGTCGCGGGCCGGGCAGCTGGCCCGCCAGCAGATCCTCTGGGGCCGTCCGATCCCGCTGCAGGAAACCGTCGATCGCATCAATCGCATCACCGCCGATCGCGTGAAGCAGATTGCGCGGCAGGTGCTCGACAAGGGCAATGTTTCACTCGCCGGCATCGGTCCGGTCGCCAAGCTCCCCGACTACGACGTCATCACGTCGCGGCTCAGACACTAGCTCTCGATGGTCATGCTGAACTGGTTCGTGCGCGACCCGACGCCGGTTCTGACCGGTGAGCGCGTCGTGTTGCGTCCGCCCCGTTCGCGCGACTTTGACGCGTGGCGATCGCTGCGCCGCCGCAGCCGCGATTTCCTCAGACCCTTCGAGCCACGCTGGACCGAGGCCGACCTGAATCGCCAGGCCTTCGGCGCAAGGCTTCTGCGCGGCCGCGGCGAGGCCAAGCGCGGCACCGATTACTCGTTCCTGCTGTTTGAGACGACAGGCAAGACCGAAACGCTGGTCGGCGGCCTGACCATCTCCAACGTCCGCCGGCGCGCGGCGCAGTACGCCAATCTCGGCTACTGGATGGGAGAGGAGTTCGCCGGACGAGGGCTGATGTCCGAGGCCGTCGGTGTTCTGCTCCCGTTCTACTTCGATATTTTGGGACTGCACCGCCTGCATGCAGCCTTCCTGCCGCACAATGTCGCCAGTCGGCGCGTCCTTGAAAAAAACGGATTCAAGGAAGAGGGCTACGCGGAGAACTATCTGCAGATCGATGGGAAATGGGCCGACCACGTGCTCTTTGCCCTGACGCGCGAACGCTGGGACGCGCGCGATCGGACAGCCGGGCGCTGAATGCTTGTCGCAAGGGGGAAACCCCGATACCTAGATGACCGGCGAAAACTCCCGGGCAGAATGACCATCAGTTCAATACGGCACCTTCTCGCCCTGGCGATCTTCGTTCTCGTCGGTCTGGCGGGACTGGCCCCGGCATCCGCCTTCGACGTGGTCACCGCCCCCGAGGATGTGAACGCGGTCAACCTCACCTCTGCCGTAGAAGTCGCCCCCGGCAGCAATGGCAAGATCCAGCTCTCAACTGCCCCTGGCGAAGACGGCATCATCCGTCGTGTCGAGGTGCTCGCAAGTCAGAACGGCACCAACCCCACCTGGGCGCTGTTTGCGCTCAAGAACGACTCCGACGCGCAGATGGATCGGCTGCTGGTCGCGCCATTCTTCCGCCTGCCGGGATCGGGCGTCTTCCGTCCCGACCTTGGTTCAGAGCGCATAACTGCATTGACGCCGAGCGCCGGCATTCGCCCCGTGCGTCTCGCCGACCGTGAAGCCGACGTCTACGAGGTCACCCTCGACCCCGGCGCCACCGTGACCTTCGTCGCCGAGCTCAAGGGCAACACGCTGCCCGAACTCTATCTGTGGAAACCCGACGCCTACCGCGACTACGTCAACTCCTTCACTCTCTTCCGCGGCGTGGTGATGGGCGTCGCCGGTCTCGCCGCGGTGTTCCTCACCATCATGTTCGTGGTGCGCGGTCGCGGCATCTTCCCCACCACCGCCGCGTTTTCGTGGGCAGTGCTGGTCTATCTGCTCGTCGATTTCGGCGTGTTCGGTCCGCTGATCGGCCTCTCCAACGGCGTGACCGCCCCCTTCCGCGCCGCCTCCGAGGCGGGCATCGCCACCACTCTGTTCGCTTTCCTGTTCGTCTACCTGAACCTCCACCGATGGCACTTCCGCTTCGTCACGCTGGCGCTCGCGCTGACCGTAGTGTTCCTCGCGCTCTTCGGCTTCGCCTTCCTGCAACCAGCCGTCGCCGCGACCATCGCGCGGCTGGTGCTGGCGTTGCTGGGTATCACCGGCTTCTTCCTGATTCTGCTGCTGGCGCTGCGCGGCTACGACCGTGCCGTGCTCTTGGTCCCGACCTGGATCATCTACATCGCCTGGCTGTTCTACGGCTGGCTGGTGATCACCGGCCAGGTCTCAAACGACGTGGCCCAGCCCGCGGTCGCCGGCGGCCTCGTGCTCATCGTCATGCTGCTCGGCTTCACCTCGGTGCAGCATGCCTTCTCCGAAGGGCAGGTGTCGATCGGCACGCTGAGCGAGGTCGAGCGCCGTGCGCTCGCACTCACCGGCTCGGGTGACTTCGTCTTCGACTGGAACATCGAGCGCGATCGCGTCGCGGTATCGGATGAACTGTGTATCCGCCTCGGTGAACGTCGCGGGGCGCTTCGCGGCGCCATCAAGCGCTGGCTCGACCGCATCCACCCCGACGACCGCGACCGCTTTAGAACGGCGTTCGATACGCTGGTGGAGTTGCGCCGCGGCAAGGTCTCGACCGACGTTCGCCTCGCGGCCCACGATGGCAGCCACCGCACCTTCCGCATGCGCGTGAAGCCGGTGCTCGGCGGCGACGGCCAGGTCAATCGCATCGTCGGCACGTTGCAGGACGTCAACGAGGATCGCGCCAGCAAGGATCGCCTCCTGCACGATGCCGTGCACGACAGCCTCACCGGCCTGCCCAACAAGCAGCTTTTCCTCGATCGCCTCGAACGCTCGCTCACCCGTGCCAAGCTGCCCAACGGCATCAAGCCGGCGGTGTTCCTTATCGACATCGATCGCTTCATGGAGCTCGAGGAGCGCGTCGGCCATTCGGCCGCGGATTCGGTGTTGCTTGCGATCTCTCGTCGCGTCGCCCGCATCATGCGACCGCTCGACACGGTGGCTCGCCTGTCCGGTGATCAGTTCGCGGTGATCCTCGGCTCCGAGGCCGCCGCCGGCAAGATCGCCGAGACGGCCGAGCAGATTAGAAAGGCGCTCAAGTCACCCTTCAACTTCGGCGAGCGCGATCTGTCGTTGACCGCCTCGATCGGTGTCACCATCTATGACGGCAACCCGGCCACCGCCGATGACGTGCTGCGCGATGCCGAGCTCGCGATGTACTACGCCAAGCGGCTGGGCGGCGATCGTATCGAGGCCTACCGCGCCTCCGCCCGCTCCATCGCCGCCTACACGCGCGCCAGCGAAGAAGACCTCGATCGCGGCCTGCGCCACGGCGAGCTCGAGGTGCAGTTCCAGCCGATCATGGACATCCACTCGGGCGAAATTGCCGGCGCCGAAGCGCTCATGCGCTGGAACCATCCAACGCGGGGCGTGGTCGCGCCCGAAGAGTTCATACCCCTCGCTGAGCGCACCGGCATGATCGAGCGGCTCGGTCGGCTTGCGTTCGAGCAGGCCGCCGCCCAGACGCGCGAGTGGCTGCGCATTTTGCCGATCCCCGAGGAGTTCTTCGTCTCGGTCAATCTGTCGCCCAGCCAGCTGCAGACCGAAACGTTGCTCTCGGACATGCGCGCATTGGTCAACGAGAACCGCCAGGTGGCCAGCCACCTCAAGCTCGAGATCACCGAGGGGCAGGTGATGAGCAATCCCGAGCATTCGGCCTATATGCTCAACGCCCTCAAGGCGATGGGACTGCGCCTGGCGCTCGACGATTTCGGCACGGGGCACTCGTCGCTGAGCTACCTGCACCGCTTCCCGGTCGACACCATCAAGATCCCGGCGCCCTTCGTCCAGATCGCCGACGACAGCGGGCTATCGCACACCCAGGTCCCCATCATTCGCTCGATCGTCTCCCTCGCCAACGAGCTCGATCTGCTGGTTATCGCCGAAGGCGTCGAGACACTGGAAGAAATCGAGCGCCTGCAGCAGCTCAACTGCCAGTACGCCCAAGGCTTCGCCTTCGGCGCCGCCATGAGCGGAGCCGAGTTCACCAAGAAGCTCGCAGCGCAGCTGGGCCGCTAGGCCCGGCTGGTGGTCAGGCATGGCCGGCTGCGCCGCTCAGCGTTGCGCGGGTGATCCCCAGCTGTCCCAGCGCCATGTCGTAGCGCCGCTCCAGGGACGAACCGAACAGCAGCTCGCGCGAGTAGGGGACGGTGAGCCAGCCATTGAGCGCGATTTCGTTTTCGAGCTGCCCGGGCGCCCAGCCGCAGTAGCCGAGCGCGAACACGGCATTGGCCGGTGCGTTGCCGAACGCCATCGACTTGAGGATGTCGAGCGTCGCGGTGAGGCAGATCTCGTCGTTGACCTGGTACGACGTGCCCTCGCGGAAATAGTCGGGCGAATGCAGCACGAAGCCGCGCCCTTTCTGCACGGGGCCGCCCCGCAGCACCTCGCGATCGGGCATCTGGATGGGCTGGTCGCTTTGGCTGATGCCGAGCTCCTCGAGCACGTCGATGAAGCGCATGTCTTCAACGGGCTGGTTGATCACCAGCCCCATCGCGCCCTCGTCGCCGTGTCCGACCATGTAGATGACAGTGCCGCGGAAGCGCTCGTCGCCCATCTCGGGCATCGCCACGAGAAACTGCCCCTTGAAGGAAATCATCGAATGTCTCCGTACCCCAAATTTACTCCACATGGCTGTGGCGGCAATATGCCGGTCACGAATGGCTGATCGGATGTGCCTTCTTTGCCGCTCGCTTCTCCTGTATCGGGATCGCCGATGCTGAGACTTGCCCCACTGCTATTTGTGACGCTTGCCGCCAACCCCGCCTTGGCCGGCGAAACGCCATGGCAGGACATCGCTCCGGGTGTGAAGGCGCGCCTTATTTCGGCGGACAAGCTCAGCGACGGGACCACCTTGGTCGGCCTGCAGATCGATATGCCGGCTTCGACCAAGACGTACTGGCGCATTCCGGGGGAAACCGGCATCCCGGCGGAATTCGACTTTTCGGGGTCGACCGGGCTAACGTCTCCGACGATCGACTGGCCGTACCCACAGATCGATCGCAGCCAGGGCTATCTCGACTACGTCTACTACGGCCCCGTGGTGATCCCGGTCCGCTTCACGAGCGGCGACGCCGGCGGCACCATCGCCGCCACAATCACCCTGGGCGTCTGCTCCGACATCTGCGTACCCGCCCAGGCCAAATTCACGCTGCCGGTGACCTTCGCCAAGCCGGATGTCGGCCAGTCCATCCGCCTCGACCAGGCCGAGGCGCAGACACCCATCGCGTGGGACAAGCCCACCCCCGCCTTCGGCGCGATCACCAGCACGGCCGAGGGTATTGCGATCGCTGCACCCGATCCCTCCATCGACCCGAATTCGCTGATCGCCGATGTGGGCGATCCGGCTATCCTCTTCGAAACGCCGCAAAAAAGCCCGGATGGAAACCTATGGACCGCCAAGCTGCTCGGGGGAGCGGCGACGACGGGGCTGGAGGGGCGGGGCATCCAATTGACGTTCATGACGCCCTCCGGGCCATACACCGTCGACGGCCGGATCGCGGCGTCGTCGCACTGATCGCCCGAGCGATAAATTGGAATTCTGAGATGATTCAACTCGGCGACAAGCTGCCGTCCATCAACGTCAAACTGGTCGATGCCGCCGGCGTGAGCGACGCCACCACACTGGAGATCCTAGGCCAGGGCCGCGTCGTCCTGTTCGGTGTCCCCGGCGCGTTTACGCCCACCTGCGACACCGCGCACTTGCCGGGCTTCGTCGCCAATACACACAAGATCAAGGCGGCGGGGATCAGCAAGATCGTCTGCGCCACCGTCAACGATCATCACGTGACCAGGGCCTGGGCGGAGCGCAGCGAGGCACTGGGCAGCATCGAGTTTATTGCCGACGCCAAGGGTGAGTTCGCACAAGCTCTTGGCTTAGCGAAGGATTTTCCCTGGTCTGGTGAGCCGCGTTTCGCCCGTTTCGCCATGATCCTCAGGGATGGAACGGTCGAAAAGCTCTTTGTGCAGGACGTCGCGGGCGTGACAGTCAGCGGCGCGCCTGCCATTCTGCTGGCACTGCAGGGGGAAGCAGTCTCGTGAGCTTGTTGGGGGGTCGTACGTTGTCTGAACGCGTGCTCGTTGCTCGTATCGCCGCTGTCGCGGTGCTTGGCTTGATGCTGTCGGCCTGCTCGATGGGCGGCATGTTTGGTGGTGGCGCGGCAAAGCCGTCGGCAAACACCGAGGCACTGCAGAATGCGACGGCCACGCCCGAGCAGATCGCAGCTATGAATCCGGCCCTGCCGGCGATCGCCACGGAATGCCCACCGATCAAGGTGCGCCCGGGCGCCGAGGCGGTCTACTATTACGGCAAGGGTCAGGTCGGTAATCCCAAGGACCTGCAGTACCAGGCCGTTATCGATAAGCAGTCGCGCAACTGCACCGTGTCCAACGGCTTGATCACTGTGAAGATGGGCGTTGTCGGTCGCCTGATGCTCGGCCCTGCCGGCAACCAGCAGAGCGTCGACCTGCCGCTTCGCTTCGCCGTGGAACGTGGTGATTCCACGCCGCTCTACTCCGAGCTCTACCAGATCCCGGTCGTCGTAACGCCGCCCGCCCAGGCCGGCGACTTCGTGAAGGTGGTCGACAACATCCAGATCCCCTACGTGCAGGGCGACGAGATCACCATCTGGGTCGGCTTCGACGCCGGCGCCAAGAAGAAGTCCTGAGCATTCGGGCCGTGGCGTTGACTCTGCCGCGGCAATCGTCAGGATACGCCGACTGCGGGAGAGACCGCTCCGGTTCCGACCGGAGTGGCGCCGAAGGAGCAACCGCCCCGGAAACTCTCAGGCAAAAGGACCGCAGTCGGACTGAACTCTGGAAAGCGAGTGGCAACACTCCACCGAAGGAGCAACTCGCCCATAGGCGGCGGGGAAATCTCTCAGGTTAGCGGACAGAGGGGGCACGGCGCGCGAGGGTGGCCTCGCGGGCATTCGTGCAACCGACCCTTGGGTGTCCCGTGTCAGAGCAGAGCAGCGAACCTCTCAACACTGTCGTCCTCAACGACGAACACATCAGGCTCGGCGGCCGCATGGTGCCGTTCTCGGGCTATTCGCTGCCGGTGCAATACCCCACCGGCATCATCGCCGAGCATAAATGGACACGCGAGCATGCCGGCCTGTTTGACGTATCCCACATGGGTCCGAGCCTGCTCATGCTGGGCGACAAGTCCGGCGACCCCGAGCGCGACCACGCGGCGATTTCCGCGCTGGTCGAACCGCTGATCGTCGGCGACATCGCTGGCCTGAAGCCCGGCCAGATGCGCTACACCCTGCTGCTCAACGATGAGGGCGGCACGCGCGACGACCTGATGATCGAACGGCCGGAAGATCCCGCCTGGTCGGGCTCGCTCTACATCATCGTCAATGCCGGGATGAAAGAGGCCGACTGGGCCCTCATCCAGGCAGCCACGGCCGGCCGCGCCGCGCTGCATCGCGCCGACGATGGCGGGCTTATCGCGCTGCAGGGCCCCGAGGCCGTGGCTGTCGCCGAAGGCATCATCCCCGGCGTCGCCAAACTCGGCTTCATGACCGGCGGCAGTTTCGACTGGGGCGGCACGTCGCTCATCATCACCCGCTCCGGCTATACCGGCGAAGACGGCCTTGAGATCCTCGTCGAAGCCGGCAAGGCTGCCGCCCTCTGGAACGAAATTCTATCCGACCCGCGCGTCAAGCCGATCGGCCTCGGCGCGCGCGACAGCCTACGCCTCGAGGCTGGCCTGCCGCTCTACGGTCACGACCTCGATGACACCGTCTCGCCGATCGAGGCTGGCCTCAACTTCGCCGTCAGCAAGCGCCGCCGCGAGGCCAAGGATTTCCCCGGCGCCAGCCGCATCCTCAGCGAAATGACGGGCAATCTCGGCCGTATCCGCGTCGGTCTGTTCGTCGAGGGCGCTCCGGCACGCGAAGACACCACCATCTTCGATGCGCAGGGCATCGGTATCGGCCGCGTCACCTCCGGCGGCTTCTCGCCCTCGCTCAACCGCGCCATCGCGCTCGGCTTCGTCAACCCGCAGCACGCCGCACCGGGTACCCGGCTGCAAGTCGAGGTGCGCGGTCGCATGCAGGCCGCCGAAGTCACACCGCTCCCCTTTGTTCCCCACCGCTACGTCCGGAAGGCCAGCACATGACCACCAAATACACCGAGGACCACGAATACATCCGCCTCGATGGCGCGATCGGCGTCGTCGGCATCACCAACTACGCGCAGGACCAGCTGGGTGACATCGTGTTCGTCGAGCTGCCAAGCGTCGGCAAAAAGCTCAAGAAGGGCGACGAGGCCGCCGTGGTCGAGTCCGTGAAGGCCGCCTCCGAGATCTACTCGCCGGCGTCGGGCACCGTGATCGAGGTCAACATCGCACTTACCGGCGAGCCGGGCCTCATCAACCAGGCACCCGATACGGATGGCTGGATCTACAAGCTCCGGCTCGACAATGCCGGCGAGCTCGACAGCCTGATGGACGCCGCCGCTTACGCCAAGCACACCGCGTGATGTTTGCTGCCCCACCCTCATCCGGCTTCGCCACCTTCTCCCATCAAGGGAGAAGGCAATCGAGCCG
>Ga0070674_100001461_pt1 | contig 12594 bp, 12 predicted proteins | sample KBSM33metaG_FD_65344 | JGI IMG/M metagenome (GOLD analysis project Ga0070674, IMG submission 65344) | Miscanthus rhizosphere microbial communities from Kellogg Biological Station, Michigan, USA - KBS M3-3 metaG | ecosystem: Host-associated > Plants > Roots > Rhizosphere > Soil ... | reverse complement strand
GGCCGCGCCGGTGGCCGCCGCGACGGCGGCACCGCCCGTGACGACGCCGGTGACACCGGCCGCCGCGAGCAGCGCGTCCGGCTTCGAGCCAGGCTGGATCGCCGCGACCGCCGTCGTGATCCTCGCCGTGATCGGGCTCCTCGCCGCCGCGCGGCTCATCCGCCGCCGGGGCACGCCACCGTCATCGCTCAGCTCGGACCCCACGCACACCTGAACCCTCAGGCGGTCGCCTCCGTGGCCGCGCCCAGGATCCGGTCGATGAACAGGTACTCCCAGACGAGGGCCTTGATCTCCTCGATCTTCCCGACGTCGGCCGGATGGGTCTTGACGAGGAGGTCATGGACCTCGGAGGCGACCGCATACGTGTCCTCGGGCACGAGCGTGGCGAACAGGTCGGCCCGCCGGATCGACTCGATCACGCGGTCGCTCGGCCGGTAGCCACCGGACAGCACCAAGCCGAGCGCGCCACCGCCGGGGACACCGCGGTCGGCGCGCTCGTCGCCGTCGCGGTGCGCCCCCACGATCGCGTCGATGACGTCCTCGCGATCGCCCGGCACGATCACCAGGCTGCGGGGCCCGATCCGCTCGAGCATGTGGGCCGGCTCCATCGCGCCGATGGCGACGCCGCCGATGACGAGGTCGAGGTCCGGGCCCGGATGGAGCGTCTCGCCCTGGACGCCCTCGAGGACCATCGCCAGCGTCGGGTTCGACAGGATCGGCCGGTACGGCAGCACCCCCAGCAACGGCACGCCGTGGCGGGCGAGGCCGCGCTCGAGCGTCCGGGCCAAGCCCGGCTTGGTGTCGAGGTCCACCTTGTTGACGATCGCGCCCGCGACATGCACGCCGTGGCGCTCGAAGAGCGCGGCGTTGAGCACGATCTCGTCGATCGGCCGGCCGACGCCGCCCTCGGAGACGATGACCGCGGGGACGCCCAGCATCGCGGCGACCCGCGCGTTCGAGAGGTCGATGACCGCCCCGACGCCGGCGTGCCCGGTCCCCTCGATCAGCAGGACGTCGCGGTCGGCGGCGAACGCCGCGTGGGCGTCCCGGATCCGCGCGCCGAGGTCCTCCACCACCTGGCCGTCGATGAACGACTGGGTGAACCCGCGCGGGATGTGGACCGGGCTCATCTGCCCGAGCGGCTCCGCGAGGTCGAACACGCTGCGCATGAGGACCGCGTCCTCATCGGCCGGGACGCCGTCCTCGATGACGGTCCGCTGGCCGACCGGCTTCATGAACCCGGTCGAGAGGCCGCGGCGGCCGAACCCGTCGAGCACCCCGAGGCTGACCGTGGTCTTGCCTCGGTTCTGGCCGGTGGCGGCCAGGTAGACGTGGCGCATCGGGCGCCCGGGTCAGGGCCGCGAGGCGGTCTTGCGCTCGATCTGCGCGATCGCGTCGCGGAGTCGGGACATCGTCTCGGCGTCGACGGCATCGGGCTCGAGGTAGGGGCCGAGGCGCTCCATGATGTCGGCGACCAGCCCGAGGAACACGCCCGCGTCGGCGACGAAGAACTGCGGCTCGTTGTTGTAACGGACCAGCGTGAGGCGGCCCTGCAGGACGCGGCGTTCCTCGACATGGGCGATCTGGGTCGCGAAGTTGTGGCCCTGGATCCCGTCGGGGTTGTTGAGGAAGTTCAGCGCGTTGTCGATGGCCAGGCCGAAACGGGCCCGCCACGCGATGAGCCGCTCGTGGACCTCGGACGGGATCCTGACCTCGGCGACCTCGTCGAAGACCTCCGGCGCCACGGTCAGCAGACCGACCAGCGTCGTCCCGGCGCGGGGCCCCAGCATCACCTGCAGGCTGCGCTCGAGGGTGAAGACCTCGGAGTCGAAGCGCGGGCTCGTGATGACGTCGGTCAGCAGGTCCTCGACGTTGTCGAGGATGCCCGGCTCCGCCACGGCGTTGGCGAGGTGGAGGATCTCCTCCTTGAACAGGAACTTCTCTTCGTGATCCAGCATGGCCGGAATGCTAGCACCCGGTCAGGGGCGCCCAAGCGACCCGATGGTCAGGCACATGGAAGCCCCGACCGGCGGCGACTGGTCGGGGCTTCGTCGTGCGGGCGATGGGTGGCGGCTTACGGGTAGAGGCCGCGCATCTCCATGGCGTTGGCGACCCGGTCGACGGCCAGCAGGTAGGCCGCGGTCCGCATGTCGCACTGCTCGCGCTGGGCGATGTCCAGGGTCTCGTGAAAGGCCTTGGTCATGATGCCGCGGAGCTTCTCGTTGACGACCTGCTCGCTCCAGTGGTCGCGGTTGAGGTCCTGGACCCACTCGAAGTAGCTGACGGTCACGCCGCCGGCGTTGCACAGGATGTCCGGGATCATGAACTTGCCGGCCCGGAAGAGCTCGGCGTCGGCATCCGGCGTCGTCGGGCCGTTGGCGGCCTCGGCGATCAGGCTGGCCTTGATCCGGCCGGCGTTGCGGCTCGTGATCTGGTTCTCGAGCGCGGCCGGGATCAGGATGTCGCAGTCGACTTCGAGGAGGTCGGCGTTGCTGATGTCGGTCGACCCGGGGAAGCCCTGCACGGTGCCGTGCTCGCCCTTCCAGGCGACGACCTTGGCGATGTCGAGCCCTGACGGATCGTGGATGCCGCCGGTCGAGTCGGAGACGGCCACGACGGTCGCGCCCTCCTCCCCGATGAGCCGCGCCGCGATCGAGCCGGCGTTGCCGAAGCCCTGGACCGCCACCCGGCACTGCTTGAGGTTCATGCCGAGGTGGTGCGACGCCTCGACGATCGTGAAGACGCAGCCGCGGGCGGTGGCCTCGTTGCGACCCTCCGACCCGCCGAGGCTGATCGGCTTGCCGGTGACGACGCCCGGGACCGTGTACCCCTGGTGCATCGAGTAGGTGTCCATGATCCAGGCCATGACCTGGGCGTTGGTGTTGACATCCGGCGCGGGGATGTCGCGCTCTGGGCCGATCAGGACCTCGATCTCCGTGGCGAACCGGCGGGTCAGCCCCTCGAGCTCCTTCTGGCTCAGCTGCTTCGGGTCGACGATCACGCCGCCCTTGCCGCCGCCGTACGGGATCCCGACGACCGCGCACTTCCAGGTCATCCACATCGCGAGGGCCTTGACCTCGTCGAGGCCGACGTCCTGGTGGTAGCGCAGGCCGCCCTTGGCCGGGCCGCGGCCCAGGTTGTGCTGGACGCGGTAGCCGGTGAAGACCTGGACCGATCCGTCGTCCATGTGGACGGGGAAGTGGACGGTCAGCTCGCGGCGCGGCTCGCGCAGGACGCGGCGCAGACCGGGATCCAGCTGGAGCCGCTCGGCGGCCAGGTCGAACTGTCGCTGCGCGACCTCCCAGGGGTTGATCGCGGTCGCGACGTGCTCGGTCGTCATCGAAGGAGGAACCTCATCGTCGGGCGGCATCGCCGTGCCGCCACGTCATCGCGGGTCGTCTCCCGGACGACCCCACGGGGCGCACCGGCCGGGTCCAGGCGGAAGGCCGGAGGTCCGATGCGCGACTTCATGCGGGGCGGAGTATAGCCCGACTCCCCCGGACTTCGCCTACCAGATGGTACCGGTCCGCAAGGTTGTCGCAACCTTGCCGCAACATCAGAGCTGCTCTGGGCCGGCTCAGCCGGCCCGGCCGCAAGGAGGGCGCGAGCACGAGAGCGAGCGCACCCCAAGGTGCGTGAGCGAGCGCGCGGAGCGTCCAACGCCGCGCCGGGTCGGATCAGCAGGCCCCGTAGGTCACGCCTTGTACAAGACCGCCGCCCCGACGCAACCGGGGCCTAGATGCGGTCCGACCGAGGCCCCCACCAGGTTGATCGTGACGTCCTCCGCGCGGAGACCGGCCCTGGCTACGACCTCGTCTCGGAACGCCTCGATGTCGGGGGTGACCGTGTGCAGGATCGCCAGCGACTCGATGGGCCGTTCGCAGATCAGGTCCATGACCCGTTCGCGCGCCTTCGACCTCGTGCGGACGCGGTCCGCGGTCTCCACGACGCCGTGCGTCACCGCGATGATCGGCTTGACCGAGAGCAGGGTTCCGATCGCGGCCTGGGCGCCGCTGATCCGCCCGCCCTTCTTGAGGTACTCCAGCGTCTCGAGGGCCACGTACATGCGCATGTCCGGTGCGCGTGCCTCGAGCGTCGCGGCGATGTCCGCGGCCGACCGCCCGTCGGCGGCCAGCTTGACCGCCATCCGCGCGAGGATCCCCTCCGCCATCGAGGCGCCGAGCGAGTCGACGACGTGGATCTCGCGGTCGGGCAGCATGTCGCGGGCGACCTGGGCGCTCTTGATCGTGCCCGACAGGGTCCCGGCGACATGGATCGAGACGATCGCCTCGGCGCCGGCCTCGAACGCGGCCTCGTAGGCGTCCTTGAAGACACCCGGCGACGAGGCGGCCGTGGTGGGGAACGGCGCGTCGGCGGCGACCATGCGCTCCCAGAACGCGGTGGCCGACAGCTCGACGCCGGCGGTGAACGTCTCGGGGCCGAACGAGACGAGGAGCGGGATCACCTCGATCCCCTCGCTCGCGGCTTCGGCCGGGTCCATGTCCGACGCGGAATCGGTGAAGATCGCGACGCGACTCAAGGCGCTCCTCCTGCCGGCTGGCCTGGGTTGCGGGCATGATACGGGCCGGGTCCAGCCCGGTGTCACGCTCGTCGCGTGCGGAGCCGCTACGCTTCCCCACCATGGAACGCTCGCTGCGCGCCGTCCTGGTCGGGACCTTCCTGCTCCGCTTCAGCACCGGCCTGACGGGCTCGATGCTGGCGTTCTACCTCGTGCACCTGCCCGAGCACGGCGGCCCGAGCGTCGATGCCGTTGTCGTCGGCCTGTATTCCGCCCTCTTCTATCTCGCCGAGCTGGTCCTGTCCCCGGTCTTCGGGATCCTCTCCGACCGCTACGGCCACCACCGCGTGATGCTGTTCGGGCCGATCTTCGGGGCGGTCGCGGTGGTCATGACGGCGCTCACGACGAACCTGGTCGTGCTCGGCGGCACGCGGCTCCTCGAGGGCGCGTCCGGCGCGGCGAGCGTGCCCTCGATCCTCGGCTTCATCGCGCTCGCGACCGCCGGCAACGAGCTCCTCCGTGGCAAGACGGCGGCGCGCTTCGAGGGCGTCACGCTCGCCGGGCTCGCGATCGGCGCCATCGGCGGCGTGAAGCTCTTCGAGCTCCTCGGCCAGACCGCGTTCTTCGTGAACGCCGCGCTCTACGGCGTCGCGTTCCTCGTCTACAAGTTCGGGGTGCAGGACCCGGCCGGCGAGGCCGAGGCCGTGGCCGGCCAGCACGTCCGGATCGGGCGGTACCTGGAGCTGGTCCGCACGTCGCACGTCTGGCTGCTGGCCCCCACGTGGATCGCGCTCAACGCGTCGATCGGCGTGTGGCTGAGCCAGTCGTTCTTCCAGCTGGCCAAGGGCGATCCCCGGTTCCCCGACCAGGCGCTGATGTCGGGCTTCACCGCCAACCAGATCATCATCGGCGGGATCGCGGTGGCCGTCGTCTTCGGTGCCGGCCTGTGGTACTGGGGCAACCGCTTCAAGGCGATGCGACGGACCACCATCATCGGCTACGGCGTCGGCGGCGGAGCCGTCCTGGTCGTCGCCGGCCTCGTCACGAACCATCTCGCGATGACGCTCCCGGTCGTGGCGGTCATCGCGGGCATCGCCGCCGCGGTCGGGCTGTTCGTGCTCGCCGGGGCCACCCCCGCGGCCCTCGGCCTGCTCGCCGACATGTCGGAGCGCTTCCCGTCGGACCGCGGCGCGATCATGGGCCTGTACTCGGTCTTCCTCGCGCTGGGGCAGATCATCGGCAGCCTGATCGGCGGCGTGGCCGCGGACTGGCTCGGCATCGACGGCATGTTCATCGCGACGCTCGTGCTGCTCGGGATCGCCGTGGTGCCGCTGGCCCGGCTGCGGACCCAGGAGCACCAGCTCGAGCAGCTCCCGCCGCTGGACGCGAGCCCGGCGTGATCCAAGCGTGACCCCCGGCGTGACGGACGCGCGCGTCGAGGGCCCCTGGCCGCTGGCGCGCGGCTCGCGGGGGGCGGTCGTCGCGCCGAACCACCTCGCGACCGCCGCCGGCCTCGCGATCCTGCGGGCGGGCGGCAGCGCCGTCGATGCGGCCATCGCCACCAACGCCGTCCTGGGCGTCGTCCAGCCCGCCAGCTGCGGGATCGGTGGGGACGGGTTCTGGCTCATCTGGGACGCGGCCGAGCACCGACAGCTCGCGCTCAACGGATCCGGCCGGGCCGGGTCGCGGGCGGATGCGACGTTCCTCCGCGCGTCGGGCCTGACGGAGATCCCGACGCGTGGACCGCTCTCGGTCACGGTCCCAGGGGCCGTCCGCTCGTGGGGCGACGCGCACGCGCGGTTCGGGCGGCTGTCGCGGGCGGCGGTCCTGGCCCCGGCCATCGAGCTGGCACGGGACGGGTTCCCGGCCACGGCCTCCTTCGTCGACGCGGTCGAGTGGGTCGCGCCCGAGGTGGCCGACGCGCTCGGGCCCGATGCCGGGTTCTTCGCGGTCTTCCGTCCGCACGGCCGTCCGTGGCGTGCCGGTGAACGGGTGCGGCTGCCGGCGCTGGCGGCCACGCTGTCGACGCTGGCCGATGACGGGTTCGACGCCTTCTACGAAGGCGGCCTGGCCGAGCGCCAGGCACGGCTGTTCGAGGATCTCGGCGGGTTCCTGACGCTCGGCGATCTCCGCGGGCACGCCTCGACGTGGGGCGAGCCGATCGCCGTGGACTACCGCGGGACCCGGGTGACGAGCCACCCGCCCAACAGCTCTGGCGTCGTCGCGCTCGAGCTGCTGTCGATCCTGGCGCGGTTCGAGGCCCCGCCGGCGAGTGCGTTCGGCCCCGAAGGGGTGACCGACCCGGCGTGGATCCACCTGGGGATCGAGGCGGCGAAGCTGGCGATGGCCGACCGCGACGCCCACCTGACGGACCCCGCGTTCCACGACGTCCCGGTCGAGCGACTGCTCGATCCCGGCTACGCGGGCGAGCTGGCGGCCCGCATCGACCCCCGGCGCGCGGCGCGGCCGGCCGCGGCGACCAACCCGCGCGGCGGCGGGACGATCTACCTCGCGACCGTCGACGCGGACGGGAACGCGGTGAGCCTCATCGAGTCGAACTACCGCGGGTTCGGCTCGGGCGTGGTCGATCCCACGACCGGCATCCATTACCAGGACCGCGGGTCGTACTTCAGCCTCGAGCCGGACCACGCGAACGTCCTGGCGCCCGGCAAGCGGACGCTGCACACGCTGCTCCCCGGGATGCTGTTCCGTGCCGGCGAGCCCGGCCCGTGGGTCGTCGCCGGATCGATGGGCGGCGACGCCCAGCCGCAGATCCACGCCCAGCTCGTGTCGGCGCTCGTGGACGGCGGCGTCGACGTCGCGACCGGCGTCGCCGCCCCGCGCTGGTTCGTCGAGCCGGGCGCCCACTTCGAGCCGCCGGTCGAGGTCCGGCTGGAGCCGCGCCACCGGCCGGGCATCGCCGAGTCGCTCTCGGCGCTCGGGCACCCGGTCACGCTCGTGGAGCCGTTCGACTCGAACCTTGGACACGAGCATGCCATCGAGCTGGTCGGCGGCGGACCGGCCGCCCCGGACGGCTCGCTCGCCGCCACCACGGACCCGCGCAGCGACGGGCTCCCGGCCGTCTGGTAGGGGGCGTCCGGGACCATCCGGCCACGGCGGTTCGCTTCCGCCATATGCGATACTCCCCTCCGCCGGTGGCAGGCTGCGCTCACACGAAGCCGCCACCGGCCTTGCCGTCCGACGGGCGGCCGTGGAGGGGCCGGTGACTTCGAACGTCAGCCAGAACTACCCGTATACGAGCGAGACCGGCGCGGATCGGGCTGCCGTGATCGCGTCGCTCGTGGCCGCGCGCGACGGGCTGGCGGCGACGCTGGCCGCCGAGACGACCCCGCTCGGCGATGACGAGCGCTGGTGGGTCTGGAAGTGCCCGACGCCCGGCTGCCCGGGCCTGCTGCATGCCGCCGGCTACGCTGCGGAGAAGCACGCGGTCTTCGTGGTCTGCGACGGGACCTGCGCGAAGACGTTCCTGCGCTGAGCGACGCCGCCGCCCCCGAGGTCAGGGCGAGCCGCCGCCGGCTCGCCACCGATGGGGTCGGGATCGCCATCTCGGCCATCGGGTTCGCGTTCGTCTACGGGCTCTCGGCGCGGGAGGCCGGGTTCTCCCCGATCGAGGCGATGGCGATGAGCACGATCGCGTTCGCCGGGGCGGCCCAGTTCGCGGCCGTCGGCTACGTCGCGGGCGGGCTTCCGTGGGTCGCGATCGCGCTCCTGACGGGTCTCCTCAATGCCCGGCACCTGCTCTATTCCGCCTCGCTGGCGCCATGGTTGCGCGAGGTCCCGCGACGACGCCGGGCGGTCATGGCCCATCTCCTCACCGATGAGGCCTACGCGCTGACCATCGCCCACTTCCGCCGTCTGGGCTGGGCCGACACCCGCGGCTACTGGATCGCGGCGATCGCCGTGACGTTCATCCCGTGGAACCTGGCGACGCTGGCCGGCGTGCTGCTGGGCGGGCAGATCCCGGACCCGTCCCGGTTCGGCATCGACATCATCTTCCCGGCGGCGATGGTCGGGCTGGCCGTCGGCCTGATCACGGGGCGCCGCGAGATCGTGGCGGCGCTGTCCGGCGCCGCGATCGCCGTCGTGGTCGCGCTCGGCACGAGCGCATCGATCGGGATCATCGTCGGCGGGGTCGTCGGGCCGTTCCTCGGGCTCCTCGTCCCGGCGCGCGCCGCGAAGGAGGTCGCGCCGCTCGGGACCGAGGCATCGGCCGCGCGCTACTCGATGCCGGGGGCGCACTACGAGGCCGACGGCACGGCGGGCGAGGCGAATGACCGCCCGGCCGGCGATGAGCCGGACCGATGAGCACCAACCTCGTCTGGCTCGCCCTGCTGATGTTCGCGGTCACGTACCCGTCGCGGGCGCTCGGCCTCCTCGCGCCGGCGATGGACCGCCTCCCGAAGGTCGTCCTCGACTATCTCCAGCTGGTCGGGCCGGCGGTGCTCGCGGCCCTCGCCGCGGTCGCCGTGATGGTCACGACCGAGGAAGGCGGCTCGCCGACCTTCCACGTGGGCGTCGAGTGGCTGGCGCTCTTCCTCTGCCTGGGCCTGGTCGCGTGGCGGAAGAACCTGTTCCTCGGGCTCGCCGGCGCGGTGATCGTGGTGGTGGTCGCGCGGAACCTCGGGCTCGCCTGAGCGGACCAGGTCAGCCCCGGCGCGCCTCGGCCTCGATCTCCACGAGCAGGCTCGGATGCGCGAGCGCCGAGACGGCCACGAGCGTCGAGGCCGGCCGGATGGCGCCGAAGACCTCCCCGTGGACCGCCATGACCGTCGGGGCCAGGGCGATGTCCGTCACGTACATCCGCGTCCGCACGACGTCCTCGACGCCGAACCCGCCCTCAGCGAGCGCCGTGGCGATGATCTCGAGCGTCGCCCGCGCCTGTGCCGAGACGTCGCCGGGATGTCGCGACGCGCCGTCCGGCCCGAGGTCCGTGGTCCCGGCGACCCAGCACCCGTCGCCGACGACGACCGCCCGGCTGTAGCCGGCCACCGGCTCGAGCGGTCCGCCCGACGAGATCATGCGTCGCGTGGTCACGCGGCCGGTCCCTCCCGCCACGCGAGGACGGCCGGGTCGTCCGCGATCGCGAGCAGCAGGCCGGCGAGCAGCGTGGTCCGCGGCACGATCGATCCGACCTCCAGGTACTCCCCGGGGGCGTGGTCGTTGCCGCCGATCGGGCCGAGGCCGTCGAGACTGGGGATGCCCATCCCGGCGGTCGTGTTGGCATCGGAGGCACCACCGGTCGCCGCATCGCCGAGCTCGAACCCGAGCGCCCCGGCGACGCCCCGCGCGTGCTCGAGGAGGCGGGCGCTGCGGTCGAGCTTCTCCATCGGCCACCAGCCGGCGTCCGCGTGGACCTCGACGGTCGTGTCGCGGACCACGGTCGCGGCCGCGATCCGGCGGATCTCCGCCTCCGCGGCCTCGAGCTCCGCACGGGCCACCCCGCGGACGTCCACGTCGAGCCGGCAGTGCTCCGGCACCACGTTGAACCGCGTGCCGCCGGCGATCACCCCGACGTTGACGGTCACGCCCGGCCAGCGGCCGTTGAGGTCGTGCAGGTCGCGCACGATCCGGGCGGCCTCGAGGATCGCGCTGCGCCCCTTCTCGGGCTCGACGCCGGCATGCGCCGCGCGCCCCATGACCTCGATGCGCAGGTCGCGGATGCCCTTGCGCGACGAGACGATGTCGCCGTTGGCGCGGGCGCACTCGAGGACCAGCGCCGCGTCGACGTCCGCGGCGAGCGCGCGGATGTGCGGCGTGGACGTCGGCGAGCCGATCTCCTCGTCCGGGTTGGCGACGAACGTCAGGCGCTCGAACGGCAATCCGCCGGTCACGCCGATGATCGCCTTGAGGGCGTAGAGCCCCGCCAGCAGGCCCGACTTCATGTCCGTGACGCCGGGGCCGGTCGCGACGCCCTCGGCGATGTGGAACGGGCGGGCCGCGGCGGTCCCGGGGTCGAAGACCGTGTCGAGATGGCCGATCAGCAGCACCCGCGGCCCGCCGGGCCGGCCCTCGAACGTCGCGACCACGGTGTCGCCGAGCCGGCCGGCCGGATCGGGCCGGGTCTCGACGCGCCCGCCGAGCCCCGCGAGGAAGGCCGCGGTCCAGCCGCCGACGACGTTGACGCCCTCCGGCGTGAAGCTCCCGCAGTCGATGTTGACGAAGCGCTCGAGGTCGGCGAGGTAGGCCGGCAGGTCGGCGTCGATGGCAGCGCGCAGCGCCTCGAGCGTCGCGCTGTCGGGCAGGGCGGTCGGGGCGTCCATCGCGCCGAGTCTAGTGGCTATCCTGTCCGGACCGTGCGACTGGTCGAGACCCGCCTGTTCGAGGGGCCAAACGTCTACCGGCTGGAGCCGGTGGTCAAGCTCGAGGTCGCCATCGGCCGGCGGCGGACCTGGTACGGCCAGCGCGACCCCGAGCGCCATGCCCTCGTGCGGCTCGGCGCCTCGGTGCCGCCGCGCGACTGGCCGGACGGGATCGTGACGCTCGCCGCGTGGCTCCGCCGGCTGCGGACCGACCATGGCGAGGGGACCGGCGGCCTGCGCGTCCACCGCTCGTCGGATCCGGGCCACTGGATCGTCACCGTGCCGTGGCGTGGGGCGGAGCGGGCGCAGGTCATCGCGGAGGCCGCGCTCGCGCTGACGGACCGTGACGTGTCGCCGGCCCGCCACGCCCATCTCACCGGCGCGCAGACCCGGATGCTCGAGCGCTGGAACGAGCGGATCGCCGACGCCCGGGCCACGCCCCCGTCATGGATCCGCGACGCGGACCGGCGGGTCCCGGTGGTCTCGATCTCGGGGACCAACGGCAAGAGCACCGTGACCCGGCTGATCACGCACATCCTCCTGGGCGCCGGCCGGCATGTCGGCATGACCACCTCGGACGGCATCCTCGTCGACGAGCGGATGGTCGACGCGGGCGACTGGACCGGGCCCGCCGGAGCGCAACAGATCCTGGCGCGGAGCGACATCGACGTCGCCGTCCTCGAGACCGCGCGCGGCGGCATGGTGCTGCGCGGGGTCGGCTACGAGTCGAACGAGGCGAGCGTCCTGACGAACGTCTCGTCCGACCACCTCGACCTGCAGGGCATCCACACGCTCCCCGAGCTGGCCGAGGTCAAGTCCACGATCTGCCGCATCACCAAGCCCGACGGCTGGGTCGTGCTCAACGCCGACGACCCGCTCGTGGCCGCGGTCGCGCGCCGGGTGCACGCCCAGGTGGCGTACTTCTCGCTCGACGCGTCGTCCCCGATCGTCGTGCGGCATCGCGCGCGCGGCGGGCGGGCGTATGTCGCCCATCGCGGCGTCCTCGTCGAGGCCGACGGCGCCCGCGAGACCGAGATCGCCGAGGTCGGCCGCATCCCGATCACCATCGGCGGGCTGGCGCGCCACAACATCGCGAACGCACTCGCCGCCGTCGGCGGGGCGCGCGGCCTGGGCGCGACGCTCGAGCAGGTCCGCGACGGGCTGCTGGACTTCCGCCCGACGTCGGACGTGTCGCCGGGACGCCTGAACCTGTTCCGCGTCGGCGGTCGGATCGTCATCGTCGACTTCGCCCACAACGAGGCGGGGATCTCGGCCGTGCTCGACGTGGCGGAGGGGATCGCCGCCGGCGCCGCGGGCCGCGCCGCACCGATCACCGCGATCATCGGGACGGCCGGCGACCGGCCGGACGACACGCTCCGCGGGATCGGGCGGATCGCCGCGGAACGCGCGCAGCGAGTGGCGATCAAGCAGACCCTGCGCTACCTGCGCGGGCGCACCGCGGAGTCCGTCGTCGGCGAGCTGATGGCGGGGGTCGTCGCCGGTGGCGGGGACGCGGCGGACGTCGCGATCTACGACTCCGAGACGGCTGCGCTCCGGGCCGAGCTCAACGGCGCCGCCGGCCACGGGCCGACCGGCGGGCGGGGCGGCTCGCGCGTGATCGTGCTGATGTGCCACGAGGAGCGCGAGGCGGTCTTCGAGCTGCTCGCCGGGCTGGGGGCACGGCCGGTCGACATCGCCTCGGAGCTCACGACGCTGGTCCCGCGGCTGCAGGGTCGGCCGCGGTAGGTCCGCCGG
>Ga0070674_100001454_pt1 | contig 12612 bp, 9 predicted proteins | sample KBSM33metaG_FD_65344 | JGI IMG/M metagenome (GOLD analysis project Ga0070674, IMG submission 65344) | Miscanthus rhizosphere microbial communities from Kellogg Biological Station, Michigan, USA - KBS M3-3 metaG | ecosystem: Host-associated > Plants > Roots > Rhizosphere > Soil ... | reverse complement strand
ATTACCGGCGTAGCTCGCTACTTTAGCACGTGATCGTCACGAACTGAGCCGGACCTGCCGTGTAAACTCAGCCGGTTGAGCGCGTTAGGTTCGTATCGCGCGCGGGTGCGCGCCCTGCATCGCGCCGAAGACCGCGATGTGGCTGTCGACGACGCGCTTGCGCTCGTCCTCGTCCGGCTCGAGCGTCCAGACGCCGCGCTGCGACGTGCCGCCGAGGATGATGCCGTCGCTCCGCGACATCATGTGGATCCCGAGGCTGGCACCCGGCGCCGGCGGAACGCCGCCGTTGGTGTGGTAATTCACCTCGGGTTGAGGCGTCATGACCGTGAGCTGGCCCTTCAGCGGCACGAGCTCCTGATCGCCGAACAGATCCTTGGCGCCGAGCCCGGTGCAGTTGATCACGATCGGCTCGCGAAGCGACGCGAGCTCTCGCGGCGTGTCGAACTTCCGGATGAGGATCTTGCCGCCCCACAGCTGGAAATCGCGTACGAGGTTGTCCAGGTAGATCGACGGCTCGATGCGGATCTGCGGCGAGACGATCGCGTACTTCGTCGCGAACGGATGCTCGCCCGGCCCCAGCACTTCCTGCCCGACATTCAGCCCGGCGTCGAGACTCGGGCGCTCCGGATTCGCGGGCGGACGCGACGGCAGCTCGTTGACCAGCGAATAGTTGTCCAGCCAGCTGACGCCGTAGTGCGGGCCGGCGAGCAGCTGCAGCTGGCGGTATGAAATGTCGGCGGCGCGCCGGTACTGCGCGTCCCACGCCGGCGTCCGCCGATCGCTGATGACGAGGCCCGAGTTCGGCGTGAAGCCGGCGAGCGACATGTTCGACGTCACGTAGGGCGGGACCGACATGGCGTAAATCGTCACGTCGAAACCGCGCCGCTGGAGCTGCCGCGCGCAGGTGAGCCCGACCGAGCCGCAGCCGATGACGGCCGCCTGCCGCGCCTGATGCTCGGTCGCGAACTCCGCCGCCATCAAGCCGGTGCCCCAGGCGAGCGACATGCCGGCGCCGCCGTGCCCGTAGTTGTGCACGAGCAGCTTGTCGTCGAGCTTGTCCGCTTTGAGGACGAAGCCGGCGTCGCGGTGCGGCCGCAATCCGACAGTCGTCCGGATGATCCGGTCCCAGGCCGCGTTCACCGGCGCGAGATGAACCGGCGGCCGCTTCGCCGCGGGGTTCGGTTTCGGGTTCGTCGCGCAGCCGCTCAGGCCGAAGCCGACCGCTGCCATGCTGCCCGTGGTGAGGAACGTTCGTCTCTGCATAGGGTCGCCCCGATGATAAGCGAAACGCGCCTCAGACTTCAGGCTTCAAAAGCCGGTTGGCTCGCGTCGCGGTACGCCGTTCGCCGTATGCCGCAGCGTCGACGCCCGCTCGTAGACCACCTTCCGAATGCGGTTGATGCCGCCAATCGGCTGGTGTTCCGGGAGGGAATGCCACGGCGTGAACGACAGCGCCTCGCAGTACGCCATCTGCGATTCGGAATCGAACGTCTGCTTCGGGATCTTCAGCGTCGCGACCGTCACGAAGGGAGACACGGCCTCATCCCATTCGACTGAAGGGTCCTCGACCGGCATCTTCACGGGATCGGTTTGAAACTGCACCATGAAGTCGAAACACCCCTCGCCGTTCCGCAGGAACGCGGCCATCGCTTCGCGGAGAAAATCGGCAGACGTACCGCTTTTCTCCGGCGCCACGATGCCTGCGCACGGCTTCGCCGAGTACTTCACGGCCGCGGCGCCGAGCTTGTACGGCACGCTGCTCCAGAACCGGGTCGTGAGCGGGTTGGTCATGGTGCCGCGCGCCGCCCGGTACAGAATGCCGGCCTGCCGCCACCGGCCGGGCCAGAGCACGTAGCCGAGCGTGCTCTCGTTCTTCACGTACTCCCGGCTGAACTTCACATACTCGCTGGTGTTCGGCGAGAAGAAGACGTTGGTGTTGATCAGCAGGAAGTCCTGGGTCTGCTCGAGTTTTTCGGCTTCGAGCAGCTTCTCGCCTTCGACGCCCATCACCTTGATCGCCATCCCGCGAACATCGATCTTCCCGTCGGAATCGATCGACGAGAAGGCATTCGAATACCGGATCCACGCCGGATGCGTGGACGCGGCCTTGAAGAGGCCGACCCGCGCGCGCTCGGGGACCTGCGGTGGCACCGTGAGCTCCGCCTTCACGCACCCATGCGCCTTGGTGTGGGCGTCGCGCCGCATCGGCCGGACGCCCGGCGGATACTTGCGCTCGCTCATGCCCGTGAAGAGATCCGAGATCTCCTTGATGTGCGCCGCCTCGTCGGGCAGCGGGTATTCCTTGCCGAGCTCGAGCCGCGGGGTGCCGGCCTGCTCCGACACCGGGTCGGCGCGGAAGTCGGGCGGCGCATCGGCGCAAGACATCAACAGCAGGCCGCACAACGCTGGCCCGCCGCACGTGGTCAACAACCGGAATGTCTTCACGGTGATCCTCATTCGTCCCGGCCTTTTCGAATCACTTGACGTGCGCCGCGATGCGCTCCGCCATGGCGGCAATCGTATGCGACGGGTTCCGGCCCGTCGCCGTCGGGGCGATCGCGCCGTCGACGACGTAGAGCTGAGGGTAGCCGAAGACCTGCCCGAGGTGATTCACGACGCCTTCTTCCGCCGTCGCACCCATCCGGCAGCCCCCCAGCGGATGGAGCGTGACCATGTTCCTGAACAGGCTTCCCGGAAGCGGCTCCCTCAGGCGTCCCCCGGTAGCCTGCGTGACCTTGCGGTGCACGTCCAGGATGGCCTCGAGCACGCCTTTTGAGTGTTGTGGATCCCATTCGAGATTGAGATCTCTCACCCACGGCAGGAACAGGCGCCGCTTCAGCGAGAGCTGGCCGTCGCCGGCATCCATTCCCGCCCCCAGCCACACCATCACGTTGCGCAGGTTCGGGTCGGCGCTCACATGCTCCTCGATCTGCTTCAGCAGCGTACGCCCAAACCCCGCCGAATCGCCGGCGGCCAGGCAGGCGCGCAGCGAATTCAGGATCAGATTGGGGAACCCGTCATCCTCGACGACGAACCGCTCGCGGTGGTCCTGGCCGTCGGTGAAATCGATGGCGCTCGCGATGCTGGGGCCGAGGGTTTGTTGAACGCGGTCCGTGCCGGAGTACACGGCGGTCGACAGATAGTTGGCGTTGGCGCTCCAGTGCCGGCCGAGATGGGCGCTCAATCCCGGGAGGGTCCGGTGCTCGTCCCGGCACCGCAGCAGCAGCTCGGTGGACCCGAGGCTCCCCGCCGCGACGAACACGCGCGCGGCCGTTTCGGTGCCGCGGCGCAGGGTGCCGCGCTCAATCCGATCGAAGACCACCTTGTACCCGCCGTTCGATCGCTCGATGGCGTGGACGACGTGCAGCGGCCGGACTTCGGCGCCGTGCTGCTCGGCCAGCGGGACGTAGTTGAGGTCCAGCGTGTTCTTCGCGCGGACGTCGCAGCCGATGTCGCAGTTCCCGAGGTGGATGCAGGTGCCCTGCTGCTGACCCTGGGCATTGGTGAACGTCTTCGAGTGCTGCGGCGTGAACGGGTCGGTCAGCTGGTAGTTCCACGTTTCAGAGAACGAGACCGCCAGCGGGACTTTCGAAAACCGATCGGCGTGCCCGATCTTCTCCGCCGCTTCACGCGCCAGCTTGAACCGCTGGGTCAACTGGCCGTCCGGCAGGGTCTGGAGGTTCATCACCCGCGCGACCGTGTCGTAGTATGGCTTCAGTTCTGCGTAGCTGATTTCCGGCGGCCATCCGCTCTCGAACAGCGACGGGTGTGCTTCGAGTGCGACGCTGCTGTACGCGAGCGATCCACCGCCGACACCGGCCGCCTGCGAGACGGCGATGTTCTTGAAGAACCGCATGTCGAGCCAGCCATTGAGCTGCGCCGGCGCGCGGTGGTTGAACAGCCAGGCATCGCCGGGCTTGCGCGGGTAATCCTTCGCCGCCCACCGCCGTCCTCGCTCGAGAATCAGCACCTTCATGCCCCGCTCGGCCAGCCGGCACGCCGTGATGGCGCCGCCGAACCCGCTGCCGATGACGATGGCGTCAAACATTGCGCTCATTCGTCGATCTCCTGCGCCGAAAATGCAACCACGAAAACACGAAAACACGACGAAGCACGAAGAAAACCATTTTCTTCCTCGTGATCCTTCGAGATCTTCGTGACTTCGTGGTCCCGGTTCGTTCTGCGCACGAGCCACGTTATCATTCGCTCCCGGAGGAGAGCATGCCCAGCACCAGCACCGGTCTGGCTGAAGAGATCGCGGCGCCGGACGAAACGGCGGTGACCGCCGAGTTCATCACGTTCCTGAAGGCGGCCAGCGCCAAACGCTACCCAACCGGCCTTGTGCGCCGATTCAACCAGGCCAGGCACTCCGGGTGCGTGGAGGCCGAGTTCACCGTGCTCGACGCGCTCCCTGACAGCCAGCGCGTCGGCCTTTTCGCGCAGCCCCGGACCTACCCGGCCTTCATCCGATTTGCCAACGCCTCTTCGGCCACGGACCGCGAGAAGGACGTCCGCGGCATGTCGATCAAGCTGCGCGACGTGCGGGGGCCGAATCTCACCGCCGAGGAGACCGCTCAGGACTTCATCCTGAACAGCCACCCGGTGATGATGGCCGCGGGGACGAGGGAGTTTCTGGAGTTGCTCAAGGCGGTGGAGCGCGGAGGGCTGACGAGAATCCTGTACTTCCTCTCGCATCCGGCGGCCGCGCGCGTCGCCCTCGCAGCCCGCCAGAATCCGACCAGCCACCTCGACATCCCCTACTGGAGCACGACGCCGTATCTGTTCGGCGAAGGCCGCGCCGTCAAGTACGTGGCGCGTCCGCGATCGACCGGCTCGCGCGCGCTGCCGCGGCCGCTCACCGACACCTATCTGCGCGACGCGCTCGTGGATCAGCTCGAGCATTCCGACGCCAGCTTCGACTTCATGATTCAGTTTCAGGCCAACGGCCGGACGATGCCAATCGAGGATGCGTCGGTCGAGTGGAAAGAACAGGATTCACCGTATCACCCGGTGGCGCGGATCCGGATCCCGAGGCAACGGATCGATACCGCGGAGCGGGCGACGGCCTGCGAACAAGTGGCCTTCAATCCCTGGCACTGCCTGGCCGAGCATCGGCCGCTTGGCAACTTCAACCGCGCCCGGCGCGACATCTATCACGCGATGGCGCAGTTCCGCGGCGACCGCATCAAAGTGTCTTCAGGTACTCGATGATGGCCTGACGATCCTCGGCCGGCAGGTCGGTGCCATAGAGGTGGCCGCCGTTGCCATTGCCCCGCTGCGACGTATCGAATCTCACGCCTCCCTTTTCCGCGGCAGGGCCGGTGGACACGAAGCCGCCGTTGTCCCAGTCGTAGACGTCGTAGCCGCGGAAGAAGACCGCCGGCCGCTCGTCGGGAAACATCAGCGCGCGCAGCGTCGGCACCGATCCGTTGTGGAGGTACGGCGCGCGCAGCCAGATGCCGTCGAGCGGCATGTTCGAGTAGCCGTTGGTCTTGCGGAAGTGCGTGAACTGCCACGGGTAGCCGGAGCCAATCGTGTTCATCTTGACGGCGAGCTCCGGCGTGAACGATCGCAGACGTTCGGGATCGGTCTTGATCTCGCCGATCTCGACGACCTGTCCGATCCCTTTGCTGCCGAGATCGTGGCAGCGTGAACAGGCCGCCTGGTAGGCTTGCCGGCCGCGATCGACGAGCGCCGGCCGCAGCCGCTGCTGCGGAAACGGCTGCGGCTTCAGGTCGAGAATCCAGTCTTCGATCCGCTTCAGCGAGGCGAGGTCCAGCGACTCGGGGGTCGCACCGGCGCCAATCGCGGCGCTCTTGTTCCGTTCCTCCACCAGGTCGTTGTTGCCGTCCCAGTGCAGCCACAACCCGCGCCGCACCCGTTGGTTCCACAGCGACGGCAGATCGGCCGTGCCGACGGTGTCGTCGGCGTTCATGTCGAAACCAAGCAGCCGCTTATACGGATTGAACGTATCGACGCGGCCCGGGCCCTGCGGCGGCCGCTTGTCGAACCAGGCGTTCTGTACCTCGAGCCGCCTGACCGCCTTCTGGATCGCTGAAATCACGAACAGGCGATAGGTCAGCCGGTCGAACCACGTGAACGACGGATCGGCTTTCTGAATGGCTTCGACGAGCGTCGTGTAGTTGAAGCGTGGATCATTGACGGCCGCCGTCAGGAAGCGCGCGTATCCCTGCAGATCCATCTGGTGCGCCGGCATGCCGAGCACGATTCTCGGCGCCGCCGCCGCATCATCGCGCACCGTGCCGGTGTGACAGGTGGCGCAGTTCAGCCCGATGCGGCCGTCCTTGTTGGTCGTGCCGATCGGGCGATCGCGCCCTTCGCTGACGAAGCCGAGCCGCTCGTAGCCGGTCCCCGGCCGCTTGGGCAGCTTGTCTTCGAACACGATCGGCAGCACGCGCCAGATCGGGAACGGGACGCCCACGGTCTTTTCCGTGCCGATCGAGCCGTACTTGAAGTGATCCACGATCGAGTCTGCCGCGGCCGGCTGCGCGTCGAGCGGGCGGCTTGCGGCGTAAGCCGCGAGCGCGAGCACCGCGATGACCGGGATCGAAGAGCGGACGCGCCTGCTCATGGCGACCACTCAGGACGCTCGCTTCCGGCGCCGGCCGGCACGGACAGGTTTCGCCGCACGCCTGGCGCGTGAGGCGGGCGCGCGCGCCCTGTCGAACTGCGCGGATCGCGCCGTCGTCGCCGCGATCGGATCGAGGGTGTAGAGCGGAAGAATGCGCTGTGCGTAGAGCAGGCCGTAGACGAGCGCCTGGTCGGTCTTCTGCCCGCGGCGGATGACGTTGTTGTCCAGCCATTCGACCACGTGCGCGAGCCCTTTGCCGAGGTCGATGTCGACGTCGACCGAATGGACCGGCACGGGCAGGTCGCCTGCCGGCGGCATCGCCTCGGCCGAAAACGAGAGCTGCACGTTGCCCTCGGCAAAACGCCGGTGCTTCCAGCTATCGGGATGCGCCGGCGTGCCTGGCGGGATCCGCGGCGCCGGATGGCCGGGGGCGCCTGCGAAGTCGGCCGCGCGCGCGAGCCGATCCTTGAGGCTCGCATCGACCAGCAGAAACAGGCGGTCGACCGCGACGTGGCGGACCGCTTTCACGAACGACAGCAGCGGCGTGCCGTCGACGATCGTCTCGCGCAGCTTGGCTTCGATGTTCAACAGCGCCATCCTGTTGGCCACGCCGAGCTCGCGGTACGTCTCTTCGTCGAGGCCGCCACCGTCCGCGACGACCGGCGACGCCCGCTGCCGCAGCCGCTCGAATCCCTGCGCCAGATCGCGCGTGCCCGGTTTGTCGGGCACGAGCATCAGCCGCAGGATCACGTCGTCGCCCTCGGTGCCTTCGGGCTGGCGGATGAAGTCGGAGCGGCGAACCAATTGCCACGCCGGATGGTGGCCGGGCGCGGTGAAATCGAACCCATAGATCTGGCCGGCGTCAAACGGCAGCTGCAGCCGGAGGTCGAGCGTCGAGCTCTCGGTCTTCCCCTCGTGCAGCAGCTTCGGGCCGCCGGCGGCGAAGACATCGGTGACCCGGAACCGGAGCGGCCCTCCGCCCCAGAGGTTGCGGTCCGACCCGAACAGGATGACCGTCAGGCGTTTCTCGGTCACGAATCGAAAGGCTGGGGCCGGTAGACGCTGAGAATCTCCTGCACCATCGCCTCGCGCGAGGGGAACCGGCTTTCTTCATAGCAGCCCAGCGGGTTCTCGGGTGCGTTGATGAGACACTTGTTGCAGTACGTGCACGGATTGGCAGGACGTCCGACGCCCCGCGCGAACTGCAACACCAGATCGTTGTTCGCGATGAGCGGCCGGGCAATGGTGACCGCATCGCAATCGCCCCGCGCAATCGCCTCCTCGATGATTTGCGCGGTCTGGAAGCCGCCGGTGCAGAACACCGGCAGGTCGCCGACGGCCTTCTTGATGGCGCGGGCATCCGGGAGGTTGAGGCCTTCGATCTGGTCCTTCGGTCCGCGCGCCCGCTCCCAAGCCTCCTTGAACAGCTCGCCGGTCAGCCTCCCCCGGAACAGCAGGTAGTTGCGGAGGGCCAGCACCCCGCTGGAAATCAGGCTGTCGTAGGTTTTCTTCAGCTCCTCAATCGGGAGATCGCCGGCCGGGTTCCTGGGATGCGGGAACGAGGCGCCGGAGGAGACGTGAATCGCGTCAACGCCGTCCTCCTTGAGCCATTGGCAGACCTGAATCGAGTCCTCCAGCACGTTGCCGGGCTTTTCCTGCTGGAGCAGCGCATTGTTGTACTCGGTGGCGCTGATCTTCATCTGCAAGTGGAAATCGCGGCCGACGCGCTTGCGGATCGCCTGGACGATCTCGCGAACGAAGCGGGCGCGGTTGGCGAGGACGCCGCCGTATTCGTCGGTGCGGTCGTTGATCCCCGAGCTCAGGAACTGCGTGATCAGGTAGCCGTTGGCGCCGTGGAGCTCGACCCCGTCGAGGCCGGCCTCGCGCGCGCGCCGCGCCCCTTCCGCGAAGGCCTCGACCGTCTCGTTGATCTGCGCCAGCGTCATCCGCTCGCATTCGAAGCCGTGGAGCGGCTCCATCTTGTCGGTCGAGCTCAGCCCGATCGGGTAGTCGATCGTCGGGATGTCGCGCTGCCGTCCGCCGTGGCTGAGCTGCAGGATGTATTTGCAGTCGTGCTCGTGCACCGCCTTGCCGAGCGCGCGCCAGAACGGGATTCGATCGTCGCTGACGATCGTCGCGTAGTTGGGCAGGATGCGTCCGCGCGGGTGGACCGGCACGAAGGACGAGACGATCGCGCCGACGCCGCCGCGCGCGAACTTCACTTCCCAGTTGATCCGCGGTTGGGCGCCCGTCCCGTCGTACTGATCGAATCGTCCCGCGGCGTTCGAGCGCAGGATGCGGTTCTTGATTTCGAGGGAACGGAGTTTCAGAGGCGAGAAGATGGCGTTGTAAGCCATGAGATGAGGTGGGTCGGATTATGGGGAGCGCATCACCGACTGTCAAGACGCGTAGGCATCGACGGACATCAAGTCATCTTGTGACAGCCAACTGCCAGGTTCTGCATTGCCGCCTTCGTACGTCGCGGTCTTCGTGGCAGAATACCGCCAAATTTCAAGAAGGATCCTATGCCCGACAATCTGCTAGGCAGGATTGGTAACTTCCTTCATGGTCGTCCCTGGTACAAGCTGCCCCGCGTGCTGGCGTTCCCGCAGCTGGTCGAGATCCGGAACCAGCTCAGGAAAGAAAACCTCATCGACACCGAGGAACCGCCGCTCGAAAAGAAGGCGATCCCCGCCAACCTCAATCCCGCGGTGCGCGATGAACGCACGGTCGACGGCACCTACAACGATCTCCAGTATCCGTTCATGGGCAGCTGCGGCCGCCGGTTCGGCAGGAACGTCCCGCTCGAGCACACGTTCCCGGACCAGGCCAACCTGTTCACCCCGAGCCCACGCGTCGTCAGCCGCGAGCTGATGACGCGTGAGCAGTTCCAGCCGGCCACGATTCTCAATCTTCTCGCCGCCGCGTGGATCCAGTTCATGGTGCACGACTGGTTCGTTCACAAGCGCTCGAGCCTCGAGGAGGGGGTCGAGATCCCATTGGCGCCGGGCGACGACTGGTCGGACGGCAAGATGAGGATCCCGCGATCGGTGCCGGAGCCGGCGCCGGCCGGGTCGAAGCGGCCGCCCGCGTATGCCAACCCCAACAGCCATTGGTGGGACGGCTCGCAGATTTACGGCTCCGATACGGCCACCGCCGCCCGGATTCGCAGCGGCGAGGGCGGCAAGCTGAAAATCGAAGCGACGAAGCTGCTGCCGGTCGATCCCGAGACCGGCCTGCACCTGAGCGGGTTCACCGACAACTGGTGGATCGGCCTCGCGATGCTGCACACGCTGTTCACGCGCGAGCACAACCACATCTGCGACCAGTTGGCCAAAGAGCATCCGAACTGGACCGACGCGCAGTACCACGCCAAGGCGAAGCTCATCAACTCCGCGGTGCTGGCCAAAATCCACAGCGTCGAGTGGACGCCGGCGATCCTTCCCCACCCGATCATCGAGCTCGCGATGAACGGCAACTGGTCGGGCATCGCCGGCGATGATCTCCAGGAGGTGTTCAGGTTCCTCGACGACAGTGAAGTGCTCGGAGGGATCGTCGGCTCTCATGCCGACCACCACACCGCCCCGTATTCGCTGACCGAGGAGTTCGTGTCGGTCTATCGCATGCACCCGCTCATCCCGGACGATGTGGTGTTCCGGTCGCTGCCGACCGACGCCGTGCTCGAGACGATCGCGCTGCCCGACATGGCGGGCAAGAAAACGCCAGGCGTGGCGAACCGCATCGGCATGGGCGACCTGTTCTACTCCTTTGGGCGTGCGCATCCCGGCGCCATCACGCTGCACAACTTCCCGAAGCACCTGCAGAACCTGACCCGCGACGACGGCGAGCACCTCGACCTCGCGGCGGTCGACATCTTCCGCGACCGCGAACGCGGGGTGCCCCGCTACAACCAGTTCCGCCGGCTGTTCCACAAGGAACCCGTAAAGTCCTTCGATGAGCTGACGGACAACCCGGCGTGGCGCGCGCAAATCAAGAAGGTCTACAACAACGACCTGGAAAAAGTCGATTTGATGACCGGCCTGTATGCGGAGCCGCTGCCCGAGGGCTTCGGCTTCAGCGAGACCGCCTTCCGCGTCTTCATCCTGATGGCGTCGCGCCGGCTGAAAAGCGATCGCTTCTTCACCGATGACTACAAGGCGGAGCTGTACACCGAATTTGGTTTGAAGTACATTCGCGAGACAACGATGTTGAAAGTGCTCCTGCGCCATTACCCTGAGCTGGCGCCGGCGCTGAAAGACGTGAAAAACGCGTTCAAGCCGTGGCACACGGTCGCGGCTGGCGCGCCGGGGCCCGCAAGATGACAATTGGGTCGGTGGCGGCGTTCAAGCTGTTCGTGGCCGCCGTGCTGTACCTGTTCCTGCCGCTGACCGCGCTCACGTACTACTTCTCGCGGCGGCAGCGGCGCGTCATCGAAGTCGACCGGATGCTGGCGATCCTGAACGTCGATCCCTCGTACGCGAAGGCGTACCTGCCGGACACCTTGTCGACCTACCTCCTGGCGGTCGCCTACGCTTCGATCATCGCCTGGATCGGGCTGGTGCTGCTCTTCTTCAGCCGGGAGATGGGGCTGGTGAACGGCGAGTTTCCGATGGTGACGCTTTCCGACGTCTCGTTCCCGCAGCCAGGATCGCGAATCGTCTTCGCGATGGCGTTTCTCGGCGTCTACCTGTCGGGGCTCCAGCATATCTACCGGCGCTACGCCGCCAGCGACCTGTCGCCGACGCTGTACTACGGGTTCAGCATGCGCGTCATCTTCGCCGCCGTCGTGGCGATGGTCATCTACAACGCCTATTCAGCGCTGTCTGGTGGAGAGCCGGCCGACGGAGGCATCACGGCCAACATCTGGCCCGCGCTCGCTTTTCTGATTGGCCTCTTTCCTCAGCGCGGGATGCGGTTCCTGTCGGACAAGGTGCCGATGCTCTCGCAGGCGACCGATCCGAGCGTGCGGCCCGCGCCGCTCGAAATGGTCGAAGGCATCGAGGCTCACGATATTCTGCGGCTGGAGGAGCTCGGCGTCGACACCTGCTACGACCTGGCCACGGCGGACTTCGTGCCGCTGCTGCTCAAGACACCTTACAGCGGGCGGCAGCTGATCGATTGGATCCTGCAGGCCAAGTTGTGCGTGTACTTCGGCGACAACGTGAAGGACCTGCGGCGATTCGGCATCCGCACGCTCGTGGACCTCGATGCGCTGACCCCCGAGGAGATCGAAACGCTGCCGCACGACACCAGCGTGACGTCGACGGTGCTGGCGCGCGCGGTCGCCTCGGTGCGGACGAGCACGGAGATCGCCCGTCTGCGTGAGGTCGGCCAGCTGCTCGGCATGTTCTGGGGACGTCCCGGGCAGCCCGTGAATCCGCTCCTGCAGGAGCGGCAACCCCCGCAGCCGATGGCCTGATCGCGAACCCGTATCCGACCGCCATGTCTTCGGAGCCGTATCGCACGCTCGACGATGTCGTCCTCGGCCTTGGCCGCTGGGAGGCGGAACTGCGGGCGCGCCAGGACCGCCGGTGCATGTTCCTGACGCTGTACGGTGTCGTGTCCGCGGAGATGCGCCACCAGGTCGCCGCGGGCGCGTTCGAGGATCCCGCGTGGGTGCATCGCTACGCCGTCGCCTTCGCGAATCTCTACCGCGAGGCGTTCGAGGCCTACGACGCCGGCCGACGCGACAGCGTGCCGAAAGCGTGGCGGCTCTGTTTCGACGCGGCCGCCGGCGGGCGCACGCTCGTCCTGCAGGACGTGTTTCTCGGGGTGAACGCGCACGTCAACAACGATCTCGCGTACGCGCTGTCCGGCGTCTCGATCGATCCCGACCGCGCGAGCCGGTACCGCGACCATGCGGCGGTCAACGCGGTCCTCGGCGCCGTGACCGAACGGGCCACGACCCGCCTCGCCAGCCTGTATGCCCCCGGGCTGACGGCCCTGGACGACTGCGCCGGGCAGCTCGACGAGATGCTGAGCATGTTCTCGCTCGAAGTCGCGCGGGAGAGCGCGTGGGA
>Ga0070674_100001451_pt1 | contig 12617 bp, 10 predicted proteins | sample KBSM33metaG_FD_65344 | JGI IMG/M metagenome (GOLD analysis project Ga0070674, IMG submission 65344) | Miscanthus rhizosphere microbial communities from Kellogg Biological Station, Michigan, USA - KBS M3-3 metaG | ecosystem: Host-associated > Plants > Roots > Rhizosphere > Soil ... | reverse complement strand
TTGGAGGCGCATGGCGCGCTCGGGCAGGTGGTAGAGGGGGCCGAGCAGAAGCACCGCGTCCACACTCGTGTCCGGTAGTCGGAGTTCGCGCGCGTCGCCCACTTCTGCGCTGGCCAGCCTAACTCCCCGCCGACGGCTGGTCGCCTCGCGCGCCTGTTCGACATGCAGGGGAACCGGATCTACCAGGTGAACGCGGTATCCACGCTCGGCGACCCAGATGGCATATCGTCCGGGACCGCCACCGACGTCGGCGATCACCGCCGGAGGTGCCGGGAGATATCGCTCCAGGAGCACCTGGGTACGGGCGAACTCGAGCGCGCCCTGGCCACCGAGGAGCCGGTCTCGCTCGAGGCCGAGGGCGTAGAACGCCGCGATGTCGCCGGAGTCGCCCTCGCTCTCGCTCATCGAGCTTCCCGGAGGTTTACGCAGGTTCCAAATGAGAGGCAATGTGGGCCAGCGCGGCATCTCGTCCGAGAAAGCGGCCTACTGCGATGGGTACGCTGGCATCTCGAAAACACGCTAGCACGTGCTCTGTGAGAGCCGCTTCCACCGCCTCATTGATGACAACCGGTTCGTCCAGCAGTCGAGTCAGGATATTGTGATCCTCGACGCCGTCTTCGAATTGCTCCATGAGGCCAATCGCATCGCACTCGACGATTTGGCCGGTCTCGAGCCTGCGATTCGTAATCACATAGCAATCCACGTTGCCGCCGTCGCGAGCACCCGTGCCGATCACGAACCCGTAAGGGAAGGGATAAGGGTGGGGGACGACCTCGCTGTGCTGAAACGCCAGCGTCTTCTCATCGTGAGAGTTCTTGCAAGTCGAGCCCGCCTGATTCTGCACGAACACCCGAATTGTCATCGGCCGAAGTGGTCAGGGGAACTTCAGGCTCTCGTGCAGACGCTTGAACCTTGGATGCTCTCGCAAGGGATCCAACTGGGGATCTACCCTCAGCAGCGCCATCCAGTGAGTCCGCTCCTTGTAACCCTGCTCCAGTCGATTCACGGCCTGCTCCACCTCTCCCAGGCCGGTCAGTACCGTCGCGATATCATAGGACGAGACGTATCGCTCCCGCTCGATCGCGTACAGCTCGTTCAGGATCTCGCGAGCCCCGGCATGCCGGCCTGACCGTCCCAGGCAATTCCCCAGCATTGCGAGTCCTACCGAATTCCGGTTGGAGAGGTGGACTCCCTCCTCCAATTCTGCGATGGCCCGGTCGAACTGGCCGATCTGGCCCAACGCCAGCCCCAACCACCAGTGCGCCACGGCCAGAGTGGGATCCAGCTCCAGAGCCCGGGTCGACTGCGCGACCGACTCGTCCCAGCGTCTCCCGAAGTAGTAGCCCCACCCCACCGCGGCGATCTTGAGCCCCGACAGCGGATCCAGGGCAACCGCCCGCTCGAACTCCGCCACACACTCTTCGCGCCGTCCCATCACTGCCATGAAGTTCCCGTACCACTGGTGGCTGGTCGAATATCCCGGATTCAGCTCGATAGCGGTACGAAATTCCCGCTCCGCTTCGGTCCAGTTCCAGTCGTGATACATCGCGCAGTAGGCCAGCGTAGGATGCGGCTCGGCCAGGGTAGGATCGATCTCGAGAGCTCTGAGTGCTGCGGCCTTAGCGGCGGGGAAGGCCTCTGTCGGCGGCATCATGCAGTAGAAGCCGAGAATGGCGTAGGAATCGGCGATCCCGGCGTGGGCCAGGGCGTAGTTGGGATCGCGGGTCAGGGCCTGTTGGAAGAAATCGAGGCCCTTCCGCAGGTCCGCCTCATGGCGCCGGTTCCAGAAATGACGGCCCTTCAGGTATGCGCTGTAGGCCTCGATGTCGTCGGTGGCGCGCCGGACCAGAGTCCGCAGCTGCGCGGCTACGACTGGTGGTACCGCTCCCGGCACAGGCGCCGTTCCTAACAGCCGCACTCGCAGCGCATTCACGATGGCCCGCGAGATTTCGTCCTGGATCGCGAACACGTCCGCCAGCTCACGATCGAAGCTGTCGGACCAAAGATGGTACCCGTTGTCGACGTCGGTGAGCTGCACCGCGACCCTCAGGCGTCGTCCTGCCCGCCGCACGCTGCCTTCGAGCACTGTGCGCACGTTGAGCTGGCTGCCGATCGATCGGATGTCCTGCTGCTTTCCCTTGAAAGCGAAGACCGAAGTCCGGGAGACGACGTGCAGCCCGTCCACCTTGGTGAGGGCGCCGATCAGCTCCTCGGTCATTCCGTCGGCGAAGAATTCGTTCTCAGGGTCTGGACTGAGATTGAGGAAGGGCAGCACCGCGAGCGACTTGTCGGGAGTGGGGGTTGCACGGGGCTTGGGAGCTGCACTCAATGCCGCCGAGAACTCCGCCGCTGTGGTGAACCGGTCATTCGGAGCAGGGGAGAGCGCCCTGAGAGTCGCTGACTCGACCGCCTCGGGAACATCCGCTCCCAGTTGCCGCAGCCCTTTGGGCGGAGTCGTGAACCGTGCGGCGATCATGCCTTGGGCACCCGAACCGGCGTGCGGTGCCTGACCCGCCAGCATTTCGTACAGCACACAGGCCAGGCTGTAGATGTCGCTCCGGGGATCAACCGCCTCTCCCACCGCCTGCTCGGGACTCATGTAGGCAGGAGTGCCTACTGCGAGACCGGTGACAGTGAGCTGGGTTTCGTTCTCGGAGCGGAATCCGCGCGCGATGCCGAAGTCGGCAAGGAGTGCATGCCCACCGGAGAGGAGAATGTTCTCCGGCTTGATGTCGCGGTGCACGATGCCGTGCTCGTGGGCATAAGCCAGCCCGTCGGCCACTTCGCGCACGATCTTGAGCGCTGGTTCCACCTCGATTCGACGTTCGCGCAGCAGTCGAGCCCGTAGACTCTCGCCGTCGATGAACGGCATGGTGAACCAGAGCAGCCCGGACGCATCCCCTGAGTCCAGCACGGTGAGAATGTGAGGGTGCTGGAGCCGCGCCGTGAGACGGATCTCCCGGAGAAACCGGTCGCTGCCGAGGTTCACCGCCAGCTCGGGATGTAGCGTCTTGAGGGCGACCGGACGATCGTGCCGGAGATCCCGTGCGAGGTATACTGTCGCCATCCCGCCTCGCCCGAGCTCGCGCTCGATGGCGTAGCGGTCGCTCAAGGCACTCCGCAATTGTTCAGCTTGGGCTGGCACGATCGAGTCCGGGATCCGGTTGCTGAGTGCAGAACGATACGGGTACGCTGGCCCCGGTGCCAGAGACAAGAAAAGGCCCCGGCCGAGCGCGGCCAGGACCTCGAAATCACACTGGTTCTCTGCCTATTGAACGACGATGCGTCCCGACACTCCCCCAAACTCATCGGCCACCGCAGTCACTCCGGGCGGCGCCTCCCATGGTCCCTCGTCGAAGCGCACGTTGATCTGATGAACTCCATCGCTCACCGGCAGCACGATGTGCCACCAGCCGGAAGAAGCGTACTCCAGCGGCACCGGCTTCCAGTCGGTGAAATCGCCCATCAGCTCGACCAGGTGTGCTCCACGGCCAGGGAGACTGAATTCAACTGCGTCCGAGTTGATTCGCTCGATGCGAAACCCGGTTGACACTCTTGCGGGAGCAGGAAGCGGAATCCGTGGAGCTGGAGCCGTGAGGTTGGCGCGGATCGAGAGCAACAGGTAGCGCCCTCCGGTCATTCCCAGAGTCAGATCCGTGGGTCGGTCGCCGGCGGCGCCCACCAGGGCAAACCGCGGAGAGATCCACCATGCCGCTTCGGATTCCCACCACACATCTGCCGGTCGTGCGATGTTGCCATGCCTGCCGGCACCCAGCCCTAACTGGAAGGGACCGCCGGCCCATCTGAGCCAGGCCGAGAGATCACTTCGGGCTTTGCTTTGATTGACGAGGACGGTATCGACGGTGAGCGTGTCGGAGCCGAGCCTGGTCCGAAGCTCGGTAGCCTGTGTCATCGTCTGTCCCGCCTGGAGCTGGAGGCTGACGGGGCCCAGGTCACGCCAGTAGCCTGCTTCAATTCTCCATGTCGGGCTGCCGGGTTCACTGCCACGTGCGCCTCCCAGCCAGAGGCCCTGAACTCCACTCAGGTAGTGAAGCTTGGCTCCGGCCAGCCAGGCGCCTTCGGAGAGGTGAGGTCCGGTTTGTCCCGTGGCGGTACCAAAGCCTTCCGCCATGAATCGGTTGCTCAGCCTGCCGAATAGCGAAGCGCTGGCGCGACCGGCCGTCCCCTCACGCTCGTCTCCGAAACCCGTATACGCACCCTCGGCGCTCATACGGAAGTACGAACTCGACCAGGAGAGACGCGGCGCGAGCGACGCGATGGCGCCCGGATCTCCCTGATACTGCATTCCTCCGAGCCCTGTTTCGACCGAGGCTTGCACCTGCGCCTGAGCTCGGGACCAGCTCAGGATCACTGCGACCGCTATCCACCGTGCCCGAGTCGGTCTCATGGCGGCGAGTTGGCTGACGGTACCAGCTTGGGCTGTACCGGCCCCGGGGGCTGCTTGGTGTTCGGCGCGCTTGCCCGATCGCGAAGAGCGAGGAAATCGGTATCGGGCCCGTGTGCCGCGGCGAGGGAGTGGACCTGCTCCCACGCCTTGGGCACGTCGACGCCGAGTGCGACGAGATCGCTGAGTACGCCGAGCGGGACGGCAACCGATTGCTCGGGACGGAGCCGGCGCAGCTCGGTGATCATCGCCGGAGTGGCGCCGGCCTTGAGGCAGGCCGCGCCGGCAACGATGTCCGCCTCAGGAGCATCGGGGCCCAGCGCGGTCCTCGATTCACCCAGTTGGCCGGAAAGAGTCCGAACCGCGGCAACGATGCGGGCTCCCTCTGCTCCCTTACTCTGCCCCTCGAGAGCTTTCTGGATCAGCGGCTCGGTCGGAAGGCCGTTCTGTGCGGCGCTGTCCACCAGTCCTTGTACTTGACTGGCCACTTCCGCGGGGAGGCGAGTCTGCAGTCTGGAGTCTTGAGCCTGGAGCGAGCTGAAGCCCAGGGCGGAGAGCACAAGAAGAATCCTGGAGACCATTCAGTTCACCACCGTGATGACCGACGTCGGAGTCCCGAAATCATCGTCGCCCGCGGGGGGGCGTCCTGGATCGGCGAGATACCTCTGATCGTCTGCGACGAAGCTGTAGCGGTAGCGCCCGGGCCGGAGCGGCAGGGTGATGTCCCAGGTCCCGCCATGGCGACGCATGGGAGTTGCGCGAGGGTCCCAGTTGTTGAAGTCTCCCACAACCGCCACTCGCCTGAGACCGGAAGCCTCCAGCGTGAATCTGACCGGCTGGCTCGCTGGGCCGATGGCCTCCGGCGAACCTACCAGCCGCCGGGAGCCGAGCCAGGTGGCGACTACACTCCCCGCCACCAGGAGCATTATCGCAGCTGCCCGAGCCAGAGACTGGAGCCGCGACGGGACTCGATGGGCCTTGAGGTCCCGGTTAAGGGCGCCGATCACCCGATCCTCGACCACCAGCGAGGGCACCGGCCCGTGCTTGAGCTCCGCCACAACCGCGGCTACTACGGGATCGTCTATCCGGTCTTCGGAATCAGACATAGTCTCGTGATCCTTCCCTCAAGCGGCGGCGCAGTCCTTCGCACGCCCGCAGCACCCGCATGCGCAGGGCTGAAGCCGGTGCGCCAGTGAGCGACTCGATCTCCTGATAACTGAAGTCTTCGACGTGTTTGAGCAAGAAGGCCTCGCGCTGATCCGGAGTCAGCTCCTTCAGGGCTCGCTCGATTTCCTCGCGCCACTCGCCCCGCTCCGATTCACCCTCCGAGGGTGCCACAGCGAATGCCGCATCGGCCGTCGCGCCCCGCTCGATCAGGTCGACCTTGGCTAGCCGGCTCCGGCAACGGTTCACTAGAATCCGGAACATCCAGGTCCCGACCCGGGAGGGCTCCTGGCAGCGGTCGAGTCCCCTGAACGCGCGCAAGAAGGTGTCCTGCAGTACCTCTTCGGCGTCCTCCCGGTTGCCAAGGAGAAACCAAGCGTATCTTTCCAGCCGGCGCCGGTGCCGTGCCATCAGCTCGGCATACGCGGCCTGATCGCCTGCCAGGGCGCGTTGCACGAGAACGGCATCGGTCTGGCTCACCTCTGAGAGACCCGATGACAGGGCCATCTGTCACACCTCAGGTCCGGCGGGCCGGCGCGAGTTGAAACGGGTGACGGGAGACAGGACGGGCGGGTCTTTGTAGTCAGGACCGCATATAGCGCCCGCTCTTAGTCATTGGACGGACAGGCGGGCCGAAAAACCACAACGTCTTGAGCTTGAGAGGACTTGATGCAGAACCACCCGATCCGGGGGCTGCTGCTCGCTTCGCTGGTGCTCGCCGCCTGCAGCGATAACTCATCCCCAACCCTGTCACCCGCGTCCGGGCTGCACGGGGGCAATTCGTCGATCAGCGGTCAGGTCAGTGGACTGACCTTTGGTCCCGACAGTACGGCGGTCAGTGTGCCGAGCCGCGTGGTCGTGATCTTCGCGGGCTCGGTCCCGACTGATTCGTTGCCCTTCGGGCAGCCTAACGATCCCGCCGCCATCCGGGGGAGCGGCTTCGCTTTCTTGCATGACACGACCGGGACGGGGTTTCCTCCCCCACCTCCGCCGCCTCCGGTCGAAGGCTGCGGACGTCCTCAGGACGACGTTGTAGCCGATGTAAAAACCGATGCCGACGGAAAGTTCTCGATCACCGGACTCGAGTCCGCCAAGTACGACCTGCACGTGATCCCGACCGACGCGGGAGCGTTTGGGGACACCTGGTACTGCGGGGTGCACATGCTGCCGGGTCAGAATGCGGATCTTCAGCTTTTCGTGCCGACGACGAGGTTGAATTAGCCGTCAGACGAGAAGCCATAAGCCGTAAGCAAGGCGCCTCATCCCGAGCGCAGCGAGGGATCGAGTTTCCTTACCGCGAGCCCAAGGTAAGGAGACTGGATCCCTCGTCGCTTCGCTTCTCGGGATGAGGTGCTGGGATATCGTTTCGGCCGTATGGCCAATGCTAATGGCTTAGGGCTTATGGCACGTTCGGCTGACGGCGACGGCTACTGCCGTCCCGTCAGCTCAATCCATCTCCCGTCATAACACATCCGAACTTCCGATCCTTCGCCCTCGGTGATGTCTTCGATTCCCTGGCGATTGGTGTCGGGAGGCTTTACGCCGCCATAGCGGTCGTAGAGACGCTGAATCCCTTCGCGGCTGGCCGGGGCGATGCGGCGAGTGTAGACGATCCTGTCTCCCGCCACCCGCTTGAGATAGGCCCTATCCTCCCGGACTTCCAGCTCATCGGAGCAGGCCGCTTCACCTCCCCAGACGATCAGGATGGCAGAGGCCTTGGCGCGGGAACAGAGGGCCGCCCAGTCGGTCTGACCGGGTTTGACGAAGCTGCCGCGGATAATGTTGTGAGGGGCCGGGTCGCCGGTGGCCTGCGGAATGGTGCAGTGCTTGGCTTGGAGCGCCGCGACGACCCCAGGGGGCACCTTGGTGAACGCCGACGGGTCGAGCCGGGACAGCTGTTGGTCAGCCGCGGCCCAGCGATCTTGGGCCGAAGCGTGGGATATGCCGATACCGCCCGCCAGCACTGCGCTCAACACCAGCCTGGCCTTGAGCATCGCAAGCCTCCTGTTACCAATAACTTAGCTATAGTCCTTCCGGCACTTCAAGCACCCGGATACGAAAGAGGCCGGCAAAAAGCCGGCCTCCTCGACAACCTGTAGCTGTTTCCGATTACGGGTTGAGCTTCACCCGCTCAATCCGGGATTGACCAACCCGGACATTGAAGATCTTGAGGGTCACGATCGAACCCTTCCCCGAGGCCTTGAGAGCATCACGGAGTTCCGCGTCGGTCTTCACCGACTTGCCCTCGACCGACTGAATGATGTCTGGGCCGCCTTCATCAGGCGGATAGAGGGTTTCATACGCGGGACCGTTGGGCTGGACATCGACCACGAGAACGCCCTTGGTGTTCTGATCCAGGTCGTAGTCCTCCGCAACCGCCGGAGTTACGGTCTGCACCGAGACTCCCAGGAGATCCATGGCGACGGCGTTGCGATTGCTCTCCGGCTGCTCGCTGTCCTCCCGCTCGGCGACTGGAGTCTCATCGCGCTGCTCCATCAGGCGCACGTTGAAGGTCTTCCGCACTCCACCCTTCCGGGCGACTTCGACCTTCACCATCTCGCCGGGCTGCCGGAAGCCGACTACCTGCTGCAGCTGGGCCACGTAGTTCACCGGCTTGCCGTCGATCGTGATGATCACGTCGCCCTGCTCGAGGCCCGCCTTCTCCGCCGGTGAGGCCACGCTGTCCGGGAAGCCCCGCACGAGGACACCCCGAATCTCATCCAATCCCACGTACTCGGCGTCGGTCGGGCTCGCGTCTTCCACCAGGATACCCAGGGCCGCGCGATGCACCTTGCCCGAGGTGACCAGCTGATTCATGACGACGCGGGCCAGGTTGATCGGGATCGCGAAGCCATAGCCCGAGTAGAACCCGGTCTCGCTGGCGATCGCGGAATTGATGCCAATGACCTCGCCCTTCACGTTGACCAGCGGCCCGCCGGAGTTACCCGGATTAATTGCCGCGTCGGTCTGAATGAAGTCGGCGATGGTTGACTGGCTGCGCTGAAGTCCCTGCAGCCGGCGCCCCTTCCCGCTGATGATGCCGGAAGTGACGGTGAAGGTGAACTGATCTCCCAGCGGATTGCCGATGGCCAGCACCCATTCGCCGACCCGATCGTCATCGCTGTTGCCCAGCGCCGCCGCGGTGAGCCCCTTGGCGGGTACCTTGAGAACGGCTACGTCGGTAAGCGGGTCGGTCCCGATCACCTTTGCCTCAAACTCACGCCGGTCAACCAGGCGGACGGTGACCTTCTCGGCCCCTTCCACCACATGGTTATTGGTCAGGATATACCCGTCGGTCGAGACGATGAAACCGGATCCCGAGCCGCGCTCTACTTCAGGACGTCGCGGCTGACGGGGGAAGAAGTGCTCGAAGCCGGGGGGCATCTGCGGCTGCTGGCGAGATGCCGTCTCGGTCCGCTGGCTCCGGATGAACACCACGCTCGGCCTTACCTGCTCGGCCACGGTTGCGAAAGCGTCGCTCAGCTCCGTCAGCGAACGTGTGGCGGAGGTCGACGGTGCCTGTACCGGCGTGATGACTGAAGAAGCGGTTTCCTGGGCGGTGGATCGGTTGGGCAAATCCAGAAGGCCGGCGAACAAGAGTCCCAGCGCAAAGGCCAGGATCACCAACCCACCGAACTTGAGCCAGTTCAAAGTACGTACGGACATCGGTGTCTCCCAAAGGGGCTCGCCAAACAATCTAGTCTACGTGTGATGCGCCGTCGGTGGTTTGCGTCGCATTCCGTTACGATCTGCCAAAATAATAGCCGTTGGCCCGGGCCGGAGACTCCCCGGCTCAAAGCCAACGGCTAAAAGCTAACAGCTTAATGCTTTACGACTTCTTGGAATCATCAACGATCTCGTAATCGGCTTCGACCACGTCCTCCTTGCCCGGAGCAGGCCCTTCGGCGGTCGGACCGGCACCCGGTTCGGATTCCGGAGAACTCTGTGCCGACTGATACAATGAAGCGCCAGCCGCCGAGTACGCCGAGTTCAGCTCGTCCAACGCTTTCTTGACTAGATCAGCTTCACCGGTGCGAAGCGCTCCCTTCGCTCCTTCCACGGCGTTCTCCAGCCGGCTCTTCGCCTCGGCCGCCAGGCGGTCCGCCCACTCCTTGCTGTCCTTCTCGACTTTATAGACCAGACCGTCGAGCTGGTTGCGGTGTTCGATCTCTTCGCGGCGCTTCTTGTCCTCGCTGGAGTGGGCCTCGGCGGCCTTTACCATCTTGTCGATGTCGGTGTCGCTCAGACCGCTCGACGCCTCGATCCGGATCTTCTGCTCCTTGCCGGTCGTCTTGTCCTTGGCCGAGACGTGGAGAATACCGTTGGCATCGATGTCAAAGGTGACCTCGACCTGCGGCATGCCACGAGGTGCCGGCGGAATTCCGGTGAGCTGGAACTTCCCGATGGTCCGGTTGTCCACCGCCATCTGCCGCTCGCCCTGGAGCACGTGAATCTCCACTGTGGTCTGGTTGTCTTCCGCGGTGGAGAACACCTCCGACTTCTTGGTCGGGATGGTGGTATTCCGCGGGATCAGGACGGTAGTAACGCCGCCCAGGGTCTCGATGCCGAGCGAGAGCGGAGTCACGTCGAGCAGCAGCACGTCCTTCACTTCGCCGCCGAGCACGCCGCCCTGGATCGCGGCGCCGATCGCCACGACCTCGTCCGGGTTAACCGACCTGTTGGGCTCCTTGCCGAAGTAATCCTTCACGATCTGCTGGATCTTCGGGATTCTGGTCGAGCCACCCACCAGGATTACTTCGTCGATCTGCTTCGGATCAAGACCCGCATCCTTCAGCGCCTGCTGCATAGGCGGAATGGTCCGCTGAATCAGATCATCCACCAGCGCCTCGAACTTGGCGCGAGTGAGCGAGTAGTTGAGGTGCTTGGGCCCTGACTGGTCCGCCGTGATGAACGGAAGATTGACGTCGGTCTGCTGGACTGTGGAAAGCTCCATCTTGGCCTTCTCCGCGGCTTCCTTGAGCCGCTGGAGCGCCATGGCATCCTTGGACAGGTCGATGCCCTGGTCCTTCTTGAATTCTGCGACCAGCCAGTCGATCACCCGCTGGTCGAAGTCATCACCACCCAAGTGGGTGTCGCCGTTGGTGCTCTTCACTTCAAAGACGCCCTCGGCCAGCTCGAGCACCGAGATGTCGTAGGTGCCGCCGCCCAGGTCGTAAACCGCGACCTTCTCTTCCTTCTTCTTGTCGAGACCATAGGCCAAGGCCGAGGCCGTCGGCTCGTTGATGATCCGGACCACATCGAGGCCCGCGATCTTCCCGGCGTCTTTGGTCGCCTGACGCTGCGCGTCGTTGAAATAGGCCGGGACGGTGATGACCGCCTTCTCGACCTTGGTGCCGAGGTAGTCCTCGGCGGTTTGCTTCATCTTCTGGAGAATCATCGCGGAGATTTCGGGCGGCGTGTACTTCTTGCCGGCGATCTCCACCGCCGCGAGTCCGTTGGGACCGGGGGCAATCTTGTAGGGAATCCGTTTGCTCTCCTCAGAGACCTCATCCACCCGGCGTCCCATGAACCGCTTGATGGAGAAGATGGTCTGCTTTGGATTGGTGACTGCTTGACGCTTCGCCACCTGACCAACCAGGCGCTCGCCGTCCTTGGTGAATGCGACGACGGAAGGAGTCGTGCGGCCGCCTTCCGCATTGGGGATTACGACCGGATCCCCACCTTCCATAACCGAGACGACCGAGTTGGTCGTACCGAGGTCAATGCCAATGATCTTGGACGCCATACTGCGTGCCTTTCTGGTGAACGTGAACCGTCAGCCCGGACCTACCTGGGCCGACTTTGATGAAGGCTCCAAGGGCAAGCCATGTACCGGGGATTCCAGCCGATTTGGCAGAAAATGGCAGCACTTGAGGGACCGGAAGGGCCAGTTCTGCACCTGTCTGGGTGCCACACTGCCCCTAATAAGACAGCCCCGCCACTTGGGCGGGGCTGTCTTCTCCTTCCCTGCAGGTGGAGGTCAGTTCCCCAGGATCTTCACTCCGACGCCTTTGCGCAGCGCGGTGCTCAGCGGCAGGGGGAGCACGCCGGCGGTTTCAGTGACCGAGCTGCAGCTGCCCGACGTAAGCGCGAAGGAGAGCTTGCGACCACCCGTATTGCTCAGCACCCTGAACTGGAAGGCGACGTTCTTCGTGCCGTTCGGAATCGCCGAATTGGGGAAGGTGAAATTGGTCGCCAGATTCTGGCTGGCGTTTCCGCGCAGGAACACGGTCTGCGTACTGGTGGCGAAGGGGGTGGCCCCGTAGCTCTCGGCGCTCGCCAGCAACTGAATGGTATAGGGCGTTGGCGCACTGGCCGTACCAGTGACGGCCAAATAGAGGGTCACCTCTTTGATCGTCTTGCCCAGCTTGTTGACGTAGAATGCGCGGGTTAACTCATCGCCATTCCCGTTGGCCGGTGAACAATTGACGAGCACCGTGGCGGTCGAAGTGCCGGTTGCAGTGAAATCGACGAAGGCCGAGGCGCCCATCGAGGGAGCCGAAGCGGTCAGGGTGTTGGTTCCAGCGACGATGGTCCAGCTGCCGACGGTCGCGATGCCGCTCGCGTTCGTGGTCTGGCTGGCGCCGCTGACGCTGCCGCCGCCGCTCGCCACCGAGAAGGTGACGCCGACTCCCGACACTGGATTCAAGTAGGCGTCCTTAACGATCACGGACGGAGCAGTGCTTCCCGCAGCGACACCCAGAACGGTGTTTTCGGGAGCAGTCTGGTTATTGCCAGCGTTGATCGCGATGGTCTGAGGCGATGCTGCCGAAATGGTGAAGTTGCCACTCGTCGCGCTGGTGAGCGATGAAGAGCTAGCGGTGAGCGTGTAGGTCCCAGCGCGGGTGATCACCAGGTTGCTGAAGGTGGCAACGCCCTGACTCGCGCTCATGGTCGTGGTGCCCTGCAGAGTTCCCGCGGGCCCGCCATTCAAAGTCAGCGCAATGCTGGCGCTCGAAGCGGGAACCGTGGCACCATTCAGGTCCTGCACGGCGACTGTCACACTGAAGGCTGTGCCGGCGGTCTGATCGGTGGGCGGTACGGTGTA
>Ga0070674_100001450_pt1 | contig 12617 bp, 9 predicted proteins | sample KBSM33metaG_FD_65344 | JGI IMG/M metagenome (GOLD analysis project Ga0070674, IMG submission 65344) | Miscanthus rhizosphere microbial communities from Kellogg Biological Station, Michigan, USA - KBS M3-3 metaG | ecosystem: Host-associated > Plants > Roots > Rhizosphere > Soil ... | reverse complement strand
CCCTGCGAGATGGAGGTCGTGCCGTCGAAAGCGAGCGCACTGCGTCGCTGGCGGATGACCTGGCCCGCGCTCGGCTCGCCCGGGTAGCGGCAAGTCGCATCGCGGCCCGAGTCCGCGCCAGGTCTCCCTTGACTCCACTCCACGGCCCTCTCTTCCGTGCTCGATTTCCACGACGCCCTCACCACCTGATCGAGCATTTCCCAGTACATGGGCCTGTCTCGACTCAGCCGGTTCGCCTTGCCGCTCCAGATGTGCCGCGCCGCATCGCAGAGAACATCCGGGGCGAGGGACAGAGGCAGACGATTCGTCGCGGCTGTCGCAGGGCCGGTGGCCTCAACGGCCGGCCAGATGACGGCGATGCAATCCGGATGCTCGCGCTCCGCTCCCTCGAAGTCCTCGGTCCGGTCGATACCCAACAAGGCGGCAAGCGTGTCATCGGCCAACCCGTCAAGCAGCAGCATGCGCCACCCCAGCGTTCGCGCTGCGATCCGCACGCTGCCGATCGCGTGTCCCACGTCATGCTGGCAGTAGCGAAAGGCGCGTTCCCCGTACTTCCAGGTCTCGCGCCAGATGACCGAGGTCAGGCCGAGGAGGAAGGCCCCGGGTGGGCATCCTTGGAGCAGCCTCCTGAAGCTGTCCTCCGGCCACCGCGCCCGCAGTTCGAGCGCATGCTGCTTTGCGGCGTAGTGATAGAGACCGGAACCGGCCGAAAGGCCAGCGACATGGCCGATGAGGAGATAGGCTTCGGTCGGGTGCAGGTTTCCGCTCGAAGGGTTGCTGCGAAGTGCCCAGCGGACGTCACCGGCCTGCTTCCAAGCCGAAACGGCCAGCGAGTATTCGAACAAGCGCGACAGGCTCGAAGCGCTCACGGTAGCGCTCGCGATCGCGCCGGGGCGATACAGGTCTTCGTACCGGGGCGACGCCGGCTGATCGCCCGGCTTCAACAGCGGCAAGACAGAGAGTGAGGTTCCTTCGTAGCGCCGGAAGGGATCGGGTTGATTCGCCCAATCGAGACGGCCGGGGCCACGCGCGAAGTGCGAAAAGTGATGTTTCGTCTCCTGGTGGTAGCGCAAGACCGTCTCCAGGGGATCGCGTCCCGGGGCAGCACGGGCCCGGGCGGTCTTCGCACGCTCATCCACCGACAAGACGCTCCTTCCCGCGAAGTCGATCCGCTCGGCCAGCAGTCATCCGCGGCAGGCTGCCTGAGCCCGTCCTCAGAAACGAACAGCCCGCCGTAGGCTTCTGCCAGGGCGGGCTGTTGGTCATTCGGCGGCAGCGTGGAAGGCGCTAGCGGGCCCGTAAGAGCAAAGGTGAGGGTCTGCGGCCTAGCGTGTCGTGAACGACAGGCGCAGTGTACGCCTCAGGGCCGGCAGCAACCCCCAAAGCGATACCCTGGTAGGGAGACTCGCACATCTCTATCGGGCCGGTCGACGAACGCTGTCTGCGCGCTACGCGCTGTCTGCGCGCTACGACACCGGAATGGAGCCGCCGCCGCGTGCAGACGGCTCGATCAATTCATCCGGGCTCGCATCTGCTCGCAAATGTTGTCCCCGGAAACGGTGAGGCGCAATGCGCCGCCGTTCCATTCGAGCCAGTGAAGCGCTACGTAGTCGGCTATGAAGCCTTCAGAGATGAGATCCGCACGCCGCCGATGCAGCGAATCAACCGTGGTGAGCCGTTCGTCGCGTAGCTGTTCGCGCCTCGAGACTGGGGGCGGGCGCGCGACCATGGCTGCCACGGGCGCGGCGCCGATAGTCGATCGATCGTGGGTGTTCATCGAGTCTCCTCTAGTGCCCACCTTAGCACCCGCTGTGCCAGTACCTGTGCAGCAGCAATGGGGATCGGAACCAACGCCTCTGTGCTGCGCCCGTGAGGGCCGCAAGGCGCTGAATGTCCCTGACGGTACTCTGGCGGATCGGTTCTCGGTTTCTCGGGATCCTGCCGTAGCGCCCAACCGTCACCGGACCGGACATCGCCGCGGCGAATCGCGTCGTCACCTTTGGGGATGGCGGCGCAGCCGTCGCGCCGCACCGCCCCCCTCGGGGCCGGTTACGATGCAAGCATCAGAGCGCGGCACCCGGCGGGCGCGGCGAGACGGTCATGGGCGACATCACACTACTGATCCAGCGTGCACGTGACGGCGACCACAGCGCTCTCGACAGTCTGTTCGAAGCGGTCTATCCAGACCTGCGCCGGATCGCTCACGCGCGGCTGCGGCGAGGTTTCCCCGATCCGGACCTTGGCACGACGGCACTCGTGAACGAGTGCTATCTGAAGCTGCGTGAGGCAGATCGCCTCGACGCTACAGACCGTGCCCATTTCCTCGCCTACACCGCAACGGCGATGCGCTCGATCATCGTCGACATCGCGCGCGCGCAGGCGAGCGCGCGGCGCGGCGCGAACGCACCGCACGTGACGCTCGAAGACGAGCTCGGCAGCGGCGACCCTGCTGCAGAAGAGCAGATCCTGCGCGTGCACCAGGCCCTCGAGGAGCTCGCCAAGCTCGACCAACGTCTGGTCCGCCTGGTCGAGATGCGCTACTTCGGCGGCCTGAGCGATCGATCTCGAGATCGCCGAAGGGCTGGGCGTCACCGACCGGACCGTGCGGCGCGACTGGCAGAAAGCGCGCGTGCTGCTCGCGAGCGCATTGCGCTGAGCCGTCGCGCGAATACGCGCCGCCATGTCCGCGCAGCGCCGCGAATTCCGTGAAGTGAAGGCAGACCGCATCTGCCCATCGCATCCGGCGTTTCGCCGCCGCGCCCGATCCTGACATGGCGGACCTTCAGTTTCTCGTGAACGACTGGCCGGTGATCAGCCGCCGGCTCGAGGAAGCGCTGTCGCTCGACGCCGGCGAGCGCGAGCCCTGGCTCGAATCGCTCGTCGAGCCGGACTCGATCAAGACCAAGCTGCGCCGTCTGCTCGAAGACGCCGCCGGAATCGAGACGGGCGACTTCCTGTGCGCGCTGCCGAAGCTCGACTTCGAGGGCGACACTCCGCACGATTTCGCGGATGGGGCCGTGGCCGGCGCAACGATCGGCCCCTACCAGCTCGTTTCGCTCCTCGGTCAAGGCGGGATGGGCACGGTTTGGCTGGCGCGACGCGCGGACGGATTGCTCGACCGCCGCGTCGCCGTGAAATTGCCGCATGTGAGCTGGGGCGTCTCGTCGTTCGCCGCGCGCATGGCGCGCGAGCGCAACATCCTCGGCTCGCTCGCGCACCCGAACATTGCCCGGCTGTACGACGCGGGCATCGCCGACGACGGCCGGCCCTTTCTGGCGCTCGAGTATGTCGATGGCCAGCCGATCGACGCTTATGCCGCTGCCGCCGGGCTGACGGTGCGCGCCCGTGTCGAGCTCGTTGTCCAGGTCGCGCGGGCCGTCGCGCACGCGCACGCGCACCTGATCGTGCATCGCGATCTCAAGCCTTCGAACATTCTCGTCGACACGCACGGGCAAGCGCACTTGCTGGACTTCGGCATCGCCAAGCTCGTCGATCCCGAGTTCGGCGAGTCGGCCGACGAAGGCGCGCAGCTCACGCGTGCAATGGGCCGGGTGCTGACCCCCGACTACGCTTCGCCGGAGCAGATTCGCGGCGACTGGATCGGCACGGGGTCGGACATCTACTCGCTCGGTGTGGTCATGTTCGAGCTGCTCGTCGGCGCGCGCCCGTACCGGCTGCAACCCGCGCTCGGCCCAGCCGCCTTGGCCGAAGCGATCGCGCGCCTCGACCCGCCGCGGGCCAGCGACGTCGCTCGCGAGAGCGCGCTGCGCAGCCAGCTTGCAGGCGATCTCGATTCAATCCTGACCAAGGCGCTCGCCAAGGCCCCCAGCGAGCGCTATGCGACGATCGACGCGCTCGCCGATGACCTCGAACGGCACCTGCGCGGCGAGCCGGTCCGGGCGCGCACCGCTTCGCGGTGGTACCTGGCCGAGCGTTGGGTGCGCCGACACAAAGCCGAATCGGCCGTGGCACTGGCGCTTCTCGTGGCGGTCCTCGGCGGTGCGTACGCACAGGTGCTCGTGTTGACTGCACTCGGCGCCGGCGCGGTGCTCGCGCTGTGGCAGCGCAACCGCGCGTTGCTGCAGGCCCAGCGCGCGCTCGCCGCCCAAGCGCGCGCGGAGCAGGTCAAGAACTTCATCGCATCCATCTTCACGCAAGCTGCGCCGCGCGTGGGACAAGGGGGCGCCGTGACGGCGGTCGATCTGCTGCATGCCGCCGCGCGCCGCGTGGAATCCGACCTCTCGGGCCAGCCCGAGGTCGCGACCGAGTTGGGCGCTCTGATCGGCACCGGCTTCAACGAGCTGGGTGATTTCCGTGCCGCCCTCGAGTGGTTGCCCAAAGTCGTGGAGCGCTGCACGCGCAGCCTGGGCGCGGCCCATCCGCTGACGCTGGCGAGCCGCTGCCAGCTCGCGTACACGGCCAACTCGATGGGTGCGCTTTCGGTCTCCGAGCCCCTGTTCCCGGCGTTGCTGCGAGACGTTCGCAGCGTGCAGCCGCTGCCGACCGAGTTGCTCGTGATGGCCTTGCGCAGCCAGGCCTTCGTGTATACGAAACGCGGGCGCGAATCGGAAGCGATGGCGGCCTTGAACGAAGCCGTCGGGCTCGCGACGGCGCATTTCGCACCCGCCAGCCAGGTTGTCCTCGAGTTGCGAGGGGTGCTCTCGAACACGCTGGTCCATTTCGGCCGGCCCGCAGAGGCATTGCGAGCGATCGAGCCGGCCGTGGCCGACTCCCGTTCGACATTGGGCGCGTTGCGGCCGCATCCTGTGCTGATCCACATCGAGCGCTTCCACGCCGACGCGCTCGCGCGCTGCAATCGCCCGCGCGAAGCTGCAACCATCCTGCGCCAGGTGCTGGTCGATCAGCGTGCCCTCGATGTCGAGGACACGACGCGCGTGCGGATCGTCATGTCGATCCTTTCCAACGCGCTGCTGCTCGGCGGTCAGCTCGAAGAAGCGCAGGCGCTGGTCATGCAGTCCGAAGCCATGCACGAGCGCCTCACGGGCGGCGTCAACGACGAAGGGATCGCCCAGGCCAGCCGGCACACGCTGGTCTGCGCGTTGCGCGGCGACGGCGAGGAGGCCCTGCGCCAGCTTGCGCGCCTCGATGCGCTGGCCGGGGCGAGCGGCGAAGCCGAAGCGCTTGCCGTCGATCGCTATCCGCTGCGCGTGCTGGTGCTGGCGACGGCAGGACAGCATGCCGCGGCGCTGGCGCACGCCGAGGCGATGCAAGATCACCTGGTTGCATTGCCGACCACCGGGCGAGTGCGCGTGCAGCGCGCGTGCGCGCTCGCTCTGCGCTCCGCGGGCTCGCTTGCGAGGGCCTGCGACGTTTCCGACCAGGCGGTCGCGAGTGCCGACGATGGTGCCTGCGTCAGCCTCGAACACGGGCTGGCACTTGCCGAATCGGCATGCTGCCGCTTGGCCACCGGTGATTCGGAGCGAGCCGTGAATCGCTGGCGTACCGCCCTGGCGACCTGGCAGCGAGGTCAGGTCGACAGCGCGGAAGTTCTGCCGCTATTCCCGGAGCTCTTGCCACTGCTGGTGGCCGCCTGAGGGTCGCTCCGGCAGGCTCGTGGGTGGTGAAGAGGCAGAGACGGTCGGAACCTTGAAGAGAGCTGCCCGCCACAACGACCAATTGAGCGCAAGATTCCGCGGATGGGGAACGCCGGCCGCAGCCAAACGAGGTCGAACGAAACAGTCACTCTCGACCGGCGCTGATGGCCGATCTGCGCGCTATGCCATCCGATGCGACGGCATGTCCGATCAACGGCGCACGATGAACGCGTCCAGAGAGCGCCGCGGCGCGGGCCCGACCTGCGGCGCCTAGCCAACGCGCGCCCACATCTGCACGGTTCGGATACGGGCGGAGCCTGCAGTTGGTCGCTCTCATCAACGCGCTGCGAACGCCCAGCCCGCGCTGGCAGCCGCCGGCGGCGGCGCCAAGACGAGGACGTGGTTGAGTTTGTATCAATTCGCCGCGCCGGTGTCCGCTTGCGGACACCGCTCACGTAAAAGGGTATGGGAAGTGTTGAGCAGCATCGAGAGAGGCCGCACGGTACCGCCCAACAATTCCGCCGAACGAAGAGGTGGCCATGATCAAACTCGCTGCGCTGTTGTTTGCACTCTTGGCAACGCCGGCGATGGCTTCACTGACCGGTATGACGCCGGAACTCTGCGCTGCAGATGAATATCTGATTGGCGTGAGCGGACGTAGCGGCGACTGGATTGACGCCATCCGCCCGGTCTGTGCCAGTTGGAACCCTGCGACCCGGACGGCCGGCGTGCCGCGCAACGGCCCGAGTCACGGCGGTCGCGGTGGTGGTGAGGGCGTCGCGGTCTGCCCCCGTGGATCGGCAGTCAGCGGCTGGGAAATCCGCCACGTGACTCGCGGCGACAGTGTCTTTCTGCAATATGTTGCGCCGCAATGCCGCACCATCCTGCCACCTCGCGAGATCGTCCAGATCGGCCGCCTCCAGTTCGGACGGGGCAACCCGCCGATGCCGAGTTCCGGGCCGACCTTCCATGGTTGCGGCAGGCGCGAACTGGCAATCGGCTTTTCGGTTGCGGTTGGCGAGAACTATGTCAGCGAGCTTGACCTGAAGTGCCGCTTTGTCCCCAATGCTTCGCCACCGATGGCGAGCCGCGAAACTGGGCGTGGCACCCGGCTCTATACCGGCCCGACGATCAGGACGGCGAGCGGCGACGATGTCAGTCTCGACATATGCCGGGAATGGGCAACGAATTGCGGCGCGCCCGCTGCCGCGGCCTTTTGCCGGACGCAAAATTACGCCACGGCGGTGGCGTTCGTGCCAGCCCAGGGGGTCGGCCTGACGGCAGTGATATCCAGCGGCCGCATCTGCAGTGATCCGAGTTGCGGCGGGTTCACCAGCATCGAGTGCGGCGCAGTACCTGCCGCCGGAACGACGTTGTCCACGCGCCCGCCGCCCGTCCTGTCCACGCCTCCGTCGTCGCCTGTTGCCCCGCAGGTGCCTCCGCCGGAAGCTGCGAGCACGCGGACACCCATTTCGGAATTGAAGGGCGCTCTCTACCGCGATCCGGAAATCGCCACTGACCACGCGCGCTCCGGCCACATTCAGATCAGGAAGAACGTCGGCAAGACGGCGATCATCTCCAGCGAGGCGATCTGCAGCGATCCGACGTGCGATGGCTTCCACCATATCGAATGTGTGGACTGACGTTCGTCACGGCCTGGGCGTCACCGCTTCGGGTGGGCCCGTAGACGAGCGAGCCGAAGCCACCGGGTGGTTCGCGAAGCACTGCCCGCAACTTCAACGGAGAAATCGATATGAAGCGCAATACCTTCCGATGGTTCGACGTTCTCGGGTTTCTTGTCTGGGCCGGGCTCCACGCCGCGCCGGCGCAGGCCCAGAACACCACCTGCATCGACACCCCGGAAGGCCGCATCTGCACCGTCAAGCAAGAGATCCGGAGCGGCGTCCTGGTGCCGGTTGCGCGTCAGCAGGAGCTCGGGCTAGTCACCATCAGCGGCGGCGGCTGCAGCGGAACGCTGATCAACCGCTTCTGGGTGCTGACGGCCGACCACTGCGTGACATCGAACGGGCTGTTGAACGGGCCATCCGCTGCACTGACCGCATTGCCGATCACCGCAGCATGGTCGCCGCGCACGCCGATTCCGACCAAAGTGGTTCGCAACTGGGGAGCTAGCGGCCTTGACGTGGCGTTGATATTCCTCGGCGCAGGCGACTTCGGGCCGGCCAACATTCAGCTGTTCTTCGTCGAAAACGTCGAGAACGGTGCAACGCTGACGAAGTACGGCCAAGGTATCTTCGAATATGCAAAAGCGGGCCCGCCACCCGTGGCGGCGTTGAATGATGGCGCCTACCGCAGCGCCGCGTTCACCCTCTCGGGCGCAAGCCCAACCGGCTACACGCTGGCTGTCAACGGGGCCGACCAGGTGGGCGAGGGAGGTGACAGCGGAGGACCCGACATCGTGACCGCGCCGAACGGCGTCAGCCTCGGCATCGCCGGCGTTCAGTCGACGTGCGCGCCGTCCGGCAGAGTGACCGGGATGCCGGCGACCTGGACGTGGGTGACCGGAATCAGCAGCTGCTTCAGCGCTGCGATCTCCACGATCCGCTGGGACATCATCCAGATCACCCAGGAAGGCAGCAACCCGTGCCCGAACCTATCGCGGGACTGCGCGATCTCGGTGGTGCAGCGGCACGTCGACGGCAAGCTCTGGGTGTGGGACGGCAAGACGCTGTGCACCGCCACTGCATGCCCCGGATGGACGCTGATCGACACCGACCCGCAGGTGCGCGAGTTCGCGGCAAGCGGCAACTCGCTCTTCATGCGCCAGCTCGATGGCAAGCTCTGGAAATGGTACGGCCGCACGCCGTGCAGCGCCGCCGCATGCCCCGGCTGGGGAATGATTGACTCGAATCCGCGCACCGCGGAGATCGCCGCCGGCGGCGACACGCTTTACCAGCGCCATGTCGACGGCAAGCTGTGGAAGTGGGACGGCAGCACGCCGTGCACGGCCGGCGCATGCCCCGGCTGGACCCTGATTGACCAGAACCCGCGCACCCAAGCGATGGCGGCGACCGGCAACACGCTCTTCCAGCGCCACGTCGACGGCAAGCTTTGGAAGTGGGACGGCCGCACCGGATGCACCGCGACCGCGTGCCCCGGCTGGACGCTGATCGACCAGAACTCGCGGACGAAGGAGATTGCAGCGTCGGGCGGAACGCTGTACCAGCGTCACGTCGACGGCAAGCTCTGGAAGTGGGATGGCCGAACAGCCTGCACCGCAACCGCATGCCCCGGCTGGATGCTGATCGACCAGAACCCGCGCACCCAGTCGATGGCCGCCAATGGCAACACGCTGTTCCAACGCCATGTCGACGGCAAGCTGTGGAAGTGGGACGGCCACACGGCGTGCAGCGCCACCGCATGCCCCGGCTGGGATCTGATCGACACTGACTCGCGCACGCAAGAGATCGCTGCCGGCGGAGACACCCTCTTCATGCGACAGGTCGACGGCAAGCTGTGGAAGTGGGACGGCAGCTCGCGCTGCACCGCCACCGCGTGCCCCGGCTGGGCTCTAATCGACATGAACCCGCGGACGCAGGCGATCGTGTCGTATGGGCCGATCAAGGTCAGGTGAATTTGGCGACTAGGAGTTCAGATGCCTGCTCAACCGCCATTGCACGGCGACTCGATTGACCCGCAGGTCCCCGCTGTCCAGGGACTTCAGACGGGGATGGACGGAACCGGTGTGTCCGGCGTCGCCTCGGGTGTCGGCGTATTCGGCCAGAGCACCGGTCCCAACGGCTTTTCCGGCGTTCGCGGCGAGAGCACCGGCGGGCCTGGCGTCTCGGGGGCGAGCGTCGGCTCCGTCGGTGTCGATGCGAAGACCGCGACCGGACCGGCCGCGGTGCGAGCCATCAGCTCCGGCAATGGACACGGTGTATTGGGCAGCGCTCCGCACATCGGCGTCTTCGGCACGAGCACCGGCAACGAGGGATTCTCCGGCGTGCATGGCGAAAGCGTCGGCGGACCGGGCGTCTCGGGTTCCAGCAACGCGTCGGTGGGCATCGATGCGACTACACGCAGCGGACCGGCGGCGGTGCGTGCGATCAACTCGGGCAACGGGCACGGCGTCCTCGGCAGCTCGCCGCACATCGGCGTGTTCGGCGCGAGCACCGGCAACGAGGGATTCTCCGGCGTGCACGGAGAAAGCGTCGGCGGTCCGGGCGTGTCCGGAACGAGCTTCGGGTCTGTCGGTGTGGACGCCCGGACGGATCACGGACCTGCTGCGCTGCGTGCCGTTCACGCGCGCAACGGCTTGGCCGGGGAGTTCGGTGGCAACGTTCACGTGTCGGGCGATCTCCTGGTCGACGGCGACGTGAAGTTGAAGGGCGGCGACCTCGCCGAGGAATTTGAGGTCGTCGGCACGATCGACGTGGAGCCCGGCATGGTGGTCGTGATCGCGGGTGACGACCGCGTGCGGGTCAGCGATAGGTCGTACGATGGTCGCGTGGCGGGTGTCATCTCCGGCGGTGGTTCCTATCGTCCGGGCATCGTCTTGGACCGCAGGACGTCGGGGCGACGGCATGCGCTCGCCTTGACCGGCAAGGCTTGGTGCAGAGTCGATGCCGCCGACGCGCCGATCGAAATTGGGGATCTGCTCACGACCTCCGCGCGGCCAGGCCATGCGATGAAGGCGGTCGAACCGTCGAGGGCATTTGGTGCCGTGATCGGCAAGGCGCTCGAGCCGCTCGCGTCGGGTCAGGCGTTGATCCCAATCCTGATCGCGTTGCAGTAGCGACCGTGCGCAGCCTCCGCGCGAGCATCGGTCGAAGCTGGATGCCGGGTCTGCTCGACTTGGGAGCGGGCCTCGCGCCAGCGCTCGACCTGCCCTCGCCGCTTTCAGTCGACGCGCTGATGCGCGTATTCGACAAAGTCGAAACTCGTCGCTTCACGGCGCAGATCGACACCACTGCCCTGCACGGAGAAGCTGAGCTGATCGTCGACAGCTCGGGCAAGTACATCTTCAACGGCACGGTTCGTGCGACCGATATCCCGTCGTTCTCGTACAAGGTGATGGCGACCTTGCGAACGCCTGGCGGTGCCTTGTTGGCGCTCGAGGCGGGAGGAGAGGTCTTCGGCAAGGACACGCCCAAGCACAGCACGAGCCATTGGGGGGAGGAAGGGTCGAGCCGGAGATTGCGCGCTTCTGGACCGACCTGCGTCGTAGCACCACTGTGTTTGAGACCGATACGCAGAAGCAGGTGATCGGCACGATCGGTACCGTGATCGACGTGGTCGAGACGGTCGTCGAACTCTACGTGGCCGCGCAATTCAGGGGCTTGATCGGCGTCGTCGTCGTGCTCGGGGTCCGCTTGGGAGCCGAGAGCGGCAAGTCCTTCGTCAATCCGAATTTCCTCGCCGGCATCACCGTCGCCGGCGGCCTGCTCGTGCTGTTCGGTCCGAGCGCGATCGTGCCCGCCTTGGTGGCAGGGACGGGCACGGCGTTGCTCGCCGACATCAATCATCGGCCGATGTCGCGTCCAGAGATGGCGCTCGCCCGTCAGGTCTACGGCGATCAATTGCCATTCGAGCGCATCGTGCTCACCGATCTCTACAACCCGAGCACGACGTCGAACGGAGCTGCGCTGGACCGCGAGTTCACGTTTCCCGCGATCGACGGCGGCATCTGGGTCAATCTCGGGAAGAACTTCGCCAACCCGCTGGGCGTGGACGTGAACGGGCGGAGCTCGTACAAGGCGGGCGGGCAGGTGCTCATCCACGAGCTGGCCCATGCTTGGCAGATCGCGCACGTCGACTTGGTCTCCCTTGGGTGCGACGCGCTGGTCGACAGCAACTACACCTACGGCGTCGAACGTGTTGCGGCTGGTGTGCCATTTCATGAGTTCGGCCACGAGGAGCAGGCGGCGATCATCGATAGCTGGTACGGCCAGTTCGTCGCCATCGGTCTCACCAGGGCCGAAGCCCTGCGCGATCCGCGATTCCGATACGTCGAACACAACATTCGCGTAGGCCACGACCGCTGATCGCGAGCCCGAGGGGCTCGATGTCGTGCACTGGCGACGACGAGCCTCCCTACGCTTGCACCTCGTCTCGCAGCCGCTCCGCTCCCTTCCCTCCTTCCCTGGTGCGACTGCTTTACCGGCGGATGCCGCGAGCAGTCATCCGGCTGTCACAGCTCTCAGTCCTACGTTCTCGGCGCAGCCCGCCAAGCGCGCAGCGTGTCCTCGGAGGGACGCGAATGCGCCGAAGCGAGCAGAAGCCGACTCAGGGCCTCGACGTCGTACAGTGAACCGCGAAGGGTGGTCGACGGGCCGGCGCCGCAGCTGGTGTCTGCGAACCGAGTTACCGTCGACACGTGCTGCAGAGACATCCCTGCGGGCGCCTCCGACTGACGCATGCGAAGGCGACGCATAGTGCTGCGGAAGGTGTTGGGGTTGACGTCGAGCCCCAGGGCACGGAGCTCCTCGAGAACCGTGGCTTGCGAGACCCCCGCCTCGAGGGCTCCCTCGATTTCACGGAAGAAATCTCGCAGTTGTGCCGTCTTCGAGCGCTTGCCGCTGTCCGAAGCGAGACTGCGCAACCGATCCGCCGCTTTGTCCCTGTCCATACGCGTACCTGCATGCATTGCGGGAACCAATCTACGCGGCGGTGGCGGACACCGCGACCTTTTGCAAGTTTGCTTACGATTCTTGCCATCTGCGTTCCGAATCCCCTTGACAGTTACAGGCGACGTCAAGAAGTGTCGACACAATGCGTCCGCGGACCGTCACTTTGCGTCGTTTCTGATGACTCGCTTACCGTCCACTCCCTGAGCGAGTGATGCGCTTTCGACGAGTCGAAGCACACCTAAGGTGCGCCGGCTCTTGGGCACCAGGGCAATTGATCAGGTGACCTGACCCTCCAGGAACCGGGTCGGGACCTTGGGTTGAAGCATGCCGATGCCTCACTACGCGCGTGAATGGGGGTGCGGGACGCGGGCGTCTACTGCGGGTTGTCGCACGTGCCGACCTTCTTGCCGGAGAGCTTGATCGTCATGTTCATGCCCTGGCTCGTGGCCTGGATCGCGCCCGTGTAGGAATC
>Ga0070674_100001448_pt1 | contig 12622 bp, 11 predicted proteins | sample KBSM33metaG_FD_65344 | JGI IMG/M metagenome (GOLD analysis project Ga0070674, IMG submission 65344) | Miscanthus rhizosphere microbial communities from Kellogg Biological Station, Michigan, USA - KBS M3-3 metaG | ecosystem: Host-associated > Plants > Roots > Rhizosphere > Soil ... | reverse complement strand
TCTCGGCGGGCCGGACGTCGCGGCGCTGATCTGGAACAAGATCGAGCAGAAGCGGAAGCGTTGAGTGTTCCTTCGTCATTCCGGGGCGCGCCGAAAGGCGCGAAGCCGGAATCCATAACCCGCAGCAATGAAGTCATCGGGACAGGGGTTATGGATTGCCGATTGCCGCTTCGCGGCGCCCGGAATGACAAAGTCGAGGGGGCTACTCCTCGATGCGCTCGGGCGGCGGCGCGAGACCGAGGTCGAGGTCGCCCGGCTCGAGCGGGTCCTCGTCGTCGCGCAGCGCCGGATCGTCGGACGGCATCGGCACCGCAAAGCCCGGCGGCAGCCGGTTGTCGAGCAGGCCCGAGCCCTTCAGCTCTTCGAGGCCCGGCAGGTCGCCCAGTTGCTCCAGGCCGAAATGCGACAGGAAGTCCTCGCTGGTGCCGTAGGTGATCGGCCGGCCGGGCACCTTGCGACGGCCGCGCGGCTTGATCCAGCCGGTTTCCATCAGCACGTCGAAGGTGCCCTTCGACATCACCACGCCGCGGATTTCCTCGACCTCGGCGCGGGTCACCGGTTGGTGGTAGGCGATCACGGCGAGCGTCTCGACCGCGGCGCGCGAGAGCTTCTTCGGGACCACCGCCTCCTTGGTGAGCAGCCACGACAGGTCGCCCGCGGTGCGGAAGGCCCACTTGCTGCCGATGCGGACGAGATTGACGCCGCGCGTGGAATACTCCGTCTGCAACGCGCGCAGGCTGGCCTTGAGATCGACGTCCTCCGGCAGCCGCGCGCCGAGCGTCTTCTCGTCGAGCGGGACCGCGGCTGCAAACAACAGCGCCTCCAGCAGCCGTAGATGCTCCGGACGCACCTCGGCGTCGGCCTGGGCCTGCGCCTCGCTGGCCCTCGCCTGAAGCTCCTCGTGGGGGATGATGCGTCGTTCCGCCAAAGCCGCCATGCCTCCGAATCTCCCTGGTATTCTATTCCGTCGCGCGCGGCATCGCCGTGCTCGAATTGACCGCCGCCAGCGCCGCCTCGTCGCGCTTGCGCAGATAGATCGGCGCGAACGCCGACTGCTGGTGCACCTCCAGCGCGCCTTCGCGAACAAGCTCCAGCGTGGCCGCGAGGCTCGACGCCATCACGGTCGCGCGCATCGACGGCTCGACCAGATATTCCATCAGATATTTGTCGAGCGGCGCCCAGTCGCCCGCCTGCCCGATCAGCCGCTCCAGTATCTCGCGTGCATCCTGCAGCGCCCAGACGCTGCGCTTCTTGAACTGCACATGGCTGAAGGCGGCCTGCGACCGCTGCTTGGCATAGGCCGAGAGCAGGTCGTAAAGCGTCGCGGTCCACTGCGGGTGCTTGATGTCGGCAATCGGCTCGGGGTCGCCGCGCTGGAACACGTCGCGCTGCAATTGCGGCCGACCCATGAGCTGGCCCGAGACCTCGCGGAACGCCTCCAGGCGCTTCAGCCGCCAGGCGAGTGCATTCGCCATGTCCTCGGCGGACGGCCCATCGGGGATAGCCGCTTCGGGCAACAGCAGCCGCGATTTCAGATAGGCGAGCCACGCCGCCATCACCAGGTAATCGGCCGCGAGCTCGAGGCGGAGCTTCCGCGCCTCCTCGATGAACACGAGATACTGCTCCGCCAGCGCCAGGATCGAGATCTTGGCGAGATCGACCTTCTGCTGCCGCGCGAGCGCCAGGAGCAGATCGAGCGGGCCCTCGAAGCCCTCGACGTCAATCAGAAGCGCCGGCTCATCGGAGCCGCGCTCGGCGAGTTCGGTTTCGAATGCCTCGCTCATCAAGCGTTCCCGGACGTCATCATCGCAGCAAACTCGCGGCGGGCCGCGGCAAGATCAATCCCGGACGGAGACTTCCGCACAGCCAAAGCAGCCGCCGCGCGCCGCGCCGCCGCGCCGGCAAGCTCCGGCGCCTCTCCCGCCACCGCGCGCATCTCGTCGAGCTTGCCGTTGCAATGCAGCACCACGTCGCAGCCCGCTGCGATCGCGGCGCGCGTGCGCTCGGCGATCGAACCGGACAAAGCTCCCATGGATATGTCGTCGCTCATCAAAAGCCCGTCGAAACCGATGAAGCTGCGAATCACTTGGCCGATCATTGTGGCCGAAGTCGTGGCGGGGTGCACCGGGTCGATCGCCGTGAACACCACATGAGCCGTCATTGCCAACGGCAATTTTTTCAGGGGACGGAATGCGGCGAAGTCGCTGCCCTCGAGCGTTGCACGGGAGGCGTGCACCACCGGCAGCTTTTCGTGGCTGTCGGCATTGGCGCGGCCGTGGCCGGGGATGTGCTTGAGCACCGGCAGGACGCCGCCGTCCGCCAGTCCCTCGGCCATGGCGGCAGCGATGGCTGCGACCTTGTCCGGCGTCTCGCCGTAGGCCCGGTCGCCGATCACGCGGTCGGCGCCGGGGACCGGCACATCGGCCAGCGGCAGGCAGTCGACATTGATGCCGAGTTCCACGAGATCGGCCGCGATCAGCCGCGCGCCGAGCCGCGCGGCCACGAGGCCGGCGTGCGCATCGCCGTCGTAGATCCGGCCATAGGCGGCGCCGGCCGGATAGGCGGGCCAGTGCGGCGGGCCAAGGCGCTGCACCCGGCCGCCCTCCTGATCGATCAGGACGGGCGAATTGCCGCCGAGTTCACTTATCGCTTCACGAACAAGATCAACAACTTGCTTCTTGTCCTGGATGTTTCGCTTGAATAGGATCAGGCCCCACGGACGGGCACCGCGGAGGAACGCGCGCTCTTCCGCCGTCAACGTCAAACCGGATAGTCCTGTCATGAAAGCGCGTGGCGCCATCGGCGCGGATTAGCGTGGCGCGCGGCCGAGGGTCAAGGCAAAGAAGCGCCTTACCTCACGTCAGTGCTGCACAACGCAATCGCCGCCAGCCTGTTTCAGGCTGCTGCAAACCTGAACCGCCTCTTCGCGGCTACCGAACGGCCCGACCACGGCGCGGTAAAACACGCCCTTGGCGCCAAGGTCGGCGCGGCGGACCTGGTGCGGGTGACTGCCGAGCACGCTGGAGTATTTCGACTTGATGCCGCGATAGGCGCTCTCGGCGTCGGCTTCGCTTTTCTGCGACGACACCTGCACCAGATAGCTGCCGCCACCCGACGCTGGCGCAACCCGGGCTGGCGGCGGCGGCGCGACCGCGGCGCGCGGCTGCGAAGGCGGCGGCAGGGGGTTGTCCTGCGGCGGCAATGCCAGCGCGTTCTTGGCCTCAGGCGCCAGGGACAGCGGTGCATTTGCTACGGGAGCTTGGGCCGCTGATCTCGCGGCGGCGCGCGCCGGCGGAGCGAGCGCGGCTGTGTTCATCGGGCGCTGCGCCGGAGTCTGGGCTGGGGCGTCGCCGCCCTGGTCGGGACGGATCGGAACGGTGCGCACACGCCGGGGCTCGCCGATGGCGCTCGGCGGATTCGCTGCGGCGGTGGCTGCTGTCGCCGTCGTGGCCGGATTCGCGGGCTTCGCCGGTGTCGCCTCTGTCGCAACGGGCGGAGCCGCGGCAACGGCCGGGCGTGGCGCCGCCGCAGGTGGCGGCGGCGCCACCTTCGTCAGGTCCACCGGCTTTTCTTCGCGACGCACCACCCGCTCGTCCTTGCCGGCGTCGCCGAAGCGATCGTAGCTGAACTTGCTCGCGGACGCGTCGGGCGCGGCGGCGGGCGGCGCAACCTTGCTCGGCTCGGCACTGGCGCGGATGACCGGCGGCGACGCCAACGAGCCCGAACCGCGGACCATGGTGCGGTAGCCGAACGCGCCGGCGGTGCCGATGACGGCAAACCCGAGCACGGCGACGACCGTCAGGAGACCTTTGCGCCGGCCGCCGCGCGGCCGATCGTCATAGAACCCATCGTCATGCAGCGGCGGCATTCCGCCGGCCGCCGCCTCCGGCTCCTGCGGATAGAGCGGCGGCGCATAGCCGGGCCGCTCCGGCGGAGCCGGGAAGTCCGCGGCGCTGAAAGCAGCGCGATCGGGGAAATGGTTTTCCATCCCGGGCCGGCCGCGCGGATCGGCAGAGGGCTGGCCCCCGTAATTCGGCTGCGCGTAGCCCCGGTCGTCGTGATGCGGAGCGGGTGCCGCTGGCGCATATTGCTGTGACGGCGGCACGAAGGGATCGCTGGCCGAATACTGCGGAGCCGGCGGCAAACCGGGCCAGCCGTTGTGGGTCGGGTATTCGGGGCTGTATCGAGGCGCGGGATCGGCGCTGTAGTGCTGCGGCGCCGGCTCCTGTCCGTACTGCTGGGGAGCGAGCTGGTATTGCTGCGGCGACGGATCGTAATGCGGCGCGGGCTCATGGTGTTGCGGAGCCGGGTCGCTGTAATGCTGCGGAGCCGAATCGCTCGGATACTGCGGCGTTGGGTTGGTGAGGAACGAAGGCGCGGGATCTTCGTCGTAGCGCGCTTTGGTATCCGGCGCAGGTTGCGCCGGCGCGCGAGCGTCCCGTCCGTTGTCGGCGAGCGGATCGCCCCGGCCGATCAGGCGGGCCAACTCGGCCAACAGGTCGTTCGCGGGCGTGGCTGATCCCCCGCCGCCAAACGGTTCGGTCGATCGATAACGCGCGCTGTTGTCGTCCGCCATTTAAATCCGGTTCCGGTATGGCTCGGTGGCACCCCTTTGGCCGTCTCCGGCATTCGACCCAAGTCGACGGACCCTGGCCACCAACTCCGAGCTACCGCATCTCGTTTGGCGCTTCTACCCCTAGAAGCGCTAGGCCTGAGGCCAAAACGGTGACGAATCCCTGTACTAATGCAAGGCGTGCCACAGTCAGTTGTAGATCATGTAGGATAATGAAGCGTAAATGAGGCGCACCGGTCCCGCGCGACCATTGGGCGTGAAATTCGCTCGCTAATTCATAAAGATAGAATGCCACCCGATGCGGCTCGTGGGCCAGCGCGGCGGACTCCACGAGCCGCGGGTAGAGCGCGAGTTTTCGCATCAGTGAAAGTTCCGCCGGGTCGTCGAGCCGGTCGAGCGGCGCCTGCGACAAATAGGCTGTTCGCGCCCCGCCCTCCTCCGGCAGATCCGGCAGCGCCTCGGCAGCGTTGCGGAACACCGAATGTCCGCGCGCGTGGCCGTACTGGACGTAGAAAACCGGATTGTCCTTCGACTGCTCGATGACCTTGGCCAGGTCGAAGTCGAGCGCGGCGTCGTTCTTGCGGTAGAGCATCATGAAGCGGACGGCGTCGCGGCCGACCTCGTCGACCACTTCGCGGAGCGTGACGAACTCGCCCGACCGCTTCGACATCTTCACCTCGACGCCGGCGCGCATCAGCTTGACGAGCTGCACGATCTTGACGTCGAGGTCGGCGCTGGCGCCGCTGACCGCCTTCACCGCCGCTTTCATGCGCTTGACGTAGCCGCCGTGGTCGGCGCCCCAGACGTCGATCATGTCGCGGAAGCCGCGGTCGAACTTTGACTTGTGATAGGCGATGTCGGAGGCGAAGTAGGTATAGCTGCCGTCCGATTTCTTCAGCGGCCGGTCGACATCGTCGCCGAAGGCCGTGGCGCGGAACAGCGTCTGCTCGCGGTCCTCATAGTCCTCGACCGGCGCGCCCTTCGGCGGCGGCAGCCGGCCTTCATAGACCTGTCCGTTCGCCCGCAACGCCTCGATGGTCGCGCCGACCTGGTCCCTGCCCTCGATCAGCGAGCGCTCGGAGAAGAACACATCGTGCTTGACGTTGAGCGCCGCGAGATCGCCGCGGATTTCGTCCATCATCATCGCGATCGCGGTCGATCGCACGAGCGGTAGCCATTCACTCTCCGGCATCGCCTTGAGCTTGTCGACATACTGCTTGGCGAGCGCCGCGCCGACCGGCTTGAGATAGTCGCCCGGATAGAGTCCCTCCGGAACGGGGCCGATATCTTCGCCGAGCGCCTCGCGGTAACGCAGGAACGCCGAGCGCGCAAGCACATCGACCTGCCCGCCGGAATCGTTGATGTAGTACTCGCGGGTGACCGCGAAGCCTGCGGCCGCCAGCAGATTGGCGAGCGCATCGCCGAACACCGCGCCGCGGCAATGACCGACATGCATCGGCCCGGTCGGATTGGCCGAGACATATTCGACGTTCACCGGCTTGCCGGCACCGATGTTGCCCCGGCCATATTCCGCACCGGCGCGGACGATGTCCGCCAGCGCCGCGCGCCACACGGCCGGGTCGAGCGTGAGATTGATAAAGCCCGGGCCGGCGATTTCGGTCTTTGTCACCTCGGGAAGCTTGCCGAGCTCCGCCGCGATCTTCTCGGCGAGATCCCGGGGCTTGAGACCGGCGTCCCTGGCGAGCGCCATCGCCGCATTGGTGGCGAGGTCGCCATGGCTCGCCTCGCGCGGCGGTTCGACCACGATGCGCGTCAGGTCGGGCGGCGCCGGGAAGACACCGGCCTTAGCCAGGGTCGTGACAGCGGCGCGGACGTGTTCGGTGAAGAGATGAAAGACGTTCATGCCGCGCGGTGATAGCAAATCAAAGCAGCCGGTGCGAGAAGCAACTATTCTAGCGCAACTCAGGCGTGGCGCCGAAAATCCGCGCGTGCTCCACCATGGCGTAACGGTCGGTCATGCCGGCGATGAAATCGGCGATCCGCAGCGCGCGGCTCGTGGCATCGGACGGGCCCAGTCCGTCCAGCCAATCCGACGGCAGGCCGCTCGGTGTGTCGACATAATAGGCGAACAGGCGGCTGACCACCTCCTCCGCCTCGCCCATGATCCGCGCGATGCGTGGATGGCGGTAAAGCCGCGGGTAAAGGAAATCCTTAATCGCGCGGTCGGCCTTGGCCATCGCCACGGAAAACCCGACGATCAGCTGCCCGGCGTTGCGCACCTCGTCGACGCTTCCCGGCTCGACCTCGATGATGCGGCGCCGGCTTTGCGCGATCACGTCCTCGATCATCAGCGTGATCAGGCGGCGGATCAGTTCATGGGCATGGCGGCCCGGCTCCAGGCGCGGATGCTGGGCCGCGATCTGGCGCAGGATGTCGCCGACAAGCGGCAGGCCGGCAAGCTCGTCGATCCGGAACATCTCGGCGCGCAGGCCGTCGTCGATATCGTGGGCGTCATAGGCGATGTCGTCGGCGATCGCGCCGCACTGCGCCTCGGCGCTCGGATAGCTCCAGAGCTGGAGATCGTGCGTTTTGGAATAATCGGCGATGACGCGCGGCAGGCCGCGTTCGGCGTAGCGCGGCACCGGATGGCCGGCGCGATCGGTGAGCGGGCCGTTGTGCTTGACCAGGCCTTCGAGCGTCTCCCAGGTCAGGTTGAGTCCGTCGAAGTCGACGTAGCGCCGCTCCAGCGCCGTCACCACGTTCAGCGTCTGCGCGTTGTGGTCGAAGCCGCCGAACGCGGCAAGGCAGTGATCGAGAGCGCGCTCGCCGGCGTGGCCGAATGGTGGATGGCCGAGGTCGTGGCCGAGCGCGGACGCCTCGGCCAGGTCCTCGTCGAGCCCGAGTGCGCGGGCGAGCGAGCGGGCAATCTGGGTGACTTCCAAGCTGTGGGTCAGGCGGGTGCGGAAATGATCGCCCTCGTGGAACACGAACACCTGGGTCTTGTGCGCCAGCCGCCGGAACGCCGCCGAGTGGATGATTCGGTCGCAGTCGCGGCGGAAGGCGCTTCGGGTGCCGCTGACCGGCTCCGCAAAGCGCCGGCCCCGGCTGCGCCCCGGATCCGACGCAAACGGCGCATAGGCGAACCCTGCAATCGCCATGGAATCCGCTCGATTGGCGCGCTGTCGGCGCTTTATTGACGTTGGCCGCCGTCACACTTAACTATCAGTGTGCAAAGCGCGCAAGGAAGACCCGGGATAATCCAAGGATAAGCAAGGCGATGGCCACAGACCTCACCATGACGGAGCGGGCGGCGCGGCGGATCGGCGAGATTCTCAAGTCCGAGCCGTCCGGGGCGATGCTGCGGCTCAGCGTGCTGGGCGGCGGCTGCTCGGGCTTTCAGTACAAGTTCGACGTCGAGCGCGACAAGGCCGAGGACGACGTCACCATCGTCCGGGACGGGGTGACGATGCTGGTCGATGCGGTGTCGCTGGAGTATCTGGCCGGCTCCGAGATCGACTTCGTCGACGACCTGATCGGCGCCTCATTCAAGGTCAACAATCCGAAGGCCAAGGCCTCCTGCGGCTGCGGGACGAGCTTTTCGCTTTAGGCCATTTTTCGACTCGCGCAACCTCAATGTTCGTTGTGGGCGGGCCTGTCCCGACCCACGTCTTACTTAAAAGCAAGACGTGGATGCCCGGCCCAAGGCCGGGCATGATGACGTCGGGGTGTGAGTGCCGATACAGGGAACTCCCCTTCAAATCCGCGCAATCCCCGCGTCAGCCACCACTTTGGTCCACTTTTCGATGTCGGAGGCGACGCGCGAGCGGAAGCCGTCGGCCGTGGTCGGCTTCGGCTCGCCGCCGATCTTCTTCAGACGCTCGATGGTGTCCGGCTCGTTCAAGATCGCGACCGCCTCGGCGTTGAGTTTCGCGATGGTCGGCTGCGGGATGCCGGCAGGCCCCGCGAGCCCGAGCCACGACGTCACCGCGTAGCCGGGCACGCCCGCCTCGGCGAAGGTCGGCACATCCGGCAGCACGAAGAACCGCGACGGCCCAGTGATGCCGAGCGCGCGCAGGCGTCCGTCCTTCACCATCTCGGCGACCACGGTCATGTTGTCCATGAAGGTGTCGATGCGCTTGCCCAGCAGATCGGTCGCAGCCTGCGGCGAGCCGCGATACGGCACGTGCTGGATCTTGATGCCGGCGGTCGCGGCGAACAGCTCCAGCGCCAGATGCTGGCCGGTGCCGTTGCCCGGTGTGGCGCAGAGCAGCTTGCCCGCGTCCGCTTTCGCCATGGCGACGAACTCGCCGAGGTTCTTTGCCGGATGATCGGGATAGGTGACGAACACGAACGGAAAGTCCGACAGCATGCTGATCCAGCAAAAATCCTTCAGCGCGTCGTAGGGCAGCTTGTTGTAGATCGCCGCCGACACCGCGTGGCCGCCGGCGGCGAGGAACAGCGTCGTGCCGTCGGGCGTGGCGCGCGCGACCTGCGCCGCGGCGGTCGAGCCGCCGGCGCCGGTTTTCGGCTCGACGATGACCTGCTGGCCGAGCTTCGCCGCCAGCCGCTCGGCGATAAGGCGCGCGGTCAGATCGACATTGCCGCCGGGGGTGAAACCATGGGCGATGGTGATGGTGCCGCCGGACTGAGCGAACGCCGGCGCAAGCCCCAGCGCGGACAATCCGGCAATCGCTGCGCGGCGGGTGATGGTCTTGCTCATGATGTTGGTTTCCCCTGTTTCAGTTCGGCGTGCCCGCCACGCGGTAGTTGCCCTCTCGCATGATGCGCGCGCCGGATTGCTTCAGCTCTTCGGTGCGCTGGCGCAGCACATCGTCGGCGATGGTCAGCTTGCCGTTCTGTTTGCGGGTGATGCCATCAATGATGACGGTGTCGACATTGCCGGCGCCGGCGATCTCGACGATCGAAGTGATCGGGTCATAGACCGGCGCCATGTTCACGTCATCGGCGCGCAACATGACGATATCGGCCTTCTTGCTGGGCGAAAGCGTGCCGATCCTGCTGTCGAGACCGAACGCCTTGGCGCCGTTGATCGTCGTCCATTCGAGCGCCTCACGGGAGCGCACCGGGATCGTCTTGAGCGGCGAGTTGCCGCGAAGCGCGTTGTTGCGCACCTCCTTGCCGCGGGCGAACAACAACGCCGCCTGCATCTCGCGAAACATCTGGCCGGAGCAGTAAAGCTCGACGTCGATGCCGATCGACGGCAGGCCGCCCGCTTCGCGGAACGCCGCCACCATGGTGTCGCCGATGTGGTGGTGCAATTCGACCAGCACGGTGGAGGTCAGGCTCGCGCCGGCGTCGACCACGACCCGAAGATCGGCGTGGTCGTAGCTCGTGCCGTGCACCAGGTTGTGGTCGGGCCCGAGCAGTCCTTCCCTCGCCATCCGCGCGTAACCGTCCGGTACCACGCAATCCTCGCGCCGCCGCGTGTGCGACGACGACACAAGGCCGAATTCGCGGGCCATGCGGATGTCGTGCTCGACCACCTCCCAGGCGCCCCAGTCGGGCCCGAGGATCGCCATGGCGAGCGTGACGCGGCCGTCGTCGCTTGCGAGCCGCCCCTTGCGCAGCGCCTCGATCCGCTCGCGCGGATGTGGCACCTGCGTGAACGGCGTGCCGGTTTCCAGCCCGATCGGCTTGGCCGTGCCGTGGGCGAACACCGCGCGGATGCCGCTGTCGACGAGGCCGTCGACCGCGCGCTCGGCGTGTTCAAGCGTGGTGATGTTGTGGCACCAATCGACCAGCGTGGTGACGCCGGCGTCGATCTGGGCGAGCGCGCCCATCAGGTTGGCGACGTAATTGTCCTCGGGCTTGTAGCGCGTCGCCAGATTCGAATGGACGTGCTTGAAATAATCCGCCGATAGCCATTCCGCGCCGATCCCGCGCAGCGCCGTCTCCCAGGTGTGCATGTGGGCGTTGACCAGGCCCGGCATGACGATCTTGTCGGAGGCGTCGATCACCTCGTCGGCGCTCGCGCCGAGGTTGCGGCCCGCGGCCTCGACGGTGTTGCCGCGATAAAGCAGTTCGCCGCCCTTGATCTCGCCGATGCTCGGATCGAGCGTGACCAGCCAGCCGCACTTGATGAGAACGCGTTTCATGAATCCACTTCCGTTGCCGTCATCGTCGGCAACGATACGTGGTCCGCGGCGCGAAACAAGCGCCAGCCAAGCCGGGCCGCGAAAATCAGGATTGGTGGGCAGCGACGCCCCGCGCGCTCTTATGGCTTGGGTGGAATTACCGTCGGGGCCGACCAATCTTTCGGAAGGATCTCGACAAACAAGACGCTAAGCGGTTGCTGCGTCTTGTTCTGCGCGGTATGCGCAATGTTCCCGGTTTCGAAAAAATAATCGCCGGCCTTGTAGATCGTTGCCCGCCCGCCCTCAGCGAATGTGACCCCGCCGGCAAGCACAAATCGAACGCCGGGGCCGGCGTGATGATGCACTCCAAGGTAAGCGTCCGGGGCAAACGTCAGTTCGGTGGCGCGCATTTTGAACTTGCCGTTGAGTTCAGGCCGGTGGCCGTAGACAACTTCTTCGAGCTTGATAACCGACGTGATGCCGCCGCCTTCGACGGTTTCCTGCGCCGCCAGGCGATCCGCTCCATCAAGCAGTGCAACCAGGAGCAACAGCATGAAGCGCATCATGATTTTTCTCCATGAGCTTCGGAGGAACCGGTTGTCGGAAAATGCCCGGACTTGCGCGCGGCTCAAGCATAAAGCTGCCGGATACCATCATAAATGACAGCCGTGGAATTGACCAAGGAAGCGCTCGGCTTCCGCCTATGGCCCTAGTTCGGCTTGATGCCCGCGGCCTTGGCGACAGCAATGTTGGAGACGATTTCAGCCTTGATGCGCGCGTCAAACTCCGGCGGCGTCATCATTAGAGGCGTGATTCCGGCCTTGGCGAGACGATCCTGGGTGCCCGGCACCTTAAGCGCCTTGATCGTCTCCGCGCTCAGCCTGTCGATGATGGGCTGCGGCGTCCTGGCCGGCGCGAGCATTCCGATCCAGATCGGAAAGTCGGAATCCTTGTAACCGGCCTCAAGCGTGGTCGGCACGTCGGGCAGTTCGGGTGCCCGCGCGGTGCCGTTCGTCACCAGCGCAACGAGCTTGCCTTCGCGGATAAGCGGCAGCGCCGTGTTGATCGGACAGAAATAAAAATCGACCCGCCCGGCGATGACCTCGGTCAACGCCTCGGGGCCACCGCGAAACGGAATGTGAACTGCGTCGAAACCTGCGCCGAGCTTCAACTTCTCGGCGCTCAGATGTGTGCCGGAGCCGACCCCGACCGAGCCGTAATTGAACGAGCCAGGCTTGGCCTTGGCCGCGGCAACCATCGCCTGAATGGTCTTGAACCCTTTCTCCGGCGACATGATCAGCACGGCCGGCAAGCTGCCGAACGGGATGATCGCGGTGAAGTCGTTCACAGTGTCGTATGGCAGGTTGGAGTAGATCGCCGGCGCGACCGTGAGCGCGTTGGAATGGGCGAGCAACGTGTAGCCGTCGGAATCGGCCTTGGCGACCGCACTGGTGCCGAGCGTCCCGCCCGCGCCGGTGCGGTTTTCCACCACGATCGGCTGGCCGAGTTGAGAGGAAAGTTGTTCGAACACGATCCGCGGCACCAGATCAGTGGCGCTGCCGGCGCCGAACGGAATGATCGCCCGGATCGGTCGCGTGGGCCAATCCTGCGCGGGGGCTGCCGCCTGCGTCAGCAGCAGGCACAATGCGATCAAGCCCAGCCGGTGCAGCATCTTTGCAGCTCCTCGGCAAGTCGCAGCGCTTGCGATTATTCCGCCGCGACCGCCGGCTTGTGCGGCGCCTCGCCGACCTCCTCAAGCTGCGGCTCGAGACGGCGCTTGAGCACGCGGTCGATGCGATCGAGGTAGAGATAAATGACCGGCGTAATGTAGAGCGTGAGCAGCTGCGACACGCACAGCCCGCCGACCACCGCGATGCCGAGCGGCTGGCGCAGCTCCGCGCCCGCACCGCTTCCGAGCGCGATCGGGAGCGCGCCGAAGATCGCCGCAAATGTCGTCATCATGATCGGGCGGAAGCGCAACAGGCAGGCTTCG
>Ga0070674_100001447_pt1 | contig 12623 bp, 14 predicted proteins | sample KBSM33metaG_FD_65344 | JGI IMG/M metagenome (GOLD analysis project Ga0070674, IMG submission 65344) | Miscanthus rhizosphere microbial communities from Kellogg Biological Station, Michigan, USA - KBS M3-3 metaG | ecosystem: Host-associated > Plants > Roots > Rhizosphere > Soil ... | reverse complement strand
CGCCGGACGAAGCATATTGCACGCCATCGGGCTGCGACTTCGCCAGCGCTATAAGTCCGCGGATATTATTCACCGGCAGCGACGGATGCGCCACCAGCATCTGCGGCGCGTTGGCGACTAGTGCGATCGGCGCAAGGTCCTTGCCGAAATCGAAACTCAGGTTGTTCATAGCCGGATTGATGGTCTGGGCGACGGTGCACATCAGCAGCGTGTACCCATCCTTCGGCGCGCGCGCGACATATTCCGCCCCGAGGCTCGAGCCCGCGCCGGGCCGGTTCTCCACCACCAGCTGCTGGCCGAGGCTTTGGCTCATGCGGGCCGTCAGGACCCGGAGGATGACGTCGGCGACCGCGCCAGGACCGAAGCCGACCACGACGCGGATCGGCCGCGCCGGATAGTCCTCCGCTCGAGGCGCGCCAGACATCAAGGCCAAGGCCACGACGGTGGCTACCGCACCCACAAGCCGCTTCGAAACACCCATGGCATTCCTCTTCGCCGCCTGCGTGTCTCCGCGGCTGGCGACGTTTACGTATTCTTAGGAAATTCCCTTGTCAGGCAAGCTTCAATTAACCCTGAGGTGACCCGGCCCGGTGTTTCGCTTCGCGAACTCCTTGACCATCGCATCAGGGTCGGAAGCTTCTCCGGCAACCGCGATCAATACATTGCGGACCTCTTGAGCAGCATCACCAAGGGCAGGACCATCTCCAGCGTCCGCGAGCATCAGGGCCGCTTCATCTCCATCGCCAACCGGCCGATGGTTGACGGCGGCTGGGTCGCGACCCATGAGGATATCACCGAGCAGCACTCGCCGAGCTCCAACGCACATCGATGCGGGAACTGGAAAGCCGCCGCGCGGTGACGGAACATGCGATCGCCGGCTTCCGCGAGCGTGTCGAAGGCGTGCTCAAGAGCGTCAGCAACGCCAAGCCATGCAGTCCACCGCGGTCGGTCTGCTGGACTCGTCGAAACAAGCCTCGCAACGCGCCGAGAGCGCGGTCAAGGCATCGATCGAAGCGTCCGCCAACGTCTCCACCGCCGCCACCGCCGCGACCGAACTCTCGGCATCGATCGCCGAGATCGGCCATCAGCTCACCCGTGCGAGCGAGGTGGTGCGGGTCACGGTGACCGAGGCCGAAACCACCAACCAACAGATCGCGGGGCTGGCCGATGCGGCGCAGAAAATCGGCGATGTGGTGAAACTCATCCGCGACATCGCCGGGCAGCCAATCTCCTGGCGCTCAACGCCACCATCGAGGCGGCGCGCGCTGGCGAGGCCGGGCGCGGTTTTGCGGCGGTGGCCTCCGACGTGAAATCGCTGGCGGTGCAAACCGCCAAGGCGACCGAGGAGATCGCGGCGCAAATTCTCGCTGCGCAGGGCTCGACCGCCACCGCGGTCAAAGCCATCCGCAACATCGGCGGCCGCATGCAGGAAATCTCAAACTACACCTCCGCGGTCGCTGCCTCGGTCGAGCAGCAGAATGCCGCGACCGGCGAAATCTCGGAGAACGTCGCCGGCGCGGCCACCGCGACGCGCAGCTCCACCGAAACCGTGCTGCCCGCCGCGCGCTCGGTTGAGAGCGCGGTCGCCATGCTCGGCGGCGAGGTCGAGACCTTCCTCGGCAAGGTCGCCGTCTGAAACCTTCACAAAACTAATCCACAAGGCGGCCCAAGAGCTTAGCCGCAGGCTGGATTTTAGGGCCAAATGAAGCTTCACTGCGCCCGCAACGCCACAAGGAAGCCAATAAGTGCCGAAAAGCATCCCTCTCACTCTGGCCTGCGGCAACTACGAGATCGTACGCGCGCTCCTCGACGGCTCGGTCAAGCCGGACGGCATCGACCTCACCATCCTGACCGACATGGATTCGACGACGCGGCACTGGCGATTCCTGCGCGAGGGGCATTTCGACGTCGCCGAGACGTCCTGCTCGTCCTATATCGTGGCCCGCGACAAGGGCATGGCGATCACGGCCATTCCGGTGTTCCTGCATCGCCGCTTCCGCCACGGCTTCGTATTCATCAACACCACCAAGGGCATCAAGAAGCCCACCGACCTGATCGGCAAGAAGATCGGCATCAAGTCGTTCCTGGTGACCGCGATCCACTGGATGCGCGGCATCCTCGAACACGAATACGGTGTGCCGCACAAAGCGGTCGAATGGGTCGCCGAGTTGGACGAGGACGTCGATTTCACGCCGCCGCCGGACCTGAAGATCACCCGCCTACCCCACAACAAGTCCGTCGAGGACATGCTGGCCGAGGGCGAGGTCGACGCGCTTATTCACTCCGACATCATCAAGCCGATGGAGGCCGGCGATCCACGGGTCGCGAGGCTCTGGCCGGACTACAAGGCTGAGGAAATCCGTTTCTACAAGAAGACGCAGATTTTCCCGATCATGCACGTGATGGGCATCCGCCAGGAGATCGTCGACCGCCACCCCTGGATTCCGGTCAACCTGTTCCATGCCTTCGAAAGGTCCAAGGCCATCGGCATGCGCCGGATGGAGAACCCGCGCATCGTGCCGCTCGCCTGGTATCTCGAAGCCTGGAACGAGCAGCAGGAGATCCTCGGCCCCGATCCGTGGGAATATGGCCTCGGCGACAAGAACAAGCACAACATGAACACGATCGCCGGCTATTCGCATGAACAAGGACTAACCAAGCATCGCTGGACGACCGACGACCTGTTCACCAGCACGTTCCAGGGCCGCAAGCGCGGCGACGAGTGGCGGATATAAACAATGACGATGGGTCTTGGATTTCCCGACAAGAAGGTGATGGCCGAGCTGACGGCCAAGATGCTGCTCGAGGTGGAGGCCGTCCGCTTTATGGACGACAAGCCCTTCATCTTCACCTCTGGCTGGGCAAGTCCGGTCTATATTGATTGCCGGCGGCTGATCTCGTTCCCACGCGTGCGCCAGACGCTGATGGATTTCGGCGCGACGACCGTGTTCCGCGACGCAGGCTTCGAGCAGTTCGACACCGTAGTCGGCGGCGAAACCGCGGGAATTCCGTTCGCCGCCTGGATGGCCGACCGCCTGATGCTGCCGATGCAATACGTGCGCAAGAAGCCGAAAGGCTTTGGCCGCAACGCCCAGATCGAGGGCCACCTCGAGCCCGGGCAGCGTGTGCTGCTGGTGGAGGACCTGACCACCGATGGCGGCAGCAAAGTCAATTTTTGCAATGCGCTGCGTAGCGCCGGCGCCGTCGTCGAGCATATCTTCGTCATCTTCTTCTACGGCATTTATCCCAACAGCGAGAAAATCCTGTCCGACCTCAACATTAAGCTGCACCATCTATGCACCTGGTGGGACGTTCTGGAGTTCGCCAAGACCTGCGGCCAGTTCGATCCGGTCAAGCTCGGCGAGATCGAGAAATTCCTGCACGAGCCAGCCGGCTGGTCGAAAGCCCATGGCGGCGTCTCGCAGACTGCCGCCGAATAACGTGTACGAGTAGCGTCCGCATGGAGTTCGACAACGCATTCGAGGTGCCATTGCCGCCGGACCGGGCCTGGCCGGTGCTGATGAACGTTCAGGGCATCGCGCCCTGCATGCCCGGCGCGCAGCTTACCGAGGTGGTCGACGACAAGTCCTACAAGGGCAACATCGCGGTGCGGCTCGGGCCGGTGGCGCTGACTTTCGCGGGCCTCGTGACGTTCGAAGAGATCGACAACACCAATCACACCGCGCGGGTCCGCGCCCAGGGCACCGACGCCAAGGGCCGCGGCTCGGCCCAGGCCGCCGCCACGTTCCGGCTCGAACCCTCCGCCACTGGCTCCAAGGTGCTGGTGCACACCAATCTCTCGCTGTCGGGTGCGGTCGCGCAATACGGCCGCGGCGTCGGCATGATCCAGGCGACGGCCTCGGCGCTGATGAACCAGTTCGCCAACAATCTGAAGAAGCAGCTCGTCAATCCCCCCGATCCTGCCGCCGCGGATACCGCGGTCAAACCGATTTCCGCCACTTCGCTCGCGGGCCAGGTGGTGTGGAATTCCATCAAAGACAAGCTGGGCGGAAAGTCCTGACGATGGCCGGCTCCGCCGACAACGACCCGGTCATCCTGGTCGATGCCGACGACGTTCAGGTCGGCATCGCGGGCAAGCTCGACGCGCATCAGCGCGGCCTCAGGCACCGCGCCATTTCGGTGCTGGTGCGAAACGCCGCCGGACAATTCCTGCTGCAGCGGCGAAGCGCGGCTAAATATCACTCCGGGGGACTGTGGACCAACGCCTGCTGCAGCCATCCGCTGCCCGGCGAAGCCGTGGATGACGCGGCACGCCGTCGCCTCGCGCAGGAGATGGGCTTCTCGTGCCCGATCGATCCGCTGTTCGTCTTTGCCTACAACACGCCGGTCCCCGGCGGCCTGATCGAGAACGAAGTCGTGCATGTGTTCGGCGGCCGGCACGATGGGCCGATCAAGCCCGATCCGGCCGAGGTCAGCGAGTGGAAATGGATGCGCTACGGCGATCTCATGGCCGACGTGCGCGCGCGGCCGGACGCCTATACGGTGTGGTTCCGGCAGTACCTCGACAAGTACGGGGATATGCTCGGCGAGTGGATCGGCGAAAGCCGGACGGTGCAACCATGACGCAGGTTCTCATCTTCGACGTCAGGGGCCCGCAATATCGCGCGCTGCTGGAGCGACGATTTCCAACCGTCGGATTCCATATCGGGCACCATGTCGAAGATGCCGATAACGTCATTGCCGACATCAACGTGATCGTCGGACTCGGCCATCACATCCCGGCGGCGTTGATCGCCAAGGCCAAGAACCTGAAATGGGTGCAGGCCCTGACCACGGGCACCGAGACGCTGACGGTGCCGGGCGTGCTGCCGCCTCAGGTGTTGCTGACTTCGACGCGTGGCGTCCATGGCCCGCAGATGAGCGAGCTTGCGTTTCTCAACATGATCGCGCTAGCGCGAAACTTCAAAAAAAATCTGCAGAACCAAGCCGAGACAAAATGGGAGCAGTGGGGCCAGCCGATCCTCGATGGCAAGACCATCGTCATCGTCGGCCTGGGCCTCCTGGCCGAGCATCTGGCCGAGCGCTGCAAGCTGTTCGGCATGAAGGTGGTCGGGGTGAGCAGGGGCCGCGCCAGCGCGCCGCATTTCGACGAGGTGCATCCGCGGGGCGAACTCGTGAAACTGGCTGCCCGCGCCGATTTCCTGATGCTGCTTGTGCCCTATTCCAAGGACACCCATCACCTGATCGATCGCGATGTCCTCGCAGCGATGAAGCCCTCAGCGTTCCTGATCAATCTCGCCCGCGGCGGCGTGGTCGATGAAGCTGTGCTGATCGAGCATCTGCAGACCGGCAAGATCGCCGGCGCCGCAATCGATGTCTTTTCCCAGATGCCGCTGTCGCCGGACAATCCGCTGTGGCGGATGGCGAACGTCATCATCACGCCGAACATCGGCGGGCGCAGCGACAATTTCATCGAGCAGACGATGACCGTGCTTGAGCCGAACCTTCAGGCCTTCATCGACGGTCGGTTGAAGGACATGCGCAATCTCGTGGCGCATTAGCGTCGGCACCCCTTAAATTCAGTTTTAATGTGGAACGCTGCCCCCCTCGATCGAGTTTCTACACCATGGTTGAGCAGGCAGAAGATCAAATGAAGATGGCGCGCCGGGTCGTTTCGGAGCGTTTGCAAGTGTTCTTTTCGGAGCTGCGCGAGGCGCTTGACCCGGACACCGAGGACTTCTTCCAGCGCGTCATGCAGCAAACGAAATTGCAAAGCGGTGGCGACGTCATCGCGGATTGAACCGAACCGTCTAAAACTCCTTGAATCGAACGAAGTGGCCGGATTTCGAGGTTGACGGCCGAGGGAACAATTGGCGCAGCGTGGAACTTATTCAGCGATATTCATCAATTCGGAGCTGACCCATGCCTTGGCATAAAATGTTCCTGGCCGCAGCAATGGCTGCTGTCGTGACCGCGACGTTCCTACCCATCGAAGCCTCTGCCCGTTGGCGAGGATGGGGCTACCGGGACGTGGAGCTTGGCTTGTCAGGCGCTGACTTCTGCGGCGGGCGGTTACCTGCCTACGGGACCGATGCCTGCGGTTACCGGAAGGTCAGCTACGGACAGCCGTACCGGCCGTATGGCCCGCAACCTCGTCGCGTGTGGATCTGCGGATAGAGCGAGCACGCCGGCCAGAGCCTAGACTAAGCGCAAATAGACGGTAGCCGCGAGTATCCCTCCCTGGCGGAGGGACACGCGCGCTCGTCGCAGCGACACACCTCAATCAATCGAAATATTCGCCGCCTTCACCACCGGACCCCAGATGTCCGTGCTCTCCTGGATCATCTCGCGCATCCGCTCCGGCGTCGTGCCGAGCGGAGTGGCCTCGAGCTTGAGGATGCGCCCCTGCATATCGGCCTGCTTGAAGCCCTGCGCAATCGCGTCGGAAATCTTCTGGGTGATGTCCTTTGGCGTTCCGGGCGGCGCCGACACCGCCATCCAGGTGATCGAGGTCACGCCCGGCATGGTTTCCGTCATGGTTGGCACGTTGGGATAGTCCTTCAGCCGCTTCTCGCTCGCGACCGCGATGAACTTGAGCTTGCCCGCGTCGATGTTGCCCTTGTTGGCCAAAAGATAGTCCGGGACCATGTCGATGGTCCCGCCAAGCAGATCGTTGATCGCCGGCGCGCTGCCCCGATAGGGCACCTCCGTCATTTTGAAATTGGCCTTGAGCATCATCAGTTCTCCAAGCAGATGCCCGGTGTTGGCCTTGCCCTGATGGCCGTAGGTGACCTTGCCGTCATTGGCCTTCGCGTAATCGAGGAACTCCTTGAGATTGTTCGCCGGCAAATCCTTCCGCGTGATGATGATCAGCGGATACGTCGCGAGCACGCTGACCGATTCGAGCGGCCGCGGGTCGAACGAAGCCTTGGTAAAGACCAGGTGCGTAATGCTGTAGCTGAGCTGCGTCGAGCACAGGAGCGTGTAGCCGTCCGGCGGCGAACGCAGCACCTGTTCCATGCCTACCCGGCCGCCCGCCCCGCCCGGCCGGTTCTCGACCACCACCTTTTCGCCGAGCAATGCGGTTGCCTTCTCCGCAGCGTAGCGGCAGAGCAGGTCCGCAGTGCCGCCGGCCGGCAGCGGAACGACCATGGTGATGTTCTTCGAGGGAAACGCGCCCTGCCCCTGCGCGGAACCGCAGACCAGGGCGCAGAACGCGAGACTGAGAACCGTGCCGGCCGCCGGACGTTGCAACATGGAGATTCTCCTTGGAGCACAACTCAATTGTGTTCGCGCCAGCATAGAGCTTCCGCGCTCGTTTGCCAGCGCGGGCTCCTGCGACACAGGGATGCGATCTTGGTGCGGCAGTCACTTCACGCCGAATAGCGCCTGCGCGTTCTTGTAGCTGATCTTCTCGCGGTCGACCGGTTTCAGATCGAGCGATTCCAGCACCGCAATGGTGGAGCGGATGTAGCCCGGCCCCTTCTCCTTGTCGAATGGACAGTCCGAGGCGAACACCACATGGTCGGCGCCGAAGAAGTCGATGCCGCAGATCATCGGCGCGCGTACGCCCTCGATCGCGGTGTCGCCGTAGAAATCCTTGAAATAGTCGAACGGCCGCTTCTTCAGGCTTTTGCGCAGTGACTCGTAGTCCTCATCCGAGGTGCGCGCGCCCATCTGGTCGAAGCTGTGGCCGATGCGGCCTTCGAGATAGGGAATGACGCCGCCGAGATGATGCGAGACGATCTTCAGGTTCGGATAGGTGTCCATGATCTTGGAGAAGATGAAGCGCGACAGCGTCACGCCGGTCTCGAACGGCCAGCCGAGCACGGAGCAGATTTCGTACTTCGATTTTTCCTCGCCCCGGTAGTCGATCATCTCGCGGCTGCGCGCCGGATGCAGCAGGATCGGCTTGCCGGACTTCTCGATGACCTCGTAGAGCGGCCAGAATTCCTTGCCGTCGATCGGCTTGCCGTTGACGTTGGTGCCGAGCTGCACCGCGTGCGCACCGTTCTTCAGCGCACGCTCCGCCTCCTCGGCGGCCGCCTCCGGCGCATTCATCGGCACCACCGCGGAATAGCCAACGAAGCGGTCCGGGTGCTTGGCGACCACCTCCGCCAGTCCGTCATTGGCGAGCTTGGCCATCTCCGGCGTCTTGTCCGGCCCCCACAGCCGATCGAGCATCGGCAAGCCGAGCGACAGGATTTGCGTGTAATCCGGAAACTGGTCGACCACGTTGAGCCGCAGATCGAGGTCGTAGAGCGCGGGAATCCCCTGCACACGTTTTCCGATATCCTTCTGCCCGGCGGGCGACTCGATCAGCGCATCGAAGTACCGCTTGGGGCTGAAATGACAGAAAGCGTCGATGTAGCGCATGGCGGACTCCGTGGCTAAGCTCGGCTGAAATCAGGGGTGGGTGTGGTGATCTACAAGGATTTGCGCGGCTTCATCAAGCAGGTGGACGAACTTGGCGCGCTGCGGCACGTCAACGGCGCCGACCCGAAATTCGAGCTCGGCGGCATCACCGAGGTGGCGGCCGGCACGTCGGAATGCCCGGCGCTCCTGTTTGACCTTATCAAAGGCTACGCGCCGGGCTTTCGCGTGTTCACCAATGCCACCACCACGCCGCAGCGCGCGGCGCTGGCGCTGGGCATCGATCCGTCGCTGAAGCCGCTCGACGCGCTGAAGGCCTGGATGCAGAAGCGGCAGAAGCTTGAGCCGCACAAGCCAGTCGAGCTGGCGAAAGCGCCGTTCATGGAAAACTCCATGCGCGGGCGGAAAATCGATTTGACGAAGCTGCCGGCGCCCTATTGGCACCGCAAGGACGGCGGGCCGTTCATCGGCTCGGGCTCGATCGTCATCATGCGCGATCCTGACGGCGGCTGGATTAACGCCTCGATCTACCGCGTCCAGTTGCACGGCAAGAACCGCGTGACGATCCAGTTCGATCATCCCGGCCGTCATGGAGCGATCATCGCCCAGAAATACTGGGACAATGGCAAGTCCTGCCCGGTCGCCGTGGTCAACGGCGAGGACCCGGCGCTGTTCATCGCGGGCTTCGAATATCTCCCCGACGGTCAGTCGGAGTTCGATTTTGCCGGCGCGATCAAGGGCGCGCCGATGGAGATGATGCCCGGCCCCGTCACCGGACTGCCGCTCCCGGCCCACGCCGGGAGCATCCTCGAAGGAGAATTGCTACCGCCGGGCCAGCTCACATTGCCAGAGGGCCCGTTCGGCGAGTTCACCGGCTACTACGCCGCCGAGGCGCGGCTTTGCCCGGTGATGCAGGTGTCCGCAATCCACCACCGCGACGATCCGATCCTGCTCGGCTCGCCGCCCATGAAGCCGCCGCGCTTTCATTTCGGCCTGCCGTTCCGCGCCGCCTCGATCTGGAGCAATCTTGAAACCGTCGGCCTCACCGATGTGGTCGGCGTCTGGCAGCACGTCGCGCAGTTGATGACCGTGGTGGCGCTGAAGCAGCGCTATGCCGGCCACGCCAAACGCGCAGGTCTCATTGCTGCGGCCAACAGCTACATGGGCCGCCTGGTCGTGGTGGTGGACGACGACGTCGATCCCTCCAACCTCGCCGACGTGATGTGGGCGATCACCACGCGCTGCGAGCCGGCCGAGCAGATCGACATCGTCCGCAACGCCTGGAGCTCGGCGCTCGATCCACGCATCCCCGACGAGCACAAGCGCGCCGGCATCACCTCGCATTCCAAGGCGATCATCGAGGCGGTGCGGCCGTTCGGCTGGAAGGACAAATTCCCGCCGATCTCGGCGCTGACCACCGACGAAGCCCGCGAGATCGAGGTGAAGTGGGGCGGAGCGATCGCTGGGCGCAAAGCGACCGCCATGAGGCCGAAGCGCAAGCGCCGCTAGTTCTTCGACTCCTTGGCCGGGACGTCCCCCGCCCTCGCCGCCGCCTTCTCCTGGCTGAAATACACATCGACCTTCATCCCGGCCGTGAGCGGACCGGGCTGCGCGAGCTTCACCACGACCTCGACCGCATCGACATCCGCGCGGTTGTTCGAGCCCCGCGCGCTCAGCCGCGACGGCTCAACCAGCGGCGCTATCGACGTCACCGTGCCGGCGAATTCCTTGCCGGGAAACGCCGCGGCGCGGACCGAAGCCGCCTGCCCAACCTTGATCTCCGAAATATCGCGCTCATCCAATTCGGCGCGGACGTTCAGCATCGAAAGATCGGCGATCGACAGCAACGGCTGCAGCGCGGAAGGCGCGGCAAGCTCTCCCGGATTGATGTTGATCTGCAGCACGGTGCCGTCGATCGGCGCGCGGATCTTCAGCTTTTCCAGATTAACGCGGGCGAGCGCGAGGTCGCCGCGCGCCGAGGTGGTCTGCGCCTCGTTCGGAGTCAGCAGCGGCGCCTCGATGCCGCGGAGTTGATCCTTGCGTTTCACCAACTCGTCCTGCGCTCGAACCAGAGCCGTGCGGGCGCTGGTGAGAGCGGCAACCGGCCCGCCGCTCGCCCGCCATTGCGCTGCGGCCTTGTCAACAGCGGCCTGCGCATCGAACAGCGCGGTCTCCTGCTCGGCCACGGCGTCCTCAGCGCGGCGGCGTTCCAGCGCCTTGCCGGTGACGGCCTGCTCGTCGCGCAAGCGCCGGCGCATGCCGGCCTGCGCCTCCGCCGCGGCATAGCGCGCCTGGATTTCGTCGTCGTTGAGCAGGATCAGCGGTTCGCCGGCAAACACGGTGTCATTCACCTTGACCAGCACCTTGGTGACGATGCCGATGGCCGGCGACGCAACCTTGACGATCCCGGACGGCGGCTCGACCCGGCCCGGCGCCACCGCAAGCCAGCGCTTGTCGGTCTGCTGCGCCGACGCGGTTGCCGTCAACAGCACGCTCAGAACGATCCCGATGGCCGCGGTGCGTTTTGTCATGCTCATACCCTTCCAGAATAGCTCAAGACTTTTGCGCCGCCCCGCCGGCTTCCTCGCGGACGATGCTGCCGTCCTCGATATGGATGATCCGGTCAGCGAACGGCACGAGCCGCGGATCGTGGGTGACAACCAGAACGCCGCGGCCCGGGTCCTTGGCGATGGCCGCAAGGATACTCATGATGGCCTTGCCGTTCTCGCTGTCCAGCGCCGCGGTAGGCTCATCGGCCAGGATCACCGATGGATCGCCGACCACCGCGCGCGCAATCGCCACCCGCTGCTGTTCGCCGCCACTGAGCTGGCTCGGATAATTCCTGGTCTTGCTGGAAAGCCCCACCCGATCGAGGGCGGAGCGCGCCTTGTCCTTGGCGTCCGTGCCGGTCTCGCCGCGCACATCGAGCGCGAGGCGCACGTTGTCGGCGGCCGAGAGCGTCGGAAACAGGTGATAGGACTGGAACACGAAGCCGATGTTCTCGCGCCGCAGCTTGGCCAAGTCCTCTGGATTCTTGCCCGCGATGGCATCGCCGCGAACGCGAACGGTGCCTTCGGTCGGCGTCAGCATGCAGCCGAGAATGGACAACAGCGTGGTCTTGCCGCTCCCCGACGGCCCCATCAGCAGCGTAAGCTCGCCGCCCTTGAGCGCCAGGTCCACGCCCTTCAGCGCACGGATTTGCGCGACGCCGACGCCGAGGTCCTTGACGACGCCCGCTGCTTCCATCACCAGCCCGCTCATCGCGTAAACACCGTGGCGGGATCGATGCGGGTGACCTTCATGATCGCGGCGATTGCCGAGACGACGCACATCACAACGGTGAGAACGAACAGCGCGAGGGTGAGGCCCGGCGTGATGACGATCGGCAGCGCGCTCGCCTCCGTCATCTGCACCACCACAAGCCCGACGATGTAGGCCAGACCAAACCCAATCACGGCGCTCAACAGCGCCTGGCAGATGATGACCCTGTAGATGTATCTGCGGGACGAGCCGATGGCGCGGAGCGTGGCAAACTCGTTCAGGTGATCCTTGGTGCTGGAATAGAGCGTCTGCGCGACGATCACGGTGCCGACAATGACGCCGAGCAGCGCGCCCGCGAACAGCGCCGCGCCCGCGCCGGTGCCGAACAGCCAGAACGAGCGACTGCGCTCGCGAAATTCGGCCGGCGTCAGCACCTCGACGTCGGTGAGACTGGCCAGGAGATTGCGGCGGACCTGCTGCACATCGGCGTCCTGCCCAGCCCGCACCAGGAAATAGGTGGCCTTGCTCGATGGCACGCCGGTGTGGGCTCTCGCCCGATCGACGTCCATGAACACATAGGGCGTCGTCGTGAACGAGCGGATACCGTTCGTCACCGCCGCCACGCGGACGCTCTGCTGGCGGATTTCGGCGCGCGCGCCCAGGCCGGAAACGCCCAGCCTATCGAAATAGGTACGGTCGATGGCGACCGCGTTCGGGGTGGAAAGCGACTCGATCCGCCCTTCCACCAGGTTCCAGGGCTCAAGTCCGCCCGATCGCAAATCCGAGCCGACGACAAACACCGGGGTCGAGGAACCGCTCGGCGTCCGCCAATCGGCAAAGCCGATCACCACCGGGATCGCCTCCGCCACGCCCGCAACCGCCAGCGCGCGGCTGCGCTGGCGCGTGTCCAGCAGCGACGGGTCCTCGAAGCACTTGGTTCCCTTCGGCATGATCCAGAGGTCGGCCGACGCATTGTCGATCATCGTCGTGACCATCCGCCCGAAGCCGAGATAGAGGCCCATCTGCAC
>Ga0070674_100001446_pt1 | contig 12624 bp, 16 predicted proteins | sample KBSM33metaG_FD_65344 | JGI IMG/M metagenome (GOLD analysis project Ga0070674, IMG submission 65344) | Miscanthus rhizosphere microbial communities from Kellogg Biological Station, Michigan, USA - KBS M3-3 metaG | ecosystem: Host-associated > Plants > Roots > Rhizosphere > Soil ... | reverse complement strand
TGTTTGCCAACGCGGGGATGAATTCGTTCGTCCCGTCGAAAAACGGCGACCGCTTCCTGATCAACGTCCCGGCGTCCGGAGAGCAGGCCGTCACTCCGCCCATCATCGTCGTTACGGACTGGACAGCGACGATTGCTCGATAGAGAGTCGATGTGGCTTGGGCCTACTTCGCCTTCGTCAGCCTCTCGGCGACTTGCGCGAGCTGGTCTGGTGACACGACCGCCGACTGATTCGCATCGCGGATCTGATCGTAGACCTCGCGACGATGAACGCGGACCTCGGGAGGCGCGACGATGCCCAGGCGGACACCGTCCTTGCCGACGCGGAGGACCCGGACCTCCACGCCATCGCCAATCATGATGGCTTCGTGCCGTCGACGCGTGAACACAAGCATGGCTTACTCGGCGTCGACCAGCACGTGACGCAACGGATAGAGGCAGTTGTGCGGTAACACCTGCTGCCCGGTCATCGTTTTCGGATTGATGACGATCGGCGCGCGCAGGTTGACCGTCAAGGCGCCGCCGGGCTCCATCATCACGATGGCGAGCCACAGCAGCGAGTCGTTGTCGCCGGCACCGAGGCGGCGGAGATCCGACGCGCTCAGCTCGCAGCGATAGTTGTCGAGCACGGCGCGCGGGTCGATCGCCAGGAACGAGGCGTCGGCACCGTCCATGGCGTGCAGCCGTCGAAGCGGTGTCGCGCTCTCGGCAGCCATGACCACCCAGCTCCGACAGGTCTCGAAACCCGGAATGCCATCGGGGAACGTCACGGCCTCCGATACGGTGATCTCGGTCTCGGCTACGGCAGGTGCTGGGTTCATTTCAGGTAATCCATCAGGGACATCCGGCTCACGGAGTTGACCGCGCCAAGCGCGGCACGATAGGCGGCGTCGGCTTGCGCCATCCCGGTAATGGCTTCAGCCATGTTCGTGTCTTCGAGGGCCGAGAGTCGCTTGGTGCTGGCGCGACGCAACTCGCTCAGTCGCACCTTCTGCTCGTCGATGGTGCGGAGGTCGGCTCCGACGCGCCCCTGCGACGTGGAGACGCGATCGAACATCCGCTCGAGCGCGCTCATACCCGCGTCGATCCCGGCGTCATCGCCGGCGCGCACTGCCGCAATCAGATTGTCGAACTCGACGAAGACGTCCTGCGGGTCGCTGCCCTGCGTGACGAGCTGACCGTTGAATGCGATCTTGACCGCTCGCTGCTGATCGATGTCGACCACCATTTCCGAGGTCGAACCGGCATAGGCGGACACGGGACCGCTGCCCACTCGCGTATACGGCGGCACCGTACTGGCCTGGCCGGAGAACAGGTAGGTCCCGTTGAACGCCGTGTTCATGTCCGAGAAGATCGTGTCGCGGATGCCTTCGAGGTCGGTCGCCGCCGCGTCCCGCTGAAGCTGCGTCTTCGTGGACCCGCGCGCGCTCGCCGCCGACACCTGACCGCGTTCAATCTGCGTGATGAGATCGGAGAGCACCGTGTCGATGACCGACAGGCGCGACGCAACCGAATCGGTCGCACGCGCGTACTGGTCGATGGCCGCCGTCTCTGCGTGCTCACCGATCGCGCCCAGGGTCGCTGACGGATCGTCGCTCGGTTTCTCGATCCGCTTGCCAGTCGAGACCTGACGCTGGAATTCGAGCAGGCGGGTGGCCGAGCCCTCGAGGCCCGCCGTGCTGTTGCGATTCTGGGCGTTGAACGTGACTCGCATGGTTACCTCAGGATCCCGAGCAGGGTATCGAGCGTCGAGTCGATCGCGCGGAAGAAGCGCGCGTTCGCTTCGTACGCCTTCTGGTACTTGACCAGGTTGACTGCTTCCTCATCGAGCGAGATGCCGGACACCTGATCGCGCAGCGCGTCGACCTGGATGACGATCTCCTCGCGACTGTGCTGCTCGTTCTTCGCGGTCTGTGAATCACGACCCACGCGGTACACGAGCTGCCCCCACGCGTCGTGGAAGGTCGCCGTTCCGCCGATGACCTTCGTCTGGCGGAGCGCGGCGATGTCGCGAGCCGTCGTGTTGTCGCCGACTGGCGCGCCGGGTCCAGCGGCAGCCACGAGGTTGCCGTCGGCCGCGACGGTCGGATTGACACCGAGGGCGCCGGCCGCGCCAGCGGACCCGACGATGGCCGGCGTGAACGTGAAGAGATTGCGCCCGGTTCCGCCGTCACCGCCGACGCCGGCGGCATGCAGCGTGTTCACGTTGTTCGCGACCTCGTACGCCAGCGAATCGAGATCCGCTTGATACCCAGGCAGCAGCACATCACGCGCGTAGATCAGACCGCCTATCTTCCCAGCACTGAGCTCGGCCGTGATGTCCACGCCCGCCGAGAACATGTGGTTCACGCCCGTGACGACCGACGCCTGAACCTGATAGCCGTTCTCACCGATCACCAGCGCGCGGCCGTTGCCGATCGTGATGTCCACGCCGCCATCGGCGCGCTGGAGCACGTCGATGTCGACGATCTCCGACAGCTGGCGAACCAGGACCGACTGCTCGTCCTGCAGGGACAGGATCCCGCCGGCGGACTCCCCCGTCCGCCCAATCGTTTCGTTGATCTTGGCAATCTGCGATGCGAGGCTGTTGATATCCTGCGCCGACGACGCGACCTGGCCGTCGGTATCGCGCTTCGCCACCGCGAGGCGCTCCGCCATGTCGCGGAACGAATCGGCGAGCGACTCGGCCTGCAGCAGCACCTCTTGCCGCGCGACAGATGACGAAGGGCTCTGCGAGAGGTTGGCGAACGCGTCGAAGAAACGATCGAGCGACGCGTCAATGGACTCGCCGGGCTTGCCGAGTGCGACTTCGACAACGCCGAGCACGTCAGCGAGCGCGCCCTCGCGCTGTTCGGCCGGCACTTCCTGCTGCAGCCGGCGTTCGATCATGAGGTCGCGTGCGGATCTGACCGCGACGACATCGACGCCGCGACCGGCCGTGCGGTTCGACTCCGGCGGAACCGCCGCCATGTCGATCACGCGCCGGGTATATCCGGGCGTGTTGACGTTCGCGATGTTCTGCCCGGTCACGTCGAGGCCGAAGCGCTGGGCATCGAGCGCACGCGCCGCGGCAGTGAGGCTGCTGAACAAGCTTGACATGTTTCCTACATTCGCGCGTCGAGCGCCTGACCGGCGTAGGACGTCGCAACTTTCCGCGGACCGTACTCGCTGAGCCCCTGGGCCTCGAGGCTGATTCGCACGAAGCTGCCGAGCGCAGCGCCGAGCCGGCGGCATCGCAGCAACGCGGCGTGCGCCTTCCCCACTTCGACACGCACAGCGCGCCGCTCTTCTGGCGACAACTCGTACGTCGCAGGAAGCTCGGCGAGCGCGACTTCGATCTCGGACTCACCCGCGAGCAGCGTGTCGAGATCCGGCTTGGCCAGCGCCCCTGCCGTGCGCTCGAGCGCCGCACGCAATCGCGCGACCGCAGCGACGGCGCGCGTGCCCTGCTCGCTCATCACTTCTTGTCGTCCAACATGTGATCGATGAGCGCGTCGGCAAGCTTTCCGGCATCCGCACCGAGGGAGCCATCTGCCAGCGCCTTCTTCGCGGCTTCGACCTTGTCCGCACGCACGGCCGGCGCGTCGTTCGCCGCCTGCACCGCCGAATGCATCAACGCCGCATCCGGGGACACCTCGACCCGATCGGCCTTGGCTGCCTTCGCCTGGTTCTGTGCGCGCTCGGTGGCCTTCGCTGCTTCGGCCCGATCGACCTGAGTCGAGAGTGGCGCGCCCTGATTACCGTCAATTCGTGAAGTCATTACCGGTCTCCTGCAACACAGGGTTGGTTCCACCCGTCAAATCGGCAACCAGCCCTCTGGCCTTGAATCCCGCAAATTGCTCGGGATTCAGCGGTTTTCCGCTCGCGGTCATCACCTCAAAATGTAAATGAGTGCCGGTAGCCCGACCGCTGTGCCCTGCCCGGCCGACGACCTGCCCCTCCCGCACCTCATCGCCAGGCGCGACGAGCGTCGTCGAGAGATGAGCGTACCGCGTCCGGATTCCGCCGGCGTGTTCAATCACTACGCTCTGGCCGTAACCGCCTTCTGTGCCGGCTGACACGACTCGACCGGACGCGGCAGTCGGAACGTCCTGCCCGTAGGCCGCTCTGATGTCGATACCGCGATGGAACTTTGCCGCGCCGTGAAATGGATCGGCGCGCCATCCAAACCCGCTCGTCACCTTACCCGTTGGGATCTCGATGGACGACGGAGCATCCTTCTTTCCCTCCGGGTGCATCTTCTCGAGCGCCTGGAGCAGTTGCTTGCCAAGACCCAGGCCCTGCGCGCGCGTCAGATGGCCAGCGAGCTCCATGTCGATCGTGTCGAACATCGTCTCGGCGCCGTAGCCGCTTTCCTTCCCGTCCTCGTCAGCCCACGATCCGGCCTTGCGCATCTCCTTCAGCATCTGGAGCATGAGCATCGACTCGAACTCCTGAGCGACCCGCATCAGACGCTCGCGCTCCGGGCCCGGGCCGGCCTCGTCTTTTGGAGCGGCCGCGGCCCGCGCGCGCTGCAGCCGATCGCCGATGCTCTCGATGCTCACAGGATCACCAGATCGGCGCGCAACGCGCCGGACACTTTCAATGCCTGCATGATGGCGATGATGTCGCGCGGCGTGACACCAAGCGTGTTGAGCGCGCGAACGACATCGGCCAGCGTCGTACCTTCCTCGAGGGACACGAGCTGACGCGTTTCCTGCTCCGCCCCGACCTGCGTGTCGGGCGTCACCACCGTTCGCCCCCCGACCGAGAACTCGGTCGGCTGCGACACGTTGTACTGCGTCGAGATCCGGAGCGAGAGGTTGCCGTGCGCCACGGCGACAGGTCCGATCCGGACGTCGCCGCCCAGCACCACCGTGCCCGTGCGCTCGTTGATGACCACGCGAGCCATCGTGTCGATCGCAACCGGAAGCGGCTCGAGGCGGGCGAGCAGATCGGGGACGGTCGCGCGATATTCATTGGGCACGCTGACAATGACCGTGCCCGCGTCGCTGACATGCGCACGGTCTGCGCCAAGCTCCACGTTGATCGCTTTGGCGATGCGCCCGGCGGAGATGAAGTCCGGGTCGCGCAAGGCGAAACGAAATTCGTCGGCAGGGGCGATCGCCGTCTGGCGCTCCACCTGGACGAGGCCTCCGCCCGGGACGCGGCCAACGGTCAGGTGATTGACTGCGATCGCGTTGCCTCCACCGCCCACACCAAAGCCGCCAATGGACAGTGGGCCCTGACCGAGCACCACGATCGCGCCGTCGGGACCACGAAGCGGCGTCGGCAACAGAGTGCCACCCTGCAGACTGCGCGCGTCGCCGATCGACGATGCCATGATGTCGATTCTGGTGCCTGACTGTGCATACGGGCCGATTTCCGCCGTGACCATGACCGCCGCGACGTTTTCGATCTTGATTCCACCGGGAGGCACGGCCACGCCGAACCGTTCGAGCATGTTCGCCAGCGTCTGCGCGGAGAAGATTGTCTGGCGGCGATCGCCGGTCTTGTTCAGACCGACGACCAACCCATACCCGATCAGCGGGAGCGTCGTCGCCCCCTGGAGCGTCGTCACGTCCTTGAGGCGCGAAACGGCAATCGGCGGCGCCTGTTGCTGCGCGCCGACTGGATGCACCAGAGTCGCCAGAATGACGGCGGCCGATGCCAACGTTCGTAGGTCGGTGCCCATCACCGACCAGTGATCAAGTTGTGCGTGTCTCAGCACGACGGTCTCCAACTCAGAAGATCTTGTTCAATACCCGGACAATCCAGCCCGGCTTGAGGTTGTCCTTCATCAGGCCGCGGCCGAAGTACCGGATCCGCATCTGCCCGACGGCCGTGGACGGAACGACGTTCCCTGGACGGATGTCGGCAGTCCGGACCACACCCGTGAGCACGAGGATCTGAATGTCGCCGTTGATGTCCACTTCGCGCACGCCTTCGAGAGCGAGATCGCCATTCGGCAGCACTTCAATGACACGGGCCGAGAGCGTGGCCGACAGGTCACCGGTGCGGGTGGTGCTGCCACCGCCCTTGAAGCTCGTGCTCGAATTGCCCGCGACCAGCGACGTCGGATCGAGCCAGTTGGGGTATGCCGATTCGAGTCCGAACAAATGGGTCAGCGATGCCGAGGCACTGCCGTTCTTGTCCAGGTTCGCGTCGGCCGATCCCACCGCGGAGATGCTCTCCACGACACGGATCGTGACCAGGTCGTTCACATGCCGCGCTCGCAAATCACCGAGCAGACCGGTCATCCAGGTCGTGTCCGGCGCAGAAGCGGTCACCGGCAGCGCACGGGCTGCTTTCAAATAGCGCGCGTAGAGCACGTCGTAGTTGTCGCTTTGCTTCTGTGTGGCTTCTTCTTTCTCCTGCCCGGCCATCGCTGGCGCGGTCACGAGCATCAGGCACAGCACCATTGCTTTACAGCTCGCTTGTGTTGAGGCCATCGGCGCAGAACCGTGGCGAACATTCCGGCCGGTTCCACCGGAAACGGCGCTGCCCAGGGAACCAACACAAGCGAGTCGTACCGGTAAGCTCTTCATCGCACGATCTCCACGGACCCGGGTCCGGTTATGCGAGCCTTCAGGCTCTTGCGACTCTGCGGCATGAGCACGCGAATCAGATCACCGACGTGACCGCTGCTAGACGCGCGACCAACGCTGGTCAACGCTATGACGCCGGTCGATACGCTGACTCGAACCTCGTCGCCCGACCTGATGGCGGGTGGAACGATCACGGTGGCGCCGGTCAGGACCTCACCGGCCCTGATGTCGCGACGCGCCTGTGCGCCGACCATCTCGCTCGACGTCGGCAACCTGTCGAGCAGGATGTTCGTGAGCTCAACGTCCACGACTTCGATTGCATCGGCCGCGACGTCCTCACCGCGCGTCAGCGCACGGCTCGAACGAACCGCCGATCCCGTGACTTCCACCTTCGCAACTACTGAACCGACTCGCGTACCGTCGGTGAAGAGAATGAAGCGCATCGGACGTCCCAGTCGCGATCCAGGCTCCGGGATTGCCTTCGGACCCTCGCACCGGACCGTCGGACCCCCGCACCGGACCATCGCCCCGTCGTCCCCTCGCCCAGTCGCACCGCTGAGTGCCAACACCTCCACCCGCACCTCCCCCATCCGCTCCTGGATGGAGCGCTCGATCGCAGCCGGTACGGGACCGGTGAGCGCGACGCCGAGGGCGAGGAGGTGCAGCATCAGGGTTACCGGGACAGGTTGTTGATCTGCTGAAGCATCTCGTCGGCCGTGCGAATCACTTTCGAATTCGCCTCGTACGCGCGCTGGCCGAGAATCATGTTGACCATTTCCTCGACGACGCTGACGTTGGAGTCCTCGACGAACCCCTGCGCCAACGTGCCGAGGCCGTCGGTGCCGGGAACACCGTTGATCGGGTCACCAGATGCCGTCGTGATCGAGAAGAGGTTGCCGCCGAGCGCCATGAGCCCCGCTGGGTTCTGGAAGTTCGCGAGCTCGATGTTGCCGACCTGCTGCGTCGCATCCTGATCGGCGAGCTTCACCGAGACGATCCCGTCTTTCGAAATCATCACGGTCACCGCGTTCTCCGGAATCGTGATCTGCGGCTCGATCGGGTAGCCATCGGCAGTCACGAGCTGGCCCTGCCCGCTCAGATGCAGATTGCCCGCGCGCGTGTAAGCTGTCTGGCCGCCCGTCAGTGTGACCTGCAGGAACCCCTGCCCTTCGATAGCGAGGTCGAGCGGGTTGTTCGTCGCGCGCAGGTTGCCGGCGGTGAAGTTGCGTGCCGTTGCAACCGGGCGCGAACCGAGTCCGGCCTCGAGACCGGTGGGCGCTTCCGTGTCCTGCGATGTGGAGGTCCCGGGCGCCTTGATCTGCTGGTAGACGAGGTCCTCGAACTCGACGCGGCTTTTCTTGAAGCCGGTCGTGTTCACGTTGGCCAGGTTGTGCGCCACGTTGTCGATGTTGGCCTGCTGGGCGTTCATGCCGCTCGCCGCCGTATACAACGCTCGAATCATTGCTGAACCTTTCGCTCTCGCTGCCGATTAACGTGTCGGCGTCCCCCGTCAGATCGCCGGCGGGTCTAAAAGGCAAGACCCGCCCTATGACGACGCCTACCGCCTACTGCCTACCGTTTACCGAGCTCCGAAATCGCCCGACCATCGATGTCGTTCATGAGCACCGAGATGCCCCGCTGCAACGCTTCGAACGATCGCGAGACTTCGGTCATCACCGCCACGCGTTCGACGACCGAGACGTTCGACTGCTCGAGCGACCTCTCGAAGATGCGCACATCCTCGGCTTCAGTCGCCTCGACGCCAGCCGGCGCCCGGAATCGCGTGCCCGTCTCACGAATGAGTGCGTCCTCGTCGTCGAACCTCACGACCTTCACCTTGCCAGCGTCGGTCCGATCGACGCGAATCGTGCCGTCAGCCATCACCGTCACCGGTCCCACCGGCAGGTGAATCTCTCCGCTGTCCCCCTGCACCGGCATGTCGTCCATCGTCGTCAGCAGGCCGTCGGGCTGCACCTTGAAGCTGCCCGCTCGCGTGTAACGCATGCCGCCCGCGGTTTCGATCTCGAAGAAGCCTGGCCCCTCGATCGCCATGTCCAGCTCGCGTCCGGTGGACGTAATCGTTCCAGGCACGAAGTTGGTCCGGCGTCCGCCCTGCGTGACGTCGATCGCCGAGTCGAGCGCCGACGCGAACGCGCGCCGCGACTCTTCGGTCGACGTGCGCTCGGTCTTGTAGCCGGCGGTGCCCACGTTGGCCAGGTCGGCAGCGAGCCGATCCAGGTCATCGAGGCGCATCCGCATGCCGCTCAGTGCGCTGTAAGCTCCGCCTGGCATCCTCTCTCCTCCTGCGCTGCAGTCACGAGCAGATCGCTGACGCGCTGCGGTGCCTGTACGCGCACCCAGCGATACGAATCGCAGTCCGCATGACTCATCGTCACCGCGCGCTCATTCGCGGCCACTTCTGCCACGAGCGCCGCGGCGGCGCTCATGTTGTCCACCGTCAAGGCCTGATGTGACTTCGCGTCCTTCCGCCCCGGCGTGTACGCGTCGAGCGCGCCCTGGAACACGCGATCGGTCACGAGATAGACCTCGGCCGTCCATCCAGTCAGTCGCATCAGCGCGCGCATCGCCGCCTTTGGCACAGGCGCCGCGCACACCACCGACAACTTCTTCAACACATCGTCTGCTTCGAACGGCACCAGGCCCAACGCACGCACCATCGCGGCTGGCATCGATACCGGCGCCCGCTCGACGCGCGTCACGTCGAATGTCGACAGGTAGCTCACGCCGGCCTGCGCCGCGAGCGCTCGCAGCACGTCGTCAGGCGTGGAATAGCCAAGGCGCTCGAGTTGCGCGCCGATCTTGAGCCCCGTTTCCTTCGTCGCCTCGAGAGCCGCTTCGAGCTGGGGCTGCGTGACCACGCCCGCATGGCGGAGCAACACACCGAGCCTCAACGGCGGCAGTCCATTCGAGACACGCGCCCGCGTCCGGTCCTGATTCAGGCCCGCGCGCGCCGCTTGCTCCACACATGCGCGCGAGCAATACCAGAGCCCGTTGAACTGCAGCGCTCCCATTCTCATGACAGAGGCACCGGCAAAACGCTCGACCGATGAGAGGTCAGGCCGCCAGCGGCCACATCTGTCGTCAGCGCACCGTGGCATGAGCTTTCTCCCGGCCGGCGACGGCGCCGGCCATCTGCAGACGCAGACGTACTTCGCTCTCGGACATCTTTTCCTTCGACGCGATGTCCTGCACCGAACGTCCGCGCTTGGCGGCAGCCGACACACGACGTTGCGTCGCGACACGTGCCTTCGGCTTGGCCGCCGGCTTGTTCGCTCCGCTGAGGCGCTCGATCTCCTGGGCGACGTCGCGCAGCCCGCCTTCGACCGTGTCAGTCAAGAGCGAGATGCCGGATGTCAGGTGCGCGAGGCGATCGCCGAGAGCAGAGAGCTTTCGATGCTGCAACACGTGCATACGAAATGACAGCGCAAGCGCCAGCGCCAGTAGACCCGCACCAGACCACACATAGATCTCCACGACTACGCCTCCATCGAACGCACGCGTTCACGCTGACTGACGACATCCAGAATGCGGATGCCATAGCTGCCCCCAACGATCACCACTTCTCCACGAGCCACCACGCGGTTGCTGACCAGCACTTCGACAGGATCGTCTGGCGAGCGCCCAAGGTCGATCACCGACCCCGGCCCGAGCCGGGTCAGCGTCTTCAACGGAAGCTCGGTCCTGCCAAAGCGCACGACGAGCGGAAGATCGATGTCCAGGATCACGTCGATCCGATCGTCGAGCTTCTCTTCGGGCACCTCTGCGAGCCTCGCGGGCGCCGATGATGGCTTCGCAACTGGTCTCGGCCCGGTGGCCGGCTTCGCGGCAGGTGCCTGCCCCACGGCGAGATCGCCCCACGTCGTCACCGACAACGGAGCGGACATCTTGTCGGACGCGATGGCGTGTGCGTTCCATTCACCTTCAGGAACGTGCCCCTCGCCCGGCGTGACGTTGACGACGGCGAGCTTTGCGCCACGCGCCACCGGCTTCAGCGACAGCCCGCTGACCGCCTGCGCAAGCACCTCGCGAATGGTGTCGAGCAGCGCCTCGTCGGGGATGTCGCCCTCGATGCCGGTCATCAGTCTGGTGATTGCGCTCGCACCATCGTGATCGAGCACCACGGTGATCGATCCGTTGACTTCCCCCCTGGCGCTTACATCCGCCACCCACTGGCGACCTGTGGCCGGTACACCAGCCGACACGGTTGCCGGCGCGTCGATGGTCGTCCCGACGACGATGCCCAGCTCTTCGACGAGCGCGGCGAATATCTCCTGATTCAGCGAGGCGGTCATGCGGCGGCTCCCTGCTGCAGTGGCGTCTTCGACTCGATCAACACGCCCGCGGTCGTCCCGTGCTGCGTGAGGCGGCCGCCGTACCGGCGGACCTGACCGATGTGCACGTCAACCGGCTGCGTCACAGCGTGTCCCAGCGACAGCACGTCGCCAGGCTTGAGCGCGATGAGGTCGCGCGCGGGCAGCGTCGTCTCGAGCAGCGCGGTGACCGGCAGCGGCACGCGCCCCAGGTTGGCCTGCAGCCACGCTTCCTCGTCGGGCGTCGGCTGTTTTCTCGTCCGCTGCCATCCCTGCTCGAAGGCCTCGCCGATGGCTTCGATCGCGGCAGCGGGGATGCAGAAGTTCACCATCCCGCGCGTGTCGCCGATGCGGATGTCGAACACGAGCAGAATCACGATTTCCGTCGGGCCGGTCACCTGCAGCATCTGCGGCCGTGTCTCGCGCGCCTGAATCTTGAACTCCATGTTCGTGACCGCGCGCCACGTTTCCGTCAGGTTGTCGAGCATCAGGTTGACGACCGAGTCCACGACGTTCTGCTCGATGAGCGTAAGCGCGCGATTCGGTCCGGGTGTCTGCCCGTTGCCGCCCAGCAACCGGTCCACCATCGTGAATGCGACCGACGGATTGATCTCGAGGGCGCCAACGCCGTCGAAGAGGCTCAGGCTCACGGCGTAGAAGGCCGTGGGGTCGGGCAGCGACATCAGGAATTCCGAGTACGCGAACTGTTCGACCGAGACGATGCTGACCTCGGTCATCGCACGAAGGAACGCAGACAGCGACGTCGAGACGTTGAGCGCAAAGCGGTCGTGCAGGAAGTGCAGCGAGCGGAGCTGGTCCTTCGATACGCGGTCCGGGCGGCGGAAGTTGTAGCTGACCACGTCACTCGACGCCCCGGCATCGACCGGCCCACTGTGCCGCCCGCTGACAGCCGCTGCCGACGAGGCCAGCAGCGCGTCGATTTCGTCCTGCGACAGAATCTTGCTCACGGCCTGGACTCCGACGTAAGCGAATCAAACAGAGTGCCTGTCGTTCGCGCTTCTCGGTTCTCGCTTCTCGGTTCGCGTTCAGGTTCGAGAACGTAGAACCTGCCAGCCACACGCGGCATCATGGAATGAGCCGCGAACGCCAACTCAAGAACCGTGAACCGAACGTGAACACGCACCGAGCACAGAGAACTAAGAAAGTTGAACGGCGTGTTCAGCATCGACGATCTCCAGACACCCCTGCATCAACGCCGAGCGAGCGGCGCAGCAGCGTCCGCAGCCGTGAAATCGCCAGCGCGCGCAGCTGACTCACACGCGACTCACAGACGCCGATGACCTCGCCGATCTCCGCAAGGGTCAGCTCTTCCTGGTAGTACAGCGCCAGAATCTGACGCTCACGTTCGGGTAACTCCTCGATCGCCTGCGCCAGATGGGTCTTGAGCTCTTTTCGCTCCAGCTGGGTCACGGCGTCTTCGGACGCGTCGATGCACAGCTCGATGAGCGGCGTTCCGTCCGGCGTCGGCGCGTCGAGCTGACGGACCGAGCCGACTTCGAGCGTGCGAAGCTGTTCGAGCGCCTTCTCATAGGCAGGTACCGACAGATCCATGGCGTCCGCGATTTCCTCTTCGCGTGGCTCGCGACCGAGGCGATGGCGCAGCGAGGCGATCGCCGTATCCATCTCGCGCCGCATGCGGCGCAACGAGCGAGGCGCCCAATCGAGCTCTCGCAGCGCGTCGAGCATGGCGCCGTTGACGCGGCGGCGGGCGAACGCATCGAACGGCACGCCGGTTGACGGACGATA
>Ga0070674_100001443_pt1 | contig 12647 bp, 10 predicted proteins | sample KBSM33metaG_FD_65344 | JGI IMG/M metagenome (GOLD analysis project Ga0070674, IMG submission 65344) | Miscanthus rhizosphere microbial communities from Kellogg Biological Station, Michigan, USA - KBS M3-3 metaG | ecosystem: Host-associated > Plants > Roots > Rhizosphere > Soil ... | reverse complement strand
CGCCGGCTGCCGCTGCTGTGGCACATCGGCGAGGGGCGCTGGCTGCACATGAACGGCGTCTTCCTGGAAGCGGACGACGACGACTGGTCGCGGCACCAGGCGCTGTGGAACGTGAACTGCGTCTTCTGCCACAACACCGGCGTCGCCCCGGGGCTGAAGCCGGTCGCCGACACCGGCGACAAGCGCTTTGACACGCACGTCGCCGACGTCGGCATCGCCTGCGAGTCCTGCCACGGTCCCGCGCGCGCGCACGTCGAGCTGTTCACGTCGCCGGTCGCGCGCTATCGGGCGGCTATGGCGCGCAGCACGGGCGCGCCGGCCGTCGTCGATCCGCTGCGCCTCGGCCAGGCGGAGAGCGCGGCGCTGTGCGGGCAGTGCCACGCGCAGCGGATCCCCGATTCGATCGAGAAGATCTGGACGTTCCTCGACACCGGCCCGACGTTCCGCCCCGGCGGCGTCCTGGCCGGCCACGTGAAGCCGCTCGCGCGCGAGACGCCCGTGCCGCCCCCCGGCGATCCCGACACGTTCAAGCTTCGCTTCTGGAGCGACGGCACCGCGCGCCTGACCGCCTACGAGTACGTCGGCCTCACGCAGTCGCCTTGCTTCCGCGGCGGCAAGTTCTCGTGCACCAGCTGCCACACGATGCACGCGGGCGATGCCGCCGGGCAGCTCGCGCCCGATCGCCTGGGCGACCGCGCGTGCACGCAGTGCCACGCGGAGCTGGCGCGCGACGTCCGCGCGCACACGCACCACGCGCCCGAGTCCAGCGGATCGCGCTGCGTCGAGTGCCACATGCCGCGCATCGTCTACGGCGTGCTGGAGATCCACCGCAGCCACCGCGTCGAGGTGCCCGACGTCGCGCGCGACGTCGAGGGCGGCCGCCCCGACGCGTGCACCGCCTGCCACGCCGATCGCGACGCCGCGTGGGCCGCCGATCGGATGCGCGACTTCTGGGGCGCGCGCTACAGGCGCCCGACGTCGCGACCCGACGGCGCGCCGCTGGAGATCCCCGACGCGCTGGCGTCGCTGCACGCGGGTGATCCGCTGCAGCGCGCGATGTCCGTGGCGGCGCTGGGGCGCAGCGACGGCGGCGTGCCGGCGGGCGCGCGCGGGTTCGCGCTGGCGAACACGCTGGTCGGGCTGGGCGATGCCTACGGCGCCGTGCGATTTCTCGCGCGCCGGTCCGCGCTGCAGCTGGACCGCTCGCTGGGGCTGGGCCTGCAGCGCGATCTCGCCGCCTACGAAGTACACGCGGGCCGTGACGTTCGCGATCCGGCGCTGCAGGCGCTGCTGCAGCGATTCGCGGCGGCCGCGCGCGAGCATCTGCCGCCGCCGCCCGACGGCCTGTTCGTCGGGCGCGACTGGCAGCTGGATCTCGATCGCATCCGCCCGCTGCTGGGATCGCAGAGCCGTCACGTGATATCCGTGGGGGAATGACGGCGGCCCCCGGCAAGACGACCGATTCCGCGATCCGGAAGACGCTGCGCGCCGGCTGGCTGCTGCTGGCGATCTCGCTGCCGTTCGGCGTGACGCTGGAGGCGCTGCACGGCTTCAAGGTGCAGGCGTACCTGGCCAGTGACATGCGCCGCGAGATGTGGCGCCTCGCGCACGCGCACGGGACGCTGCTGGGCATCCTCTGCCTGGTCTCCGGCTTGCTCGCCGAGGCGCACATCGCCGAGGCGGTCCGCCCGCGGGTGCTGGCGATGATCCGCTGGGGCGCCGTGCTGATGCCGCTCGGGTTCTTCCTGGGCGGCGTGCTCAACAGCGAGGGCGATCCGTCGCTGGGGATCCTGCTGGTTCCCATCGGCGCGCTGCTGCTGGTCGTGGCGCTGGTGCGCGTCGCACTCGCCCCACGCGCGCGTTGAAACCCACGCGATACGCCGCGTCCGGACATTCCGATACAGGAGCCGCGATGCGTCTGTCTGCCATCGCCGCGCTCGCCGCGGCGGGCGCCGTCATCCTCGCGCCGGCGCGCGCCGACGGCCATTTCGTCCTGCAGGCGCCGGCGAGCTGGGCGGAACAGGACGGCAACGGCAATCCCCAGAAGACCGCGCCCTGCGGGCAGGCGGATCCTCAGATCACCGCCGTGCCGACGAACGCGATCACGTCGTTTCGGCCCGGCCAGACGATCACGGTGACGATCGACGAGACCACCTTCCACCCCGGCCACTACCGCCTCTTGCTGTCGACGACCGGGCCGGCAGGCTTGCCCGCGGATCCCGTCGCGACGGAGCCGGGGACGTGCGTCGGCCTCGACATCCAGGACCCGCCCGTCTTTCCCGTGATCGCTGACGGCATGCTTCCGCACACGGATCCGTTCGTCGGACCGCAGTCGTTCCAGGTCACGCTGCCGAGTGACGTCACGTGCACGAATTGCACGCTGCAGGTACTCGAGTTCATGCAGGCCGACACGGGCGGCAACGGCAACTGCTACTACCACCACTGCGCGAACATCACGATCGCCAGCCCGACGGACGCGGGCGCCGGCGGAACGGACGGGGGCCAAGGTGGATCAGACGGGTCCGATGGCGGCGGAGGCTGCGCGTGCACGGTCGGCGCAGGCCGCGTGCCGTTTGCTCCGCTGCTGGTCTTGCTCGTCGTCGCCGGCTTGCGGCGGCGGCGCGCGCTGCTGATCGTGCCGCTGATCGGCGTCGTTCTCGGCGGTGGGTGCGGCGACGACAGCGCGGTGGTCCCGACGTCCGTGGTGTCGCCGGGCGACGTCGAGCACGCCTGGCTGCAGAAGGTGGGCATCGGCCCGGCGCAGACTGCCGTCGCGTGCGGGCGCGGCGCTGCCGATCCGATCGCGCGCGCGCTGTGCGCTCCGGCCGCCCCCGCGCTCGGCGGCCTGACCGACCTTTACCGCGCTCTCGCGCTCGCTCCCGACAACGGCGGCCTCGCCGCGGTGGCGACGCACTCGCTGGGACTGTCGGCGCGAACGGTGACCGCGCTGAACCCGCGCATCGTCGTGTTTCCCCGCTATTCGCCGCTCGACCCGAACGGGATCGCCGCGGCGGCGTTCTCGCGCGGCGAGCCGTTCGTCGAGCTTGTCGGCTTCGATCCCGCCAGCGACGACTTCAACTTCTATCTGGTGGCGTTCGAACCCGCGTGCGGTGCCGGCTGCACGCCTGCGGATCTGCTGACGGAGCGGCTGGAATCGGGGTGGACCGGATGGACGCTGTACGGCGAGCGCGATCTGGAAGACACGCCGCTCGACTGCACGTCGTGCCATCGCCCGGACGCCGAAAAAGGGCGGCTGCTCATGCGGCAGATCGACGGGCCGTGGATGCACTGGGGCGACTTCCGCGGTGTCTTCTCGGCGACCGACGTCTGCACCGATCCGGCCGACACGACCCTCGCCGGATCGATCGTCGCCGACGGAGCCGAGCTCCTCGGCCAGGTGGATGGATCGGACGGCCGACACGGCGGCGTCGCTGTGGCCAACCTCGTCGCCGCGACCAGCGGCTACGATCTGTCGTCGTTCATTCGTTACGCCACCGGGTGGGCCGACGGCACCGGCGACGTTCCTTGCATCGCGCCCTATTGCCCGTTCGCGGAACCGAATCCGTTTCCGTCGCAGGAGATCCTGTGCGATCGGTTGCGCGACGGGGATGGCGGCCGCGCGGGCGGCGCGTGGGATCGCTATCGCGCGGTCGTTCGGCCCGACGGTTTCGCCATCCCGCACTTCGATCCCGACATCGTCGACGGCGCGCTGCGGGCGACCGTCGCGGCCGATTTCGGTGCGTTCGTCGCGGCGCCGCCGCCGGCGGGGCAGAGCGGCGACGCGTTCACGAAGCTGTCGGCACTGGTCGCCCCGGGCGCGGCGGGCGCGATCGGTTTCATCCCCGGCGGCGCAGACTCGGCCGACGTCATGCTGCGAAGCATGTGCGCCCGCTGCCACAACGACCGGACGGACACCCACCTTGCGCGCAGCCGCTTCAACGCGACGGCGCTCGACCGCCTGAACGCCGACGGCGCGCGCGAGATCGTCCGCCGCATCTCGCTGCCGCCCACGTCGCCCGAGCGGATGCCGCCGCTCCGCGCGGGCGAGCTGCCCGACGGGGCGATCGCCCGCCTGACGGCGTTCCTGCAGGCCAGGTAACGCGTCGTCGCGCCAAGGGCCTGCTCGACATTCGGCGTGAATCTGGTAGCCCATCGGTTCCCGTTCCAGGAAGCCGACATGACCGTCCCCGAAATCTCGCTCGACCTCTCGCTGCCTGCGGCAGAGCGCTGGGCAGGCCTTGCGCCGCACGCCGAGAGCGCAAGCAGGCTCATGGAATGCTACCTGCGGGACCTCGGCCAACTCGGAGACTTCGGCCCGATGGTCGAGGCGTACGCGGACGCGTTCGTCGGCGCCGACCACCGCGGGGAGATCGCGTCGATTGCCAGGCTCGTCGGCCGGCGCGAAGCCGATGTTTTGCTCTGCAACCTCTACTACGAAGCGTTCAGGCAACTGATCGGCTGCACGGCGTTCGCATGCGACGGACCCGAAGGTCCGATCCACGCGCGGAACCTGGATTGGTGGACGGACGACCAGATGCTGGCCCGGTTGACCTGCATCGTCCGGGCCCGTGGCGGCCGCTCGGTCGGCCCGTACCAGATCGTCAGCTGGCCGGGTTTCGTCGGCGCGCTTTCGGGCCTGGCGCCGGGCCGGTTCGCGATCTCTCTCAACGCGGTGATCAGCAGCGAACGGCCGTCGCTGGCCGCGCCTGTCGTTCTACTGATCCGCGATGTGCTCGAACGGTGCGTGGACTTTCGCGAGGCGGTGAGCGCCCTCGAGCGCACGCCGATCGCGGCGGATTGCCTGCTCCTCGTGACGGGCACCCGGAGCGGCGAAATGGCGGTCATCGAACGGACGTCGACGCGCGCGGCGATTCGCGGTCCCGAGGGAGGGTTCGTCGCGGTGACGAACGACTACCGTTCCCTGACCGGCGTCGGTGACGGCCGGGTGGGGAGCCCGCTGCAGGAAACCGCATGCGGGCGGTTCGACCGGGCGGTCGCCTGCTTGCGTGGGGCCCTCCCGGCGAACGCGGCGGACTGCCTCGCCATTCTCAGCGATGCATCGGTGCGGATGGCCATCACGGTTCAACAGATGGTGATGATCCCGCGGACGGGCGAGCTCGTCGTCCAGATCCCAGCTTGAAGAGAGAACGGTCGTGAGTCACGGGTTCGGGGCGGGCGAGTTGGCCGGCGTCGCGCGGGCGAGGTAAGCGCGGGTCTTTCGGTGCCAGAGCAGCGAGCCGGCCAGCCAGAGCAAGAAGCCCTGCACGACGACCAGCGCGGCGATCTCGGACTGGACCGGGACGTCCTCGTACATGAGGTGCTTCAGATCGGGAGGGGGCGGTGCGCCCAGCGCGCTGATCACGCCGTAAAGGCCCCACGCCCACCAGATGCCTCCCGCCACCGGCGCGACGATGTCGGATCGCCGGAACACGCGTTCGATGGCGAGCATCAGGACCACCGCCAGCGCCACCGGCCACAACATCTGCACGAGCCACCAGAGGCCCGCCAGCTCCAGCAAGTGCTTGCCCGCGGCCTTCGCCAGCGGGATCCAGCGAACGCCGGCGACCACCACCTGAAGCGCCACGATCGCCTGCAGGATCCACAGTCGCCACGGCTTCTTTGCCTCCATGGATTCCTCCGCGCTCGGCGAAGGCCACACGATACACTGACGCCGGCTTCGTCATGAGAATCGCGACCTGGAACGTGAACTCGCTGGGCGCGCGCCTGCAAAAGGTGACGTGGTGGCTGGAACGCGCGCAGCCCGACGTCTTGCTGATGCAGGAGACGAAGCTGAACGACGCCGACGTGCCCCGCGACGATTTCAAGCGGCTCGGCTACGAGCTGGCCCATCATGGCGCCGGGGGCTGGAACGGCGTCGCGATCGCAAGCCGGCAGGCCGTGACCGACGTGATCATTAACTTCGGCCTGCCGCTGCAGGCGCCCGCGACGGCCGAGGCGCCGGACGACGAGCCGCTGCGCGAGCCGCGCATGATCGCCGGCGTCTGCGACGGGATCCGCGTGGTCAGCATCTACGCGCCCAACGGCCGCACCGTCGACTCCATCTTCTATAAAGCGAAGCTGGCGTGGTTCCGGCGGTTGCAGCAGTGGCTGGTCGAGACGCGCCAGCCGGGCGAGGCGCTGATCGTCGGCGGCGACTTCAACGTCGCGCCCACGGACGCCGACGTCTGGGATCCGGCGCGCTGCCACGGCGGCACGCACGTCTCGCCGCCCGAACGGCAAGCGTTCGCGGACCTTTGTGCGTGGGGCCTCGTCGACACCTACCGCAAGCTGCACAGCGAAGGCGACCGCTACAGCTGGTGGGATTACCGCGCCGGGATGTTCCACAAGAACTACGGCATGCGCATCGATCACCTGCTGGTCACGAAACCGATCGCCGATCGCGTCGTCTGGACCGACATCGATCGCGAGGCGCGCAAGGGAAAACCGATCCCGTCGGACCACGCGCCGGTGATCATCGACCTGGACCAGCCCGGCCGCGCCATCGACGTCGGCTGGGAAGGCGCCGACGAGCGCATCGCCGCGCGCCGCAAGAAGTGACGAGGTTCGCGTGGACTTCGATTGAGGCGGCGACTAGCTCGGGCCCGGCGGCCAGGCGAGCTCCATCGTCCCGCCGTGCGGCGTCGCCCGCCACGCGCCGACCAGACGGCGAAGTCGTTCCTGGACGGTGACGACCAGCGGTTCGGTGAGCCATCCCGGCGTGCGCTCGTCCAGCGCGGCGGCGTAGCGCGCGATCCCGGCGATCACCTCGGGCGCGGTCAGTCCCTTCGCCGCGCCGGAGAGCGCGCCCACGAAGCGCTCGACGGTGGCCAGCTCCACCGCCTCGTCGGCGGGCGCGACGCCCGCGCGATCGTTCATCTCGGCCAGCGTGCGGCCCTGCGCGAGCCGACCCCAGAACCCGGTGTCGATCCCGGCGGCGCCCTCGACCGCGTAGTGAATGAGGTCGTGCATGAACAGGCTGCGCGTCTCGCAGACGACGCGCTCGCGCCGCCCGTCGTCGCGAACGATCGCCAGCTCGTGCTGCCGATCCGAGATCTTCGTGAGCTGGATTCGCATCCGCCGCCTCAGGCGTCGGGGTTCACGACCGCCTGAGCCATCAGCTCGATCAACTTCGCTTTGCTGACCCAGATGTTCTTTGCGCGATGGACGCCGGTGGTCCAGGGGTCGATGCGCGCCTTGCCGCGGGAGATTGCCGTGAGCGCGCTTCGGAGGTCCGGGTAGCCGTCAGCGTTGCGGCCCTGGCCGACCTGGCCCACGTTGAACGTTCCGTTGCCGTTGCCGGTCAGCATGACGCGCCCGCCAACCGGCGGATCGAAGTACGCTTCGATCGAACCGCGGTTCGCCGCCCGCTGCGCGAGGCCGGTCCAGCTGTCTTCCTCGACTGGAGGCAGCTCCGTTTTCGTGATGGCAGCGACGGCGGCGCCGCACAGCTCGGCGAATTCTTTTCGCGGAAGGGGGCCCTTCGTCCAGCCGACCCAGAGCGTGGAGTAGTCGGGCTTGCCGCCTCCGATCTGGCGGATCAGGTGCGACAGCGTCTGGCCGTACGGGCCTTGCGTCATCGTATTGCCTGTCCACACATCGCTGATCAGGAGGTCGCCCTTCGGTCTCGGGTAGCCTCCGTGTCTGTAGCTGAGAAGCTGGTTGCCGTCGCGGTAGCCGAAATTGAACGAGAGGAACTGCTTGGTCACCCGGTCGAGCGCCTCGACCGGGTTCTTTTCCGTACAGCGACGCGGATCGGGAAGTGTCTTTGCGAGCGCCCGCTTCGAGAGCATGCGGCGGCATGTTACCGCGCCCTCACCCTAGCCCTGAGGGATCCCAACGAATCGAGCCGCGATCTGAATCTGCGCCTCGCCCCGTAGCGGGGAGATGCCGACGAGCCGAAGGCTCGGCGGGTGAGGGGCCGCGGCGTCGCGATCATTCTGCGGGCGTCGCAGTGAATTCGCGGGCCCCTCACCCTCACCCTCTCCCCGCTTCGCGGGGCGAGGGCAATCGGTTGCGATGATCCCTGCGCTACCAATTAGCCGAGCGCAGGATCGACCTCTTTCGACTTTTCGTGGGGATTCGCCAGCCCTGACCCTCTCCCGCAAGGCGGGAGAGGGGATCGGATTATCGACGGCGGCGGCGCAGGATCAGCGCGAGGCCCGCGAGCAGCAACGGCGCGACGTGGAAGCGCCGATCGTGGCTGGCGACCACGCAGGCGCAGCCGCCCGGTTCGGTCTCACCCGGTGGCTGCGTCGAGCCGGCCGCGCCGCTGGTGCCGGCCTGGCCGCTGCCGCCGCCACCCTGCACGCCGGCCGCGCCGGTCGTACCGGCTTCGCCGGTGCTGGAGCTGCCGCCGCTGCCATCGCCGCCGGTTCCGGAGACGCCGTCGCCGCCCGAACCGGTGGTGCCGCCCCGTCCGGTGGTGCCGGTGGTGCCGGACGCGCCCGTGGTGCCGGCCGCGCCGCTGGTGCCGGCCGCGCCGCTGGTGCCGGCCGCGCCGCTGGTGCCCGCCGTGCCGGTCGTTCCGCCGCGACCCGCGGCGCCGGTGGTGCCGCCCGCGCCGCCCCGGCCGGCCGCGCCGGTGGTGCCGCCCGCGCCGGTCGTGCCGCCGCCGCCGCTGGTCCCACCCGTTCCGGTGCTACCGCAGTCCATCTCGGGATCGGGCGTGTTGGCCGCCTGGAGGCCGAAGAACTTCAGCATCTCGACCTCCTCGTACGGCATCGAGTGTGTGCCGCCCGGCGAGGTCCATGCTTCATAGACCTGCTGGCCGCACGAGTTCTTCCAGAACTGCCGGTTGTACGTGTACGTCGAGCCGGACGGCTTGTACCCGGTGTCCATCGACGTCGGCGTCATGCTGAGACCAAGGACGTTCGTCCACTCCTTGATGGACTCGGCCGTGTTCTTGTAGCTGATGGTCGTGTCGGCGTCGCCCTGATAGGTCTGGAGGCGCGGGCGATGTCCCGTGTAGCCGGGATACATGGCGCGAACGAGGTCGCCCCACTGCTGGGCCGTCTTGGTCGTGTTGCCGCCCGCGCAGTTGTTGCTCCACTGGTTGCTTTCCGCGTAGCCGTCCGCCCAGCATCCGGCCGGAACGCCCGCGCGCGCCGAACCGGCCCGGATCAGGTCCGGGTAGACAGCCGCCATGGCCTGCACCAGCATCGCGCCCCCGGAGCCGCCCTGGATGTAGACGCGCTTTGGATCGGCGTTGTACTGCTTGATCGCGTACCTGATCATCTGGGCGACGGCATGCGTGTCGCCGCCGCCGTCGTGCGTGAGAGCCTTCGTCGTTCCGACGTCCCAGCAGTTCCGGCCCGGGTTGTCCGGGAAGATGAGGATGAAGCCTTGCGAGTCAGCCGCCGCCTTCGCCATCGGGACGTTGCCGATCTGCCCGGTGGCCGTCGACCCGCAGGAGTGGCACGAGATGTAGATGGCCGGATTGGTCGCGACCCGATCCGGAACGTAGATGTACATCTGCATGTAGCTGGGCAGGGTCACGGTGCCCGCCCAGGTGGAGCGCGTCACCTGGACCAGCGACGCCGCCCGCGCGGGCGCGGCGGCGGAGGCGAGGAGTCCCAAGGAAATCGCGGCGATAGACAGGAGGTGCGACCGGTGTAGAAGCATCGCACCTCCATTCCCGCTAACGTCTTTTTCGATCAGAAATGGAACGCCAAAGGGGTTCCAAACCTCCCGCGATGGTACGCGGCCGGCTAAGCCGGCCGGCTCCCCACGCGATCGCGCGCGTGAGCCGGTTTTTGACGGCAACCGCCTCGGGGCGGGCCAGCTTCTCAAATCTGGCGCGCCTCTCAAAACTGGCTGTTCATCGCGAGGGACGCTCACTGACGACCACCCGGACCTCGATGTGGGTGCCGCGGATCGACGCGATCGCAAAGCGCGAAGAGCCTTACGGCTGCGCTGGCGGCTCTGATCGGGTTAGCCGTGGGAGCAGACGACGCCGTCATCCAGCTGGTGACTCGCTGCAATTCCGCGGAGGAGTTCATCGAGCGGTTCGCGCGCTACACGACCGCGACCGACGTCGTGGTGCCGGCGATGCCGAACATCGCGGTCGGTACGGTCGGGCCGTTCGTCATCTGCCTGCAGGATCGGTCGGTGATGCTGAAGGGGCGCTGCGAGGTGACGGAGATTCGCCCCGTCGTTCTCGCGCCGGGCGCCGCGCCGTCGGGCCTCGCGCTGATGCGCCTGCACCTGCGCGAGATGGACGCGCACAGCGCCGGGATTCACCTGCGCTTGATGGAGCGGCACGCGTCGTGGTCCGGTCCGCCGGCCCGGTCGGCGCCCGCGCCCGCGCCGGCCCTTCCGCCTCCTGTACCGGCGACGCGCGTCGAGGCCGTGCCGGCCGAGACGCCGCCGTCCGCCGACACGTCGGCGGTCACGGTGGTGAATGGCGCGACGGCGGCGATCCCGCCGGTGCCGGTCGCCGCGGACCGCGCGCCGGGCGCCACCTTCACGCTGCCGGCGAACCCGCTCGGCGATCTCGATGCCGCCGATCTGGCGAGCTTCATCGAGCACACGCTGTTCGAGAGCGAGGGCGATGCCGCCGCCGGTGCGGGCGCTGTCGCGGCCGACGCCGCCTTCACCGACGGTCCTGTCGAAGACACGGCGCTCGTCCGCGCGGAGACCCGCGAGGAGCGCGCGCGTCGCATCGGACGCCGCGCGGGACCGTTTGCGGCGGTCGCCGCCCTCGGGCTGGCGCTGGGGATCGCGCTCGGCTCCGGCGGCTCCGGCGAACCTCCCATCGCCTTGGCCGCGACCACCATCGTCCCGACGCCGGCGCCGGCCGCGCCGCCGCCGCCGACCACGCCGCCGCCCGTCGCCGAGGAGCTGCCGGACGGGGACCCGATCCCGGCGGCGCGCAAGAACACGAAACGCGACCGATCACGAACGCACACGAAGCGTTCGCGTCGCGGCCGCAGTCACCGCAGCAAGGCGCTCGCGAGCCGGTAGCGCGTCAGCGCACCACCAGCCAGAGCGCCGCGAGGATCAAAGTCGCGAGCGTGACCGGAAGACCGGTCCGCAGGTGCGTGCGGAAGTCGATCGACACGCCGAACGAGCGCGCGCTGGTGACGACGATGATGTTCGCGATCGAGCCGACGACGAACAGGTTGCCGGCCAGCGTGCTCGCGAGGGCCAGGATCGCGCCGGCCTGGGGGTGCGTCGCGCTCGGCAGCAGCAGCATCGTCGCCGGGACGTTGGACACCAGGTTCGAGAGCACGACGCTGAGCCCGAACAGCGCCGCGGGCCGACCGGGATCCACGCCCAGCGAACGAATGAAGCCGATCGTGCGATCCATCGCGCCCGTTTCCTGAAACGCGTGGTTCACGACGAACAGCCCGACGAACAGCACCAGCAGCTGCCAGTCGACCAGCGACATCATCTCGCGCGAGGCCATGCGCCGCGACATCAGCAGGACGCCGGCGCAGACCAGGGCCACCCATTCGCGCGGCAACCGCGGAAAGAACAGGAACGCGACCACCAGCACCGCCGTGATCGCGAGGCCCTTGAAGCTTTGCCAGCGGTTGAACACCGGCGCGTGGATGTCGGGAAGCGCTGTCTCGCGCTGCCACTTTCCCCGAAATTGAAAGGCGATGACGGCCCAGGTGGCGACCAGGCCGAAGAGCACCGGCACGCCGGCGTCGAACAGATAACCGGCGAAGGAGAGATGTAGCGCCTGCCCGATGAGGATGTTCTGCGGGTTCCCGATCAGCGTCGCCGCCGAGCCGACGTTCGCCGCGCACGCCAGCGCCAGCAGGAACGGCAGCGGATCCAGCTTGCGGCGCGCGCACCCCTCGACCAGCACGGGCGCCATCGCCAGGCAGACGATGTCGTTCGTCAGGACGGCGCTGAGCAACCCGGTGAGGCCGACGACCAGCGCCAGCAGGCGCTCGGGCGAGACGTCGGCCGCGACCAGCCGCCGCGACACGTGCGTGTAGAAGCCGGCCAGGCGGAACTGCGCGGAGACGACCATCATCGCGAACAGCAGATGGATCGTCGGCATGTCGACGCCGGACCAACCGCCGCCCAGCGGCTCTCGCCCGATGGCGACGACGCCGATCGCCCCCAGCAAAGCCACCCCGGTGCGGTCCAGCGCGAGGCCCGGGATCTCGCCCAGGATCATTCCAAGGTAGACGAGCCCGAAGATGACCAGGGTGGCCGTATCCATCCGGCCATTCTTTTACTCCCTGTCGCGGGGGAACTGGCCCCCCGCGATCAGGGAAGGACCTACTGCCGGATCAGGATGATGTTCTCGACCGGGAAGCCGTCGCCGACGGCGCCGTGGAAGCCGTTGTGGAGGATAGCCTTCTGGGTCACGTGCACCTTGCCGGGCGTGCCGTCCGCGAAGGAGCCGTTGGCCGTTCCGTTGAAGGTGACCGACAGGATGTCCCGTCCCGCCACCGGCGCGCCGAACAGGAACTCCTCGAAGTCCGGGATGGGCAGACCGGGCGCGGTGTTGGTGAACTCGAGCGTGAAGTTGCTGTCGCCGAGCGCGGGCGTCGCGCCGGCCAGGACGTCCGACGCGCGCGTTCCGAAGATCAGGGCGTTCTCACCGAACTGGTTGTCCCCAGGTCGGCTGAAATCGAACGGGATGACGTAGACGAGCGCGTTCGAGGTGTGGAGACGGACGGTGACGA
>Ga0070674_100001442_pt1 | contig 12656 bp, 9 predicted proteins | sample KBSM33metaG_FD_65344 | JGI IMG/M metagenome (GOLD analysis project Ga0070674, IMG submission 65344) | Miscanthus rhizosphere microbial communities from Kellogg Biological Station, Michigan, USA - KBS M3-3 metaG | ecosystem: Host-associated > Plants > Roots > Rhizosphere > Soil ... | reverse complement strand
CTGGTGGTCGAGCACAAGCACAAGATCGGCTTCAAGGGCACGATCCTGATCGAACCCAAGCCGCATGAGCCGACCAAGCACCAATATGATTTCGACACCGCGACCGTGCACGGCTTCCTCAAGAATTACGGCCTTGAGCAGGAAGTGAAGGTCAATATCGAGGCGAACCACGCCACGCTCGCCGGCCACACGTTCGAACATGAGCTCGCGATGGCCAATGCGCTCGGCATCTTCGGCTCGATCGACGCCAATCGCGGCGATCATCAGAATGGCTGGGACACCGATCAATTCCCGAATTCGGTTGAGGAAATGACGCTGGCCATGCTCGAAGTATTCCGCGCGGGCGGCTTCACCGACGGCGGCTTCAACTTCGATTCGAAGGTGCGCCGCCAGAGCGTCGATGCCGCCGATCTGTTCTACGGCCATGTCGGCGCGATCGACGTCATCGCCCGGGGCCTGCTCAATGCTGCGGCCTTGATCGAGGATGGCCGCCTCGATGCCCTCAAGAAGGAACGTTATGCCGGCTGGAACGGCGAGATCGGCCAGGCCGCGTCCAAGGGTTCGCTTGCCGAGATCGCCGATCTGGCGCTGTCGAAGGACCTCAATCCCAAGCCGAAATCCGGCCGCCAGGAGCGCTTGGAGAATCTGATCAATCGCTTCTGCTGATCGCAGGCGACAAAGGAAGGGCCGGTCAGCGTGCGCTGGCCGGCCCTTTTTTATGCCTACGGTGGATCGCCCACGGATCATGAACAGGCGATTTTGATCCAAATCTTGCCCGCCGCGATCGCAAGAGCTTCCGGAAAGCCGCCGAAATCCCCATCTCAACGCCGAACGGTAGCGCGGCGTAGCGATTCCTGCTTGGCGCCGGCGTACCGCCGCATAGAGCCGCCGCATCTCCTATGCGCGGTATCAGCAAGGAGCGTTTCGCGTGCCTGACTACCCCAAGAATCTGGCTCTTTATATCGACGGCGCCTGGCTTAGCGGCGATGGACGCGACAGCCAGCCGGTGCTCAATCCCGCCACGGGCGAGACGTTGGCGGATGTACCGCTGGCGAGCGCAGGCGATCTCGATCGTGCCCTGGCTGCGAGCCAGGCGGGCTTCGAGGCATGGCGCGTGACGCCGCCCGAACAGCGTTTCGCGATCCTCATCAAGGCGGCGGCGCTGCTGCGCGAGCGAGCCGAGCAGATTGCGCTCATCGCGACGCTCGAGCAGGGCAAGCCATTCGTCGAAGCCAAAGGCGAAGTCCTCGCCGGCGCCAGCATGATCGAATTCCATGCCGGCGAGACGATGCGCATTTTCGGCCGCGTGATGCAGCGACCGGCCGGCATGCGATCGATGGTGCTGCACCAGCCCGTAGGTCCGGTCGCGGCCTTCTGCGCGTGGAATTTCCCTGCGATCAACGTCGTGCGCAAGCTCACGCCCGCGATCGCGGCGGGCTGCTCGATCATCTTGAAGCCGAGCGAAGAGACGCCGGGCAGCGCGATCGCCGTGATGCGCTGCTTCCAGGATGCCGGGCTTCCCGGCAACGTCGCGCAGATCGTGTTCGGTGTGCCGGACGAGGTTTCGCGCCGGCTGCTCGCATCGCCGGTCACGCGCAAGTTGAGCTTCACGGGATCGGTGCCGGTCGGCAAGCAATTGATGAAGCTCGCCGCCGACAGCGTCATGAAGATGACGATGGAGCTCGGCGGCCATTCGCCCGTGCTGGTTTTCGACGATTGCGATCTCGAAAAGACGCTCGACACCCTCGTCACGCACAAGTTCCGCAATGCCGGCCAGGTCTGCGTCGCGCCGACGCGCTTCAACGTCCAGGAAGGCATTTACGAGCAGTTCGCCACCGGTTTCGCCGAGCGCACGCGGGCGCTGAAGGTCGGCAACGGACTGGAGCCGGCGAACAATATGGGCCCGCTCGCCAATCCGCGCCGTTCGGACGCGATAGAGGCCATGGTCGAGGATGCGCGGCAAGCCGGGGCACGGCTGCTCGCCGGCGGCAGCCGCGGCGATGCGGGCGGCTTTTTCTTCGAGCCGACCGTGATCGCCGACATGCCGTTGAACGCGCGCGCGATGAACGACGAACCGTTCGGCCCGCTGGCGCTGATCCGCCCGTTCGCGACCGTCGACGACGCGATCAGGGAAGCAAACCGCCTGCCCTATGGCCTCGCCGCTTATTGCTTCACCGAGCAGGGCCGCCGCCAGAACCGGCTGGCGGAGGAAGTCGAGGCAGGCATGGTTGCGATCAACAGCGTACGCCTGACCTGGCCCGACGCGCCCTTTGGCGGCGTAAAGGAATCGGGCTTCGGGTCGGAGGATGGGCCGGAGGGCGTCGCCTCGCACATGATCACCAAGGCGGTGCACATCGCCTGAGGCTCGGACCTCCGCCCGCTGTCGACACCCAGCGAAGGCTGGGTCTCGGGAGGGTTGATGCGACAGGCGTTGCGAACTTCCCCTGAGATGCCAGCCTGCGCTGGCATGTGGAGGTTAGGGGCCACCCCAGCTCGGGTCAGCCCTTATCTCCCTGTCATGCTCGCCCAAACGCGGCGACGGCGATTTATGCGCGGCGGCGACGCCGTCGATCATGAGCGGCGTACGCACGCCGGGGATGGTTCCTCCGGCCGCCGCCGGCGAGGGTAGATCGAGGCGCATGCCGCGATGGCGGACCTGCGGGTCGGCGAACACGTCGGCGATCGTGTTGATCGGGCCAGCGGGCACGCCCGCTGCCTCCAGAGCGGCAAGCAGGCCTTCGCGCGTCCATCCGCGCGTGAGGGCGGACAGTTGCGCGATCAGGGCGACGCGATTTTCCACCCGCGATGGATTGGTCGCAAAATCTGGCTGCGCTCCCCATGCGGGATTGCCGAGCACCGCACATAGACGCCGGAACTGGCCGTCATTGCCGACCGCGATGATGATATGCCCATCCGCGACCGGAAATACTTCGTACGGCACGATGCTGGGATGGGCATTGCCGAGCCTGCCCGGCGCGACGCCCGACACCAGATAGTTGAGCGTCTGGTTGGCGAGCACGCTGACCTGGCTGTCCATCAGCGCGCAATCGACCCAACCGCCCTGCCCGGTCTCGTCACGCCGGCGGAGCGCGGCGAGGATGCCGATCACCGCGTAGAGGCCGGAAAAGATATCGGCCATGGCATAACCGGCCTTGGTCGGTGGCCCATCCGGATCGCCGGTGATCGACATCGCGCCCGCCATGCCCTGGATCAGGAAATCGTAGCCTGCGCGCGTCGCATAGGGGCCGTCCTGCCCGAAGCCGGTGATCGAGGCATAGATCAGCCGCGGATTGATCGCCTTCAGGCTGGCATGGTCGAGCCCATATTTAGCCAGCCCACCGACCTTGAAATTTTCGAGCACGACATCGGCCGAGGCGACCAGCTTCATGACCAGAGCGCGCCCTTCGGGCGTCGTGAAGTCCGCGACGATCGATCTTTTGCCGCGATTGCAGGCGTGGAAATAGGCCGCCGAAAGATCGCCCCCATCGGCCGCGGCGACGAAGGGCGGGCCCCAACGGCGCGTATCATCCCCCTCCGGACTTTCCACCTTGACCACATCGGCACCAAGATCGGCGAGTGTCTGCCCGGCCCATGGCCCCGCCAGGATGCGCGCCAGCTCCAATACCTTCAGGCCCTTGAGCGGACCGGCCATCAAACCTCTCCTCAATCCCCGCCGCGGCGATAACTTCGCGCAGGTTGGCAGATCGCCGTCAATCGGGACGAATCGTGCATAGTTTACACGGCGTAGCCATCGCGATTGGTCGCCCCCGTCTTAAGTCTTGTTGACGGTCTCATCGCGCTAATATGTACGAGTTATAAGGTCGTTCGGCTCAGCGCTCCGGAACGGCCAACAGGGAGAGATCGGGGCAATGATTAGAAGCGCCTTGACCACCGCGATCGCCGTATGCGTCGCGATGCCGGCATCGGCCGAACCGCCGCGCCTCGTGAAACGGGGGGCCGCGACACAGCTGACCGTGCAAGGCAGGCCGATGCTGCTGATCGCGGGCGAACTCGGCAATTCGAGCGCGTCGAGCGCGGCCTATATGGCGCCGCACTGGGCAAAGCTGCGCGCGATGCACCTCAATACCGTACTCGCGCCGGTTTCCTGGGAGCTGATCGAGCCCAAGGAAGGCGCGTTCGACTGGTCTTCGGTCGACTCCCTCATTCAAGGCGCGCGCGCCAATCACCTTAAGCTGGTTTTCCTCTGGTTCGGCGCGTGGAAGAACAGCATGTCGACCTACGCGCCAAGCTGGGTGAAACGCGATCAGGCGCGCTTCCCGCGCGCACAGCAGCCTGACGGCCAGAGCGTCGACATCCTTTCGGCGTTCGGAGCCGAGACGCTGAAGGCGGACCAGCGCGCCTTTTCCGCGCTGCTGACGCATATCAAACAGGTCGATGACAAGCAGAACACCGTCCTCATGACCCAGGTGGAGAATGAGATCGGGATGCTCCCCGTCGCGCGCGATTACGGCCCGCTGGCGGAGGCCCGCTTCGGCGAGCCCGTGCCGGCGGCGCTGGTCGATTATCTCGTCCAGCATCGCGCGACCCTGGTGCCCGAGATGAAGCGGATGTGGGCGGATCGCGGCGCCAGGACGCAGGGCAGCTGGACCGACCTGTTCGGCCCGGGCGACGCCGCGACGGAGGTGTTCACCGCCTGGTATTATGCGCGTTTCGCCGATGCACTCGCCGCGTCCGGCAAGGCTGCCTATGCGATGCCGATGTACGTCAATGTCGCGCTCAACCGGCCCGGCCGCGCGCCGGGCGAATATCCGAGCGGCGGCCCGTTGCCGCATCTGATCGACATCTGGAAGGCAGGCGCGCCGCATCTCGATCTGCTCGCGCCCGATATCTATTTCCCGAACTTCGTCGAGATCGTGAATCGCTACAAGCGGCCGGACAATCCGTTGTTCGTGCCCGAAGGCAATAATTTCGACCGGCCCGACGTGCCGGCCAACGCTTTCTATGCGTTTGGCAAGCTCGATGCGATCGGCTTCGGGCCCTTCTCGATCGAATCGGGCGACGACAAACCCGGTGCGCTCGGCTCGGCCTATGCAGTGCTGGAGCAGCTTTCGCCCTCTATACTGAGCGCGCAGGGGACCGGACGCATGTCCGCGTTCAAGCCGCGCGCGCTTTACGACGAGACTGTCGTCTACGAGCCCGTGGTCGAGACGATCGGCGATTATCGCTTCACCGTGTCGTTCGCCGACATCCAGCGGCCGACCGCCACGCCCGAAACAGCTACTTATTGCGGGACCATCATCCAGATCGCACCTGAGGAATATCTGATCGCGGGCCAGGGCATCACGGTCACGTTCCAGCCAGTCGGCGATGGGCCCGAACTGGCCGGCATCGACAGCGATTGGGAAGGCTCGTTCGATGCCACGGGCAATTGGGTTCCGGGCCGTCTGCTCAACGGCGATCAGACGCATCAGGGGCGGCATGTCCGCCTGCCCGCGGGGCAGTTCACCATCCAGCGCGTGAAATTATACCGCTACCGTTGAAGGGAAAACCGGCACCATGTCCCGCAAGACTATCGATCGACTGGAACGCAGTTTGTGGACGGCTTGCGCGATCCTTGCCGCCTTCCCCGTCGCCGCCCAGCAACCGGACAAGCCGCAAGCGCCTCCTGCGCCCACCTGGCACAAGGATCCCCGGAACTGGCCCACGCCGACGTTCGACGAGACACCGCCGCCCCTGCCGCAACAATGGCACCATCCCGCCGTGCTCATTTTTTCCAAGACGAATGGCTATCGGGATCCCGAGCAGATCGAGGCCGCCAATGCGGCACTGCGGAACATCGTGGCGCGCCGCGGCTGGCTGCCGTTCGTCACCGAAAATGCGGCGATCTTCTCACCCGATCTGCTCCGCAAATTCGACGTGGTCGTGTTCAACAGCACGAGCGGCGACATTTTCACGCCGGCGCAGCGCGCGGCTTTTCAGGCCTGGTTGGAAGCGGGCGGCGGCTTCGTCGGGCTTCACGGCGCCGGCGGCGATCCGCATTATGACTGGCAGTGGTATGTCACCCACGTGATCGGCGCGCAATTCACGAGCCACACCCATGCGCCGCAGTTCCAGCAGGGGCGGATCGTGATCGAGGACCGCAAGAGCCCGATCATGCGCGGGCTCGGCCCAAGCTGGCAGCGGACCGAGGAATGGTATTCCTTCGCCGCGAGCCCGCGCGGGCCGGGAACGCACATCCTCGCGACGCTCGATGAAGGAAGCTACGATGCCACGCCCCAGTTGCGCATGGGCGATCATCCGCTGATCTGGGAGCGCTGCGTCGGCAAGGGCCGCGTCTTCTATTCCGCGCTCGGCCACCAGGCGTCGGCTTATGCCGAGCCAGCCCACCTCAAGATGATCGATCGCGCAATCCAATGGTCCGCCCGCAAGCTCGAGCCGCACGCACCTTGCCCCTGAGCCCTGAAATCATCGGCGCTCGCGCTGACGATCGCCTCAGGCATATTGCTTCAGCACCCGATCGTGCGGTTCCATCCGTAGGACCAAGGCGGCACCTACGCCGAACAGGAAGTTGGAAAGGCCGACCTCAACCATGTGAACCGCACGCACCGGCCAGGGCATGAAGGGGTTGGGGAAAAGCAGCTGCAAAATCATGAAACCGCTGAACGCGAGTCCGGTCAGCAGCGCAGTTCGCCACGCCGGGCCGGACAGGCTGCGCGCCAGAAGCCAGGCAAGCCAGCACCAGATCAATCCACGCCCGAATTGCAGCGCCGGCAGGGCAATCATGTCCATTTGATCGATATGGGCGTAGAACGCCCGCACGGCAGCGCTGCGCCAGGCGATCAGGTTGCCCGCCGTGAAATAGCAAAGAACGTAGAAGGCCGCGATGACGGGTGCCTTCCAGATCAGCCCATTAAGCGGAAGGCCTCGCTCGCCCGATCCGCGCCAAAACATCGCCACGACGACGCCTGCGAGCGCGTCGCGGAACAAGCCTGCCGCGCCGATCGCGGCGAGCATCGCGGACGACATGCGCACATCGCCATTGAAGACGATTGTCTCGATCGCCGACTGCAGCGTCTGGACCCCGAATAGCACGGCCGCCAGCAGCAGCCCCAGCCTCAGACCGCGCGTACGCATCCGGGGTGCCAGCAAGGTGAGAATGATCGCGTCAGCCAAACCCGCCACGAGCAGTGCCTGGCCCGGGCCGACCGGCCCATCGCTGGCAAAGGCTGGGACGTTTCGAAAGAAGAGCATCCCACTGATCGCCTGACCTACCACCAACACGCCCCAGATGGCGACGGCTCTGCCGATATCCGCTGCGAATGCCTTCATTATCGCCTCCTTATCGAGCCTGATATTGGCTCCGTGCCCAGCGCGCCCATTCCGCCGAAGCCTCCAACCTGCGCCTGCCGTGCTCCACGGCTATCCGGCTTTCGCGCGACATGGCCTGCGCGGGGTCACCGGCGAGAAAAGCCGCAAGCCCGACGGCCTGCGCCTCCGCGGCCGCCTCGAACGAATCGAGAAATGGTGGGATGGCATCGAGATCATCCGCACCGAAGAACGCGAAGCGCAACATCGCCTCGCCGAGATCGCCGACCGGCGCGCGCAGCCACTTGTGGAGCGCATCCTCGCCCGCGGCGGTGAGATGATACAGGCCCTTGCCGCGCACATCGTGCGCGTCGCGCGCCCGGACCATGCCGGCCTTCTCCAGCGATTTCAGTGCCGGATAGATGCTGCCCGGGCTGCTCGAATAATCGCCCAACGGCGTGGTCTCGAACACCTTGCGCAGGGCGTAACCGGATCGCGGCTGCATCCGCACCAGGCCCAGGAGTGCATAGCTGAGAGGTGTCATGAGTGGGTTTTCGCGTCACGAGGAGAACAATAGTACGTTTCGTATCAATACACAATCCGATTGCGACTCACGCGGAGCGGCGGGGCCAATCAACCTGCGTTGCCACGCTCCGTTCCGTCCTGCGCGGGCCATGCAATCATCCAGTGACGGCAAAGAAAAAGCCCCGGAAGGCCGGTCGGCCTTCCGGGGCTGATATGGTGGGCGCAGCAGGGATTGAACCTGCGACCCCTGCCGTGTGAAGGCAGTGCTCTACCGCTGAGCTATGCGCCCTTAAGGCGGGGCGGTTACCGGGCGCGACCCGCTATGTCCAGAGTGAAGCCGCTTCCGATTGCGGTCGCCGCGACCGATGCCTAGCCCTCCCACTAAACAAAGAGGAGAATGCGCATGCGTGTGGTCGCTCTCGGCGCCGTTCTGGCCTGTGCCGTCCCTGGCGCGGCGCAGGATATCCAGCCGTCAGGCCGAACGATTCAGGTGATGGGCAGCGGCAAGGTCTCCTCCATGCCGACCATTGCCGTGATCGATTATTGGATGGCCGGCGAAGGCAAGACGCCCGACGATGCCACCACCGCGCTGGTCGCGCGACAGAAAGCGATCGTCGATGGCGTGGGCGGGTTGCTGGGCGGTACCGCCGCCATGACCAACAGCAATCTGGTGGTGATCGCGGCGCGCGGACCGCAATGCGACCATGCCAATGGCTACAATGCTCAGCCGCGGCTCAGCGAAGGCCCATGCGCGATCACCGGCTATCTGGCGACCATGCAGGGCAGCATTCGCACCCCGCTCGTCGCAAAGGCGGGGACCGCCGCCGGCCTGGCGAGCCGCCTGGGCGCGCGCGATGCGCGCGTCCAGAATTTTATTCTCAGCGATGGCGGCGCGGCGAAGCGCGCCGCTGTTGTCGAGGCGGTCGCCGAGGCGAAGCGCCTTGCCGGGGCGCTGGCCGCCGCCGCGGGCGAAAAGCTCGGACCGATACTCGCGATCCGCGACCAGAATTATAACCCGGCCGAAGACATGACGGTTGTCGCTATGAGCGCGCCGGCGCCGCCGCCTGCACCGCGTGCGCCTGTCGAGATCCAAGTTAAACCGGGCCCGATCGAAACCAACGCGCAGGTCTACGTAACCTTCGCGCTCGCGCCCTAGATCAATTGAATAGAGCCGGATTGGCCGCGCCGAACTGCGTTTCACGTTATCAGCGGAAGCGCACGGCGCAACCAGCTCAGACGATCAGGCTCCAGGTCCGGGAAAGGTCGGCCTAGTTCACCGAATCCTTGAGCACCTTGCCCGGCCGAAATTTGGGCTGGCTGGTCGCCTTGATGCTCATCGGCTCGCCCGTGCGCGGGTTGCGACCGGTCGAGGCCTTGCGGCGGCTGACCGAGAAATTGCCGAACCCGACCAGACGAACCTCGCCGCCCTTCTTGAGCTGGGCAGTGATTGTGTCGAGCAAGTTCTCGACGACGCGCGCAGTATCGTTTCGCGCCAGCCCGGTTTGCTCGGCCACGGCCGCGATCAGGTCCTGCTTGTTCATGAATCCCCTTTCCCGCCAGCCTGGTCGGATGACGCGCGAGCGATCATCTAATGCCAAGCCGGCGGAGGGAGTCAAAGGAAACTGATCGATATTCGGAACGTGATCAGTGACGTGCGATGCTTGCACCCGGATCCGTGGCGATCTGGCCCAAGGGCGGCTCCGTCGCGAGTTCGTCCGCCTCGGTCCATTCGATCGGCACGACCGGTTGCGCAAGCGCGCGAACGAGCACCTCGTCGACATGACCGACCGGCACGATCTCGAGCCCGTCGAGGATATTGGCGGGGATATCCGCCAGATCCTTTTCATTCTCCTTGGGAATCAGCACGGTCGTGATGCCGCCGCGCAGTGCCGCGAGCAATTTCTCCTTGAGCCCGCCGATCGGCAGAACGCGCCCGCGCAACGTGACCTCGCCTGTCATCGCCACGTCGCGGCGGACCGGGATTCCAGTCAGCGTCGATATGAGCGCGGTGACCATGCCAATGCCGGCCGACGGCCCATCCTTTGGCACCGCGCCTTCGGGCAGATGGATATGGACGTCCTTCTTGGCGAAGACGCTTGGCTTGACGCCATAGACCGGCGCACGAGCGCGCAGGAACGACCAGGCGGCCTGCACCGATTCCTGCATCACCTCACCCAGTTTGCCTGTGGTCTTCACCTGGCCCTTGCCGGGGACGGTGACCGCCTCGATCGTCAGCAATTCGCCGCCGACCTCGGTCCAGGCGAGGCCGGTGACGGCGCCGATCTGATCCTCCTCCTCGGATACGCCGTAGCGGAATTTGCGGATCCCCGCATATTCGCCGAGATTGTCGGGGGTGATCTCGACCGTAGCCGTCTTCTTCTCGAGGATGCGGCGCAGCGCCTTGCGCGCGAGCTTGGCGATTTCACGCTCAAGCGTACGCACGCCCGCTTCACGGGTGTAATAGCGGATCAGGTCGCGCAGGCCTTCGTCGGTGAGAACGAACTCGCCCGCTTTCAGGCCGTGCGCCTCGATCTGCTTGGCGAGCAGATGCTTCTTGGCGATCTCGACCTTCTCGTCCTCGGTATAACCTTCGAGCCGGATGATCTCCATGCGATCGAGCAAGGGCTGCGGCAGGTTCAGCGAGTTGGCCGTCGTGACGAACATCACGTCCGAAAGATCGACGTCGATCTCCAGATAATGATCCTGGAACTTGCTGTTCTGCTCGGGATCGAGAACCTCGAGCAGAGCCGAAGCGGGATCGCCGCGATAATCCTGGCCCAGTTTGTCGATCTCATCGAGCAGGAACAGCGGATTGGACGTGCCGGCCTTCTTCAGGTTGGTCACGATCTTGCCCGGCAGCGAGCCGATATAGGTCCGGCGATGGCCACGAATCTCGGCTTCGTCGCGCACGCCACCGAGCGACTGACGGACGAACTCACGGCCCGTCGCTCGCGCGATCGAACGGCCGAGCGACGTCTTGCCGACACCCGGCGGGCCAACAAGGCACAGGATCGGCCCCTTGAGCTTGTTGGTGCGCGCCTGGACGGCGAGATATTCGACAATCCGGTCCTTGACCTTCTCGAGCCCGTGATGGTCCGCGTCGAGCACGGCCTCGGCCGCGGGAATGTCCTTCTTGATCTTGGACTTCTTGCCCCACGGCAGGCCGAGCAGCACGTCGAGATAGTTGCGCACGACCGTCGCCTCGGCGGACATCGGTGCCATCGTTCGCAGTTTCTTGACCTCGGCGGTCGCCTTGGCGCGCGCTTCCTTCGACAGCTTGGTCGATGCAATCTTCTGCGTGAGCTCGGCAATCTCGTCGCCGCCCTCGTCGCCTTCGGACGTGCCCAGCTCGCGCTGGATCGCCTTCAACTGCTCGTTCAGATAATATTCGCGCTGGGTCTTCTCCATCTGGCGCTTGACTCGGCTGCGGATCTTTTTCTCGACCTGCAGCGCGCCGAGCTCGCCTTCCATGAAGGCGAACGCCATCTCGAGCCGCTTGGCCGGATCGCTTTCGACCAGCATCGCCTGCTTGTCGGATACTTTGACCGAAATATTGCCGGCGACAGCATCGGCAAGCCGTGCAGGCTCCTCGATCTCGGCAAGCTGTGACGGGAGCTCGTCGGGCAGCTTGCGGTTGAGCTGGGCGTAACGCTCGAACTGTTCGACCACCGAGCGCATCAACGCCTTGGTCTCGCCTGCCTCGGGATCGGCCTCGCCGTCGCCCAGCAATTCGATTTCCGCCGTGAGATGATTGCCGTTCGTCGCCAGCGCGGTCATGCGCGCACGCTGCTTGCCCTCGACCAAGACGCGCACCGTGCCGTCAGGCAGCTTCAACAGCTGCAGCACGGTCGCGGTCACGCCGATATCGTAGAGCGCGTTGGCGTCGGGATCGTCCTCAGCAGGGTCGAGCTGCGATACGAGGAAAATCGTCTTGTCGGCCGCCATCGCGCTTTCGAGCGCGGCGACCGATTTGTCGCGGCCGACGAACAGGGGCACGATCATCTGCGGGAACACGACGATGTCGCGCAGCGGCAATACGGGAAAAGCTTCGGTCATGAACACTCCGCCGCCGCGAACCGAACGCGGCATTGGGTATCATATGGTGACTTGACCCGTCCGATCAACGACTACCGGGACGAAGCGTGAAGCGCACCTTGCGACGGCGGAAATCGAGCGAAACGCGACGGAAGACGCTGAGGATGTCGGTTCCGAGCAGAATCGCCGGCTCCTTATCGAGTCCGAACAGCTTGAATGGCGGAATATCGGTAAAGGCGATCAGTACGTTTTTGACGGTCAGATCGCCGATTTTTATTTCCGGCACGAGCAGCAGGTCGGCTGGAATTATGTCGCCGGTCACGCTGATCAAGGTGGTGGTCAGCACCGGCTCCCGACGGTGCCGAAGCAGCTTGGCACGCAAGGCGCTGTTACCGACGGTGATTTCGGTGCCGCTGTCGATGACAGCGGCAATCCGCGTGCCGGCATAGGCCTGGGTGAGGATGAGCTGCCCCTTGCGCCGGCGCGCGGTGATGACGACTTCGTCCGGACCAGCCGTTGTGTCGGCGCGATGCGTGTCCTGCACCGTGATCGTCTTGGCGTCGAAATCGATGTTCATGCGCTGGTCGACCAACGCATCGATGCCCAGCATGCCGTCGCCGCCGAGATAGCGCTCCGGCAAGGCCGGGGCATCGATATCATGAATATCACTGGCGCCGACGCGAAGATGGTCGATCTTGACCGTGCCGATGTCCTTGGCGGAGCCCGTGCTATGCAGGATCACCCTGGGCCCGGCGGGGAGCGCAAGTCGCCGGGCGAGCGCCTCTCCGATCACAGACCGATCGGCGCCGCTATCGACGAAGAAGCGGAAC
>Ga0070674_100001439_pt1 | contig 12668 bp, 12 predicted proteins | sample KBSM33metaG_FD_65344 | JGI IMG/M metagenome (GOLD analysis project Ga0070674, IMG submission 65344) | Miscanthus rhizosphere microbial communities from Kellogg Biological Station, Michigan, USA - KBS M3-3 metaG | ecosystem: Host-associated > Plants > Roots > Rhizosphere > Soil ... | reverse complement strand
CGCTGGAATGTTTGAACTTCGTTCGGCACTGCGGCTATCGCGTTTCTACGCCACTATGAAAAACGCTCTAGTCTGTCGGCGGCACCCGCTTCGTACCGCCCATCTCCGCATCGGTCTCCAGTACGTTGTTCTTCGCGACGGGCTCGGCGAACTCCCATCGCCCGTACTTCTCCTTCAGCTTTGGCACGATCGACTGGGCCAGCGCGTCGCCGGTCTTTCCTTGAGCCCTTGCTTCAGCGACTAGCGTGCGGAGCGTCGTCAGATACCCGCGGAATGCCACGACGTCTGTCGCGTTGCCGGGCTCGCCGTGCCCGGGAACGAATGTGTAGCCGGGCTCGCTCATCGCTGCGATAGCGTCGAGCGTCTCGACCCACGGCTTCGTGGATGCGTCGATCAGTGTTGGCAGCATGTTTCGCCAGAACAGGTCGCCGAGGAATGCGACCTTCGAATCGGGCACGATGACGATCGAGTCGCCACCTGTGTGGCCGGGCAAGCTGCGCACCTGGATAGCGCGCGAGCCGAGGTAGAGATTCGTGGCGTCTTCGTAGTCAACGGTTGGAGCCACGATCGATTCTGTCTGCGCTTTGAGGTCAGGCGTCAGGAAGTCTCCTAGCAGCCGCAAGTTCTCGCTGTGGATCCAGCCGCGCACGTTGCGCTGGGCGAAGATCGCTGCGCCGGTCTTCGCAAACACAGCGTTCCCGGCGACGTGATCGATGTGGTAGTGCGTGTTAATCACGTATTTCACCGGCAGTTTCGTGCGCTCCTGGATCGCCACCAGGAGCCGCTTCGCGGCGGCGTCGCTGAAGAAGGTGTCGATGACCACGACGCCATCGTCACCGATGACGAAGCCCGCATTGGCTCCCGCCTGCATTGGCGCCTTGGGGTTGTCGATGGCGGCCCACGCATTCGGACCGACTTCTTTCAGCGTAAACGGCGGCTCCGCCCGCTGAGCACAGTTCGCCCACACAACCGAGATGAGAAGCCAGATGATGCGACGCATCTACTCGTGTTTCGACGCTCGAGTATGCGTCACGGCTTTGTCCTACTAGTAGTACCGGCTTGCCAGGTAGACGAGGACCAAAACTACCGAGGCCGCGATGGCGATCGCAGGAACCGATGACAACGAAAACGCCAGCAGCAGCACACTGAAAAGCGCCCAGATGGCGCCACCAACAACAGCGCAGATCGCCGCGAATACAGCGAGACCGACGATCGTGCTTTCGCTCAACCTGGAAACGAACTGCGCGCGAGGCGTCGTCGTGCTCGCAAGCGGGAATGTGGCTTGGCCGGTGAGCGTGTAGTCCACCAGGCTCTCGACGTTCCCTTCCGCGACCGGCGCGCTGTGACCACCGTTGTAGTAGTAGATCTCTTTGATCTCCTCGCGACCGCCGAGGAAGCCGTGGAATCCCGCTGTCCCGACATCGCTCGTCCCGAGCGCTCGAAGGAGGTTGCACACGATACCGACGGGCACATCGCGCGAGGCGCGATGATTGCTGACTTCCTGCACCTGCGTCCGGTCGAAGAGCGTGCGCCATTGATAGTCGCGCGGCAACACGCTGGCTGCGAGGATCACGCGGTGGAACCGCATGCCGGCTAGCTTCAGCAGTGAGCGCCCCAGCATGTAGGTGCCATTGCTGTGGCCGACGAAGCAGAAGCGGGCTCGTGGATTGCGCACGAGCTCGTCGCAATACTGAGTCTGCAGCGCTCGCGCCTTCTTCGCACGCAGCCAGGGAAGAGCGAAGTCGAGCATCGGAAAGTAGCCATAGGTCGGGGCCACGGCCAGCGCATTGGGCGCGCGCTGCTCGATCTCCCTGCACACCTGCTCCGCCCACGTCTCGTTGCCTGCGCGGATCCCGTGGAGCACGATGACGACGGGATTGCGGCGCGCCGGCGCCTGGCGCGGCAGGCCGGCAGGCCTGGCCTCGAGAATGCCTTCCCTCAGGATCGCGTAGCGTCCAGGGTTTCCCTCGGTGACCTGATGCACATCGGCATGTGTCGCTCCGGGCACGTCACGCTGCCACGCATTGGGAAACTGTTCGATGTCGAGGCTGTCTTTTCGATCGACCCATTGATCGCCTTTGCCGAGGAACTGAACGACTACTGGGCGCTGGTTCGGTGGCAGGTGAGCAAAGTAGCGTATCCAGCGAATGCGCAGATTCATGATCGCTTCTGAGCCCACGAGCTGGTCGCGAGTCAGCTGTCCTCCGCTTCCGAACGGCCACTCGATCGCCAGCCGGTCTCGCCATCCGAATCGTCGCTTCTCGATTCCCTGGTTCGGCGCGGCGAACAGCACAATGCGATCCACCAGGCGAGACCACTCGGTTTCCGCGTTCACCTTGTCTGGATACTTGCCCGCGGCGATGAGATACGCGATGCGCGCCAGCACGCCGCCGAAGCTGTGGCCCATGAGCGTGATGTGCTGGAACGGGGTCGCATTCCCCCGCCTGTCGTCGGCGACGGCACCGTCAATCGCACCTGACAGCTCGGCCGCCAGATCGTCGAGCGCGTCACGGCTCCAGACGCCTGCGCTGTACTTGTGTCCGTACCACGAGCAGCCTGCGAGCTCGGGTTCTTTCGAAAGGCGATGGCGCAGAGACGTCCACGACTCCACCGTCTGCGAGCGCGCGGGGATGTAGACCATGAGACGCCGGCCGGCGGGCATGGCAGTGCCAGCCTGCTGGCTTCCGGTCTGCTCGGCGAGTTCATACGCGTCATCGACGACGCGCTGCGCGAGTTCCTTGAGCGTTGACTGATCGTCGAGGCTCTTGAACTCGACCCACCGGCGTTTAGTCAGCTCTGGAAACTGATTCAGATCCCCCCTCTGCCAGCCGGGAAGGAGGACGAAGATCGTCGGACGAGCAGACTGACAGGCGATAGCGGTGAGTTTGGTGTGGTAGTGCGGACCCCACCCGGCCGGTCCGAGGAAGATCGCGGAAACGGGTGTGTGCTGCTCGATGGAGTCGACTTCCTCCTGATACCAGTTCGCTCCCCCGTCCCTGTCCCAGAACCATGGGAGCAGCCCCCGGTTTCGCAACTCCTGATCGATGCGCGCGACGGCAGGCTTGTCTCGGTCGTTGAAAATCAGATGGACATCGTGCGACTCGATCACCGGCGGCCTCGCGCGTAGAAGAGACTGGCATTCTACGGCGGCGTCACAGGGTGCGCGACCGAAAAGGCGTCGGCGGTTGCTAGGTAGTGTTGCGCGTGCGGCCTCGCGATGTCGTGAGGCGCTGTCGAATTGCGGCGGCTTCGAGCGGGCGCAGGACCCAGTCGTCGGCCTTGCCCGCCACCAGTTCCTCGGGCGACCAGAGCTCGCGCATCAACCCCGCCGCGCTGTGCGTGTTGGTCGCTAGCAGGAGGTGCCCTATCTCGTGGGCGATCGTTCGACCGAGGAGCGTGGGGTGGTCGATGTCGAGACGACGGACAAGGTCGAGGACCCGATCGACGTAGACCGTGGCCAGCACGCCGGTGCCTTTCTGCGCGTCGATCAGAGCATCGCCCAGGCATCGGGTATCAAGGCTTCCGCCCTGCGGTGCGCGCACCAATCGCACTAGGCGCTCCGTCGGCAACGGGGGCGTGTTGCATTCGCCGGGTCCGCATACTTTCCAGACGACGCTGACCGATGCCGCGGCGAACGTGGCCTGCGCCACGTTGAGCGCGGCGCCGAGTGCTTCCGACGTGACGTCAGACGATCTGTACACCCGCACCTTCACCGGGCCCGATGGTAGCGGCGGATGGAGAGGCTCGAGGACGACGGCGTCCTCGTTCATCGACGTGGTGACGGGCGCGGTCTCCAGAGGTCCGCCCGCGGCAGGAGGAGCGATCAGATGATGGGCGATCGCGCTGACGAATACGGCGACCAGACACACGTTGGCGCGCATGGCGAAGGATCGAAACATCGCCACGATCCCGGGGCAATGGCTACGGGCGCGATCGCCGCGGTTGGTATCAACGCCTCAAGGCAGGGTCGAGTTCACGCCTGGATGACGCAGGGCCTCAAAGTCAGTGCCCGGGCCGTCGGCGATGCCCGTCGGTACCAGAACTCGTCACCGGGGAATGAGGCGGCCGCTGTCGTCGAGACGTCCAGTGGAGCGCCGCACCGATGGCGACCAGGACCGCTCCGGCATACAGGATGGCGTGACACACCAGGTGAACCTGACGCTCATAGGCCGCTGGGCCCAGCAGGCACAACGCCTCCCCTCCGAAGATGCAGGCGACTCCAGTGGCGGCAGCCGGGAGAGCAAGAGACATCCGAGTCAGATTCCTGCGTTGTCGCGTGTGACGCATGTGAAGTCGCTGCCGTCCCATTCGGCATTGGTGAATCCAGGCACATCAACGTAGTAACGAAGGCTTCGGGCCATCTCCTGTACTCGCAATATGGGATTGGCACACTCGAACTTCGTCCGCGTGAATCTCGATTCAGTCATTCGCGCCTCGATGCCGGCGATCAACCAACCCTGCGAGCTGGGTTTGGGGGAGGTGGGCAGTCATGGGGCCAGCACACTACCGCACAGCTCGAGCAACTGTCCCTGCTGAAAGCGCGCACCGAGCGTGTGTTCTTCATCCCATTCGGTGGTGAAGCCGAACTCCACTGTGAGCGCGCCAGCGAGAGGCGTGACCGAGACGAAGGAGAGGGTGACGTGGGCCCAGACTTCGTCATGCGTGCTGATGCGGAGAACCGGCGTGCTCGGCGCAGGGAGCTCGCCCGCAGCCAACGCCTCGCCGTGCGCCTGAACTCCCCAAGCGTGGAGTCTCGAAACGAGGGCGACTTGAAGATATTCAGCATCGCGCAAGTCAGGCACGGAACGACACGCGCATGCAGCTACCCCGGGAGATCCTCCGGGCGCTTTGCGGCGCGCTGGCCGTGCAGCAGGCCAGTGGACTGGCCGACTTCGATGAGATAGCCGTCCGGGTCCCGCATGTAGCAGCGGATCTCCGCTCCCCGGTCGATCGGCGGCGTCACGAACTCCGCCCCTTTCGCCTTCCACTCCTCGTAGCAGGCTTGGACGTCGGCCACTCGCACATTCATGAATATCGAGGTCGTGTTGCTGGGCTCGTAGTTGACGACCGAGATATCCGGCTTGTCCGGAGTGGGTGGTCCGCCGGGGTTCATGATGATCCACGAATTGGACAGCTTCACGATGCACGGGTTCTCATCCAGGACGACGGTGCCGCCCAGGACGCGCGAATAGAAGTCACGGGATCTCGCCACCTTGCGGACGGTGATGAACAACGTCACAAGAATGCCTTCGTTGGGCAAAGGGAGATTGCCGAAGTCGATACCTGGCACAGGCTCTGCCATGAATGCTCCTTGGCTTACCGGTAGGCGACTTGCTACACCTGCGCTCTCGTACGTCGACGTGCGCGCGCACGTAAGCACGGCCGGCAACGTCACTCGTTAAAGTTCATACGAAACTCGACGCCATGCTTCTCGAAGCCGAGGCGCTCGTAAAGTTCATGCACTTTAGGACGTGACGTTCGGCTCGTGGCGATGAGTTTGTAGCACCCGAACTCGTGAGCCGCGGCGATGACTTCCTTGACAAGCGCGGTCCCAAGGCCGCCGCCGCGTTGCGATTCATCGACAAACACATCCTCGAGCAACCCAAATGGCGCCTCATGAAGATCGTTGGTCATCACGTATAGGTACGCGCGGGCCAACTCGCGACCATTGTCACTGATCGAAAAGCGAATGCCCTTTGCCGTGCGATCTTGCCGATCAACTTTCATGGAGCGTGCCCGAAGCAACTATGAAGAGTGGGTTGCGTAAATGTCAGGCGGCCGGTGCAGCACTGTTAGGCGGTTCGTCCCGAGCTGTCACGGGTGGTTCGCACATCGTCGCTCCGGCGTCTTTGAGCGAGCAGCAAAACGGCGACGCCAAGCATGATCGCCATGTCTGCCACGTTGAAGATGCCTGTTCGTAATGGGCCCACCCCAATGTTCAGGAAATCAACGACACTGCCTCGAATCAGACGGTCCACCCAGTTCGACGCGCCGCCTGCGAGAACGAGGCTCGTTCCAATCAAGAGCCACCCACGCCACCGGAATCGAATAGCAGCTCCCAGCAATGTGAAGAGCATGACACCAGTCCCCAGCGTGAACAGCGCTGTGCGCGCTGAGGACGGCAAGCTGGCGCCCAGGCTCAAGAACCCGCCGGCGTTTTCGACGTACTCCAGCCGAATCGTGTCCGCCAAATACGATCGACCCGGTTCACCAGCTAACGCCGCTCTCGCGACGTGCTTGGTCACCCGATCACATCCGATCGTCGCCACGACGGCGATCAGCAGTACCGCCTGCATGCCGAACCTGGCAATCATCTTCAAGTCATCCGCAAAGTCGCCGCACCAAACCGCCTAACTAATAGTCGGCCGACGGGCATATCTCCGCCGACCCTGCCCGGCTCGCAGCATAACGCCAAGCCAGCCGCGGCCGGAACGTCCCCCAAGTTCAGCACGCACGCACACGTGGTGCGACGAGGCGAACGCGCGGGTGTCGCAGTTTTCCCTGCCAATAGCCAACCCCGAGGCGGCATGTTGAAACTCGCTGATAGTGTCCCCTCGGGGACTCGTTAGAAATGTCCCCCTAATCTGGGCCCTCGTAGGGGGGCAGATTGGGGCGGATAGCGATGAGTGCGCGGGAAGCCGAGCGCGTCGAGGTCATGCGGCGGGTGGAGCAGGGGCAGTTGACGGTGCGGGCGGCGGCGGCCGTGCTGGGCGTGAGCTATCGGCAGGCCAAGCGGATTTGGCGGCGGTTTCAGACGGGCGGAGCGGCGGCGGTGGTGCATCGCCATGTCGGCCGGGCCTCCAATCGTGGGTGGGCGAGGGCGGCGCGGGAGCGAGTGCTCGCCGTGATCCGCGAGAAGTACAGCGGGGATCGATTCACGCGATTTGGGCCGACCTTAGCCGCGGAGCACTTGGCGAGCGAAGACGGGATCGCGATCGATCACGAGACACTGCGCCGGTGGATGCTGGCGGCGGGGCTGTGGCAGCGGCGCCGCCAGAGGTCCGCGTACCGGCAGCGGCGAGAGCGGAAGCCACACTTTGGCGAGCTCGTGCAGTTGGATGGCAGTCAGCACGCCTGGCTCGAGGCGCGCGGCCCGAGCGGATGTGCGATGACGCTCGTGGATGACGCGACGAATCGCGTCCTGCTGCAGTTCGCGCCGCAGGAGACGACGTGGGCCGCCGCCGATGTCCTGCGCGCGTGGATTGAAGCGTATGGGGTGCCCCGCGCGCTCTACACGGACTGGAAGAACGTCTATGTCCGCCGCCCGACCGAGGCCGAGCGTCTGGCGGATATCGTGCCGCGGACGCAGTTCGGGCGAATGTGTGCGGCCCTCGATATCTCGATCATTCCTGCGAGCTCGCCGCAGGCCAAGGGGCGCATCGAGCGCCAGCACGGCACGCAGCAGGATCGCCTGATCAAGAAGTTGCGGCGCGCGGGCGTCACGACCTACGAGGCGGCGAATCAGTTCGTCGCGGGGGGCTATCTCGGCGATCACAATGCGCGGTTCACGCGCCCCCCGGCCGCCCCCGAAGACTTTCATCGGCGCCGGCCTGCCCGGGCGCACCTCGATCAGGTGTTTGTACTGCACGAGACGCGGACGCTGTCCAATGATTGGGTGGTCCGGTACCACAATCGTTTGTTACAACTTGAACGACCCAAGGCCCGCATGCCGGCGCGGCGCACGGTGCAGGTGTGTGAGGCGCGCGACGGCACGCTCACGATTCGCTATCGCGATCGCCTCGTGCCGTGGCGGGAACTCGTGCCAGGTCACGCCGCCCTCCCCACGCCATCGACGACCGTGCCGCCGCGGATCGCGGCGCCGGCCCCGCGGGTGCGTGGGCCGCGCGCGGGTGCTGATCATCCGTGGCGCCAAGGCTTCGGCGCCTGGCGCAGCGGGAGTACCCATCTGTGGCAGGCCATCCGCGATTGAACGGGGGCCAAGGGATCCTTCACCGAGGGGACATTCCTATCGAGTTAACAGTGGGGACATTTCTAACGAGCTTTGACACAACCCCGAGGCGGCATTGACAGGCCAGGTGGCCGGGTCTAGAGTCCGCTCGACACGCCTATGGATCCCGTTACACGCCGCAACTTCATCAAGAGCGTCATCGCCGCCGGCGCAACAGCCTCGTCCGTGGGCTACCTGTTCCGCGGGCCGAATACCGTCATCGGCCAGTCGTCGGCGCCAGGAGCCGTCGAGCGTCTCATCACGCTGAACGTCAACGGTCAGATGCGCCGCGTCGACGTCTTGAAGAACGAAACGCTGGCGATGACCTTGCGCTACAAGCTCGGGCTGACCGGCACGAAGCTCGGGTGCGACCGCGCCGAGTGCGGTGCGTGTACGGTGCTCATCGATGACGTGCCACATTACTCGTGCTCGGTCCTGACCCACACCGTGCGGTCGCGAGCGGTCATGTCGATTGAAGGACTCGAGAACCCGGCGACCGGAGAGCTGCACCCGATGCAGCGCGGCGTCGTTGAAGAGCAGGGATTCCAGTGCGCGTTCTGCATGCCAGGATTCATCATGTCAGCCATCGGCTTCCTCAAAGTGAATCCAATTCCCACGCGGCAGGAACTGGCGCACGGCGTCTCGGGCAACCTGTGCCGCTGCCAGGACTACGACAAGATTCTCACCGCCCTGACCAAGGGAGCTGAGTACATGCGGGGAGCGTCCAATGCCTGACGGCAAACTCGTCGGCAGCAATTACATTCCGCCCGATCACATCGCCAAGGTGACCGGGCGCGCGAAGTACGCCGAGGACTTCCGCGCCGACGGCATGCTCTTTACCAAGCTGCTGCTCAGCCCGATGCCGCACGCGCGCGTGCTCTACATCGACAAGGAAGGCGCGCTCGCACTGCCCGGCGTGAAGGCCATTCTCACCGCCGACGATCTGCCGGATCTGAACGGCGCCGAGAAGGCGTTGACCAACGAGCCCCTCTACGCCGGCGAACCGATCCTCGCGATCGCGGCCGTCGATGAAGCATCGGCAGCAGCGGCAATCGAAGCGATCCAGGTCGATCTCGAACCGCTTCCGTGGGTGATCGATCCGCTCGACAGCCTTCGCCCCGGCGGACCGAACGCGCGCCGTAACGGCAACGTCTGGGCCGCGCCGCAGCCGCCAGTTCCTGGAGCGCCCCCTGCGCCGCCGCCGGTGGACACGGTGAAGTGGACCGAACAGGACTTTACCGACGACGAAGGTGAGGGCGGCCGGTTGCCGATGGGCCGGGCGCTCGAGGAGTGGTCGTTCGGCGATCTCGAGGCCGGCTTCACCAAAGCCGATCTCGTCCTCGACGAAACCTTCGTCGTGCAGTCCACGGGTCACCACCCGATGGAAACGCGCAGCGCGATGGCCTATTGGCAGAACGGGAAGCTGTATCTGCATGCGTCCACGCAGAGCGTCGCAGCAACGGTGGCAGGCATCGCCCGCTGGTGCGGCATCACACCCGCGGACGTCGTCCTGATCTGCGAGTTCACCGGCGGCGGATTCGGCAGCAAAGGCGCGGGAGCGGTATCGAGTGCGATTCCCGCGATGCTCTCGAAGAAGGCCAATGCGCCGGTGATGATGCGCATCAGCCGCGAGGAAGAGAGCTACATCGGCCGCGCGCGCACGAACATGTCGGGCCGCGCCCGCGTGGGATTCATGAAAGACGGCAAGATCACGGCGCTCGATCTGTTCCTGGTGCAGGACTCCGGTGCGTACGGACCGATGGGCGACCATCGATCCGCGGGCAATGCCGCTTCGTTGATCTATCAGCCGGGCGCGATGCGCTGGCGAGCGATCAACGTCATCACCAACACGCCACCCCGCACGCAGCAGCGATCACCGGGTCCAATGCAGGCCGACGGCATCATGGAAGGGATCGTGACCAAGGCGGCCAAGCAGCTTGGTCTCGATCAGGTTGCGATCCGTCGCATCAACGCGCCTGAAGGCAAGGCGATCTACGGTCCGCCAAATCCCAACGGCACTCGCTTGCACACCACCAGCGCGTTTGTGAAGGAGGCGCTCGACCGCGGCGTCGAGGTGTTCGATTGGGAGGCGCGCAAAGCGCGCAGCGGGCAGCGTCGCGGTCCGAAAGTGAGCGGCATCGGAGTGGCTGTTGGTCCACACGGCGCCGGATCGGTCGGCTTCGACTCGATCATGACGATTCGTCCCGACGGCAGGCTCTACGTGCAGTCGGGCGTCGGCAACCTCGGCACGCATTCTGTCTTCGACCTCGCGCGCGCCGCCGCCGACGTCCTGGCGATGCCGTGGGAGAAGGTCGAAGTCATCTGGGGCAACACCGGCAAGCACCTGCCCAACACCTGCCTCTCGGTCGGCAGCCAGACGACGCACGCGATGACGCGCGCCAACCATGCAGGCGCGATGGACGCAAAGCGCAAGCTGCAGGAGATCGCCGCGATGGATCTGGGCGGCTCGCCGGACGACTACGACATCGGCAACGAGCGCGTGTTCCGTCGCGGCAACCCTGGTCGCGGACTGAGTTACGCGCAGGCCGCGAAGCGCGCGATTGAACTTGGCGGACGCTTCGACGGTCACGCCCTACCGGACGAGATCCACCAGATCACGAAGACATCAGCCGCCGGACTTGTGGGCCTTGGACTGATGGGCGTGGCGAAGGACACCTATCCGCGCGATGGCAACACCTTCTCGTTCGTCGTCGGATTCGCCGAGGTCGAAGTGGATGTCGAGACGGGCAAGGTCACGCTCGTCGACTATCTCTCCGTCGGCGACGTCGGGAAGATCGTCAACCCGCGCAGCCTGATGGCACAGCTCAATGGCGGCAGCTGTCTCGGCATCGCGCACGCGCTCTGTCAGAAGTGGGTGATCGATCCGCAGTACGGCGTCACGCTCGCCCGGCGGTTCCACCACAACAAGCCGCTGACGATACTCGACGTCCCGAATCGACTGCAGGCGACGGCGCTCGATCTTCCGGATCCGGAGACGCCGGTCGGCGCGCGCGGCGTTGGTGAGCCTCCGGTCGGTGCCGGGTACGGTGCGGTGCTGAACGCGATCGCCGACGCGATCGGCGTCGATGCATTCCGTCGCGCGCCTGTGACCGCCGACATCGTGCTCATGTCTTTGGAGCACGGGCGACGGATGCACGAACCGCTACGAGCGCATCTTTAATTACGAAAGATCCGTCTACTTCTTCCCTATAGTGACGTAGCGCTCGAAGCGCGCGACTTCCTCTTTGCTGACGTATTTCCCGATCTCACGCCGGAAACGTTCGATGCCGTCGTAGGGGCGGTATTCCTTGAACTCGTGCAACATCCGGTTCCCCATCCCCGGGATGGTCAGGATGTCGGCGTCGCTCGCGGTATTCAGATCGATGGGCACGAACACGTACTGTTCCAACCGCGCCAGCTCCGCATCGTCCACGTACTTGTCGATCTCACGATGAAAGACGGCGAGCGCGGCGTAGGGACGGTACTCCTCGAACTCGTGAAGCATGCGATTGCCGACGCCGGGGATGAGCAGGATCTCCTCCTTCGACGCCGTATTCAGGTTGATGTGAACGAAGACTCGCGCGTAGAGCGCGGTGATCTGCTCACGCGTCAGCCCGGCGGCGGTCAGCGCCTGGTCGAGTGCCGTCACCGACAAGAACGGTCGTTTGGCAACAATGCCTTTGGCGCTCGCCGGCGTCATGCCAGGAAGCCTGGCCAGGTCGGCTTCGCCAATCGTATTCGCGTCGACCACGGTCACGGACTTGCCTACCTGCGCGTGTGCCATGCCCGCACTCGCCAGCAATGCGACGCCGAGCCATCCGATCAACAGTACGCGGTTCATGTTTATGCCTCCTCAGCATGTTCCGGCGCGTGGCGGCGCAGGAGCGGGTGGCGATATGTCGATGCGAGCCCGATGACCCCGAGCAACGACATCGAGCCTGGTGCCAGCACCGGTGTCGCACCGGTCAACGTCTTTGTCACGAGTTCGACTCCGGAGAGTGCCGGGTGCATTTCAAGCTCGAACTCAGTATTACCCTGATAGTGAAGTCCAACCCCGAGGATTCCGCTGCCCAGAAACAAAATCATCAGCGCCTGCAATGCCCTGAACCCTGCTGCCGTCGGTACCGCGAGCAGCACGACGCCGGCAAGTACACCCGTCGCGAGCAGCACGAGGGGTACGAACTGCGTGGCGGACTCGTCGTGACCCAGGAGCAGAAGTTCTCCCATCGTGCCGCCTGCGCCAAGCAGGAGCGTCCACAGCAGGATCGACCTGAGCCTGGAAAGGACGAGCGGTTCGCTTCGGTGGTTGGCGTGTCCGATCATGGTCGGTAAAGCCGATCACGTTAGCATAGGCAGCGTGGTCCCTCGCGTCCGCTTCGCGCCGTCCCCGACCGGCTATCTCCATGTCGGCGGTGCCCGCACGGCCCTCTTCAACTGGCTCTACGCTCACCGTCTCGGCGGCACGTTCGTGCTGCGCATCGAGGACACCGACGTCGAGCGATCGTCGCAGGACATGGTCACCGGCATTCTCGACGGACTACGGTGGCTTGGGCTGACGTGGGACGAGGGCCCTGAGATCGGTGGTCCGCATGCGCCGTACTTCCAATCGGAACGCCTCGACCGTTACCGCGCCGCAGCCGATCGTCTGTTGAAAGACGGACACGCCTACCGCTGCTACTGCACTCCGGAGCGGCTGCGCGAAGAGCGCGAGCGAGCGGAA
>Ga0070674_100001438_pt1 | contig 12668 bp, 10 predicted proteins | sample KBSM33metaG_FD_65344 | JGI IMG/M metagenome (GOLD analysis project Ga0070674, IMG submission 65344) | Miscanthus rhizosphere microbial communities from Kellogg Biological Station, Michigan, USA - KBS M3-3 metaG | ecosystem: Host-associated > Plants > Roots > Rhizosphere > Soil ... | reverse complement strand
GTATTCGCCAGCGACGACTCGACGGCGGCCGCTCCGGAGCCGGAGCCAGAGTCGGCGCCGCAGCCTGAAGCCGAGGCCGAGGCGATCGACGAAGGCGTCGTGCCGGACGCGCCAGCAGGCGCCGAGGACGAGCAGCCGAGCGCGGAGGAGGAGTCGCCTCCTGCCGCCGAGGCCGAGCCGGCACCGAGCGCCGAGGCCGAGCCGGCCCCCAGCGCCGACGACGCCGGCGAGCCCGACCAGAACACCTAGAGGGCCACTGGCTCTTGCTGTTCGTCGGCTTGACCGGAGGGCTCGGCTCCGGCAAGTCGGAGGCTCTCGCCGCGGCCGAGCGGCTGGGCGCCGCGGTTCTCTCCAGCGACATGGTCGTGCACGACCTGCTCGGCACCGAAGAGGTGCGCGAGATGCTCCACGAGCGCTGGGGCGACCGGGTGGTGTCGGACGGTGCGGTGAACCGGATGGCGGTCGCCGAGATCGTGTTCAGCGACCCTGTCGAGCTGAGCTGGCTGGAGGGCGCCCTGTTCCCGCTTGTCGGCGTGCAGATCGGCGAATGGCGTGCTGGGCTGGAGGAGGCCGGGGAGGTCGACGTGGCGGTGGTGGAGGTTCCACTGCTGTTCGAGGCGGAGATCGAGAGCCTTTTCGACGCGACGATCGCAGTGGTCGCCGACGAGGCGCTGCGCGCGGAGCGCGCGGCCGCCCGAGGACACGAGAACGTCGAGGGCCGGGAAGGCCGCCAGCTGACCCAGGATGAGAAGGTGGCGCGTGCCGACCACGTCGTGCGCAACGATGGGAGCCTGGAAGAGTTGGAGGTCGCAATGGCCGAGGTGCTGAACGAGATCCGGAGCGGGGTCAGCTCGTGAGCGAGCGGGCGCTCTCCTCCGGGCGTGGCCGAGCCGGCCGGACGCGTGCCGCGGGCCGCTCCCGTGCTGCGCGGCGCCGGCGCATGCTTGCCGCGCTGATCGTCCTCGGCGGGGCTGCGGTCGCGCTCGTGATGGTGGTACGGCCGGTGGTCGACGACGCCCTCAAGGAGATCACCCTGCCGCTGCGCCACGAGGACGTGATCCGTCAGCAGGCACGCGACAAGGACCTCGACCCGGCGCTGATCGCCGCGGTCATCTACCGAGAGTCGAAGTTCCGCGACGTCACCTCGGACGCAGGGGCCAAGGGGCTGATGCAGATCCTGCCCGACACGGCGAAGTTCATCGCGTTCAAGACCGGTGGCACCCAGTTCGAGCTGCGCGACCTCGGCACGCCCCAGATCAACATCTCCTACGGCACCTGGTACCTGCGTTACCTGATCGACCGCTACGACGGGAACACGACGGCCGCGATCGCCGCCTACAACGCCGGCCACCAGAACGTCGACCGCTGGGGCGGCAAGGACCTGCGGTTGAGCGACATCCAGTTCCCGGAGACCGCCGACTACACCCGCGACGTCCTCGAAAAGCGGGACGAATACGCGAAGGAGTACTCGAGCGAATTGGGTCTCTAGCGCCGTTGACGCCGTGCGTCATTCGGTGCTAGCGTCGGCGTCATGAGGGCACGCGTCGCAGGGGTGTTCGCGGTGGCTCTGTTTGCTCTGAGCCTGCCGGCCGTCGCCCAGGCCAGCTTCCCGGGCGAGAACGGCAAGATCGCGTTTGCGCGCGGTGGCGACATCTGGACCATCAATCCGGACGGCACCGGCGCCACGAACCTGACAAACAGCGCAGCTACGGAAGTTAGGCCGGCTTGGTCGCCCGACGGGCAGAAGATCGTCTTCAACCGCTGCTGCACTTCCTCTACCGAGGTCGTGGTGATGAACGCCGACGGCTCGGGCCAGACACCGGTCACGACCGGCTTTGACCCGTCGTGGTCGCCCGATGGCACGAAGATCGTCTACGTGGCGATCGGTGAGTGTGGCGCCGGCACCGGCGGCGTTTGGACGATCAATCCGGATGGAACCGGAGCGAGCTTCCTGGCCTGTGGGCCGTCTGGCCCCGGCGAGGATGGCGAGGCCGATCCTGCGTGGTCACCCGACGGCGGCCTAATCGCGTTCACCGCCGACCTGTCCGATTTCGACATCTTCACGGTGAAGCCCGACGGGACCAACCGGCTGAACATCACGACGAGCCCGAACAACATCGACCGCGGCGCGAACTGGCGTCCGGACGGCGCGAAGATCGCGTGGGGCCAGGAGCTGGCATCGCCGAATCCCGACGGCGTCTACACCATGAACAGGGACGGCTCGTCGAAGTCGCAGCTCATCCTGAATGCGCGAGAGCCGGCCTGGTCGCCTGATGGCAAGAAGATCGCGGTCGCGGGATTCGACGGGAATCTGAAGGTCCACAACGCGGACGGAACCAGCGGAGTCGTGCTGACCACGGGGGAGGACCCCGACTGGCAACCGATTCTGCGCGGCTACGCCCGCCCCAAGGCCGCCACGCCGATGTACGCCTCGCTGGTCCCGGCCTACGAGGAGTGCACGACTCCCAACCGCGCCCACGCGGCGCCGCTGTCGTTCAACTCCTGCAACCCACCGACGCAGACCTCGCATTTCGCCACCGTGGGAACGCCGGACGCCAACTCCCAGCCCGCCAAGTCGGTCGGCTCCCTGAAGCTGGTGGCGATCGGCGAGGTGCCCATCAACACCGGCAACGGCAACCAGTCCGACATCACGATCGACTTCTCGCTCACCGACGTGCGCGACAAGACGACTCCCGCCAACGACTACACCGGCGGCCTGCGCGCCAAGGCCAGCCTTCAGATCACCGACAGAAACAACACGCCCTATCCGGGTGGCCCGGGACCGGGCACCGTGGTCCCGATCACGTTCGAGTTCAACGTCCCGTGCACCACCACGCCCTCAGACGCGACGATCGGCTCGACCTGCGCGGTATCCACAACCGCGAACACGTTGGTTCCCGGCCAGGTGCTCGAGCGCCAGCGCGCGATCTGGCAGCTGGGCACGGTCGAGGTGGACGACGGCGGCACCGACGGCAACCCGAGCACCGCCGGCGACAACACGCTGTTCGCGACCCAAGGAGTGTTCATCCCGTAGCTTCGAGGCTAGGATCGGGCCATGAGAGGGGTTGCGGGGGTCCTGGTTTCAGTCGGCTTGATGGCTGTTCTGGCCGCCCCAGCACATGCGACCTTCCCCGGCGCGAACGGCAAGCTGGCTGTCGTGATCGAGGAGAACGGCTTTGACGATTACGCAGTTGCAACGGTGAATCCGGACGGGTCGGACCTCGCGCGGCTCACGACCCCGCCGGAGGTCGCCCAGGACCCGGCCTGGTCAGCCGACGGGAGCCGCATCGCCTTCGTGGCGCATGCTCCTACCGAGCACGACGATCTTTTCCTGATGGACGCCAACGGACAGAACCGGGGCAAGATCCTCGACGTCCCTCCCATCGCCACAGGGCCATCACCGTTGCCAGTGCCCAGTGGGCCCTCGTGGTCGCCGGATGGCGCGCGCATCGTGTTCCACCACCTGGACCTCTGGACGATCGGAACGGACGGGAACGGCCTCGGGCACCTCTTCGGCGACGCTGGCTTGAGTCCGAGCAGTAGCCCTGACTGGTCGCCCGATGGCAGTCGCATTGCGTTCGTGCGCGCGTCGCCAGAGGTCTTCTGCGACGAAGAGGGCGAGTGCACCACCAGCTTCAGGCCCGACCTGTGGGTGATGGACAGCGACGGCACCGACGCCCGCCCGCTGACCGAGGACCCCGGCTTCGACGCCGCACCTTCCTGGTCGCCGGACGGAAGTCGAATTCTTTTCACCCACCAGGGCGGGCTCGAAATCATCGACGGGGACGGAGGCAACCGCGAGACCGTTGCGACGCTCGCGTCGGACGGCGTGTGGTCTCCCGACGGCACGAAGATCGCGTTCAGCGGCAGTGACGGCATCTATGTCATGGATGCTGACGGCGGAAACCGATCCCTCGTGCTCGATGCAGACTTCCCTGGTCCGAGGTACCGAACGCCCGACTGGCAGGCGATCCCGAATAGTCCCCCCGACTGCTCAGGTGTCACGGCCACCCCTTCCTCGCTGTGGCCGCCGAACAAGAAGCTCAGGAGCGTCCTCCTCTCCGGGGCCACCGATCCGGACCGCGACACCGTGACGCTCGGCGTCACCAAGGTGTCGCATGACGAGCAGGCAGGACGCGGCGCGGACTGGCGTATCGGCGACGGCGCGACTGTCCTGCTGCGCGCTGACCGCGATCCGCGGGGCGACGGCCGCGCCTACGCAGTCGAGTTCGAGGTCACCGACGAGCATGGCGTGAGTTGCACCGGGACGGAGACGGTCTCGGTTCCCCGCCAGAAGCCCAAGTAAGGGACTTTCGTTCCAAGGCCCCAGACGGGTGGGGTTCTAAGCTAGAAGGCGATGCCGCCTTTTCGCTTCAACCCGGCCTACGAGCCGATCGCCGACCAGGCGCGCGCCTCCGACCAGCTGGCGGAGGGAATTACGGGAGGCCAGAACTTCCAGACGCTGCTTGGTGTCACGGGCTCGGGCAAGACCGCCACGATGGGCTTCACGATCGAGAAGCTCCAGCGGCCGACGCTCGTGATGGCCCACAACAAGACGCTGGCGGCCCAGCTCTGCTCGGAGTTCCGCGAGTTCTTCCCGGACAACGCCGTCGAGTACTTCGTCTCCTACTACGACTACTACCAGCCCGAGGCCTACGTCCCGCATCAGGACCTCTACATCGAGAAGGACTCCTCGATCAACGACGAGATCGACCGGCTCCGCCACGCCGCGACGGCGGCCCTGTTCGCCCGCCGCGACGTGATCATCGTCGCGTCGGTGTCGGCGATCTACGGCATCGGCTCGCCCCAGCTCTACCAGGAGAAGATGCTGCTGCTCAAGCAGGGCGAGTGGGTCGACCGCGACGTGACGCTGCGCAAGCTGGTCTCGATGCAGTACACGCGCAACGACGCGAATCTCGCGCGCGGCAACTTCCGCGTCCGCGGGGAAGTGCTGGAAGTCCACCCCTCATACGCGGAGAGCGCCTATCGCGTCCAGCTGTTCGGGGACGAGATCGAGCGGATCCAGCACTTCGACCCGCTCAGCGGCGAGATCCTGAACGACAACCTCGATCACATCGACATCTGGCCGGCGACGCACTACGTCACCTCGGAGGACATTGTCGAGCGGTCCGTCGTGGAGATCCGCCACGAGCTGAACGAGCGCGCGCGCGAGCTGCTCAGCGAGGGCAAGGAGCTCGAGGCGCACCGCCTGCGGCAGCGCACCGAGTACGACATGGAGATGCTCAAGGAGATGGGCTTCTGCTCCGGCATCGAGAACTACTCGCGGATCCTCGACGGGCGTCCCGCCGGCTCGCCCCCGCACACGCTGATCGACTACTTCCCGGACGACATGATCTGCTTCCTGGACGAGTCGCACCAGACGGTTCCGCAGATCGGCGGGATGTACGAGGGCGACCGTTCGCGCAAGCAGACGCTTGTGGACTACGGGTTCCGGCTTCCGTCGGCGCTCGACAACCGGCCGCTGCGCTTCGACGAGTTCCTCAAGCGCGTGCCTCAGATGATGTTCGTTTCGGCGACCCCAGGGCCGTTCGAGCGCGAGCATTCGGCGAACATCATCGAGCAGCTCGTGCGACCGACCGGGATCGTCGACCCCGCGGTCGAGGTTCGGGAGACCCGCAACCAGATCGACGACCTGATGAACGAGGTGCGCGTGCGGGCCGAGCGCGAGGAGCGCGTGCTGGTGACCACGCTGACCAAGAAGATGGCCGAGGACCTGACCGGCTACCTGCTCGAGTACGGGTTCCGCGTCCGCTACCTGCATTCCGAGATCGACACGATCGAGCGGATCCAGATCATCCGTGACCTGCGTCTGGGCGAGTACGACGTGCTGGTCGGAGTCAACCTCCTGCGCGAGGGACTGGATCTGCCGGAGGTTTCCCTGGTCGCGATCCTCGACGCCGACAAGGAGGGCTTCCTGCGCGGCGAGACGAGCCTCATCCAGACGATCGGCCGCGCTGCGCGCAACGTCGAGGGGCGGGTACTGATGTACGCCGACCGCGAGACGGCCGCTATGCGCGCCGCGATCGAAGAGACCGACCGCCGCCGAACGATTCAGCTCGCCTACAACGAGCAGCACGGCATCACCGCTCACACCGTGAAGAAGGGCATCTCCGACATCAGCGACTTCCTCGCGATGGAGTCGACCGTGCCGCGTTCCAAGCGCCGCCGTGCGGGTCTCGACGAGGAGGTTCGCTCTCCGGAGGAACTCGAGAAGCTGATCGTCGAGCTGGAAGAGGAGATGTTCGCCGCGGCCGAGGACCTGCGGTTCGAGTACGCGGCGAAATTGCGCGACGAGATCCGCGACCTGCGCCACGAGCTGGACCGCGGGGCCCAGCGGCAGAAGGCCTGAGGGACCGGGTTCGGGCAAGAATGCGGGCGGTGCCCGCAGACCTCGACCAGCAGTTCGCCGACGCAGGCCTGCTCGACGGGCTTGATGACAGCGCGCGCGATGCCCGGCTAGCCCTGCTCCGCCAGCTCCACGAGGAGGGGGTGTCGCTGGATGAGTTGAGCAGCGCGGTGCGCGAGAACCGGTTGCCCTTCCTGCCGGTCGACCGCGCGCTGTCCGGCGAGCAGCTCTACACGCCGGCGGAGGTGGCGGAGCGCGCCGGCGTCCCGCTGGAGTACCTGGCGGAGATGCGCAGCGCGGCGGGGCTGGCCGTCCCGGGCCCGGACGAGCGCACCCTGGGCGAGAACGACCTCGAAGCGGCGCGCATCAGCGGTGCCCTGCGCTCCGGTGGTTTCCCCGAGGAAGGACTCGTCGAGGTGACCCGGGCGCTCGGGCGAGGCATGTCGCAGGCCGCCGCGGTCATCCGGTCAGTCGCGGAGCGCAGCTTCCTCGAGCCGGGCGTGACGGAACACGAGCTCGCGGCCCGGAACGCCGAGGCCGCCAACCGGATGCTGCCGGGCGTCGGCCCGCTCCTGGAGAACCTGCTGCGCTCGCACCTGCGCGACCAGACCCGAAGACAGGCCATCACCGCCGAGGAGCTCAGCGCCGGCAGTGCCGAGGCGACTCGCGAGGTGTTCGTCGCGTTCGTCGACGTGGTCGGCTTCACTCGGCTGGGGGAGCGGATCGGGGCCGTGACGCTGGGCGAGCTCGTCGGGCGGCTCTCCGAGATGGCCGGGGAAGTGGCCAACGGAGACGTGCAGCTCGTGAAGACCGTGGGCGACGCGGCGATGTTCGTGGGGCCGGGAGCCGAGGCCGTCGTGGGCGCAGCCCTGGACCTGGTGGAGCGCGCCGACGCCGCGGAGGATTTCCCGGCCGTCCGCGCCGGCGCAGCGGGTGGGTCCGCGATCAGCCGGGACGGTGATTGGTACGGAACGCCGGTGAACCTCGCGAGCCGCGTGACGAACGTGGCGCGGGCGTCGAGTGTGCTGGCGACGAAGGAGGTCCGCGACGCGGCGCGCGATGGGTTCCAGTGGACCTCGGCCGGGGTGAGGCGGCTGAAGGGCTTCAGTCAGCCGGTGCGCCTCTACCGCGCACGGCGGCGGGAGACTTAGGGAACGAAGACTCCCTGCACCGCGAACAGCGTGTTCGGGTTGGTCGAGACGACACCGTCGGTGCCGCCGTCGAACACCTGCATCTGGTTGACCTCCCAGATCGCCCGCATGCCGCTCTTGACGGCGCCCGCCAGCAGCGTGTTCGCGGTCGTGGTGACGGAGCAGTCGCCACCGATGCCGGTGTCCGCGGTCGTGGCGCAGGGCACCGTCACGTCGAACGGGGTCTCGATCGTGGTGGCGGCGGTCGACCCTCCGGACGGGGCGTTGTTGTCCTTGTCGGTGATGCGGTGCGTGATGCGCACTTGGATCTGGCCCGTGTAGTCGTTGCCGCCCTGCGCGTTGACTCCCGTGCACGTCGACACGCCGGCCTTGCAGCGGACGTCGGTCATTGACGCCACGATCCGGACGTCGCTGCCCGCGCAGCCGGCGATCGGGCAGACCGTCAGCTTCACGGACCCGGTCGAGTTGGCGGGTGCGCCGTTGGCGTCCGGCGTCCCGACGGTCAGGCTCGACGAGGTCTGGGCGGGCGGGTTGCAGGAGGGGTAGCTGAGCCCACCCCCGTGCGTGCGGTTCGGCGAGCCACAGGCAACCTGCGCTGGAACGAGCGGCGTGTACAGCGGAGTCGCTCCCTGCGGGCGCGCGTAGTTCGGCGTGATCCGGCGGACCTCGCCGACGTTGATCGCCACGTAGTACATGTTCCCGTCCGGGCCGAAGATGAGGTCTGACGGACCGGCAGCGCTGGTTACGAAGTCGGACGGTGTGGCGCTGAATCCGTCGCGCGTTCCGTTGAGCGGCGCGCGCCAGATCTTGCTGGATGTGTTGTCGGCGAAGTAGTACTGGTCGGGGAACGCGCCGAAGCTCTTTCCCGCGACGGCGCCGCCGATCACCGCGCGCCCCGACACGCCGGGGCCTGAGTGCCCGTACTCGAAGGTAGGCGCGACGTCGCCGGCCACCATGCACCCGGACGGCAGGCTGCCCTCGCAACGCGGCCACGCGTAGTTGCCGCCTGCCTGCATGATGTCGAGCTCCTCGATCGTGTCCTGCCCGACATCGCCGACCCACAGCTTGCCGCTGACGTTGTCGAATCCCATCCGGAAGGGGTTGCGGAAGCCGTAGGCGTAGATCTCACCGCGCGCCCCGGGAGTGCTGATGAACGGGTTCCCTGCGGCCGGGGCGCCGCTGAGCTCGAGGCGCAGGATCTTGCCGTTCAGCGACGAGAGGTCCTGAGCGTAGGGGTTGGTCGAGTTCCCCGGAGGGCCGCTGTCCCCCAGCCCGGTGTCGCCGACCGACACGTAGAGCTTGTTGTCGACCGGCCCGATGCGCAGCGTTCCGCCATCGTGGTTGGTGCCGTCGGTGCGGATGCCGGTGAGCAGCGTCGTCCAGCTACCCGCGACGTAGTTTCCGCCTGAGAGGGTGATGCGCTCGACGCGGTTGAACCGGGTCGTCGCGTCGTTGCAGTTCCCGTTGTCGGTGGAGCTGCGGTAGACGTAGATGAAGCCATTGCCGCTGACCGTGAACGACGGGTCGACCGCGACGCCGAGCAGGCCCATCTCCGACGCCGTGCAGGTCGGCTGGGCGAACGGGAAGGCCGTCACCGTGCTCACGGTCCCGCTCGGCGAGATCTTCTTCAGGGTTCCCGGCTTCTCGGTAACGAGCAGGTCGCCGTTGGGAAGGAACGCGATCCCTACTGGCTGATTGAGGCCGCTGGCGACCAACGACTCGCTGTACTCGGGCGGCGGCACGCCGGCGGCACGCGCGCCCGGCACGGGCAGCGCGAGCAGGACCAGGGCCATGATCGCCACCAGTCCCTGTGCGCCTCTCCACAAGTTCCCTCCAGCGGCCAGGCACCCCTTATAGCACGGCGCCGCCGAAGCGCTACAACGCCCGTCTAGCCGATCAGCATGCAGGTGGCCGAGCCGTGCGCCAGGAGCTTGCCCGTCCGCTCGCTGGTCAGCCGCGCCTCCGCGGTGGCGATCTTGGCGCCTTTGTTGACCACGGTTCCCGCACATCTCACCGGCCCGGTCCCAGAGGTGATCGGCCGGTCGAAGTTGACGTGGAGGTCGATCGTCGCATAGCCCTGACCGGCGGGGAGGAGGGTGTGGACCGCGCAGCCGGTGGCTGAGTCGATCAGAGTTGCCGCGAGTCCGCCGTGGACCATCCCGATCGGGTTGTAGTGCTGCTCGCCCGGAAGGGCGCCGAATACGACGGATCCTTCCTCGAGCTCCAGGATGGTCATTCCCATCAGCAGGGCCATGGGCGGTGGCGGAAGCTCGCCGCGCATCACCGCGCGCATGCCTTCCAGGCCGGACAGCTCGGGAATGTCGAGGATCGTCAAGACGCGCCCTCGTGCGCGATCGGCGTGGCGATCGGCCCGCGAGCGGGCGGGGCCTCCGCGACGCCGATCCGCCCCATCAGCGAGGCCGCCGCTCCGGCGCCCAGGGAGCTCAAGATCATGAACGCCCAGGCGTTGTCGAACGTGCCGGTCGGGTCGGCCGGATTCGGGGTGCCGAGAATGGCCACCAGGATCGCGATGCCGAGGACCGCGCCGATCTGGCGTGCCATCTGGAAGACGCCGCTGCCCGTCGCGAGCCGGTCGGGCGGTAGCGAAGCGGTGGCTGCGCTTGCAAGGGTGGACAGGGTGAGGCCCACGCCGACGCCGCCGATGATCATGCCGGGGAGGAAGTCGGCCAGGTAATTCGGCTGGGGTCCAAGGCTCTCCAACCAGAGGAAGCCACCGAGCGCGAAGATCAGCGATCCGGGCGTCGCGACCGCCCGCTGGCCGAACCGCCCGGCCAGGCGGCCGGCGATCACGGAGAAGACGGCGGCGGTCAGCGGCCCGGGGCTGATCGCGAGGCCCGCCTTCAGCGTCGAGTAGCCCCAGACCTGCGTCAGGAACAGCACGGTCGCGAGTAGCATCGCGAAGAAGGCGATCGAGAACAGCAGCGCAGCTGTGGTCGCGGAAGCGAACGAGCGCACACGCAGGAGGCCAAGCTCGACGACCGGGGCGGGGTGGCGAGCGGAGCGCGAGAAGAAGGCGGCGGTCAGCGCCGCGGCGGCCGCGAAGGAGGCGATCACCTTGCCGCTGTCCCAGCCCCACTCGGGGCCCTTGACGATTCCGAGCGACAGCAGCCCGATCGCGAGTGCCAGCATGACGGCGCCGGCGAGGTCGGGCAGGGCGGAGCGGGAGTCCTCGCGCACCTCGACCAGGATTCGCCGGCCCGCGACGGCCGCGGCGATGCCGAATGGAACGTTGACGAAGAACACCCAGCGCCAGCTGGCCTCGACCAGCAGGCCGCCAAGAGACGGGCCGATGGCGGCGGCGACGCCGGCCGTGGCGCCCCAGATCCCGACCGCGACCGCGCGCTTGGCCGGAGGGAACTCCGGCAGCAGGAGCGCAAGCGACGTGGGCACGAGCATCGCGGCGCCGACTGCCTGCACCACGCGAGTGGCGATCAGCATGCCGGGTGACACCGCGACCGCGCAGAGCGCCGACGCGACGACGAACAGGCTGAGTCCTGCCAGGAACCCACGCTTGCGCCCGATCGTGTCCGCCAGCCGGCCGGCGGGGACCAGGAGCGCCGCGAACACGATCGCGTATGCGTTCAGGATCCAGGAGAGAGACGCAAGGCTGGTCCCCGCGAAGTCGGCTGCGATGTCCGGGAAGGCGATGTTGACGATCGTGACGTCGAGCGACGCCATGAAGACCCCGGCGGAGACGATCGCCAGCACCTGCCAGGGGCGCTTCGACTGAGGGGGAGGGACGGGTGCCGCGATCGTCGGTTGCATGATGCAACGCAACCTACCAGGTGACAGTTGCATGACGCAACTATCTGTGTGTAAAGTTCGTCACAGAATGCTCGGCCGCACCTACGAAGGACAGATCTGCTCCGTCGCCCGCACGCTCGGCGTGATCGGCGACCGCTGGACGATGCTGATCGTCCGCGACGCGTTCCTCGGCGTACGGCGCTTCGATGACTTCCAGCGGAGCCTCGGGATCGCGCGCAACGTGCTGGACAGCCGCCTGTCGCGGCTGTGCGACGACGGGATCCTCGAGCGGCGCCTCTACCAGGAGCGCCCCGAGCGCTACGAGTACCGCCTGACGGAGATGGGCCACGATCTGTGGCCGGTTCTCGTCTCGCTCATGCAGTGGGGCGACCGCCACCTCTCCGACGACGGCCCGCCGATTCTGGTGCAGCATCGCGACTGCGGCGGCGCGGTCACTTCCGGCCTGACCTGCGAGAAATGCGGCGCGACCCTGACCGCGCGCGACACCCAGGTCCGCCCGGGCCCCGGCCTGCCGGAGGGCCACCCGGAGCCGGTCCAGCCCGCCTACCTGCGAGCGATCGCGCGCGCGGGCTCGAGCTCAGCCAGTAGCCGCCGCAGCTCTTCGAAGGTCTCCCGCGGCCGCACGAAGACGTCGTCCCAGGTGTAGCGCCAGAACTCGTCGCCCCGCTTGCGCGCTTCGCGCTCCCGCTTTCGATCGAGCTCCCAGGAGTAGCGGGAGTTGTGGTACCTGAAGCTGTCGAACTCGACCGTCAGGCCGCGGCGCGGCCAGCGGCAGTCGACGCGCCGGCCACCCGCGGGCCGGTTGAACTCCGGAAGCTCGAGCCGGTACTCACGGAGGCGGCGCCTGACCTCTCGCTCGAGTGGGCTCAGCACCACTTTCACCTCGCCGCTCATGACTCTCCTGAGCGTTGCGACACCGGGAGTGTTCTCGGGAAGCCGGCCGAGCACGGCTTCGACCTGAGCCGGAGTGGTGCGGTACTTGACGCCTGCTTCATGACAGGCGCGGGCGAGGTCGTCTTCGTCGAGCAGGCCGGCAAGGTCGACGAGGGTGCGTGGGACGGTGGTGACCGGAATGCCTCGGCAGGTTGAAACGTCGCGGTGGTCCAGCCGGCGGACCTGCCGGCATCGCACGCCGATGGGCCTGCGGTCCGTCATCGCGATCACCTCGATCTCTTTCGGTGCTCGCCTGATGAGGCCGAGGAGGTGCGCCGCGGCAAGTCCGCTGAGTACGGCGCCCGGCCCGCAGGCGAGGGCTGCGGCCATGTAAGTCGCCAGCACGCTAGGTGCTTCGTGACCAACCCGATACACGCCGCGATGCACTCGGTGCAGTGAGCCCTTCTCGATCCGCCGCTGGATTGCTTCGG
>Ga0070674_100001437_pt1 | contig 12669 bp, 13 predicted proteins | sample KBSM33metaG_FD_65344 | JGI IMG/M metagenome (GOLD analysis project Ga0070674, IMG submission 65344) | Miscanthus rhizosphere microbial communities from Kellogg Biological Station, Michigan, USA - KBS M3-3 metaG | ecosystem: Host-associated > Plants > Roots > Rhizosphere > Soil ... | reverse complement strand
GCCGCCCAACGTGTATACCCACTCTCCGGGAGCGAGCGACTTCGCCTTCGCCCGGATCATCTCGATGGCCTGCTTTCGCGTCTCGATGCCGTCGAGCCGCAGCTCCACGCTCCAGAGGACACCCTCCTCCATGTAGTGCGCGTGGTTGTCGATGAATCCCGGGGTGACCGTGCGGCCGCGAAGATCGATGCGGCGGGTGTTCGGCCCGGCCAGCTTCGTGATCTCCTCGTTCGTGCCGACCGCGGAGATACGTTCGGCGCGAATGGCTACTGCCTGCGCGATGCTGAAGCGATCGTCAACCGTGATGATTTTGCCGTTGAACAGGACCGTGTCTGCCACGGGGCTAGCCGCCCCGGGGCCTTGCGCAAAAGCGGGGCTTGCAGAGAGCACCGTCGCAGTAGCACCCGCCAGAACCGTCGCGACGAGAACGCGTTGCCGTATTCCCCGTAGCATCGCGCCTCCACGTTCAGCGAGCTTCGTCCGCCTTACAAGGTGTGGGATCCCATCCCTGGCGGTCGGCGATCTTCTTGAAGGGGACCGTGGACGTGAAGGGCTGCGTCAAGTAGCGCGGGTCGGTCACGATCGCCGTCACGACGAGCCACGTATCGCCGTTGGGCTCAGTGAAGGTGTCGAAGTACTCGTCGAGCGCAGCGTCCTCGCTGTACGGAACACCATTCCGCCGCAGGTAGCCGCCGGTCATGTGCGTGGTCCGCACGCGCAGCTGGCCCGTCCCCTTCGGCACGGCGCCACGCCCGCGTGTGCCCAGAAACTCCCAGGACGCCAATGAGTAACCTTGCAGTTGCGATGCCTGTCCCTGCGGTGCAGGAGCGCCGAACTTGAAGGTTCGTGTCTGCGTACCGGAATCGGTGTCGAGTTGGAGCGTGTTGTCGTCCGCCCAGCGAATGTTGAGACGACCCGGCACGCGCATCAGTGCAGGAGGGCCATAGGCCTTGCACTGATCGGGCTCTGCCTTGGCCTTGGCGAGATCCCACGAGTCGGCAATCTTCCGCGCCTCCGGCGAGAGCGACAGCATGCTGTAGTCGCCCTTGGGTGGGACCAGCATTCGAAGATGCCAGTGCTCGGTGACGATCGATACCCAGGAGCCGGTGAAATCCTTGGGTGCCGAAGCACGAGCCGTCGGCGGCGGCCCCGCGGGAGCGCCGCGGCCACGACCCTGTGCCTGCGCATGCGCATCGCTCACCACGACGAGCCCCAGGATGAAAGCGAGGAGTGTGACGCGCATCAAACTACTTTCGCAGGCTCTGATACGCGGCCTCGACGAACATGTCCGTCGTCCAGGGACCGCTCGTGCTGCCATAACGAGCGTCGTAGTCGCGTGTCGGACGGGCAGCTTTCACCTGCGCCAGCGTCATTCCCTTGGAGATCATGTCCTGGATACGGTCGCGAATGATGTACATCATGTCGCGGTAGTACGCGACTTCGGCGTGATCGGCAATGCGCCCGTGACCCGGAACGATCAACGTGCCACCGGCGCCGTGCGACTCGGGAACACAGAGATCGATCAACTTGTTCAAGCTGGTGACGAAGCCCTGGATACTGCCACCAGCCTTGAGATCGATGAGCGGATAACGGGTCAGATCGATGAGATCGCCCGTGCTGATCACGTCGGACTTCCGGAAGAACACGATGGTGTTGCCATCGGTATTCCCCGGGAAGTTCATCATGACGACCGGCTCGTCGTTGAAGTAGAACCGCTTCTGATCGATGGCGTAGGTGTTGTCCGGCCATGCCTCGGCAGGAGTCGGGGCTTTCTGTCCGGTCGGCGCCGACATCCGGTTCAGCACGTTCTGGTGCGAGACCACTGAAGCCCGGTTGTACTGGATGGTGCCTTGCGGACCTGCCGTGTAGCCCGCATCGCGGAGCGGGACGGTCGCTCCTTTGGCGGCAATGAACGCGTTGCCTCCGGTGTGCTCCGGTTGCTCCGTCGTGTTGATCACGTAGCGGAGCACCTTGCGTGGCGGAGCAATGGTCTGGACGGCAGCCCACACTTTCTCGCTCATCGAGGCCGTGCCGGTGTCGACCAGCAGAATGCCTTGCTCCCCAGTCTGGACGGTGACGTTGCCACCGGCACCCATGATCACCGACACGTGGTCGCGCACGGGCAGGACCTCGACCTCGCCGGGCGCAGGCTCTTCGAGTTTCGGCGGCCAGACCGGTCGACGCGCAGTCCCCTGGGCCGCAGCCTGTGTGTAGACACGCTCGCCAGGGAGCACCAGCGCAACCGCGAGGGCCAGCGGCAGGCAGGCAAACACGATCGATGGCGTGTACGAGCGACAGCGAAGACGAGGCTTCAATTTCCTCCGCCACCCCCACGGCCCAGATCACCGCGTTTCAGCCCCTCGCGGCGAGGAAACGTCTTCATCTTGGCGATGTATTCCGGATACATCGTCTCCGAACCACCGAGTCTTGCCTCGTACGGTGTGTTAAAGCGATCCGTGAGTTCTTTGTTCAAGCCAGGCAACAGGCTCTGGCCGGGAAGGAAGTGCCGCACTTCCCCTCTCGGCACAGCGACCTCCGTTGCCTCTTCACATGGATAGGGCGCGACCACGAGCGTGGGATCCTCGACCCACGTCATGGTCGTCCGGATATACGGCTCCGCCATCAACACGGGGTCGTACAGAATCGACGTGGCCTGCAGGTAGTCCCCCATGCGCCGCCATCTGGTGCGGACGATCGAGCGGTCGCTGCGCATGAGGCCGGATCGGCGAATGTATGTTTCCTTGAGGTGCGTGGTCGTCGTCACGAGCACGTCCCCTTCCCATTCCCCGGTGGTGAACCCACTCCACGTGTGTAGAGCGTTCGCAGGAGGATGCGGCCTGCCATCCATCCAGATGGTCGTCTCCTGCTCCTGCTGATTGAGGTGACCGTTGTAGGCGATGACCTTCTGCGTCGCGTGATCCACGTCGGCCCACATCCGCATCTGCGAAAGAGGACCTTCGAGCGAATAGTCCCACGCATGGGGGCGACACGCGTACTCGGCGAGGTCGTAGTCGTCAGGCGACCAGCTCTCGGCCCGCCAACGACCGGCATCGCTCACGGGAACGCCGGCGTAGTCGCCGATCATCCCGCTTCCATCCTGATTACGAGGCTGAGGTCGCCACAGTCCGGAGATATCGGACTGGGCCAGGATCGATTGCCCAGCCGCGACCACAGTCAGAGCCAGAAGGAACTTTCGCACGCTTCGCGGTCTCCTCGGGCCGACGCACAGATGCAGTGCGCGGAATCTTACGTTCACGACCACAGTGCGTCAATCGCACTGTGGCAGTGCTTCGGCTGCGTCGGATCTACTGTCCTCCTCTTCCGCGCCCACCCGGCCGTTGCAGGGCAAAGTTCACAACTGCGTCCGCCTTGGCAGTGGGTTTCGCGTACGCCACTGTTCCTCTTGGAACGGCGTCGCCCGCAGGAGTTCCCGAGAGAGTAATCGTCAGGTCCTGGTGTTCATCCGCGACCAGCCTGGGAAGGCGCCACACCGCCACGTCGGCGTTCGCTTTCTCGTCTCGGCTGGTACCCTGATACCCGGTCCCTGTTGCCGACACAGCCTTGGTACCCGCCGGCAGGACAACCGAGATCGTGACGTCCTCTGCGGCCACGCCCTTGCCTTTGAGTCCCTCGTTCTCCACGTTGAGCGTATAGGTGGTCCCGGTCGCTGACGTGGCCCCGCTGGTGAGTCGCGCCACAATCGGCACCACGATTCCGAGATCGTTCATCCACGTCCAGATTTCCTGCAACTGCGACTCCGGCAGTCGTTTCGGCGAGAAGTTGCCCATCCGTACGCGACCGCGCGTCGTTGGAGGCCCTTCGCCATCGAGTTGCTTCCACTGCTCCGGCATGGCAGTGGCGTGGTTGTAGACCTGCTTCTTGAACCACTCGAAGTCCGCGCTCATCGCCGCGGCGCCGTGGCGCGGCGTGCTCATCGTGGCGCCGTGACATTGGCCGCACCCGATGATGTTCACGGCCATCTGCTGGGCACGCGGTCCGTCCGCGGGCGCTTCGTTCCGCCACTTCCCGATTGCCGTAGTCACTGGCAAGGTGTTCCAGTAGGCGACCATGTCCTGGATTTCCTTGTCGCTCAGTTGAGAGGGCACAAACGCGGGCATCCGCCACGTAGGATTCCGGATGGCCGCAACGGCCTGGTCGTAGGTAATTCGCCGGCCAGCGAGATCTGGTCCCCAGCCTCCCTGCCCCTCGAGACCGTGGCAGTTCGTGCATGAGGTGTTTCCGAAGGCGAAGACAGCCTTGCCATTGACGGGATCACCAGCACCCTGGGGCGCCCCACCCTGAGCCACGCCAGTGCCGGTCTGAGCGACCGTGAGCGCGAGCACGAGAGCGGCGAAAAGAAGAGATGTACGCATAGGTCGTCGCCTCAACTTTTGATGTACGTTTCGGATTGGCGAACCGGAGCGTAGAGCACAAGGCTCCGACTGTCAAACAGGCATGTCACGTGTGGTACAGTCCCGGCCCACAACAGCCACCCTCACGCGAAGGAGGAGACATGGTCGTATCGCGGGCAGCGTCCCTGGCTGGTTTCATCCTCGCATTCGCAGTCATCGTCACGGCAGAGACGCAGCAGGCGCCCCAGGCAGGCGCGCGTACACCTCAGCCACCGAGGCTCCGTCTCACGAGTCCAGCCTTTCGTGACGGAGCGAGTCTCCCGCTGCAGTTCACGTGCTACGCAGAGGGCGTCAGTCCCGGGTCTCCGCCGCTTCAGTGGACGAACGTTCCCAAAGAGACGGCGAGCTTCACGCTGATGGTCAACGGTCCCGACAATCATCCGGCCAAAGGGATCACCGAAGAGATGTTCTGGGTGCTCTGGAACATCCCCGCCACGGCAACAGACATCAAGGCCTCAGTGCCCGTTGGTGCAACGCTACCGGATGGCAGCCATCAGGTTGCCGGCGGACGCGGCATCGTAGGCTATCGACCGCCGTGCGCCCCCGCCGGCGTGGGTCCGCTCCACTATCAATTCAAGCTGTACTCGCTCGACCAGATGCTGACGCTCCCGGCAGACGCAACGCGCGCAGACGTGATGAAAGCGATCGATGGCCACATCGTTGGTACGAGCACTTACTACTCCTTCCTCGAACGGACGCAATAGTAATATCGACCCGCCTAGGAGGACTCATATGAGCGGACGTCTTTCCATGTTTGTGCTGGGTATCACCGCGGCAGTCGCGATCTCGTATCTGGCGAACACCCAGACGGTGGCCGGCCAGGGCGCGAGCCCCACACGGTTCGCTGCGGTGCCGAGTGAGAAAGGAGGCCAGGACATCTTCGGCGCGTACGACGTCGTCGCGGACTGGCCGAAGGATCTCACCACGATCAAAGGCCACGAAGGATGGACGTTCGGCGCCGGCCAGAGCGTCTTCGCGGAGAGTCCGAACCGCATCTTTGTCCTTCAGCGGGGAGAGCTGCCGAATCTCGGCCGCCCCAAAGCCATGCGCCTGACGGAACTCGGGCCCGGTCTCGTGTTTCCGATCGGACGCCTGCCATGGCGTGATGCCACGACGGCGAGCCCTCCAGGAAATGGTGGAACGGGTCAACCGGCTGAAGGCGGCATGCAGGCATGGGAGAAGGCCGGCAACAAGTTCGGCGTCGACGCGCGGTGGGAGCACTGCATCATGATCTTCGACGGTCAGGGCAACCTGATCGACTCGTGGAATCAGTACGACTCGATACTCCAGCGGCCGCACTTCGTCGCGATCAGCCCGTACGATCCGCAGAAGCACGTGTGGATCGTCGACGACCACAAGCACGTTGTCTACAAGTTCACCAACGACGGCAAGACAAAGGTGATGACGATCGGCACCTACGGAGAGCCGGGCGCCGATGAGAAGCACTTCAACCGGCCGACGTTCATGGACTGGTTCCCCGACGGCAGCTTCGTCGTCGCCGACGGCTACAACGGCACACGGGTCGTGAAGTTCGACAAGGACGGCAAATACCTGACGGCGTGGGGACAGAAGGGCGAGGCCGGGAAAGAGACGCGGCCGGGCTACTTCAATAACGTGCACGGCATCGCCGTCGATCCGAAGACGCGCCAGGTGTTCGTCAACGACCGTGGCAATCGCCGCGCGCAGGTGTTCGACGAGAATGGCAAGTTCCTCCGCGAGTGGTCGTTCGGCGCGGCGCCGGCCGACATTCACCTGTTCCACATCTTCAGCGACGGTTACCTGTGGGCGGCCGATCGCGGCACCAACAGGATGCTGAAGTACGACCTTGAGGGGAACTTCATGTTCTCGTGGGGCACGTGGGGCGACTTCCCCGGCGGCATGTGGGGTGTGCACGGCTTCAGCGTCGATCAGGAGGGCAACGTCTACGTCGCGGAAGTCGACAACGGCGGCGCGCAGAAGTACCGTCCTCGCAAGGGCGCGAACCCGGCGATGATGATCGGCAAGCCGCTCCGCGTCGCATGGAAGTAGTGTCCGGCTTTGTAGTGTCCGGCTTCAGCCGGCCGGACCGTGGCATTGATGAATTGTGATCTTTGATTATCGATTCGTTGGTGATTGTTGATTGGTGATTTTTGATCGCCAATCGCAATCGCCAACGGTCACAACTCGATACCCGATTTCCCGTCTCTCTCTGATGAAACGGAGAGCGTCATTGGCACGCGGCGAGTGCCGAACAACCCCGGACGTGGTGCCTGACGTCCAAACGCCACGACCCTGAGTCAACTTCAACGTCGCTTCGCCGCCAAGACTCAGTAGCGACACTGGGGGACACAAGCCATGCGACTGCATCACGCCGCGCTCATCGCGTTTCTCGTTGCGCCCGCGCTCGTCACTGCCGAGGAGAATCTCGGCACCTACGAAGACCGCATCGCCGTCGAGGACGTGATGGCGCGCTATGTGTGGGCGGTAGATTCCCTCGATGCGGACGGCTACGTCGCCGTATTCACGAAGGATGCGGTCATCGATTCGAATGGCAACTTCAGCAAGGGGCACGAGGAGATCCGCAAGATTGTCACGAGCCTCATTCAGCGGCGCGACGACAACAAGGCAAAGGGATTGCCGCCTTCGAACCTGTACCACGTGATCAGCAGTGTGCGCATCACCTTCCCGAAGCCCGGCGAGGCACTGCACCAGTCGTACTGGCAGACGGTTCGCCGCGATAAGGACGGCAGGATGATCGCGGCCGCGATGGGCCGTTCCGAGGATCGGCTCGTCAAGCGCGATGGCAAGTGGTTGATTCAGTTCCGCAAGCTGACAGTCTTCACCGACTGATCTGCTTCGCGCTGTCGTCGATGCCCCATGTCATCGTCACCGGCGGGCCAGGCGCTGGCAAGACGACGCTCCTGAACGAGCTCGCCGCGAGGGGTCACGTAACAGTCGACGAGTCCGCGCGGGCGCTCATCTCGGAACGCCTGGCCACCGGTAGGAGCCCTCGACCAGATCCTGTCGCTTTCGCTCGCGAGATCCTGCGCCGCGATATTGAGAAGTACCTGAAGCAGCCGCGCACGTCCGCATGGGTCTTCTTCGATCGCGGGCTGATCGAAGCGCTCGGCATGCTCGACGACGCTTCACCTCTGGCTCCCTCGGAGCTGGCGTCCGCGCTCGCGACCTACCCGTTTCATCCCACCGTATTCGTGTTGCCGCCGTGGGAGGCCATCTACGCCACCGACGCTGAACGGGACCAGACATTCGCTGATGCCCTTGACGTCCACGCCAGGGTCGTACGGTGGTACCGTTCGTGCGGCTATGTGCTCAGTGAAGTCCCCCGCCTGCCTGTCGCGCAGCGAGCCGAGCATGTGCTGCGCACTCTGACGGAGACGGCCGATCCTGAAGGGCGCAGGATGTGATCCGCAACCGATGGCGCGTCATTCTGCCTGTCGCGAGCAACATGCTGAGCCCGAGCACAGCGCTGGTCGTCATCGACGCCCAGCGGGCCTTTGTCGATCCCGAGGGATCCGTGGCCAGGACTTACGGCATCGACGACGTGCAGCCTGGCGTGGCAGCACTCGGGCGGCTCAGTCAGTTCATCAGCGAGCACCGCTCGATCGGGCCAACCATCTTTGTCAGATCGGAATATCGTCCTGGCCAATTCACGGATGGGCAGTTGGATCATGGGATGGCCTATGTCTGTGTCCCGGGCGCGAACATCGATTGCGAGTGGGCGGCCGGACTTGATGTCTCACCGCACGACATCGTGGTCACGAAGCACCATGCCGACGCCGCGATGTCGGATGCCTTTCGGGCTGCGATCGAGCAGACAATCCGCGACGGTGCCGATCGGATCGCGGTGGTCGGATTTCAGCTGACCACCTGCGTCGTCGCGTCGGCCGTATCGACCCTCGAGTTGGTTCGAGAGCGCGGTGTTCGCGTCGCGGTTATCGAAGCGCTGACCGGTACCCGCGTGAGTAGTCATGTCCCCGGAGCATCGGGCATATCCCGCATCGAATCGACACGGCGCCAGCTCGAGAGCGCCGGCGTCGAGCTGGTATGAAGGTTCACGAGAGCAGATCGCTATGCATCGTCGCTTGGTCCTGATACTCGGCTGCGTGCTGCTCGCGGCGGCGTTGACCTCAGGGCAGCAAGGCGACGCGGGCAACATGGTGGCTCGTATCAAGGCCGAGGGTCAGCAACGCTCCAGTGCGCTCGGCTTATATCGAACGCTGACCGACGACATCGGCGCGCGACTTACGGGATCACCTGCGCATATGCAGGCGGCACGCTGGGCCCTCGATCGGTTCAAGGAATGGGGCCTTGCCAACCCGCGCCTCGAGCCCTACGAGTTCGGACGCGGCTGGCAACTCGAGCGCGTGTCGGTCGAGATGACCGAGCCGCGCTACGTTCCGCTCAACGCACACGCGGAGGCATGGTCGCCATCAACGGCCGGCGTCGTGAGCGGACGGGTGATCTACGTCGGCGACAAGACAGGCGCGCAGATTCAGGCCATGGCCACGCAGTTGCGCGGCGCCATCGTGCTGACACACCTCCCGGTTTCCGACTTCGTCGCTCGCGACCGGCCACAGCCCGGTCTCGACGAACGCCCGGTGCTGACGGGAAATCCGACCCTGCCGCAGCCGCGGAGCACGACGCCCGTCAACGAACTGATGCCCCTGCTCGGGCGAGCGGGCGCCGCCGTGGCTCTACGACCGAGCGCCTACCGCGACGGCACCGTTGGCGTCACCGGGAATCGCACCACACCCTCTGATGCTGTGCCTTCGATCGTGATCGCCGGCGAGCAGTACAACGTGCTCGCGCGCCTGGCCGCCCAGGGGCGCCCGGTGTCGGTTCGCGTCGAGTTGAGCACGCGCTACTTCGAAGAGGACCGAAACAGCTACAACGTCCTCGCCGAGATTCCGGGACAGGATCCGGCACTCCGCGAGCAGGTCGTGCTCTTGGGCGCGCACCTCGACTCGTGGCACACCGCAAGTGGCGCCACCGACAATGCGGATGGCGCCGTCGCCGTGATGGAGGCGATGCGCATCATCCGCGCGCTCGGCGTGTCGCCCCGGCGCACCATCCGGGTCGCACTGTGGAGCGGCGAGGAGCAGGGACTCCTCGGTGCCCGTGCCTATGTCGAGCAGCACTTCGACACCCCGGCGGCACGAGATCAGTTGGCTGTTTATCTGAACGACGATCCCGGAAGCGGCAAGACACTCGGCTTCTACATGGAAGGAAACGCAGCGGCGAAGACCGTCTTCGATCGCTGGCTCGGGCCGCTGAAGGACCTCGGTGTCACGCGAAACATCATCGAGGGCATCGGCTCGACCGACCACGTGCCGTTCAACGAGGCGGGTTTGCCGGGCTTCAATGTCATCAAGGACTTCGCGGCGTACGACGAGCGCACGAGACATACCAACGCCGACTACCCGGAGCGCATGAGCGAGGACGAACTGAAGCAGTCTGCTATCTTCATGGCGGCGTTCGCGTGGCAAGCCGCCATGCACGACGAGAAGATTCAGCGGCCGACGATCAAGTAGCGCGTACGCGTCGCTCAGCGCGGCACGCTGCCGAGCAGTTCCGCGGCACCGTTCCAGAAGATCTGGATGCCGATGCAGAACAGCAGGAACGCCGACAGGCGCGTGATCACCGACGTGCCCGTCGACCCGAACCACCGCGACATCGTATCGGCATAGCGATACAGCAGGTAGATCATCACGCACAGCAACAACGTCGCGAGCGTCATCTGCACCATGTACGACAGCATCTTTCTCCGGCGTTGGCCGCGCTACCGCTCCTCGGCGCGCGCGCCACCAAGGATGCCGCGCACCACGTGGTGATTCCCTTCATGGCAGGCGAACTCGATCATCGGTTCGTCGCTCGCCTTCAGCTTGATCAGCGCAGTCCACGGTTTCGTCCACGTCGTCGGATCGTCGACCGTCAGCTGATAATCCAGCGTGCGCGGGCCGGTCCGCGTGAAGCGCTCGACGAGATGCAGCCGATCGGCGGAGCCCATGAAGAAGCTCTTCGGAGAGAAGTTCGTGGTCTCGACGACGAGCGTGTTTCCTTCCCAACGTCCACGTGAGTCGCCATTCCACTGACGAACGCTCTCGGCGAGATGCGGCTGCCCGTCGATCGGGATCACACGCGCCTCGTGATTCACCTCGCTGAGCAGCACGACGTAGCCGGGACCCTGAAAGATCTGCTGGTGGCTGGTGTAGTTGATGTTGCCCGCGATCTTGGGGACGCCCCAGCTGATGCAGCGCAGCGCGTTGCTCAAATCCGCAGGTCCGTTCGGCCCGCGACGTTGCGGCTGCGCGGCGGACGGCGTCGCGCCGAACTGCCACGGAGTCGTCAGGTTTGACGCCAGCCCGTCGCTCTGACGTCGCCGGCCCTCGGGCGTGACAGCCGGAAGGCGTCCGTCCGGCGGGTCGATGATGAGCGATGTGCGGTTGTCGAACTCGCGCGGCACCATGTTGAGCACGCTGCCCGTCGCATTCGGATTGTGGACGGCGTCGGCGTCCGCCCAGAGCGCTGCGAACAGGTTGTCGCCGGGGATGAAATCACTCTCACGATTGTTGAAGAGCCGCTCGGCACGTTCCTTCAACTGCGCGACTTCGGCATCGGTGAGGGTCGTCCGATCCGCGAGCACCTTCGGCCGTTCGAGCGGTGTGATGCTGGAGTCAGACCAGACGCCCTGCAGATCTGGCTGACCATCAGGGGTCCGCGGCGGCGTCCATCGCTGCGCAGCAACGGAGACAGGAATAAGCACCGCGATCAGCGTCGCGACCAGCCTCGAGAGCGATGACGCCGAATGAGGCGCGATCATCATCGGCGATAGTGTGCCATTTTCTCGAGGACGGCGCAGACGGCTGCCGTATCCTCCTGCCCTCTCGTCTTCACCGCTTCCGAATAGATTGGAGCGGTTGCCGAGAACAGCGGCGTCTTGGCGCCGGCGCGCTTCGCGAACTCCGCGATGATCGCCATGTCTTTCTGCCACGTCGCCAGCGTCATCGTCGCCTTCCGATAGTTGCCTTTCACCATCATCGGGCCGCGAAGCTGCAGCACGCGTGAACTGCCGGCGCCTTCAGCGACGAGCTTCAGGACCTTTTTCGCGTCGAGGCCGGCCTTCATCGCCAGCACCATCGCCTCAGCCGACGCGACGTTGTGAATCGCAACCAGCAGGTTGGCGACGAACTTGACCTTCGATCCATTCCCGAAGGTGCCTACGTAGTAGTGCGCTCGCGTAAAGGCGTCCAGCACTTTCGAAACGCGGCTGTACGCTGCGCGCGAACCGCTGGCGTAGACAACGATGTCTTTGTTGCGAGCCTGCGCGCCGGTACCGCTGATCGGGCAATCGAGCAGCTCGACGCCCTTCTTCTTCAGCGTTGCGCGCGCACGCTGCTTCACGTCGATTGGTAGCGTGCTGGTCTCCACGACGATCGAGGGAGCTGGGCTCGCCTTCACCAGCGCATCAACTGTTTGCGCGAGCGATTCCGACGAAGGAAGCGATGTGATCAGGATTGCGGACTGACGGGCTACTTCGCCGGAGCTTGTTGCGGCGACTCCTCCAGCGGCTTTCAGTTCGCGAAGACGAGCCGATCGCACGTCGTAGCCGACGACGTGATAGCCCCCGCGAGCGATATGCCTGCCGATCGAGGACCCCATGATGCCCAATCCGATCACACCAATTGTTGATTTCATGATCTGTGATTGATGATTCGTTGTTGATTGATGATTTGCGATTTTTGACTTGTGGCTGACTAGCAACAAATCCACATTCGACAATCAACAATCACAAACGATTCAACAATCAAAGATCCAGAAATCAAACAGTCGCCTATCGATTGGGCACGGGCCCACAGTTGCGAGTGCAGGCCGGTTGCGCGACGTACGTGTCTTTGATCGTTTTACGGTATTCCGGGTACAACGTCTCCCGATGTCCGAGCACGACATCACGAGGGAGCCCGAACTTCTTCGTCAGCTCATCGACGAACGGATTCTTCTCAGGCACGAAGTGCGGCACGCTTTCGCCCGGCGGACGCCCCTCGAATGTGGACACGCACGGCGGGCCGATCGGCGAGATCGGCGCGGCCGAGAGCTGGAAGCTCTTCGTGATGATGTGCGGCTCGGCCAGGTAGATCGGATCCTCGATGACGACGAGCACGGTCATGATGTCTCCGTGCCGGTAGAAGCGCGACGTCATCACCGCCTGATCGCTGCTCGGCACACCGTTCTTCCGCAGGAAGCCGGCCTTCATGTGCGT
>Ga0070674_100001435_pt1 | contig 12682 bp, 11 predicted proteins | sample KBSM33metaG_FD_65344 | JGI IMG/M metagenome (GOLD analysis project Ga0070674, IMG submission 65344) | Miscanthus rhizosphere microbial communities from Kellogg Biological Station, Michigan, USA - KBS M3-3 metaG | ecosystem: Host-associated > Plants > Roots > Rhizosphere > Soil ... | reverse complement strand
TGGTCGACATCATCTCGGGCGGCGACTGGCCGCAATTCGAGAAGCAGGTCGTCAGTCGCATGCCGGCCCGGGCCAGGCTCGACAATTTCGTGATCCAGCCGACCACCGGCACCAAGCTTTACCGCCATCAGGACGGCGCGTGGGACCGGATCTATGCCGACCTCTTCACGTCGCAGGAAAGCCAGCATATTCGCGAGGCACTGACCGCCGCAGTCGAGCAGGCAGGCTATGCGCATGCGCAGACCTGGGGCGAGCAGATCGAGGATCGCGGCAGCCAGATCACCTTTTCCGCGCTCGGCCAGCAGGCGCCGCTCGACGCCAAGGACACATGGGACCCCGACCATGCCAAGCGCAAGATATTGCAGGGCATATTGCAGGGGATGCTGCCCGATCTGTCGATCAATATCGGCGGCACGACGTCGATCGACATCACCCGCAAGGGCATCGACAAGGCCTATGGGATGAAGAAGCTGAGCGAGACAGTGGGTGTGGCGCTGGAGGACATTTTGTTCCTGGGCGACGCCATCTTCCCCGGCGGCAACGATTATCCGGCCAAGACGCTGGGCCTCGATACGGTACGCGTGCGCGACGTCGCCGAGACCAAATCGGTCGTCACCGGCCTGATCGCCTGCTTGAAGCCGTGAAGCCGTGAAGCCGATCATCGTCGCGACGGGCTTCACCCGCGAGGTGCGCACGGTCGAGGGGCCCGAGATCGTCGCGATCGCCGGCGGCGGCGCCGCCGAGCGGCTGGAGCAGGCGCTGCATCAGGCGGCGGCGAACGGCGCGGCCGGCATCATCAGCTATGGCCTGACCGGCGGGCTCGCCGACGGCCTGAGGATCGGCGACTGGGTCGTGGGCGATCGCCTCACCGGCGCGATCGATCGCGAATGCCATGCCGCCTGGCGAGACGCGCTGGCGAGCCGCCTGCCGGGGGCGCGTGTCGGCACCTTCTTCGCCGACGGGCGCATGATCGACACGATCGCCGAAAAGCGCGCACTCGGCGTGAGGCACAAGGCGCTCGCGGTCGATATGGAAAGCCATGTCGCGGCCGGGGTCGCGAGGGTGCATGGCCTGCCGTTTGCGATCGCGCGGATCGTGTCGGACGAGGTCGGCCACCTGCTGCCGCACGCGATCACCGTGTCGATGCGGCCCGATGGCGGCTTCGATCGCACCGCGATGCGCGCGTCACTCGCCGTCGATCCCGGGCAGATGCGCGACGTGACGCAGACGATGGCGCAATTCGCGGCAGGTTTTCGTGGGCTGCGCAGCGGCGCCAAGCTGATGGGCGAGCGGCTGGCCTTTCCGGACTAGACCTTAAATAGAACCGGGCCGGGTAACATTCTCATTTTCGAGGTCCCCCGCAAACTCCGATCCGACCCAAAAGTTCCGGTGCGCATTGGAAAAAACTTAAGTGACATCATACGTTTAGCTGCATAGCCTGACCCTAGATCGACCGCGACTCGCAGGTCGACGGAAATGGGAGGAGAAGATGAAAGCGCTTGCCGCTGCCCTCGCGCTTTGCTGCGTGGCCATGCCCGCCCACGCCGCCACGTTCGTCATCGACGGGACGCACGGTGGGGATGTGACCTTCGACAGCTTCGATGTCGAAATACCCTTCACCATGGAGCTTCTCGGCGGCTCCATTCCGGCATCCTTCACCACCAGCTTCAGTGGGCTCATCACCGCAGATGCGCGATATTGCGCGCAATTCCTTCCCGGCGAGGAGCCGGCCGATTGTTATATCCCGATCAATCCCGTCTCATCGCAGGACGGCTTCACGGCCGAACCCGGATCGCTCGACGCATCGGTCATCCTGCCCTTCTCGATGAGCGGGACCGGTGCGGGTTTCATGCACTTTTCGGAAACCGATGGCGGATCGGTCCGCATTACCATCGACAATGCGACCTTGGCTGATGAGGGCGGCCTGTCGCAGGGCGGCAGCGCGAGCGCCGTGCCCGTGCCCGAGCCAGCGAATTGGGCGCTGATGCTTGCCGGCTTCGCCCTGGTCGGCGGGACGATGCGTGTGCGGCGGAAGGCGAGTGATATTGGCGGTCGCTCTTCCAGCCATCCTTCCTGATCGCAGCGCGAAATCGCCGGCGACGGATCTGAAGAGGCTTACAACGTCGCGAGCGCCTGCTTGCCTAATCCGGGATCGTCGCTGAAGAAGCCGTCGATGCCGGCGCGGATATAGGCTTGCATCTCGCGCACCGAACCCGCCTCGTTGCGATAGGCAGGATCGCTGCCTTCGCGAAAATCGGCCGCGAGGAAGTAATTTTCCGGGCGGAAGGTCCAGATATGGACGAGCAAGCCGGCCTTGTGCGCGTCTGCGACGAGGCTGGTCGGCTGGGCGAGCTTGCCATCAGATCCGAGCGGGATGATCGCGCGCGTCGGCGGCGCGATGACGTCGGCGTAGCGCGCCACTTCGGCGAGGCCGGCGGGCGTCACCATCTCGGCATAGGTTGGGCCGCTGCCGGCCGCGACCGTATCGGCCGGCTTGCCCGCGGCGGGCTCGACCAATTGCATCAGGCGGATATTGGCGGGGCGGCCGAGCTTGCCGCGCAGATATTTGAGGTTGGCGATCTCGAACGACTGGACTTCGAGCGGGCAGCGGCGCGTATAATCGTGCGCCGCCAATGTGGCGAGGAAGCGATCTTCGAGCGGCAAGCCGATACTCGAAAAATAGGTTGAATGCTTGAGCTCGGGCACCAGCCCGACGAGGCGCCCGCGCGCGGCGGATTCGGCGGCGGTGAAGTCGATGATTTCCTGCCAGGTCGGCACATCGAACTGGCCGTCCATCTTCGCATTTTGCGGGCGCAGCATCGGCAGCCGTTCGATCGCGCGCAACGTCTTCAATTCGGCGAGCGTGAAATCCTCGACGAACCAACCTTCCTGGCGCTGGCCGTCGACGGTCTTCGCGGTCTTGCGACCGGCAAATTCGGGTCGGGTCGCGACGTCGGTCGTCTGGACGATATTGTTCTCGTGCCGCGCCACCAGCACGCCGTCCTTGGTGGCGCACAGATCCGGCTCGATATAATCGGCGCCGTCGGCGATCGCCTTGGCATAGGAAGCGAGCGTATGCTCGGGCCGCAGCGCGGACGCGCCGCGATGCCCGAACACCAGCACCTCGCGCTTCGGCGGAACCGCCCCCGCAATGCCGGAGCCCGCCAATAATGCGGTCGCGCCCATTGTCCGCACCGCCTCCCTGCGGCTGAACCCGGCCATATCAGATTCCCGCGCGCAAAGTGACGAACCATTGGCGCGGCGCAAGCGGGAAGAAATTATAGGTGCCCGACGCCGCGCCGATGCTGAGCGTCGAGGCCGCTTTCTTGTTGGTGAGGTTGGTCACGTTCATGCTCACCCCCAGCGTGCGCAGCACGCTCTTGTGCGGCAAGGGGATATCGACGCCGATCCGCCCCGACATGGTGAAATAACCTGGCGACCTGAGATCGTTGGTGTAGGTCGCGTAGCGATCGCCGATATAATCGCCGGCCAGCTGCAGATCGAACGCGCCGAACTGGGCCGACGCGACCGTCTTGTTGAGCCAATCGGGCGAGCCCGGCACCTTCTTGCCCTTGGTGTGGACGATGGTCGCGCTCGTGCCCGAGCCCGTCGTATAATCGTCGGCATAGCGCGAATTATTGTAGGACAGCGCGTCGTAGAGCGAGAAATGCGGGCCGAAATGCAGCGTGCCCGCAATGTCGAACCCGTCGGTCTTCACGTTGCCGACATTGGCCAGAATCGTCGCGCCGCTCACGATCGCGGTGATCGTGCCGGTCGGGCTGATCCCGAGCAGGCGGTTCGAGAAGTCAACATGATAATAACTGATCTGGCCATCGAAGCCGATCCCGCCGAAATTGCGATGGGTGCGCAGGCCCGCCTCGTAGGTCCAGCTGGTCTCGGGCTTGGTGGAGGCCTTGAACGTGTCGAACAAGGTCTGGCTGCCGAGCGCGAAGGGCGAGAGGCCGGCGGCCGCGCTCGTCTGGAAGTGACGCATATTCTTCTGGACGTTGAAGAAGAGCTGCTCGTTGGCGGTCGCGTCCCAGATGCCGCCCACCTGCGGCAGGAACAGGCGATGCGTGTCGAGTTGGCCCACGGGGAGCTCGCGCGAGCCGGTGAACGAACCGGGGATCGGCTGGGTCACAACGCGCTGATGCGCTTTCTGCCATTCGGTCTTGAAGCCCGCCTGCAGCGTCAGCGTCGGCCTGATGTGCCACGCATCCTGGACGTGCGTCTGATACTCCTCGACGCGGATCTCGCTGTCATATTGGGTGATGAGCGGCTGGGCGTAGCTGAGCGGGCGCTGATAGGGCGACGACGGATGATTGATGTCGAACGCATACCAGCGGCGATGCGCCGACGAGCTTTGATTCTCGTACCAGCCGCCCAGCTCGATTTCGTGATCGCCGAGCTTGAGGGTCAGCTTCGAGACGAGACCGCCGCGATCGATGCGATATTCGGTCGTGCGCGTCGCAATGCCCGAACCACCGAAGATGGTCGACAGTCGCGCCAGGTTCGCGGGCGAAGTCGGACTGCTGCCCGGTACGCCGGGATAATAAAAGGAAAATAGGCCCGGCAGGCCTGCCGCCGTGATCGGTCCCGCCACCACGCCGACGCCATCGTCGTGGTGGCCGTAGAGCTGGTTCGACCAGACAATCATGTCGCCGATCTTCCAGTCATATTTGAGATAGCCGAGATAGTCGGTGCGCTGCGCGTCGCTGTAATAATTGCGGTAATTGTCCTTGGCGGCGGCATATTCAGGCGATTGGTAATAAGCGACCGCCTGCTGCACGTTTGGGTAGAGGAAGGGCCGGGTATAGGGCACCACGGCCAGCGTCTCGCCCTTGGCGGGATTGACCACGGTCGCGTCCTCGTTCGGCTCGATCTTGTCCGAATAGGCCGCATAGAGGGTGAGCGTGCCGACGGAATCGTCGTGCACGAACTTGCCGTCGGCTTGATAGCCGCCCTGGCGGCCGTTGAAGTCCCAGGCGCGCGCCCGTTGGCGGACGCCGGAAACATAGAGGCGATTGTCGCCATACATGTTGCCGGTATCGAGCCGGACGTAGGTACGAAACGCATTGTGGCTGCCGACGGTCTGCTGGACCCGGAGGCCCTGTTCGGTCGAGGGATCGCTCGAGAAAGTGTCGATCGTACCGCCGAGATTGCTGGTCGATGGCGTGCCGAGGTCGCCCGCGCCCGAGGCGAGCGTCACCCGCCCGACATCTTCCGAAATGATCGCGCGCTGCGGCGAAAGGCCGTTAAAATTGCCATATTGCTGGTCGCCCAACGGCACGCCGTCGAGCGTGTAGCCCAATTGCTGCTGGTTGAAGCCGTGAATGAAGAGCGAGATGTTCTGCTCGTTATTGCCCCACGGATCGGCGGTCAGATAGGTTACGCCAGGCAAGGCCTGGATGGCCTTGAGGGGGCTCACGCCAGGCAGGATCTTCTGGATTTCCGGCCCGGACAGCGCGGTGACCGAACGCGTATGGCGGCCGGTCACGACGATCGTCTCGCCACCGCCATCGGCGCCTTCCGCGGGGGCATCTGCAGCGGCATCCCCGGTCGCGGCCGATGCCGCCCCCTCTGACGCATCGGCGGCATGCGCGGCGCCAATGCTCAAGCTGGCGATGACGAAGGCGAGCGTGGACATCTGAACGCGAAACATGGTTTCCCCGATTTGCTGCAGTGCAAGATCGGCGGGCCCTAGCGGAGCCTTGATGCGATTTTGGTGACGGGGGCGTTTCGATTTCATGACGGACCATTCGAGACCCCCAACCGAATGGGGTACCCGCCTCTGGCAGGGCTGCGGCCCCTTACCGTTGCAGCGCATCTCAAGGACTTAGAACGGCAGTCGCGCCACTTTTCGCAACGTCGCTAAATGACTGTTAACGAAGCTATCCTATGGATTTGCCCAAAGAGGCACCGCCATGACGAACCAGACTATCATGAAGGCCGCCAAGATGTCGGGCGAGCTCGGCATCCGGACGCTGGACCTCCAGGCCGACATTGCCGAGCTGGCGACGCGCGTCACAGAGCAGGCATCGACGATCCTGACGATCCGGGGCGAGGCCGACCGTTTATCCGAAGACGGGCAGGGCGTCGCGCACGCCGCACAGGAAGCGCGCGAGAATGCAACCGCGGCGCGGAGCGTGATCGACGATTCCAATCGCCGCCTGTCGGGCGCGACCGCCAACGTGCTCGAGCTGATCGATCAGGTCACGCAGATCCATGCCGGCCTGGAAGCCTTCACCAACGCGCTCGCGACCGTGGGCCGTGTCACCGGCGCGATCCGCGACATTGCCAGCCAGACCAATCTGCTCGCGCTCAATGCGACGATCGAGGCGGCGCGCGCAGGCGATGCCGGTCGCGGCTTCACCGTCGTCGCGAGCGAAGTGAAGAAGCTGGCGCAGGAGACCGCCCAGGCGACGCAGACGATCGAAACCTCGATCGTCGCACTGACCGGCGAAGCCGATCGCATGCTCGATCGCATCAACGATGGCACCGCCAAGGCGCGCTCCGCGCACCAGGGCGCCCAGGATATCGAAACCCTGGTCGAACGGCTGGGCTCGCTGATGCGCGGCCTGTCCGAGATCAGCGATTCGGTCGCCGATCGGATGGGATCGATGGTCGCCTCGGTCGACAATGTTCATGCCGGGCTTGGCGCGCTGAGCGCGACCTCCAACGACAATGCCACCGGCCTGCAGCGCCTGTCCAACCGCGTCACCGCCGTCAGCAATGACACCAACGAGTTGCTTCAATATTTCGCCGAGAGCGGCACCGAGATTCCGGATTCACCCTATATCCGCTTCGGCCTCGCCGCGGCACGCGATGTGTCCGACAAGCTCGAACAGGCGATCGCGGCGGGCGAGCTTACCGAGGCCGAATTGTTCAGCGAACGTTATGCCGAAATCCCCGGCAGCCATCCGCCGCTCTATACGCATCCCGCACAGCAGCACGTCGTCGCCGCCGCTCGTCCGCACCAGGAAGCCGCGCGGTCCTACAAGGGCTTTTTCGGCATGACCTTCACCGATCGCAACGCGTTCGGCGCAGTCGCCATGCCGGAGCGCGCCAAAGCGCAACGCCCGGGCCAGAACGACTGGAATGCGGAATATGCGCGGCAAGGCATGAAGTTCGAATTTCACGACACGCGCGAACAGTGCCGGATCACCGAACCATTCTGCATCAAAGCCTATCGTCGGCAGATTGCGGGTGGCGGGGTCATTCTGCTCAAGCAGGTGATCGCCTCGATCCACGTGCGCGGGCGCCACTGGGGCATCCTGCAGTTCGCCTACGAGGATCAGGGCTCACCGCGCATTGGGGCGCAGCGCCGATGGGCTCCAGCTTGGCGCGCGATTGAGCGAGCGTTATTGCCACCTGCCGGTCATCGTACTGGCGACCAATCCGACCAACGCAACCAAGTAATGGGCGCACATGCGCGGCATCAATCTGATCGAGAAACCGCTGCTCGGCGAGGTGCTCAGCAACATGCTTCGCACGATGTTCGAGACCGACCATGCAGCCAGATAAGCTGACCGCAATCGGCGAGACCGAAATCGATCGCGTAGTCCGCGATTTTTATCGCCGCGTGCAGGCGGATGAGTTGCTCGGTCCGATCTTCAACAATGCGATTGGCGATTGGGATCATCACCTCGGCAAGCTCGTGGATTTCTGGTGCTCGGCGATGCTGAGCAGCGGCCGCTATAAGGGCAACCCCTTGGCAGCCCATCTCCCCCAGGCCACACATATGACGCCCGCCGCGTTCAACCGCTGGCTTCAGCTCTGGGGCGAGACCACCGATGCGTTGCTGGGAGCGGCCGCCGCTGTGGCGCTCCAGGAGAAAGCGGCGCGCATCGCCGAAAGCCTGGGGCTCGGCATCGCGTTCCATCGCAACCGCGGGCTGCCGGACGGAGCGGCCGACGCCGCCTAGGCATCCCGGTCAAACGGATTCGGAGCCCTGGCGGTTAAGTCTTGGGCCTTGACGTTGGCCGCCGCAGAACCAAATCTCCCGGCGGCCAAGCGCCACAAGCAATAGGAGCGACAGGAAGAGAGAGGAGGATTGCCGTGTCGCAGCTTTCCGATTTCCGCCACCCCTTCGATGCCCCGCGCCATCCTACCCTCGAACCCGAGGTCAAGCGCGCCATATTCGACACTTGGGCCGCCGAACGCGCCGCGCCCGGGGATAAGTCCCCGCCAGCGCAGCGGCCCGGCTCCTGCCACCAACAAGCCGGTCGGTCATGACGGCATTCCGGACGCGTGCCGACGCCGCGATCAGGCCGCGCCGATGACACGCGGCCCGTTCCGGCTATGGCGCGAGCGCGGCGGGCGGATGGTTCGCCTTGCTTTGCCCTTTGCCGACATAATGGAGGTTGCGCTCGCGCTCCTTGCGCTCACGCCTGCCGAGCTGGCGGCGCTCGAATGGACGTTCGAAGACCGCAAGCGTCTGCTCGATCATTTCCTCGCGTCGGGCAAGCAGGCGCAAAAGCAGGAGCCGACGACGCTCGACCGCACGATGCTCATATTGCGGCTACCGGTTCGCGATATCCGGCGATTGCTGCGTTTTGCCCAGCGCGACTTGCCCAAGCGCGCCAGCAAGGCGGCGGTGATTGATCGGCTCGGCAAGATGCTCGGGGCCGTGCTGTGAGCGGCGGACAGGCCCGGGGAGGAAACCCCGGGCCAGCCGATCACGCAGCCTTTGGGTTGACCGGAATGCGACGGACATTCTCGTTGGCCGCCTCCGATTTGGGCAGCGTGACGGTGAGCAGGCCGTTCCTGAAGGTTGCGGTCGCTTTGTCCTGTTCGATCCCGCGCGGCAGGCCGATCCGGCGCTCGAAGCGGCCATAGCTGCGTTCCGAATAACCGCGGTCCTTGTCTTCGACCTCGGACTTCTTTTCGCCGCGCAACGTCAGCGCGCCGTCTTCGACGATGATCTCGACATCCTTCTCGTCGAGACCCGGCAGCTCGGCCGTCACACGGATTTCCTTGTCGGTCTCGCCGAGTTCGAGATTTGGCCACGCGATGCTGCGTTCGAAGTCGCCGAAAGCCGGCACGCCGAAGCCGCGGAAAGCGTCGTCGAACAGCCGGTTCACCTCTCGATGCAGCGACAGCAACGGATGATCGCTCCGGTCGCGCGCGGCACCCGGTGGGGCGGGGAACCGGTTATCCTGCCGGCTCCAGGGAATCAGATCACGGATAGCCATGGTTTCCTTCTCCTTTCCTGGCCAGAATATCGGGCACGAGTCACCGGCGGCCGCGCGTGCGCGGCGCCGGTGAATCCGTCAGCCCTAAGCGGCGTGCCGCGCCTCAGGCTTGGGTGCCTCGATCCGTTCATTGTCGGCGGTGCCGCCGCCGATCTCGATCCTGCGCGGCTTCATCGCTTCGGGGACGACGCGGTTCAGCGCGATACTGAGCAACCCGTTCTCGAAGCTGGCCGAACCGACCTCAATAAAATCGGCAAGCTGGAAACGCCGCTCGAACGGCCGCGCGGCGATGCCGCGGTGCAGATAATCGCCCTGCTCCGTCTCGTCGTGCTTGCCGGTGACGGTGAGCTGATTCTGCTGGGCCACCACTTCGATATCGTCGGGGCGGAAGCCGGCGACCGCGAGCGTGATGCGGTAATGATCCTCACCATCCTTGACGATGTCGAAAGGCGGATAGCCTTCGGCCGCGTCGCCGCGCATGCCATGTTCGAGCAGATCGAAGAAGCGGTCGAAGCCGACCGTGGAACGCCTGTAGGGCGTGAAATCGAAATTGGTTCTCATTTCCAAATCCTCCGGTTGAAGCGATCTGGGCATGAGAAGCGCCGGTACGAGAGCCGACGCCCTCTATGTCCAGCCGGACCCGGAAAACGGCGTCCGGCGGCTAGGAATCTAGGATCGGAATTAGGCGCTTCAAGAGGGATATGCTGTTGGTTTACGGGAAAAGCCCCAGGCGGACTATCGGACCGGCTCTCGCTTTGGAGCGGCGCATCAGCTTGAGTCCATGGAGGGCCCCGCCTAGCGTTAACGGGTCGAAGCAAGGAGCATTAACAATTGGCAACGCAGGCCCCCGCCGCGCCGGAGATCGCGACATCCTTGGGCGTGTTGGACGAACTGATCGGCTATCATCTGCGCCGTGCATCCGCCGTGCTCGCGACCGATTTCGCCCGCATGCTCGAGGGCACGGATATGCGCCAGGTGCTGTTCGGCATCCTGTCAATCGTGCGCGAGAATCCCGGGATCAACCAGGGAGCGGTCGGCCGTACGCTCGGCATCCAGCGCGCGAACATGGTTGGCCCGGTCAACGACCTCGCCGAGCGCGGCCTGATAGAGCGTAAGGCCGACAAGGAAGACAGGCGCGCATTTTCGCTCGCGCTCACGCCTAAGGGAGAGGCCTTGTTCGACGACGTGCTCGCCCGGATCCGCGCACACGAGGAGGCGATGCTCGCTGACCTGAGTACCGCGGAGCGCGCCACGCTGATAGACCTGCTCGGCCGGATCGAGGCGCGAGGCTCCTCCGTCTGACTCGGGGCAGGCGGCGACCGCCGGCATGTCGCGGGGTCAGTCCTTGCGCTTCTCAAGATCGTAGGCGCCGAGTCCCGGCTTATAGCTCTTCTCGTCGATGAATTGGCGGATGCCTTCCTTGCGGCCTTCGGTCTTGTCGTGGAAGTTTGCGGCTTCCTGCGCACGGACGAGATAGTCTTCGGCATTGTCGTAAGTCATTTCGCGCACGCGGCGAATCGCATCCTTGGTCGCTTTGAGCGCGACCGGATTCTTCTTGAGCAGGACGTTGGCGACGTCGCCCACGCGCGCCTTGAGCGCGGCGAGCGGCACGGATTCGTTGACCAGACCCCATTCGGCGGCCGTCTTGCCGTCGACGTTCTCGCCCATCATGGCGTGATACATCGCGCGGCGGAATGAAGTCAGCTCGGCGATCACCTTCGATGCGCCGCCGCCGGGCAGGATGCCCCAATTGATCTCGGACAAACCGAATTGTGCCTCGTCCGCGGCGAATGCGAGATCGCAGGCGAAGAGCGGGCCGTAGCCGCCGCCGAAGCACCAGCCATTGACCATCGCGATGGTCGGCTTCTGGTACCAGCGTAGCCGGCGCCACCAGCCATAGCTTTCACGCTGTGCCTGACGGGTGGCACCCAGCCCCTGGGCCTCGGTCTCGCGAAAATATTCCTTGAGATCCATGCCCGCCGACCAAGCGGTACCTTCGCCGGAGAGGACGAGCACGCCGACATCGTCGCGATATTCGAGCGCGTCGAGCGCCTCCGTCATTTCTCGATTGAGCGTCGGGGACATGCAGTTGCGCTTGTCCGGACGGTTGAATCGCACCCAGGCGACCCGATCGATGATGTCATAGGCGACGGTGCCGTTGGGGCTCGTTTCGGTCATTGCAGAAGTCCGTTCTCGCACCGGGATGTATAGTCAGATCGGGAAGTGGCCGGGCTGTGTCTCGATCGTGATCCACCTGAGCTCGGTGAAGCTGTCGATGCCGGCCTTGCCGCCGAAACGGCCGTAGCCTGAGCCTTTGACGCCGCCGAACGGCATCTGCGCCTCGTCATGCACCGTCGGGCCGTTCACGTGGCAGATGCCCGATTTGATCTGCCGCGCAACGCGCAGGCCGCGCGCGGTATCGCGGGTGAATACCGCCGCCGACAGGCCATATTCGGTATCGTTGGCGAGTTCGATCGCATGCGCCTCGTCGCGGGCGCGGACGATACCGACGACCGGCCCGAAGCTTTCATCGCGGAACAATTTCATCGCGGGGGTGACCTTGTCGATCACGTGCGCGGGCATGAGCACGCCGTCAGACGCGCCCCCGCTGACCTGGACCGCGCCTTGATCGAGCGCGTCGGCGATCAAGCTGCGGACATGATCGACGGACTTTTGGTCGACCACCGCACCGAGCGGCGTCTTGCCCTCGCGCGGATCGCCGACCGCAAGCGTCGCTGCCTTGGCGGCGAACTTCTGCGAGAAGGCGTCCGCCACCGCATCGACAACGATGATCCGCTCGGTCGACATGCAGATCTGGCCCTGGTTCATGAACGCGCCGAAGGCGGCCGCTTTCACCGCCTCGTCGAGATCGGCATCGTCGAGCACGATCAACGGCGCCTTGCCGCCCAGCTCGAGCAGCACGGGCTTCAGATGCTCGGCAGCGCGTTTGGCGATGATCCGTCCAACCGGCGTCGAACCGGTGAAGTTGATGCGGCGCACCGCCGAATGATCGATGAGCGCACCGACGACCTCGCCGGCGTCGGCGGGCGCATTGGTGACGATTCCGACCGCGCCCTGCGGCAAGCCGGCCTCCTGAAACGCCTCGGCGATTAGCATATGCGTGCGCGGGCATTGCTCGGAAGCCTTGAGCACGACGCTATTGCCACAGGCGAGCGGCACCGCGATCGCCCGCACGCCAAGGATGATCGGCGCGTTCCACGGCGCGATGCCGAGCACCACACCCGCCGGCTCGCGCATCGCCATGGCAATGCAGCCGGGCTTGTCCGATGGGATCACCTCGCCCCCGATCTGCGTCGTCAGCGCCGCCGCCTCACGCACCATCGAGGCCGCGAGCATGAGGTTGAAGCGCGCCCATCCCTCGGTCGCGCCGATCTCGCCCATCATCGCCTCGACGAATTGCGCGGCCCGCGCCTCGAGCGCATCCGCGGCCTTCATCAGGGCGGCGCGTCGCGCATTGGGGCCGAGCG
>Ga0070674_100001434_pt1 | contig 12686 bp, 11 predicted proteins | sample KBSM33metaG_FD_65344 | JGI IMG/M metagenome (GOLD analysis project Ga0070674, IMG submission 65344) | Miscanthus rhizosphere microbial communities from Kellogg Biological Station, Michigan, USA - KBS M3-3 metaG | ecosystem: Host-associated > Plants > Roots > Rhizosphere > Soil ... | reverse complement strand
GCCTTGAAGCTGAACCACACCATCAGGCCAAGGCAGATCAGCGCGCAGTACCACGGGAAGATCGCGCCGCCGATCAGCTTGCCCCACACCATCGACCACGCCGACATGCCGGTCATGCGCTGGCTTTCCCAGGTACCGCCGCCAACCTCTTCAGCCAGCGAATCCGCCACCCGCCGCGTGCTCCACAGCGCGAGCAGCAGAACGAAGCCCCAGCGCGCATATTCGGCAAGATGACTGGGTGCCGGGTTCCACGACGCCAGCAAGGCCGCCACCACGATGCCGATCAGGATCGGCGCGGCCAGCACGCGCCCCCAGCTGAGCTGGAGCCAGAGGTTGCGCTGCAATTCGGGGCTGAACCACATGGCCTACCGCCCGTGCCCGATCTTGGGCAAGGCGCGCGCCGCCTCGGCCGCGCGCACCTGCTCCAGGTACGCTTCCTGCAGCCCCTGCTCGTCGATCGCGAACTCGATCACGTGCAGGTCGGCGGCCATCAGATGCTTGAGCAGCGTGTGGCGCGACACCGCGCTCGCCGGATATTCGAAGGTGCAGGTCGAGCCTATCAACGTAAGCTCGGTGACGCCGCCCTCGTGGCTCAGCACGTCGACCAGACGGTGCTCGCCGTCCGCCACCTCGACCCGGATGCGCACGCGCTGCTTGGACAGGGGATCGAGCGCGCGGTGATGCAGGATGCGCCCCTCGCGGATCACCAGCATGTGGGTCGAGTAATCCTCGAGCTCCGCCAGGATGTGCGAGGAGACGATGATGGTCATGCCCTTGTCGCGCAGCGCCCGCAGAACGGCGGACAGGCCCATGCGCGCCTCGGGGTCGAGCCCGGCGGCCGGTTCGTCCAGCAGCAGCAGCGCCGGCTCGTGGATGATCGCCTGCGCGATGGCGAGGCGCTGGCGCAGGCCGCGCGACAGCGTCCCGGCCTTGTCGCCCAGCCGGTCCAGGATCTCCATGCGCTCGGCCGCCAGATGCACGCGCGCCGCCCGGTCGCCGCCCGGCACGCCGAGCGCCGCGGCGCGATAGGTCAGGCACTGGCGCACCGTCAGCTCGTCATAGAGCCCGTAGAAGTCCGGCAGGAACCCCATGCGCTGGTGCGCGGAGCGAGGCGCGTCGTGGATGTCGAGCCCATCCAGCGTCACCTCGCCGGCGAACGGCCGGTCGAGCGCGGCACAACAGCGCAGCAGCGTCGACTTGCCTGCGCCGTTCGGCCCGACCAGCGCCGTGATGCTCTTCGGCTCGATCGAAAACGACACGTCGTCCAGGGCGCGATGCCCAGGGTAGTCGAATACCAGATGGCGGACCGACAGCATGGGCGCGATTCGTCCCTGATGACTCGGCTCGGGTCAAGCCCTACCCTGCGCCAAGGCCGAAAAAATGTGCGCTAGGTCACAGGGTTAGGGCTGGACGCTCAAGAGAAAGGTCACCCCTAACCCTTGGCATCCGCCAGGGTGGAGCGGACGCCGAGCCCGAGCAGGGTGACGTCGCTGCCGGGAATGATGAAGCGGTAGCCGCGCGCCGCCATGTCCTTGGCGATCTTGCCTGAGGCCGCCGTGCTGCCCAGCAGCTTGCCGGTCTTCAGGATTGCTTCGGCCGCGCGATCGATCTGTCCGCGCACCACCGGATCGTCGAACTGGTTGAGCTTGCCCAGGGTGGCCGAGAGGTCGCGCGGCCCGATGAACATCAAATCGATCCCCTCGACCTTGGCGATCTCCGGAACGGCGTCGATCGCCCGCGCGCTTTCCACCTGCACGGCCACCAGCAGGTTGTCGAAGCTGGTGTCGTAGTAACCGGGGTTGAAGCCGTAGTTCATCGCCCGCATGCCGCCAAAAGCGCCACGGATGCCGGCCGGCGCGTAGCGGCAGGCGTCGACCACGCGGCGCGCTTCATCGGCACTGCCGACGTTGGGCACCATGATGCCGCCGACGCCGGCGTCGAGCGCGCGCTTGATGTAGATCGGATCGTTGCTCGGCACCCGCAGCACGCCGACGCAGTCGCTGCCCTTGATGGCGCGCAGTTGCGCAATGGCATCATCGATGCTGCCCTGCCCGTGCTCATGGTCCAGCAGCAGGAAGTCCATCCCGGCATAGGCCAGGATCTCCGCCATGTCGGCCGACGTGCTGAGCATCCAGGCACCGAAGCAGGTCTGCCCCGCCCGCAGCTTCCGCTTCAGCGGATTGCCTTCGACCATGCGACGCCCCTGATTTGATCAAGCCGATGACGTTCTGGTCCGGATCGCGCGCAAAGGCAAGCGGTGCCGGCCATGTTGCCCCGCCCACAGCCGATGCTATCGTCAGCCGCCATGATCGACATCGCGGACCTATCGGCGGAAGACATCGCGCGCCTGGTCGGAGAGACCGGCTTCTCCGGCGTGGTCTCACTTGCCCCGCTTGGAAGCGGGCCATCCCGGGACTTGGCGTTCGGCCTCGCCGAGCGGAGTCACCGGGTTCCGAATACGGTCGGGACGCGGTTCGCAATGGCGTCGGGCTGCAAGATCTTCACCGCGATGACGGTGGGATCGCTGATGCAGGAAGGCAGGCTCGGTCTCGATACACCCCTGGCCGACTGCGTGCGTTCGCGGCAGTTCCACTTCGGGCCCAAGGTCACCGTGGGACAATTGCTCAACCACACCGCAGGCGTCCCGGATTATTTCGACGAAGCGCTGGAGTCCGACTATGGGGCGCTGTGGCGCGAGCGCCCGAGTTATCGCATGACCTCCGTCCGGGACTTCCTGCCGCTGTTCGAGAACGCGCCCATGAAGGCGCCGCCGGGGCAAGGCTTCAACTACTGCAATGCCGGCTTCGTCCTGCTCGGCCTGGTGATCGAGGAACTGACGGGACGAGATTTCCGAGATGTTGTCGCGGAGCGCATCTTCCGCCCGTGCGGCATGACGCACAGCGGCTATTTCGCCATGGACGCGCTGCCGGACAACACCGCAGTTGGCTATCTCTCAGAGGACCAGTCCGACCGGCGGACGAACATCTATTCCGTCGCGTCGGTCGGCAGCGCCGACGGTGGCGCCTTCACGACGGCACAAGATATGCGCCTGTTCTGGACCTCCTTGCTGGCCGGACGCCTCCTCGGGCGAGACCTGTTGGACCGTTTCCTGGCGCCGTCGGTGCAAGTGGCCGAGCGCGACGCGTCCTGGCACTATGGCCGCGGCGTCTGGCTGCGGCAGGAGCGCGCCAACTGGATCGTGTCGGTCGAAGGCAGCGACCCCGGCGCGTCGGTGGAATCGCAGGTCTGGCGTAGCGAGGGCGTGATCCTCACGGTGCTGTCCAACACCGCGGACGGCGCCGCGAGGGTCAGCGAAATGCTGACCGCGAGGCTCAGTCTGGCCTAAAGGCGAGTCCAACCCGATCCTGCGCGAGTGCTTGACCGGCCGCAACCGAAGCGCGACGATTGGCGACAGCGACGCGATCCAAGCACGACTTTTCCGATGCCGGGAAAGGATGGTTGCGATGCGGTGCGCACATGCCACAATCGGGGCGGCAATCTTGCTGGTGCTGGTCGGACAGTCCGAAGCAGCGGAACCGCCGTTCGCCCTGGCGACCGAAGAATTTATGGTCTATGCGGGCGATCCGGGCGTTCGCCTTTACGTTCGGAACAAGCACCCGGTTGATCTGACACAGGTGCCGGCCGGGCAAATTCTTCTATACGTGCACGGCGCGACGCAGCCTTCGGAAGCGACCTTCGATCTCGCGCTCCAAGGAACCTCTTGGATGGACTACATCGCCAGCCGGGGGTGGGACGTCTACTTGATGGACGCCCGTGGGTATGGCGGATCGATGCGGTCGCCCGAGCTCCTGCAACCCGATGCCACCGAAGCGCCGATTGTCTCGACCGACATCAAGGTGAGAGACGCCGAGGCCGTCATCGACTTTATCTTGAAGCGCCGCGGCGAGCCCAGGATCAGTCTCTTGGGCTGGTCGTGGGGAACCATCGTTGTAGGCGCCTATGCCGCAACCCATACGGACAAGGTCGGCAGCTTGATTCTCCATGCTCCGGTCTGGTGCCAAGGCTCGTGCGAATTTGATCCGCACCTGGCGAGGTCCGACTCAATCGAGACGAGTCGCGAACTCGGCCTCGTTGTCGAATCGTCGATGGAGGGAGCGCGCAATCGGATGCAGGCGGGTGTGCCTTACGACCGACGCGACGAGTTGCTGCCGCCGGAGTCGTTCGCGGCGTGGTCGGCCGCCGCTCTCGCGACCGACGCCGTCGGTGCTACGCAGGCCCCACCGGTCCTGCGGGTCCCGCCCGGCGTAAACCAGGACTCTCAGGCGTACTGGGACCAAGGAAAGTCCTACTACGACCCGGGAAAGATAACGGCGCCGACGTTGGTTGTTGTCGCCGAATGGGATGACTCCACACCGCCGGCTGAGGCAAAGGCGCTCTATGATTCACTTGCGAACAGCGCCGACCGACGGTTTGTCGAGCTCAAGGAAGGGTCACATATGATGTTGCTTGAGAAGAACCGGATGTCCCTGTTTGAAGCGGTGCAACAGTTTCTAGACACCGCCAGCGCGCCGCATTGACCGAGTGAGTGCAATAAAGCAAACGGGCGGGACCGAAGGCCCCGCCCGTTCGAGCGCTCTATCGCTGCCGGGCTCAGATGCCCATGCACATGTATTTGACCTCGAGATAGTCCTCGATGCCGTATTTCGAGCCTTCGCGGCCGGTGCCGGATTCCTTGACGCCGCCGAACGGCGCCACTTCGGTCGAAATGATGCCGGTGTTGATGCCGACGATGCCGGACTCGATCCCCTCCGCCACCCGCCAGACGCGGCCGAGGTCGCGGGCATAGAAGTATGCCGCCAAGCCGAACTCGGTGTCGTTGGCCAGCTTCACCGCCTCTTCCTCGGTCTTGAAGCGGAACAGCGGCGCGACCGGGCCGAATGTCTCCTCGCGGGTCACTTTCATGTCGGTGGTGACGTTCACCAGGATCGTCGGCTCGAAGAACGAGTGGCCGAGGCTGTGGCGCTTGCCGCCCGCCACCACCTTGGCGCCCTTCTTCACGGCGTCGGCGATGTGCTCCTCGACCTTTTCCACCGCCTTCATGTCGATCAGCGGACCCTGCTGGGTCTCGCCCTTGAGGCCGTCGCCGACCTTGAGCTTGGCGACTGCGGCGGTCAGCTTGGCGGCGAAGGCGTCATAGACGCTGTCCTGCACCAGGATGCGGTTGGCGCAGACGCAGGTCTGGCCGGTGTTGCGGTACTTGGACATGATCGCGCCCTCGACCGCGGCGTCGAGGTCGGCGTCGTCGAACACGATGAAGGGCGCGTTGCCGCCCAGCTCCATCGAGGTCTTCTTGACCGTCTTGGCGCACTGCTCGAGCAGGATCTTGCCGATCTCGGTCGAGCCAGTGAAGGTCAGCTTGCGCACGATCAGGTTGGAGGTCATCTCGCCACCGATCTGGGTGGCCGAGCCGGTGACGACGTTGAAGACGCCGGCCGGCACGCCGGCGCGGTGTGCCAGTTCCGCCAGCGCCAGGGCCGAGAACGGCGTCTGGGTCGCGGGCTTGAGCACGATCGGGCAGCCTGCCGCCAGCGCCGGACCGGCCTTGCGCGTGATCATGGCCGAGGGGAAGTTCCACGGCGTGATGGCCGCGACCACGCCGACCGGCTCCTTGGTCACCACGATTCGCTTGTCGGGCGCATGGGCCGGGATCACGTCGCCATAGGTGCGCTTGCCCTCTTCCGCGAACCACTCGATGAACGAGGCCGCATAGGCGATCTCGCCCTTGGACTCCGCCATCGGCTTGCCCTGTTCCGCCGTCATCAGGACCGCCAGGTCTTCCTGGTTCTCCATCATCAGGTTGAACAGCTTGCGCAGGATGTTGGCGCGCTCCTTCGCCGTCTTCTTGCGCCAGCCGGCCCAGGCGGCATTGGCGGCCTCGATCGCGCGGCGCGTCTCGACGGTGCCCATGTTGGGAATGGTACCCAGCACCTCGCCGGTCGCCGGGTTGGTGACGTCGATGGTCTTGCCGCTGTCGGCATCGGCCCACTGGCCGTTGATGTAGCACTGCTGGCGGAACAGGCTCGGATCCTTGAGCGACAGAGCGGATGGCTTTTTGAGCGCGGCTTGCGACATGATTTTTGATCCTCGAATGCCGGGGAAAGATGGCCGGCAGTATAGCTAGAGACGGGGTGGAATAAAGCCTGTTAAAGGGCCCTGCGGCATCTGGGAAAATGCTTTATTTTCCGATAGCTAATGGGCACTTCTCGCTTCCTTATCTTGATCCGGCGTGTGCCGATCGATGAGCTCTTGCCAGAAGCTGGTGTCCTCGAACGCATAGGAGACGCGGAGCGGCTGATCGAACGTCGCCTCGCGCGCCTTCACCAGGCGGATGAGCGAACCGGCGTCGCGGCGCTTGAGATCGAAGCTGTTCTTCTTCAGCCAATCCTTGAGCCGCGCGGCCTCATCGCTCGCGATACTGTCGCCGACCGCCTTGGCCAGGATGCGATCCCAGGTGCGGTCCTTGTAGTAGATCGCCATCGCGCTCTGCAGCACGCGCTTGCGCGCGTCGTTCGACAACACGCCCCGCGCTCGCGCGCGCGACAGGTTGGCGCGCACATTGACCAGCGCCTCGGTGACGGAGGGATAGCCCAGCTCCGCCGGCCCATGCAGCACGGCAACCTCGGCGTCGTCGATCAGCGTCCCGCGGCGGTAGGCGCGATAGATCATGCCCACGCCGACCATGCCGAACGACCATAGTTCCGCGGCGCGCAGGGCGCCCATGGAGGCGGCGCCGAACACGTGGATGCCCTGGGACATCGCCCACAGGATTTCCTTGTGCCAGACCGCCGGCTGCGCCTCGAAATAGCCGTCGATCAGGCCGATGGCGCGCGGCCCCTGGCGCGCGGCACGATAGATGTCGCCCTCCGCCGCCGGCGGCAGATAGGTGATCCCGGGAACCGAAGCGTCAGCGCGATCAAGGGACGGCCCGGCAAATACCGCAATGGTCATGTCAAACTCTGTTGGAAGCGCAGAGCGCGTTCCCCCAGAGCATAATCGGGCGCATCCTCCGGGTCGAGTTCGAGCCCGGGGACCATCAGCCGCACCACCGGAATGCCGAATTCCTTCTTGGTCAGGTCGACCACGCACACATGCTCGGCGCCGACCGCCTTGACCCGCTCCAGCAGGAAGGCGAGATCAGAATCGAAATCGCCGCGCGCCAGGTCCGGAATCTCTTCGAACCGGCGCGCCGGGATCCGGTTCTCCCACAGCTTGTTGGCGAACTCCATGACGCGTTGCTTCGCCGGCTCGTCGTAGTCGTGGCGCTTCAGGTCGTCACGCGAACCGGAGATGTAGGTGAGCCGCGACTGCACCGCCTCCGTCACCGCACGGCTGAGCGCGATGCCACGCGCGAGATGGCAGCCGGCGCCGCAGAACGAGCCGAGCGGCATCCGCGTATTGCCCGGCCCTTCGCGCAGGCGCACGAAGAATGCGGGCACGCCGACGTCGCTGGTCATGTCCCAGACCGACAGCATCATCCTGGCCTCGGCCAGCCGGTCGATCAGCGTGCGGCAATAGGGATCGTCGACAGTGTCGAGGTCGAGCCGCGTGGCGGCGCGCCCGGCGCGCGGGCGCAGCGCCCACAGCGCGTTGGCATCGCGCTCGATGATCTCGTAGAGCCCGGCGCAGATCGCTTCCCGGCGGTTGTTGCCGGAGGCGAGGCCGTTGCTGCAGACCGGGAAATCGCCGCTGCTTTCGTGCTCGCGCACCTCGCGGCAATCGGTGTGGATGAGGTCGTAGGGCACCCAGATCGGCTTGCCGTCGAGCAGATCCTCGGCCTGGATCCAGGGCAGCTCGGTGCGGTCGCTGGCGGCGAAGTCGTTCGACTGCGGCACGATGCCGAGGTCGACCACCCGGCAATCCTTTGCCAGCGTTCGGCGCGAGGCGACCGGAACCGGCAGGTCGATATGCTCGCCGTGGAACGTCTCTGCCGCCTCCATGAAGCCCGAGGTGCGGGCGGCGTCGAGATCGAGCCCCTTGCCCTGCGCCACCGACAGCGCGCGCGAATTGGGGCGGCACGCCATGATGACCGGGATACCGATGTAGTCGAGGCCCGTGACGTCTGCCAAGCGCGTGATCCCCATCGGGCCCGCAAAAACGCGAAATCGCGCCAGCGTTTCCGCTGGCGCGACTGCTCGATGCGTTCCGCGCAAATACGCCTTGGGCGCGGCCCGGTTACCTAACTCCACGTCGCAAGCAGTGGATCAGACGGCTTGCGGATGGATGGCGCGCGCTGAGCGCGTGCACTGCCGGCTCTGGCGGGCGCACTGACGGCTCTGACGAGCGCATTGACGGCTTTGACGCACGCACTGGCGGCCAGAACGTGCAGTGATGGCGCGGGCGTTGCGGTCGTCTTCGCTTTCACCCAGTTCCATCGCGAAGTCGCCGGTCGCTCCGAGCGCGCTCAATTCTTTTTCCAGCATCCCGAGAACTTCAGTCCCGCCGTCCTCGAGCGGGCTGCCGATCGCTTCCGCCGGGATGAGATAATGACGGCCGCGAATTTTCACCAGAATGTCGCCCACTTCAGCACCCCCCTCTAGGGAATGTGTCCGATCGACCATGTTCCCCTCCTCGCTGCAAAAACATGGTTAGAGAATACTTTACGAGCTAACCTCTCGTTAACAACTTAATAACCATACGGACAGGTTGTTACAAGTCAAGGTGGTTGGCGCCACAGGAGTTAAATTTTTCAACCTGTGGTGAGCCCGTCATAGATCAAAAGGAATAGTTGCACCGACTCAGCGGACTTAAGTCCCGGCGAACCATCGCAGTGCTGTTAAAAATGCGGTCGGATTCTCGAACATCGGCATATGGCTGGCGCCCGGAATGACCGAGACCTTGGCGTCCGGCGTCAGCGATGCGAAGTCGCGGTTGGCCGCCGGCGTCGATTCATCGAACTCGCCGCACAGGAACAGGCACGGCACCTGGATCTGCGAGAGCAGCGGACTCGCATCGTACCCTTTCAGCAGGCCGGTGCAGGCGAAGGCGCCTTCGCCCCAGAGCGCGCGATAGATCGTCCCATTCATCTTGCGGAACAGGCTGGCGACTTCCGGCGGCTCGGTGGAGGTCCGGCAGAAGTGCCGCTTCATCAGGAGACGCAAGGCCGCCTGGTAGCCGGGATCGCTGGTGGTGCCCTCGGCTTCGTGACGTTCCAGCGCGATCTGTATCTCCGGCGGCAGCATCGCGCGGTGCGCGACATTGTCGGCGATCCAGCGCGCCGCGCTGATGAGCGGCGAGGCGAGGATCGCGCCCTGCAGGCCGGCAGGATTGCGGGCGGCATACTCGACCGCGATCAGCCCGCCCCAGGAATGGCCGAGGATGATGCAGCGGTCGATCTCCAGTGCCGTGCGCAAGGCGTCCACCTCGGCAACGAAGCGCTCGACCGTCCAGTTGCGCGCGTCGCCCGGCTTGTCCGAGTCGCCGCAATCGAGCTGGTCATAGAGGATGATGGTGCGCTCTTCGCTGAGCCTGGTCAGCGGCAAGAGGTAGTCGTGCGAGCCGCCGGGCCCGCCATGAATGGCTATGAGAGGCACACGCTGCGACCTGAGATGGCGGACGCCATCCATGCGCCACCAGATGCGCCCACCCGGCACATCGGCATAACCGGTCCGTTCCGGACCGGCCGGGGTGATGCTGGCAGCCAGCATGCGCACGTGCCCCCACTCTGGAGTCCTGCTGCCGTCTTAGCGACGAAATGCGCCGTGAATATGGCGGGTCTTATCCCGCGATCGCCTGCGCTGCCGCGAATCCGGAGCGAATCGCGCCTTCGATGGTAGATGGCCAACCTGTGTCAGTCCAATCACCGGCCAGGAACATGTTGTGATGCGCTGTCACAGGGCCGGGCCGCCGGCGCAGCTGCGCCGGCGTCGCAGCGAAGGTGGCGCGCTTCTCTTTCACAATGCGCCATTGCGGCATGGGCATGCTGCCAAGCTCCAGCGCGCGCTGCACGTCGCGCCAGATCGCCTGGGCGAGATCCTCCGCCGCGCGGTCGATCAGATGCTCCGCCGCGGAGATGGTGACGGAGACGTGACCTGGCTTCACGAACACCCACTCGGCCGTGCCGCCGATCACGCCGAGGAAACTGTTCGGTTCCGCGTTTGCGGGCTCGATCCGGTAGTGCGCGTTGACGATACCGCGGAACTCGGTGGGAGCGACCAGGTCGGGCAGCAGGTCGACCGCCACCGGCGCATTGACCGCGAGCAGCACCGGCTCGTCGGCCGCCACATCCACCTGCCCCTTGGCGCCGAAATCGAGCGAGGCGACCGCGCCCGCCGTGACGGTCAGGCTGCGCAGGCGGTGCCCGAAGGATACCTGCGCGCCCCGTCCCGCCAACACGGCCAGCGCCGGATCGACCAGGCTCTCCGACAACCCCTCGCGGGGCAGCAGGGCGTGAAGCGCGGCGCCGCCACGCCCGAAGGTCTCCGAGAACAGATCCCAGAGCAGGCGCGCCGAGGCTTCGTCCGGCTGGGTGTTGAGCGCGGCGACGGTCAGCGGCCGCCACAGCCGCTCATACAGCACCGAGTCCGGCAGCACCTCGCGCACCGTCTCGCCGATGCGGGCCCCGCGCAGCTTCAGCGCGTGCAGATAGTCCCAGGCATGGGAGCCGGCGACCCGCCGGTTCGCGAGCAGGATCCACCACGGCAGTCGATGATCGGTCGGCCGCACCGACCAGCGCTCGCCGGTCTTGAGATCGACGAACGGGAACTCCGCCATGTCGCGGGCGATGAAGGTCGCGGCGGCACCAATCTCCGCCACGTAGGCCATGGCGGCATCGTTGCCGGAGACCACCAGGTGATTGCCGTTGTCGACCCGGCAGCCGAGCTCGGCATCGACGTAGGAGCGGCAGCGCCCGCCGGCATTCTGCGCCGCCTCATACAGCCGCACATGGGCGCCCTGCTTGGCGAGGCGTACAGCAGCAGCCAGCCCGGCGAGGCCGGCGCCGATCACATGGACCCGGCGCCCTTGCATGGAGCCGGCCGCGCTCACAGGAAGCCGTACCGGAAGGCAAGCCAGAGCTTCTGCCACTTGGGCAGGGAGATGCGCGCGAACGGATCGCGCCAGTCGGCCAGGATCAGGCGATCCAGGATTGCGCGATAGACCCCGCCCATGATGGCCGCCGGGCGCATCGGCCCTTTGGCGCAAGCCGCCATCGCGACATGGGCACCGGCGAAATGCTGCCGCGCCCGCCGCGCCAACGCCTGGCACACTTCGTTCAGCTTGGGATGCGCCACCACCTTCATCGGCGCGCGGTCGGTGATGCCGACGCCGTCGAGCAGCTCGCGCGGCAGGTAGAGCCGCCCGCGTTCCGCATCCTCGCCCAGGTCGCGCAGGATGTTGGTGAGTTGGAGCGCGCGGCCAAGATGATAGGCGACGTCATCGGCCTGCGGCTCGGTCGCGCCGAACGCCCGCACCGACAGGCGGCCGACCGCGCTCGCCACCCGGTCGCAATAGAGGTCGAGCGTGTCCATCGGCGGGGCGACGATGTCCTCGACCGCGTCCATTTCCATGCCGTCGATCACGGCCAGGAAATCCTCGCGCCGCAGGTTGAACTGCTTGACGCAGGGCAGCAGCGCGGTCGCGATCGGGTGTTGCGGCACGCCGTCATAGAGCCGCGCGATCTCGGTTCGCCAGCCCTCGAGGCGGCGCTTCTTGTCGTCGATCTCCGCCGGCTCGTCGGCAATGTCGTCGACCTCGCGGCAGAAGGCGTAGATCGCGAACATGGCGTCGCGCCGTGCCTGCGGCAGCAGCCGCATCGCCGAATAGAACGAAGTGCCGGACGCCTGCACCTTGGCTGCGATATCCGACTGCAGCGATGCGATGCCGGCGGTGACGGCGCCGTTGCCGCTCATGACACGCGCCCAGAAACGCCCATGGGGGGCTTTGGGGTTGCCAGCGCCCAGGCGATGCCCTGGACCGCGCACCACGCGACCGCGGGTTTCTTCAACTTCACGCGCTCGGCCAGCGGGTCGCGCCGGCGCAGATGACCGATCAGTGTATCGGCCAGGCGCACGATGATCGCGCTCTCGCAGCGCAGCCGCGTGTCGCGCAAGGCGCGGGGCAGCTTGCGCGCCCGCTGCATCAGCTCATCGGTCTCGTCCAGCAGGCGGTCGAGCACGCGGCGCAAGGCCGGCGAGCATTTCGGCTCGGCCAACGCTTCGACGCCGATGCCTTCCGCCGCGAGATGATCGACCGGAACGTAGACCCGGTTCATCTCCAGATAATCGTCCTTGCAGTCCTGCAGGTGATTGATGACCTGCAGCGCGTCGCACAGCGCGTCGGAGTAGTGCTTGCCGGCCGGATCCTCGCCATGCACGTCGAGCAGGTAGCGCCCAACCGGCGATGCCGAGTACCGACAATACGTCATCAGGTCGGCCCAGTCGTCGTAGCGCAGCTTGGTCGCATCCCAGCGGAACGCGATCAACAGGTCGGTGCAATCGACCTCGGGCACATGGGTCGCCTTCAGGCTCTCGCGCATCTCGGCGGCGACCGGCACGTCGCGGCGCGCCGGATCTTTGAGCACCGCCTCCATCGCGTCGAGGCGCGCGACCTTGTCCTCGGGCGAGAGCGCGGCATTGTCGGCGATGTCGTCGGCCATGCGCGCCCAGCGATAGTATGCATGCACATGCGGGCGCAGATCGGGCCGGATCAGCGCGGAGCCGACCGGGAAA
>Ga0070674_100001432_pt1 | contig 12688 bp, 12 predicted proteins | sample KBSM33metaG_FD_65344 | JGI IMG/M metagenome (GOLD analysis project Ga0070674, IMG submission 65344) | Miscanthus rhizosphere microbial communities from Kellogg Biological Station, Michigan, USA - KBS M3-3 metaG | ecosystem: Host-associated > Plants > Roots > Rhizosphere > Soil ... | reverse complement strand
ACCGCTCGTCGATCGCGCGGCGGCAGATGGCTGCGAGCTGCCGGATGGCCGGTTCGGTCCCGTCCGAGAAATCCGGGTAGCGGTAGCCCAGCTCGGCGGTGAGGTCGAACTCGAGCCGCTCCGCGAGCACGACACTGCGTTCCGCCGCCTCACGGTCGACGGCGAACCGCTCGAGCATCTCCTCCGGGGAACGCAGGTAGCTCTCACGGTTCCCCCGCCGCTCGGGCTCGCAGCCCTCGAGCGAGGTGCGGCAGCGGATCGCGACGAGGACGTCCTGCAGCAGTGTGCGCCGCGGGTGGTGCGCGTGGACGTCGCCGGTCGCGACCGTCGCGACGTTGAGATGCTCGGCGAGATCGCGCAGGAGGATGAGGCGCCGCGTATCCCCGCGTTCGTACGGACGCTGGAGCTCGATGTAGAAACGCTCGCGGCCGAACACGCCGGCCAGGCGTGCGGCGGCGTTCGGCTCGAGCAGCCCGAGGCCGCGCCGTGCACAGCCGGAGAGGCAGACGAGACCCTCGTTCGACTCCGCGACCGCCTCGAGCGGGACGGACGGCGGCAGCGGCTCGCGATCCTCGCGTCCGGCACGCCGTGTCCCCGCGTGCGCGGTCGTCAGGAGCCGACACAGGTTCGCGTATCCGAGCCGCGACTCGACGAGCAGCGTGACGTGTGCGCCTCCGTCCAGGGTGACCTCGGCGCCCGTGATCGGCCGGATGCCGAACGCCTTGGCCGCATGCGCGAACTCGAGCGACCCGTAGACACCGTCGTGATCCGTGAGCGCAAGCGCCTCGTAACCGAGCTCGGCGGCGCGTGCGGCGATCTCCTCGGGCTGTGACGCGCCGTCGAGGAATGAATACGCCGAGTGTGCGTGGAGCTCGACGTAGCCGGCCATCTAGGCTGCGGGACCGTGGTCGAGGTCGCTGAGAGCGAGATCATCCTGCGCACGCCGAAACTCGACGTCACGCTCCTCGTCGACGTCGAGCAACTCGCCGCCGTCGAGGTGCGCGCTGCCCCCGGATGGGGAAAGGCGCCGCCTCACGTCCACGCACGACACGGCGAAGCGCTGTACGTCTTCGAGGGCGAGCTCGCACTTCAGCTCGAGGATCGTGTCCATGGGATCGGCCCGGAGAGCTGGGCATTCGTTCCACCCGGACTCGTGCACGCGGTCGAGGTGACCGGCGATGCACCGGCGCGGTTCCTCGCCCTCCACGCTCCGGGATCGGGCTACGGCGACTACGTGCGCGGAGACGTGGCCGGGTTCGACCAGCGGCCGGCGGCGGACGTCGTGTCTGCCGATCCCGGGCTCACCGTCGTCCGGCGGGCGGGAGGCGCGGAGGGCGACACGATCACGGACCGGCCGGGACGGCGCGCCACCGTGCTCGTCGAGACCGACGAGATCACCATCTCCGAGTTCGACTACGGCGCTGGCGAGCGCGGAGCGCAGCGGCACGTTCACCACAAGCATGCGGACGCGTTCCTCGTCGTCGACGGGGAGTTCACGTTCCACTTCCGCGACGGATCGCGCGCCCTTCCCGCCGGGACGCTCCTGGTCATGCCTCCGAACGTCGTCCACGGCTTCGACAACGACAGCGGTGCCTCCGCGCGCTGCTTCAACTTCCACCTGCCGTCGTTCGGCTTCGCGGACTACATGCGGGGGAAGAACTCCGACTTCGACCAGTTCGACCCGCCCGAGGACGGAGCCGATTCCGGATCCGCCATCGTGACCCGCCTGGGATAGGTTGCGGACGTGACCTGGGAGGAGCTCGTCACCGACGTCACGGCCAGGTATCCGCTCCACGAGTCGAAGATGTTCGGGATGCCGTGCCTGAAGCGGGAGAACGGCAAGGTCGTCGCCGGGCACTGGAAGGACGGTGGGCTCACGGTGAAGCTCACCGACGGCGCCCAGCGGGAGGCCGCGCTCGCGGGTGGCGCCCAGCCGTTCGATCCCGGCATGGGCCGCGTCATGAAGGAGTGGGTGCTCGTCCCCGCGGCGCACTCCGACGACTGGCTGCGACTCGTCGAGCAGGCGGTCTGAGTGGACGAGCCGATCGCGCAGAGTCCCATTGCCCTGGCTCCGGGTGAAGGGCCCGTCAAGGCCGACCGGCCGGAGCTCGCGCTCCTCGAGATCACGTTCGACCCCGGAAGCGGCGTCGATCCTCACTTCCACAAGGCCCACTCGGACTCGTTCTTCGTCCTCGAGGGGGAGATCGAATTCCACGTCGGCGACGAGGTCGTCCATGCGACTCCGGGCTCGTACGTCCTCGCCCCGCCGAACGTCGTCCACTGGTTCCGCAACGTAAGCACCGAGCCCGTGCGGATGCTCAACCTGCACACGCCCGGCGGCTTCGTCCGCTACCGCACGGAGCTCAGCGAGCTTCGCGCCCAGGGCATCGAGCCTGACCGCGAGTTCTTCGAGCGCCACGACGTCTTCGACGCCTAGGCGTTCTGCGTGAACCAACACTGCGCCTCGGCGTCGCGGTAGACGCAGACGTTCCGGCCGCCCTCGAGGACGACCTCGAAGTAGTGCCGGTCGACGGGCTCGTCCGTCCACCAGCGATCGACGACGCGCCACTCCTCGCGGACGAGCATCACCTGCTCGCGGTTCACGACGCGCGGCGTCGTGCCCGGTCCCGTCTCGACGAGCGCGGGCCGCGGCTCGTTGAGACGACCTAGCGTGGAGGAACCCATGGTTCCCCCACGAGCCCCCTCCTTCTTGCCGAGCAATCCCGACTCGGTACGTGCCTGCGGGCGAATGAATCGCCCTTCGGCGCCGATGCCGAGACGTTTCCGGCAACGATCTCGTTCATACGTCCTTCGGAACGACCAGCGCCCGGGCCTCGGGAATCCTCGACCACGGCGCAACCTCCACCACCGCGCACACCGACCCTGATCCTGTGCTCGCGCGTACCTGCCGAAGCCCTTCGCGCAGGCGCACGACCGCCTCCTCCCCCGCCGGCTCGACGAGCGCCAGCTGCTGGCCCGTGTGCTCCGCGATCTCGACCGCCTCCACGCGCAGCTCGACGATCGGCGCGGGGAGCTCCTGCAGCTTCGGCCCGAGCGCCGCGCGCAGACGGCCGAGCTCGGCCGTCGCGTCCCGCAGCGTGGCAACCCGTCTCCACGAGCCTCCGTCGACGAGCCGGGCGACCAGCGCGAGTTTTCGAAACGGCCGCCCGGCCCGTTCTGGACGCGCGAGCAGGCGCTCGAGGAGGGAGCCGAGCGCCCGTCGCAGCGTGAGCTCGTTCGCAATCGCTTCGGGAAAGGAGAGCGCCTCGACGAGCTCGGAGGCGGGCTTGCGCCCGCGCACGCGTGCCGTGCGCCCCCCGTGCGCGAGCCGCCATGCGTCCCTTCCCTCCACCCCCAGACGCTCCGCCACCGCGCCACTCGGAAGCTGCGCAAGCTCTCCGAGCGAGCGCAGACCGAGTCCCTCGAGTTCCGCGTAGCGGTTCGGCGTCATCGGAAGGAGTGAGAGCGGGAGCGGCTCGAGGAAGCTCTCCTCCTCCTTCGCCGCGACGAGGACGATCTGACCGGGGCGCGCGACGCTCGCGGCAGCGAGCGCGGTGAAGCGCCTCGACGCCGCGCCGATGCGCGGATCCCAGGTGGATCCGACCGCCGCGAGCGCGCGCTCGAGCGCCGGCTGCACGCCGCCGTACAGGCGCTCCACCCCGCGCGTCTCGAACACGACCGCGCCCTGGTCGACCGGCTCGACCGCGAAGCCTGCGTCCTCGAGCCGCCGCAGGACACCTTCCCACTCCCGCTCGACCGCAGCGGGGTCGCGGTCGACGAGGACGAGCGACGGGCACGTCGCGAGCGCCTCCCCGAGGCGCATGCCCGGCTTCACGCCGGCCGCTTCCGCCGCAGCCGTGACCGGCCCGAGCAGCGGCTCCTCGCCGGCCTCCGGCGCGAGTGCGGCGGGAACGAGCGCGAGCCTCGGCCGCGTTCTCAGCGCCGCTCTCAGCTCGAAGCCCGGAATGAGGAGGCACGCGACCATTCGAACACATGTTCTATACGAACACATGTTCTCCTGTCAACGCTTTTCTGTTACGTTCGACGCGTGAGCAACTGGGACTGGACGCGGATCGTCTTCGACCACGTCCACATCCGTGTTCGTGACGCGGAGGCGAGCGTCGCGTTCTACCGGGCGGCCCTCGAGTCGCTCGGCATCCCGACGGTCTGGGAGGGCGAGAACGGCGCGCAGTTCGCCAACCTCGTCGTTTCGGGCGGCGAGCCGTACACGAGCGGCCCGGTGCACGTCGCCTTCGTCGCCGAGTCGCGCGAGCAGGTCGACGCCTTCCATCGCGCCGGGCTCGAAGCGGGCGGGCGCGACAACGGCCCGCCGGCGGTGCGCGAGGAGTACAGCTCGGATGTCGGCGGCATCTACTACGCGGCCTTCGTGCTCGACCCCGACGGCAACAACATCGAAGCCGTCAGACGCGAGTTCTGACGGCTACCGCCGTTCCGCCCGAAAGCACTCGGTGACGTACGTGAGACGAACGCCTTCGTCGGTCGCCGACTCGTCGTACAGCGCAGCGACCGCCTCGAGGACGGGCTCGCGCTCGATCGGCGGCAGCTTCGCGAGGTAGCTGCGCGAGAGCACGAGGTCGAGGAGCCCGTCGCGATCGAGCACCTGCTCGAACGCGAACATCGCCGTCTCGACCCTCCCGAACAGCCCGCTCGCGTCGAGCACCGGCACGACGTCCGACTCCTCGATCGTCTCGTTGCCGATGATCGAGCTGAGCCGGTCAACCCAGGGATCGCGGTCGTCGCGCGAGTTCCACACGAGCGCGATGTGACCGCCTGGCCGCAGGACGCGTGCGATGTCGGGCAGGGCGTCGTCGTGGTCGAACCAGTGGAATGCCTGCGCCGAGACGACGACGTCGGCGGAGCCGTCGGGCAGCGGGATCGCCTCGGCGCTCCCCTCGAGCGCCCGGACGTCGGGCAGCACGGACGCGAGCAGCGCTCGCATCTCGTCCAGCGGTTCGACCGCGGTCACGCGGTGGCCGAGCGCAACGAGGGAGCGGGTCAGCTTGCCCGTTCCGGCACCGAGATCGACGACGTCGGACGGCTCGTCGCCCACGAGCCAGCGTACGGCCTCCTCCGGGTAGCCGGGGCGTCCGCGCTCGTAGGCGCCGGCGACCTCCGCGAACGCCGTGTACGGGCCGCGCACCTTCGGATCGCGGTTGACGATCACCGCGTCGAGTGTAGACCCCTCCCCACGCCGCTCGTCTCCACCCAGCCGGGTGATCCGGCGCCGTGCTAGAGCACGATCTCGGCGGCGCCGTCGCGCAGCGCGACGAAGCGCGGAACCACATCGAGGACGCTCTCCCGCGCGCAGAACGAGATGTCCTCCTCGAGTTCGGGCGCGTTCTCCAGGAGGTTGCGTCCGCTCTTCGACGCGCGAAACGCCTCCTCCGCGTCGCCCCAGGTCCCGACGAGCCTTGCTGCCGCCTCGGCGGCGTCCGTGCGCTCCCACCCCAGCAGCTCGACGATGCGACCCGCGACGAACGTGTCGTCGAGGTTCATCGCCCCCTGCACGCCCGCACAGACCACGAGGGCGTCCTCGCCAGCGTTGCGAACGGCATCGACCACGGCTGCGAGGTTCAGGAGCGACGCTATGAAGACGCGCTCGCAGCGCTCGGAGGCCGCCACGACGGCGCGTGTCCCGTTCGTCGTCGAGAGAACGAGCGTCGAGCCGGCGGGCTCGAGGTACTCGCGCGGCGAGTTCCCGAGATCGAACCCGGGGATGCGCACGGCGCCCCGCTCGCCGCCGAGCACCCCCTCGCCGAGCGTGTCGCGCAGTGTCCGGGCGACCCCCACCTCGGGCGCGCAGAACACGCGTTCATATCCGGACGCGAGCGCCTGGCAGATCGTCGACGTCGCGCGGATGACGTCGATGACGACACCCGTCCGGGCCGCTCCGGACTCGTCCGGAGTGAACACGACGTCCACACGCACGCGGGTACGCTAGCCGCCGGTGACGGAGCCTCTCCGCTGTTACAGGCACCCCGATCGCGAGACGTACGTGTCGTGCTCGGAGTGCGGCAGGGGCATCTGCCCCGACTGCATGACGCACGGCCCGGTCGGGATCCGCTGCCCCGACCACGCGACGACGGGAGGCAGGAAGTCCTCGGCCGCCCCGCGTCGAGCCGCCGCGAGCACGATCCGCACGTTCGGCACGAGGGGCCCGATCGTGACGCAGACACTGATCGCGATCAACGTCGCGGTCTTCCTGATCCAGCTGTTCAACGGCGCCGAGCTCATGCGCCTGGACACCGGCTGGATCTACGAGAACGGCGTCCTCGTCGACCAGGCGGTCAACTCGTCCGGCCAGCTCGTCGGCGTCGCTCAGGGCGACTGGTGGCGCCTCATCACGGCGACGTTCCTGCACGGGAGCCTCATCCACCTGGGCATGAACATGCTCGTCCTGTGGCTGATCGGGCCGCCCGTCGAGGAGTACTTCGGGCATGCCCGCTACCTGCTTCTCTACCTCGTGTCGGGACTCGCGGGATCCGCCGGCGCGCTGATTCTCTCCGGCGGACGTCCGACCGTCGGAGCGTCCGGCGCGATCTTCGGGCTCATGGGAGCCGCTCTCATCCTCGAGTGGCGCCGCATCTTCGTGTTCGGCGGCCAGGCGCTCGGACTGGTCGTGGTCAACCTCGTCCTCACGATCGCCATCCCCGGGATCTCGATCGGTGGGCACGTCGGCGGTCTGATCGGCGGCGGTCTCTGCGCGCTCGCCTTCTCGAGCCTCCGCCGCTCACCCGCGCTCGCGACGCTGTCGATGGTCGCCGTCGGAGCGGTGAGCGTCGGCCTTGCCGCCGTACAGGTCGGCTAGCCGCCGATCGCGACCGCAGTGACGCCGGCGTCGGCGAGTGCTGCCTGCGCGGCCGCGAGCCGCGCCACCGGGACGCGGTAGGGCGAGCACGAGACGTAGTCGAGCCCGAGCCGGTGGCAGAAGGCGACCGAACGTGGCTCGCCGCCGTGCTCACCGCAGATCCCCATCTTCACGCCGGGCTTCGCGCCCCTCCCCCGCTCGACGGCGATCCGCATGAGGTCGCCGACGCCACCCTCGTCGATCACCTCGAAGGGGTTTTGCTCGAGGATGCCGTGCTCGAGATAGTGCGTCAGGAACTTCCCCTCGGCGTCATCTCGTGAGAATCCGAGCGTCGTCTGCGTGAGGTCGTTGGTTCCGAACGAGAAGAAGTCGGCCTCGGCAGCGATCTCGTCCGCGCGCAGCGCTGCACGCGGGAGCTCGATCATCGTCCCGCACAGGTACTCGACGCTCGGTTCCTCCGCCGCGACCCGCTCCGTGAGCTCGCGCAGGCGTGCGAGCTCCTCGGTGAAGGCGACGAGCGGGTGCATGATCTCGACGAGCGGAGCCTGGCCGGTGCGGTCGCGAACGGTGCGTGCGGCGCGCACGATCGCCCGCACCTGCATCTCGTAGATCTCTGGGAACTGCAGGCCGAGCCGACACCCGCGCGTCCCCAGCATCGGATTCGCCTCGTGCAGCTGACGAATGCGGTCCCGCATCGCGTCCGAGGTCGCCTCCTCCATCGTCGGGAGGAACTCGTGCAGCGGCGGATCGAGGAGCCGGATCGTGACCGGGAGCCCGGCCATCGCCTCGAAGATCCCTTCGAAGTCGGCCTCCTGCATCGGCAGCAGGCGCTCGAGCACTCCGCGCCGCTCGTCCTCGTCGCGAGCGAGGATCATCTCGCGCACCACGGGCAGCCGGTCCTCGCCCATGAACATGTGCTCGGTGCGACAGAGGCCGATGCCCTCCGCGCCGAACTCCCGCGCTTTCACAGCGTCCGCGGGCGTGTCCGCGTTCGCTCGCACACGCAGCCGCCGGAGCGCATCGGCCCACTCGAGGATCGTCCCGAAGTTCTCGTCGATGGCGGGCGGCACGAGTGGGACCGAGCCGACGATGACGCGTCCCGTGCCTCCGTCGATCGTGATCACGTCTCCGGCGCGGAGTTCGTCGACTCCGATCCGCACCGTACCGGCCGCGACGTCGATCGACAGGTCCTCACAGCCGGCGATGCACGGCTTCCCCATTCCCCGCGCGACGACGGCGGCGTGCGATGTCATGCCTCCATGGGCCGTGAGCACGCCGCGTGCCTGGATCAGCCCGTGGATGTCGTCGGGCGTCGTCTCCCAGCGGACGAGGATGACGTCCTCACCGGCCCTGCCGCGCTCCTCCGCCGTATCGGCGTCGAGCACGATCGCGCCGGACGCCGCGCCGGGTGAGGCGTTGAGTCCGCGCGCCGCCACCTCGACCCTCGCGTCGGGATCGATCATCGGGTGCAGGAGCTGGTCGAGCTGATCGGGATCGATCCGCGCAACCGCCTCCTCGCGGGAGATGAGTCCCTCGTCGACCATCTCCGCGGCGACGCGCAAGGCGGCCGCGGCCGTTCGCTTCCCGGTTCGCGTCTGCAGGAGGTAGAGCGTCCCTTCCTCGACCGTGAACTCGATGTCCTGCAGGTCGCGGTAGTGGCCCTCGAGCCGTTCGAGCGTCTCGACGAGCTGCTCGAACGCATCCGGCATGCGCTCGCGCATCCTCTCGATCGGCTCCGGCGTACGGATGCCCGCGACGACGTCCTCGCCCTGCGCGTTGGCCAGGAACTCGCCGTAAAGCCGCCGTTCGCCCGTGGCCGGGTCGCGCGTGAAGCACACGCCCGTGCCCGAGCGCTCACCGCGGTTCCCGAAGACCATCTCGACGACGTTCACCGCGGTGCCGAGGTCGTCCGCGATGTCGTTCGCGCGCCGGTACACCTGCGCGCGCGGCGCGTTCCACGAGTCGAAGACCGCGCGGTAGGCGCGGCGCAGCTGGTCGCGGGGATCCTGCGGGAACCCGCTGCCGGTCTCCTCCGCGTAGATGGCCGCGAACGTGGCGACGAGCTCGCGCAGGTCGTATGCGGTGAGGTCGACGTCCTGGCCGACGCCACGGGCCGTCTTCAGGTCGGTGAGTGCCTGCTCGAAGCGGTGCCCGTCGACGCCGTCGACGACCTCGCCGTACATCTGGACGAGCCGGCGGTACGAATCGAGCGCGAAGCGCTCGTTTCCGGTCGACGCCGCGAGCCCCTCCGCCGCGACGTCGTTCAGCCCCAGGTTGAGGATCGAGTCCATCATTCCCGGCATCGAGATCGCCGCACCGGAGCGGACCGAGAGGAGCAGTGGGTTCTGCTCGTCCCCGAACCCTTTCCCGGTGCGCCGCTCGAGGCCTGCGATGTGCTCGTCGACCTCCGCGTCGAGACCCCGTGGAACCTCACCCCCGTCCGCCAGGAACGCGCGGCACGCCTCCGTGGTGATCGTGAAGCCGTCCGGCACAGGTATGCCGAGCTGCGTCATCTCGGCGAGGCCGGTCCCCTTCCCGCCGAGGAGCTCGCGACCGCCGCCCGAGTCCTCGTCGAAGTCGAAGACGTAGCGCATTTGCGGGGGAATCTACCCGCACCGGGAGCGACGCGAACCCCTGCATCGTTGAGCGGTTCCACCTACTGTCGACGCCTCGGCGTCGCGTCGTCGTGTGCCACGGATGTGACACGGAGAGAGGCTGCCGCCGCGTTCCGTGAACGGGATACGCGGGCACGAGGCCGACGATCCCGACTCCACGGAGATCGGGTCCATCCCAGCGGTCTCCTTCGAAACGACTGCGCTCGGTCAGACAGCCTTACCGGAGTTGACCCGTTTGTGTCCTGTACGGCCTCCCTACTCGCTCCTACCGTTGATGCCGTGACTCGCGAGCAGCGCGACTTCCTCCGCAAGCAGATCGACGCTCGCATCCGCGAGCGCCTGGGCGACGCGGAGCTCTCACGGCGAGGCGCCCGTCTGACGAAGACACCACGGCGGGCCAAGTCATGGCCGGTCCCCGCGTCGAGTAGATAACGGGTTCGCCTGGTCGACCGCCGCGCCTAGCCTCGCGCACCTTCGACGCCCTCATCAGAAGTAGGAGAGGCCGAGGGCGGTAGCCCGATTCAGGGCGGCGCTGCTGCTTCGAGGCCGTGGTGCCGCCCCTTCTCGGGTGCCTCCCCCGGTGCGTAGACGATCGACGCGAGCACATCTTGCGCTGGAGCGTGAAGGGGCCGGGTCGGCCCGACGAGCTGCGACCAACCACACCAATTCCGGGTCGCTCGTGGAAGATTGGGAGAAGCTGAGGTTCGGAGACGGTGAAGAGGGCTAGCGACTGCACGCTGCGGTCGTCTGACGAGATTAGTGCTGGCGGCTCCCGTTGCCCGAAAGCCTGCCCGGGCTGCGGTAGTCGCCAGCCGAGACCTTCCTCGAGACGAGTCGGATCGTTCGCGGCTTCGAGGCCGCGCGCAGTGCCGCGTGCGCGAGAAGTGCGAGGAGGAGCAGGCGGCCGAGGATCGGCGCCGCACACCGCGTCGGGCGAGAGTCTCCGGACGAGCCCTCGCGCGCTCGCCACGCGGCCTACTTGTCGAAGTACGTCCTCCAGAGCCGCCGCGATTGCGCGGAGGAGAGCCGGGGTGTGCTGAGCGCCTCGACGACCTCGTCCGCGAGGTTCCTCTGATCGGGGGGAAGGCTCGGCGGTGCGTTCCAGGTCAGTCGCGCACGGATGTGCTCGTGTGTTCGGAGGATCTTCGAGCTGTTGAGCTCGTCCGTACGCCGATGTAGGTCTCGTACCTGCTCGACCAGCGTCTGAAATGGTTCCTCGTCCATCACCAACCCTCCGAGCCACGCGGGCGGTCTGGGGATTGGGAGGACCCTCGAAAAGGAACCGGCCGACGCAGTGCTGTCAGCCTTGCACATTCGACCCATCCTGCGGCGACGCTCGGCCGCTCGCGCACGGCTGCGTGTTCGGGCCGTATGCTCGCGGCGTTGGCAACTGCGGAAGGGAGGCCGCCACGCGTGCGCGTCTTGCTGCTGGCCGAGGGCGTCAGGAAGGCCACCGACGAGGAGTGCGTTTCCTCCTGAGCCCGTCTCCGATGTCATGAGTGGCCACATCCTGGCGATGGGCGGCGGCGGGTTCATGACGGCGCCCGACTCGCCGCTCGACAGCTTCATGCTCTCCTTGTCGGACGCGCCGCGCCCGCGCGTGTGCTTGATCCCGACCCCGTCCGGCGACTCGGACCGCGGGATCGCCGCGTTCTTCGAGGCGTTCTCGGCCCGCAAGTGCGAGCCCAGCTGCCTGCGGCTCTTCGGGATGCCGGACCGCCCGGCCGAGCAGCTCGCCTCCCAGGACGTGATCTACGTGTCCGGCGGGAACACGGCGAACGCCCTCGCGCTCTGGCGACTGCACGGCGTCGACGAGGCATTGCGTGCGGCGTGGGAGCGCGGCGCCGTTCTCGGCGGAGTGAGCGCGGGCGCAAACTGCTGGTTCGAGTCGTGCGTGACCGACTCGTTCGGTCCTGGACTCGCCGCGCTACACGACGGGCTCGGCCTCCTGCCGGGAAGCTTCTGCCCGCACTACGACGGCGAGGAACTCCGCCGTCCCGTCTACCGCAAGCTCGTCGACGGCGGCTTTCCCGCCGGCTACGCTGCCGACGACGGAGCCGCGCTCCACTTCGCCGAAGCCGAGATGCGCGAGGTCGTCAGCTCACGGCCGGGCGCGCGCGGCTACCGCGTGGAACCGGGATCGGAGACGCCGATTCCGGCGCGCGCCCTCTTCTAAGGAGTCTGTAAGGGCCATGCCCCCGCGCAGCTCGGCGGCAGTAGCCTGCGCGCGTGGCGGGCGCCGCGCGGCTCATCGGAGTCCTCGCCGTCGGCATGGCGATCGTGGCCGTCTCAGCCGCGGCTGCGCCGACTCCGATGCGCACCATCACCGTCCGCGTCGACGCTCGCGACTACTCGTTCGCACTGTCGCGCAAGTCCGTTCCCGCGGGCAGCACGGTGCGGTTCGTCGTCCGTAACCACGGCGCGACGACCCACGACTTCGTCGTGGCGAAGAAGAAGCGCACGCGAGTCCTCCGTCCCGGGCAGTCGCAGACGATCACCGTCGCCTTCCCGCGCAGGGGCAGGGTCGCGTTCCTTTGCTCCGTATCGGGGCACGCTCGCCTCGGAATGAAAGGCGTCCTCGGCGTCGGAGTGAGGGTCATCACAGCGCCGCCCGCGCCGAAGCCTCCGATCGACACCTCGGACCTCGTCTCGCTCACGCCGATCGGCGGGACGTTCGACCAGCCCGTCCTCGTCACCGCCCCCCCGGGCGACCGCCACGACGTCTTCGTCGTCCAGCAAACCGGGACGGTTCGGGTGGTGCGGGACGGCGAGATCCAGCCGCTGTCCTTCCTCGACCTCCAGGGCCGGATCACCGACGAGGGCGAGTCCGGGTTGCTCTCCATCGCCTTTGCACCGGACTACGCCGAGAGTGGGCTCTTCTACGCGATGTTCAACGCGCGCCAGGGCCCGTACGGAGACCTGCAGATCGCCGAGTTCCGACGAGACCCGTTCGAGCCGGACCGCGCCGACCCGTCGTACGAACGCGTGGTGCTCACGATCCCGAAGCCGTACGAGAACCACAACGGCGGGATGCTGCAGTTCGGCCCCGACGGCGACCTGTACGCGTCGGTCGGGGACGGTGACCCCGGGGTGCTGAACAAGGCGGGAGCTTTTGCGCAGCGACTCGACGTGCTGCTCGGAGCCATCCTCCGCATCGACCCGCGTCGCGGCGACCCGTTCACCGTCCCTGGGGACAACCCTTTCGTGAACGTCCCGAACGCGCGGCCCGAGATCTGGGCATATG
>Ga0070674_100001427_pt1 | contig 12708 bp, 8 predicted proteins | sample KBSM33metaG_FD_65344 | JGI IMG/M metagenome (GOLD analysis project Ga0070674, IMG submission 65344) | Miscanthus rhizosphere microbial communities from Kellogg Biological Station, Michigan, USA - KBS M3-3 metaG | ecosystem: Host-associated > Plants > Roots > Rhizosphere > Soil ... | reverse complement strand
CTCTCCGCGATCCCGCACCGGGCCTCCATTGAGGCTGTGCCGGGAGCTTCGTGACGCCTATATCGCTTCCCGCTCGACGGACAGATACGCTTGGCCAGTCCTGACGCGACAGTTGTCAGTCGCGTGCAGTCGTACCGTTGGAGCCACAAGTCTGCCGGAGGGGCAAGACAATCCAGCAGCATCAACAACTACCCAGGTGCATCATCTTCTACCGATTGCGCCCGCCGCAACCTCGTCCACGCAAGGTCATCGACGTGTCGAAACGGCACACCGTCCATGAAGAAATCGTCCGGATAAGCAGGGAGCTGGACGAAACCGAGTGGCGACGCTTCGAACAGGACGTCGCCGGGACCTTCTTCAGACGAGGATGTCGTAATGTTTCGCACGTCGTCGATGGACAAGCTCCAAGTCTGTCGCGGCCGCCGGGCCCGCGAAGCTGGGACGACCGGCGGCCGATGGCGAACTGTCAGCGCTGCCCTGGCGGCGACGCGCCTCTCCATGTGGACGTCGAGATCGCCGCCGCTGGGTCGGCGCTACGGCGCCAGGCTTCCCCAAACAACGGTGTTGGGCCCGAGCACGTTGCGCTCGTCGCTGGTATCCAGCAGCCCGCTTCCCCATACCACCGTCTGGCTCCAGACGGCAGGGTTGTCCCACACGAGATCCGTGCTGCCCCACACGACGGTGCTCCCCCACACCACGGTGCTGCCCCAGACGACGGTTTGTCCCCATGCGAGATGATTCTGCAGAACGGTGCTGCCCCAGACGACGGTGTTCCCCCAGACGACGGTCTGCGACCAGACGAACGACTGACCGCCGATGAAGGTCCACGGCGTGAGCGGCCCCGTCAACCACCAGTCGCCAACCGGCCGCGCCGGATCGATCTGTTCCGCCAGTTTCACGGCGCCGCCGCCATTCAAACCGCCGGCGCCCTGCGTCAACGGATCGGTGGCGTAGAGCGGCAGCGCGGTGAACTCGAGGATCGCCTTGACGGCGTTCGGCGTCAGCGGAGCCTGGAACGCCTTGTCGTTCGCTTCGACCATCAAGGCAACGACGCCGCTCGTGACCGCCGCGGCCATGCTCGTGCCGCTCAGCCTGAAGTAGCGCGCTCTCTTGGCGTCGCGGCCTGTCACGCGTCGATCGGCATAGTGCTGGTACAAGGTGCTGCCGTACGCACCGACGGCGACGAGGCGATGGCCGGGTGCGACGAGGTCCGGCTTGGCGAGGCCGGAATACCAGGCCGGTCCACGCGAGCTGTACGACGGCACGGTGTCGTCGCTGCGGTCGGCCGTCTCGTGCATGTCCATCGCGCCGACGGTGATTGCTGAAGGGGCATTGCCCGGCGACGTGATGCCCGCGTAACCGACTTCGCCCGTCTCCTGGTTCTTCCCGTAATTCCCCGCTGACGCCACCACGATGATGCCGGCGCGGGTCGCGTCCTCGACCGCACGCACGAGCGGATCGGTGTCAGGCGACTCGTACACGGGGTGGCCGAGCGAGAGATTGATGACGTCGATGTCCAGCTTGTCGCGATTCTCGATGGCGAACTCGATCGCCCGCAGCACCGAGCTGGTGTAGCCGGCGCCGTTCGCATCGAGCACTTTGAGGCTGATGACGTGCGCCTTCGGCGCGATGCCGCGATAGTCGGCAATCCTGGCCTTCTGCGACCTGCCGTTCGCGATGTACTGGACGTCACGCTCGGAGTCGTTGCCCTCGCCGCCGATCAGCGTCGCGACGTGGGTGCCGTGGCCGTAGTCGTCATACGGATGCGCCGCGCGGCCGTCGGCCGTGAAATCGAAGAACCGATCGGCTCGTCCGCCGTCGAGATCGCCGCTCTTCTCGAGGCCCGAGTCGATCACGGCGATGCCGACCTTGTCTCCGTCATACGCCGTGCCCGTGAGTCCGAGCGCGGTGATGAGCAGGTTTTCAGGCTGCGCGCTCGCTTCGGCGTCGTCCTTCGTCCCCCCGAATGCCGCGATGATCGCGTCGACCGAGAGTCCCTGCACGTCGGGATCGGCCTCGAGCGCCCGCAGATCGTTGCCGTGCACGGTTGCCGTGAACGAGTGGAGACGATGATGTTCCGACTCGACGAGATCGCCGTGCTTCCTGAGGCGATCGGCGACTGCCGATGTCCGGCCGAGACGGGTGCGGACGATGACGCGCTGCGCAGATGAATCTCCGTCGTCGGCAGCCTTCCGCAAAACCCGATCGAGCTTCGAGGGTTTCTGCTTCGGCACGCCGTTGCGCGCGTGGTTCACGGCTGGGAACGAGAACACCCCGATGACGAGCAACGCCGCCGCTACTCTCAGTCGCACACTAAACCTCCTGCTCAACCGGGTCGACAAATTGCAGTTGAGGGAGTGGCAAGAGTTGGACCCGTGCGGATCAAAAAAGTAAGTCACTGCACGGAAAGGTCGTTAGACGCGTGCGGCGGGAACGCAACGACGCAGGGTGTCGCGTGCTGAAACAGAGACGATGGTCATGAGTAGAACACGCTCGGCGAGGCGGCACAAATGACGCGCAAATCAGCGGAACCGCGTGAGGTGTTTCGAGACACGACCGCCAGCGCCGCACCACGACTGCACTCGGCGGCGCGCTACGGCAACGTGCGCGCGCGGTCGTATGTGCTCGCGATGGTCGTGGCCGGGTGCATCGTGCTCTCGCATTCCGTGTCCGTACTGTGGACGATGTCGTTGCCCGTGCAGTGGTGGGCACTCTTCTCGCTGACGCTGATCGCCGGAGCCGCCGTGCTGAAGATCCCCGCGGTGCCGGTGAATTTTTCGATCTCCGACGTCTTCACGCTGACGGCGGCCGTCGTCTTCGGTCCCCACGCTGGCGCGGTGGTGGTCGCGGCAGACAGCCTGGTGATCTCTGCGTTCCTGACTCAGCGGCAGGGTCTGCCGTTCGAGCGCATTCTGTTCAATGCGGCCGGCCCTCCGGTAGCAATGTGGCTATCGGCAAGCGTGTACTACGCCGCGTCCGGTTTGCGGCCGCTCTCGGTCCAGCCGCTCGGCCTCGACATCGTGGGCCCCTGGCTGTTCGTGTTCGCCGCCCTCTACTTCTTTCTGAACACGTCGGCCATCGCGATCGCGATCGCGCTCGATCAACGCGTGAACGCCTTCCGGATCTGGCGGAGTCACTTTCAGAACCTGTGGCTCACGTTCATCGGTGGCGCACTCGGCGCGTCGTTTGTCGTCTTCGCGTTGCAGTTTGGCAGCTACGGTGTGGTGGTTCTCGCGATCCCGCTGCTGCTTGCCGCCATCCTGCACTTTGCGTATCGGAATGCGACCGGCCGCGTGGCGGACCAGATGACCCACCTCGCGGAGGTCAACCGGCTCCACTTGTCGACGATCGAAGCTCTCGCCCGCGCAGTCGATGCCAAGGACGGTGTCACACACGGTCACATTCGGCGCGTGCAGAGCACGGCGCTCGCCATGGCAAAGCGGCTCGGCGTCGACGACGTGATGGAATTGCGGGCGATTGAGGCGGCCGCACTCCTGCACGATGTGGGCAAGCTGGCGATTCCGGAGCACATCCTCAACAAGCCGGGCCGACTGACGCCCGCGGAGTTCGAGCGGATGAAGTCGCATGCGCGCATCGGCGCCGAGATCCTCTCCGAGGTCGACTTTCCGTACCCCGTCGTCCCCATCGTCCGCCACCACCACGAGAACTGGGATGGCACGGGTTATCCCGACGGATTGACCGGCGACGCGATTCCTATCGGCGCGCGGATTCTCTCAGTGGTCGATTGTTTCGATGCGCTGACCTCGCATCGGCCGTACCGGCGCGCGCTCTCGCTGATCGAGACGTTCGCCATCATCGACGCACGGCGAGGCTCGATGTACGATCCCGCCATCGTGGACGCCTTCCACGAGATGCACGAAGCCGGTGAGGTGAGCGAAGCCGAGTCGGCTGACCGTGAAACCGCCATCGCGCCGCCAGCGAAGGCGGCGGCGGGTGACGCTGACGCCGACCGTGGCGACGACCTTCGTCTGGCGCTCCAGGTCGGCGCGTCGATGATGCGGGGCGGGTACTCGATGAACGCGCTCGCACACGCGCTGTGCGAGTGCCCCGATGTGGACACGGTGGCGGTGTACATCGTGGACGAAGGGCAACAGCGACTCGTCGCCGGCCATGTCAGCGGTCGTCATGCGTCGAATCTCGACGGGCTGACGATCGCAATCGGAGAGCGCATGAGCGGCTGGGTGGCCGCCGTGGGCCAGCCCATGATCAATGCGGATGCGGCGCTGGATCTATTCGACGTGCAGGCCGACGGACTCCAGAGCGCGCTCGCCGTTCCCTGCACGGGCCCGGGCGGGAGCCGCGCTATCGTCGCGCTGTATTCGAATCGGAAGGATGTCTTCAGTGCCAGGCACCAGCGGCTGGCGCAGGCTGCCATTGCGATGCTCGCAGACGGCGGCGCAATCGCACAGGTCGTCGACATCAACAAGGATCGACCGATCGGAAGCCGCCCGCCGTCGTTGGCCGCACCGAGGCCGATATCCTTGACGCGACGGCGTGCGTAAACGGTCGCCTTGACCCGCGTGGAACGGATTTCATAGCCTGTGACATCGTGATCCCTGGCAAACTCGTTCGGTTCCTGGAGCAGCACGCCACGGTGGCCTTCGCAGGCCTGCGCAATGGCGATCTCGTGCCGTTCGGGCACCGCGTGTCGGGATGGCGCGTCGGCGCCGATCAACGTACGATCACGATCTTCTTTCCTGACGACTTCCTTCAGGGCCTGATCGAGCTGCTGCAGCAGAACGGAGAGCTGGCGGTCACGGTGGAGGAGATTTCCTCGCACGAGACGTATCAGTTCAAGGGGCGATACCGGCAGCACCGAGAGGTAAACGAAGACGACCTCGATATTGTGAATCGCATTCGGCACCGTTTCGCGCGGAGTCTCAAGGCCTTGTATCACAACGTACCCGAAGACGTCCTGAGAGAGTTCGTATCGCCGGCATCATTGGCCGTCGAGTTTGAAGTGCAGGAGATCTATCTGCAGACACCAGGACCGGGTGCCGGGACACGGCTCATCCCGTCCACCGAGGGGTGAGATGGCCATGACCCGCCTTCCACCGGAGATTCGTCAGGTACTCGACAACGGAACGGCGTGTGTCATGGTGACCTGCTCGACCGACGGAAAGCCGAACACCACCATCATTTCGCAGGTCTACTACGTGGACGAGACGCACGCGGCGCTCTCCTTCCAGTTCTTCAGCAAGACAATCCGGAATGTGCGAGAGAACCCGCGCGCCTACGTATGTGTCTTCGACATCCAGGGGCGGGCACACTGGGAGCTGCAACTCCAGTTCGAGCGCTCCGAAACCCAGGGGCCGGTGTTCGACGCGATGGATATGCAGATCGAAGCCATCGCCTCGATGACCGGCATGTCGGGCATTTTCAAGCTCCGTGCGGCCGACATCTACCGCGTGCTCTCAGTCGAGAGAGTGTCGCATCCCGCGATCGGCCCGACCGCGCCCGTGGCTGACTGATGGCTGAGGGAACCGATCAGAAGCCGGGCTCCCTGATGTCGCATCGGGATTCAGGAGCACACGTCGCAGAACTTGCACGAAAGACGGCCGAGGTCAGAATCCTTCAGCGCGTATCGGCGGACATCAATTCCACGCTCGACTTCGACGAGATTTGCGACGTCGCGTTGCGGACGATGGACGAGTTGTTCGAGTTCCACCACGCGACGATCCTGCTGCTCGAACCGGATGGCAGGACGCTGAGAGTGATCGCGAGCCGGGGCTACGAGAATCAGGCGATCGGTGGCCGTGTTCAGGTCGGGACCGGAGTGATCGGCATGGTCGCCAAGAAGCGCCAGATCATGCACGTCAACAACCTGGGGCAGCAACGCGCGTATGCTGCGGCACAGCGGCGCGAGATGGAAAAGGCCGGCAGGCGTGCCCAACTCGGCGAAGCGATCCCCGTACCAGGACTGGCAAACGCCGAGAGCCAGATCGCCATTCCGTTGCTCATCCGCGACGATCTTGTCGGGGTGTTCTCGATCGAAAGTCCTGTCCCGCGCTCATTCGACGAGCATCAGCGTGATCTCGTGTCGATCATCGCGAACCAGATTGCGAGCGCGATCAACAACGCGCGCCTCTACGAGGAGCGGCGGCTCGCGGCCGCTGAACTGCAGGAGGCCAACGCGTCGCTCGAAGCCAGGGTCGCAGAGCGAACCGCGGCGCTCGAGAAAGAACTGCGGGTCGCGCAGGCGCTCCTCAACGACGCTCGGAGCCGCGTGGAGGGACCGCTGCTCGGTGGCAGCGTCCAGGTTCGCGCGCTGCGTGATGCGATCGCGCTTCACGGCAGATCGCGCGTGCCACTTCTCTTGACGGGCCCCGCGGGATCGGGCAAGGAAGCCGTCGCGCGCGCCGTCCACGACGCATCGGGGCTGAGCGGCGCGTTCATCTTCGTCAGCTGCACCGAGTTGAATACGCAGTCCCGGCATCCTGACGACGAGGCAGCGGCAGCGAAAGCACGCGGCGAAGCATCTCTCATCACGAGCAGGTTTGAACTGGCATCTGGCGGTACGTTGTTCCTCGATGGCGTGCACGAGCTGCCAGCGGATCTTCAGCAGGCCATCCACGCCGCGTTGGAACGGGATCGAACCCGTCTGTCCGACGCAACTGACGTGCGGCTGATCGCCTCGACGACTCACGATGTGCGTCAGCCTCGGCCGGGTGGCGTCCTGGCGTTCTTTCAATTGCTTGCTGCGAACCGCCTCGCCGTGCCTCCGCTCGTCGACCGGCGTGAGGACATACCGGTGCTCGTCGAGCACTTCGTGCGCCGGCACGCGCGCCGGTTGGGAAAGGTGATCGACAGCGTCTCGCCCGACTCGATGCGACGGCTCCAGGCATATACCTGGCCCGGCAACATCCGTGAGCTGAAGACGGTACTGGAGCGCGCGGTCCTGGTCAGCAAGAGCACGGTGCTGGAGGTCGATGAAGATCAGTTGAACGAATCCCTTGCCGTGGGGAGCTACCGCCTGGTCAAGCCGCTCGGTGCGGGCGGAATGGGCGAGGTGTGGCTCGCCAAGCACCGCTTCCTCGTGCGCCCTGCCGCCGTGAAGCTCATTCGACATGACGTGGCGCCCGGCGCATCGCGCGAGCAGCTCGTGCGGCGTTTCGAGCGCGAGGCGCACGTGACAGCGGGGCTGCGATCGCCCCACACGGTGCAGTTGTACGACTTCGGCGTGAACGACACCGGCAGCTTCTACTACGTGATGGAGTTTCTCAACGGAGTCGATCTTCATCACATGGTCACGCGGTTTGGGCCCCAGCCAGCCGAGCGCATCGTCATGCTTCTGCGGCAGGCGTGCCGCTCGCTCGCGGAGGCGCACGAGCGCGGGCTCGTGCATCGAGACATCAAGCCGGCGAATCTGTTCCTGACGCGATTGGGAACGGAGTACGACTACGTCAAGATCCTGGATTTCGGTGTCGTCAAGGAGCAGCCCGGACAGGATGCGACGACGCTCTCGAATCAGGATGTGGTGCACGGCACGCCGGCCTTCATGCCCCCGGAAATCGTGCTGGGCGAAAAGCTCATTGACGGCCGCGCAGATCTGTACTCATTGGCGTGTTCCGCTTACTGGGCGCTGACCGCCCATACGGTGTTCGAGGCCAGCAGCCCCGCACAGATGTTGTTGCAGCACGTTCAAACGCCAGCAGTCCCGGTCTCGGAGAGGTCGGAGCTGCCCATTCCCAGGAAGCTTGAAACGATTCTCATGTCATGCCTGGAGAAGAAGCCCGCGAAGCGCCCGTCGTCTGCACTCCACCTTGCGTCCGAGCTCATGCAGGTGCCATGCGCAGATCCCTGGACGAACGATCGGGCCCGGCAATGGTGGGAGACCCACGCCCCCGACGCCGTCGGCAACTGACGCACCGGCACGCTCACGCTGGTTGATCGATTTTCTGCAGTCGAGCAGTCATCGTGCGGCTCGCTGTTCGGCCGGGTGGGCAGCGTCTCCAAGGTTGTGCGCCGAGTTGATCAACGCCACGTGTGAAAATGCCTGCGGGAAGTTGCCGACGAGCCGCTTCGCGCCGGTGTCGTACTCTTCCGAGAGAAGCCCGACGTCGTTCCTCAGTGTGAGCAATCGCTCGAACAGTTGCCGCGCATCATCGGCGCGGCCGACGAGCAGCAACGCATCCACCAGCCAGAAGCTGCACGCCAGGAATACGCCTTCCCCCGGCGGCAGCCCATCGTCGGTCTTCTGCGTGTCGTATCGGCGAACGAATCCGTCAACGAACAGGTGTTTCTCGACGGCTTCGATGGTGCCGCGGATGCGCGGATCGTTTGCGGGCAGGAACCCGGTCGTGGGAATCAGCAGCAGGCTGGCGTCGAGATTCGTGGTGTCGTACGCCTGCACGAAGCTTCCGAGGGTCTTGTTGAACCCGCGCGCACACACCTCATCGTGAATACGCTGACGGACCTCGCGCCAGCGTGCGACGGGCCCCTCCTGCTTGTGGACTTCAATCGCGCGTATTCCTCGATCCAGGGCGACCCACGCCATGATCTTCGAGTAGGTAAAGTGCTGCGACTCCCCGCGGACTTCCCAGATCCCCTCGTCCGGAAGCTCCCACACTTCCTCGAGGTGCTCGAGGAAGGAGCGCAGGAACGCCCAGTCGGGCGGCCGTGTCTCCAGTCCGCCTTGCTTGGCCTGGAACAACGTGTCGACCACTTCGCCATACACGTCGAGCTGCAGTTGTCCGTGCGCGGCGTTGCCGATCCTGACCGGCGTGGACGACTCGTACCCCGGAAGCCACGACACCTCGTACTCCGACAGACGACGCTCGCCGGCGAGGCCGTACATGATCTGAAGCTGCGAAGGGGATCCGGCGGCCGCGCGCAGGAGCCAGTCGCGCCACGCCTGTGCTTCCTCGTAGTAGCCCGCGTTCATCAAGGCCAGCAGTGTCAACGTCGCGTCGCGCAGCCAGCAGAAACGATAGTCCCAGTTGCGCACGCCTCCGAGCTTTTCGGGCAGCGACGTCGTCGGCGCGGCCACAATGCCGCCGGTCGGCGCGTAGGTCAGCGCCTTGAGTGTAATGAGCGATCTCGTGACCGCGTCCGCCCACTCACCGCGCGATTGACTGCGGGATGCCCAGTCCACCCAGAAGTCTTCGGTCTGTTCCAGAGACGCTTCGACATCAATCACCTCGGGCGGTGGCTGGTGCGAAGGGCCGTGGGTGAGAACGAGCGGAACACTGCTCCCGGCCTCCACCGAAAACTCGCCAACCGTCGTGAGGTTCTCGCCGCGCAGCGCGACCGGCGTGTGCATCACGACCATGTCGGGTCCGGCAATCGCGCGGAAGGTGCCGTCGGGCAATCGGCTGACCCACGGCACGGTGAGGCCATAGTCAAAGCGCAGCACGAGCTCGGTGCGCATGGCGACCTTGCCGCGATCGCCGCGAACCAGGCGGACGACATCCGAGTTGCGTCCGCGGAGGGGCATGAAATCGATGACGGTCGCTGCGCCGTCGCGCGTGTCGATCGTGGTTTCGAGGATCAGCGTATTCGGCCGGTATCGGCGGGTGATCCGCGCGTCGGTATCCACCGCTTCGAGCAGCCACCGGCCGTGTTCGGATGTTCCGAGCAGCGCGGCGAAGCACGCGCCCGAGTCGAAGCGTGGCCAACACAGCCAGTCAATCGACCCGCCGCGCGAAACGAGCGCCACCGTTTCACAATCACCGATGATCGCGTAGTCCTCGAGTGGGGTGCTGACCTGCACTCGAAATCTTGTAGCCGATCTCGTGCCATGGTGCGCAAGCGCCAGCCGGCGACCTCGTCCATAATGAAGTTTTGTCCAAGATGTCCTCATTCTCGTTACCCGTGTGCGCGGTCAGCCTCGTGCTGGCCTGCGGTAGCCTTTCCCCGGCATTGGCGCAGTTGCCCGAGTCATCGCCCATGCCACTCAACGTCGCGACTCCGCGTCTCGCGGCGTCAGCCACCAAGGTCACCGAGGCCCCCGCGATCGACGGGGTTCTGGATGAACGCATGTGGCGGGACGCGGTACCGCTCGGCAGTTTCGTCCAGGCCGAGCCCTTCGAGGGAATGCCAGGCTCGGAGAAAACCGAGGTCCGCCTGCTGTACGACGAGGAGGCGATCTACGTCGGTGTCACGCTCTTCGACCGCGATCCCTCGCTGATCATCACGACCGACACGCGGCGCGATGCCGGCCTCGGGTCGATGGACTCGTTCCAGATGATCTTCGACACGTTCCACGATCAGCAGAACGGATTCGTGTTTGGCACCAATGTCGCCGGCATTCAGTACGACGCGCAGGTGCGCGATCAAGGCGATCCGGCGACGAGCTGGGATGGCAGCTGGGACGTCCGAACGAGCATGGTGCCCGAAGGGTGGAGCGCCGAGTTTCGAATTCCATTGCGGACGTTGAGGTATGGACCGGCACCGCAGACCTGGGGTGTCAACTTCTTTCGCAACATTCAGCGCACGCGCGAGCGGACGTATTGGTCTCCGCTCGAGCGCGTCTACGATCTCGGTCGCCTGACTTCGGCCGGGGAACTGCGCGGTCTCCAGCTCTCGACGCCGCGTAACTTCAAGCTGCTGCCGTACGTCGTGGGATCGGCCGATCGGAGTTTCGCGCCGGGTGCGTCCACGCTTCTCGACGGCGATTTGGGCCTCGACACGAAGTTCGGGCTCACCCCGAGCCTGAACCTGGACGTGACGGTCAACACAGACTTCGCCCAGGTCGAAGTCGATACTCAACAGATCAATCTCTCGCGCTTCAACCTCCGCTTCCCGGAGAAGCGGCCGTTCTTCCTGGAGAACTCCGGCCTCTTCACCATCGGCAAGGGCAACGAGCTGGATCTGTTCTTCAGCCGCCGCATTGGTCTCGACGAGAACGGACTGCTCGTCCCCATCCAGGCCGGTGGCCGTCTGACAGGCAAGGTCGCCAACGTCAACGTCGGCGTTCTGAATATGCAGACCGACGACACGCTGACTGCGCCCGCCAACAACTTCACGGTGATGCGGGTCAGCAAGGAACTGCCGAACCGTTCCGGAATCGGTGCGATGTTCGTGAATCGCACCGCAACCGGAAGTAGCTCACGCTCGGACGACTTCAACCGCACGTTTGGCGCCGACGCGCGCCTCGGTCTCGGCGAGTACTTCACGATGGCTGGCTTTGCCGCGCGAACGGAGACGCCCGGCCTCACCGGGCGCGACTACGCCTACAACGTCGACTCCGAATACAACGACTCGCGGCATCGCGTCGGCTTCGAGTACGGACGCACCGGCGAGGACTTCAACCCTGAAGTGGGATTCCTCGAGAACGAAGAGGGTTACCGTCGCATGCTGTTTCGTTTCCACGAGACGATGCGCCAGCAGAAGATTCGGGATTGGGGATTCCGCGAATGGCAGCCGCACGTCAACTACACGCGGTATGACTATCTCGATGGTGGGCTCAACAACGCGGAGCTGCACATCGACAATCACTGGGACTGGGAGAACGGGTATCGCGTCGATACCGCGCTCAACGGGAGCTGGGAAGGCTTCCGCGTTCCGTTCGAGATCTATCCGGGCGTCATCGTCCCAGTGGGCGAGCACGGAGGGCTCCGGTTCCGGCTGAACTCGAACACCGACCAGCGCAAGAACTTGTCTGCTCGCCTGCAGTGGGACGTTGGCCGGTTTCTCACCGGCGACCAGAACAGTCCAACGTTTCAGGTCACCGTTCGCGACGGCGGCCGGCTTACCGTGGACGGCACGTGGTCGTATCGCGACATCGCTCTGCCGGAGGGTGCGTTTCACACCAACCTCGCGAATATGCGGGTGACCTACAATTTCACGCCGCTGGTGTTCATCCAGAGCCTGGTTCAGTTCAATGACAGGACGGACCGCTGGTCCACGAACTTCAGGTTCCACGTGCTCGAAACAGCCGGCACCGGTCTCTTCGTCGTCTACAACGATACGGAGAGCCTCGACGGGCTCGGCCCGATTAACCGCGCCTTTATCGTCAAATACATCCGACAGTTCGATCTGCTTCGCTAGATGAGCAACCGCATTTTTCTGCTGTCGCCGGCCAACTGCGGTGGAACCCGGGCGAAGCGTGTGGTGTCGGATGAGGCCCAGTTCCCGCTGGCAGAGCAGTTGCGGACGCCCGCGGGTGCGTCGCTCGGCGAGGTCTTCAGCTTCGTGAGCGGTTTGTACTTTCGAGGCAAGCTCGCATATGCGCGACGGTTCAGCAATCCGCCGGATCCCACCGATCGTGTCGTGGCCGGCGGCGTCCTCGTGATCACGCCGAACGCCGGACTGCGCGCCGCCGACGTTGCCGTCACCCGGGAGTCCATTCAGGCGTTCGCGGGTGAGCCAATCGATCTCGCCAACGCCAGCTACCGGCGCCCGCTCGAGCAGGGCGCGCGCACGCTCTGCTCCAGCATCGGGCCGGACTGCGATGTCGTGTTGCTCGGCAGCATCGCCTCGGGCAAGTACGTCGAGGTGTTGTTGCCCATCTTCGGCGATCGCCTGCTCTTTCCGCCGTCCTTCATCGGCCGCGGCGACATGAGCCGCGGCGGCCTGATGCTGCGCTGCGCCGCGAGTGGTGAGGAGCTGGACTACATCCCAGTTGAGGGTGCCATCCGGCAAGGCAAGCGCCCGCCGCGACTCGATCCCGCCACCCGCGTCCCGAAAATCAGCTGACGTTCGGAACTCTCGGAGATCCCGGAGTTATCGGATCACCGCGAGACG
>Ga0070674_100001423_pt1 | contig 12713 bp, 10 predicted proteins | sample KBSM33metaG_FD_65344 | JGI IMG/M metagenome (GOLD analysis project Ga0070674, IMG submission 65344) | Miscanthus rhizosphere microbial communities from Kellogg Biological Station, Michigan, USA - KBS M3-3 metaG | ecosystem: Host-associated > Plants > Roots > Rhizosphere > Soil ... | reverse complement strand
CAGGTGCGCTACGACGACGCCGTTCGCATTCTCGAACCGCATGACTACGGCGTTCTGAACAAGACCGAGAAGCTGTTTGCCTATCAACAACGGAATCTGACTCGCCCTACCAACGAACGCGACACACACTGGCGCCTGCTCGAATTGTCGAAGATCGAAGAGTGTGTCGTTCTCGACGAGACCTTTCCGGGCAGTCGTGGAGACGAACACTCGAAACATCTCGCGTGGGAAATCCTCTACGCTCGCGTGCGTTAACAGCGGACGTGGGGCACAGTGCCATACTGCGGCTCTCGAGGAGAACGCGATGCCCACTCTGATCTGGATTGCCAGCGCCCTCGCTGCCGGAATCCTGGCGCGAGTCGTGATGAAAAGCCGTGGCTTCGGGTTCACCGGCGACGCTGTCCTTGGCGTATTGGGCAGCGTGTCCGGTGCCTGGCTGTTGAGGTTCGTCGGAGGCGAAGTCTCGCCCGGCGGCGTCGCGCACATCGCCACCGCATTCGTCGGGGCGATCTGCCTCGTCGCCGTTGGACGGCTCGGGCTACGAGTCGCTCAAGGCGCGAGTCAGCTCAGCGAGGCCACGGTGGGCGCGGGTTTGCCGGACATCGAAACGCAAATCCGGCGTCTGTCCGATCTCGAGAAGAAAGTGCTTTCGCGCGTTCTACGGAAACAGGGCCTGCCGCGCGATCCATCTGAAACGTTCCGTCAACACTTGTCCCTGGGCGATCGCGTTGCAGACCGCGTCGCGATCTTTGGCGGCAGCTGGACATTCCTCGGATGTTTTGCGGCGTTCATGCTGGCGTGGATGTTTCTCAACACGGCCACCTCGCGACCCGCCGATCCGTATCCTTTCATCCTGTTGAATCTGATCTTGTCGTGCCTTGCCGCGGTGCAGGCGCCGGTCATCATGATGAGCCAGAACCGCCAGGCCGCGCGCGATCGCTTCGACGCGCAGCAGGACTATCAAGTGAACGTGCGCGCGGAAATGCAGATCTCCGAGCTGCACGTGAAGCTCGACGAAGCACGCAACGTGGACTGGCAGGCGGTCATCGCCCTGCAGCGGCAGCAGCTCGACGTGCTCGAGCGCATCCAGCGCTCATTGAACGAAAACGACCAACGCCGATAGATGTGCCGTCAGCGATCGTCGGTCGACGGCTTACTTCGCCGGCGGCGTCGCCGGACTGAGCGGCGCGCCCGGCATCGCGCCCTTCGATTCAACCAGGCGACGCGCCAGGTAGTTGACCACCTGCGCATCACTCCGCACCGCTGTGAGATACGCGGCGCGCAGCAGTTGCTCCTTGCGACCGCGCAGCGTCTGCGTGATGCCGTCGCGCACGGCGGGCATCGAGAGATCGCGCTGTCCTGCCGGTTCGTGGGCAACGATCAACATGAGGGCATACGCGCCATTCGAGGTGGCCACGTTCACCGCACCAGCCTCCTTGCCCAGCACGGCGTCGCGCAGCGGTGGCGGTGCCTGCCGGAGCTGCGACAACGGGATGAGCCCGAGATCTCCGCCGCGCGGGGCCGACTCGGGATCCTCGGAGTACCCGACTGCCAGGTCGCGGAACGACGCGCCCGCTTTCAAGCGCTCCATCAACATCTGGACCTTCGCCGCCGCCGCCTGCGGTGTCGTCGCATCGTCGCCCGTGCGGTTCCCGACGCGGGCGTCGCGGACTGGCGTCACGACGATCTGCGCCACGTGGTACGACTCCTCGGCGATGTTGAACTGGGCGCGATTGGCGTTGAAGAAGTCCTGGACGTCCTGCTCGCTCACCGCGATCTTCGAGCTGACTTCCTGCGTGATGACCTTCTCCGTCAGCAGCTCGCGTCGCAGACCCTCGCGGACATCGGCAGGCGTCAGGCCCCGTTGCGACAGCTCCTTCTGGAACGCCTCGTCGGCGATGTTCTTGCTGGCGTTGGAATAGGCGGTATCGACGTCGGCTTGCGGGACCTCGACCTTCAAGGCGCTCGCCTTCGACAGCAGGATGTCCTGAACGATCAGATCGTTCAGCAGCGACAGCTTGGCGGTCATCTCCTCGTCGGGTGAGAGGACCTGGGACGAGTCCTTCGCGCGCTGATACGCCTTGTCGACGTCGGCCTTCTTGATCTCCCGACCGTCCACGACCGCCCACGTATCGGCCGAAATCTCCTTCGCAGGAGCGGGTTGCGTGGCGCGACACGCGAACGAGCCCCCCGTGAGGGCCAGGGCCATCAGCAGCAGCAATTTCCTGTCAACCATAGACGGGCAGAGTACTTCCTGATCAGGCCGCGAACAAGTCAGGCACGCCGACGGCTTGACGGGAGCCGGTCTGGCACACAAGATCCGGAAACGCGATGCGCTCACGGACTCTTCTTGCGGCCGGCTTGTGTCTCTGCCTGATTGGCAGCATCTGGACGCGCCTTGACGCGCAGCGCTCCGGCGCGTTTCGCGGCTCGACCGAGGATCCCGCCATCAAGTACTCCTCAACCCCGCTGAGCAACGCCGTCATCGACGTCAACAGGAAGATCCAGGACGGGAGCGTGAACCTGACGTCCGAGGGGCGCAGCGGGTTCCTGCGCTCCGCGCTCGAGGCGCTCCAGATTCCGGTCGACTCACAACTCCTCGTCTTCTCGCGCGCGAGCCTCCAGGGAAAGCTGATAAGCGAACAGAACCCCCGGGCACTCTTCTTCAACGACCGTGTGGCGCTGGGCTGGGTTCGCGGCGGCGAGATCATCGAAGTTGCCGCGCACGACGAGACCGCGGGCGTCGTCTTCTATACCCTCGATCAGCGCAGCGATCCGGCCGCCGGTTCGCCGCAGTTCAAGCGGGCCTTCGAATGCCTGGGATGCCACGTCGCGGGCGACACGCTCGGCGTACCCGGCTTTCTGATGTTCAGCACGAGCCGTCCGGATCAGGCGCAGGGATTCAGCCTGCCACGCGCGGTCGATCAGAGCGATGCCCTCAGCCGGCGCTTCGGCGGCTGGTTCGTAACGGGAAGCAGCGGCTCCGCGGCGCACATGGGAAACGACGTCGCCGCCGTCGAAGGTCCCGCACGTCGAGACCGTGCGTCGGTCGAAGGGCTGTTTGACGCCGACGGCTATCGCACGCTCTCCAGCGACATCGTCGCGCACCTGGTCTTCACTCATCAGGTGGGCATGGCCAACCTGCTCACCCGTGCCAGCTGGCAGGCGCGCGCCGCAGATCCACTCCTGCATCCGCCCTTCACCGCGGCTCCCGGTGAAGAAGATCGGATCGCCGCGATGATGAACGGCGTTGCCAGCGAGGTCGTCGACTATCTACTGTTCATCGACGAAGCGAAGCTGACCGATCGCGTGAGAGGTGCGTCAGGATTTGCCGAGCGGTTTTCAGCCATCGGTCCTCGAGACAAACGAGGACGCTCGCTGCACGAGCTCGACCTCGATCGACGTCTCATGAAATATCCATGCAGCTATCTGATCTACTCGCCCGCGTTCGACGCGTTGCCTGTGCGGGCCAGGGACCCGATCTACCGCCGCATGTGGCAGGTGCTGTCAGGAGATGAACAGGGCGAGCGCTACCGTTCGGCGCTCTCGCTCTCGGATCGACAGGCGATCGTCGAAATTCTGCGTGACACCAAGACCGACCTCCCCGCCTACTTTCAAGCCGTGACGAGATGAGGGGGCGCCGCGTTACTGCGGTGTCCTGGCAAGCAACCGATTCGTCTGCTCGAGACTGACGAGCGCATCCTCGTCGCCCGGCTTGAGGGCGAGGGCGCGCTCGAATCTCTGCTTGGCTTCGTCGTAGCGGCCGGCCGTGAGCAATACCTTGCCGGCCAGGAGATGCGCGGTCGGATCGGCGGCGCGAAGCGTGGCCGCGGCATCGAGTTGTTTGAGCGCACCCTGATTGTCACTGGCGTCCACGAGCGCCAGCGCGTAGTTGAGCCGGAGGTCGACGTTGTCCGGCCACCCTTCGACGGCTGTCTGATAGTGGCCGAGCGCTTCCTTCGGCTGACGTTTCTGCGTGAGCAGCGTGCCCATCCCGAAATGTGCGGCCGGCGATCGCGGCGATTCGTTCAACGCCCTGCCGTAAAAGGCCGCCGCCTCATCCCACGTGCCACGATCCGCAAGGAGTGCGTTGCCGATATTGACGTAGTTCGCCACGCGATCGGCGCGGGTGTTCTCGATCGAGACGAACGTCACGATCGCCGCGACGGCAACCGACACAAACGCCCACCCGCGCATTCGTCGTGCCGACTTCACGGGCCAGGCCGCCAGCCCACCTGCGCCCAGGAGGACGAGCACCGGCACAAGCGGAAAGCGGTATCTCGCGAACACGAAAAACAGCACGATGCTGAGCGTGTAAGTCAGCACGATGCCATGGAGGAACCATAGACCGCGCCACGACGGCGCAGTCATGCAGATGCCAAATGCCGCGAGACAGACGATCACGCCAAAGCTCAGTGGCGCGAGCGCTCGGAGCAGTGACGACCACTCCGCGTACACCTCTTGCGATTCCGTATCGGCGATCTCGACAGCGTTGTAGGCGAGTGCCAGTTTGCGCGCGAGCTGGCCGAGCCACGCGCCTGGCTGCGCGCGAATGAAGTCGAGTGCGCGTGCCGTCCAGTACGACGACACTTCGCCCGGGCTCAGTGTTCGACCTTCAGCCTCCTCGGCGAGGCGCGTGGCATCCGCCCGTTCGTCCGTCACGCTGCCGTGCCCGGCGACCAGCGGATCGTAGAGGCCGTTCGCACCGGCATGGTTGCCGATGTAGAAGTTGGGACCGAACTGTGACGTTGTGAGATGAAACTCGCCTCCGACTGAGTAGTTGCGCACAGCGACGGGTAACAGCACGAGGGCGCAGCCGGCGACGAACGTGGCCACCGCGCGAGGCCGACGCTCCGCAACGAGAAGCCAAAGCACAACCGGCAACGCGAGCAGCAGCGCATTCTCGCGCGTGAGCGCAAGAAGACCGAGCACGATGCCGGCGATGAACTCCCTGAACGTGATCCGCCCAGCGAGCAGATACAGAAGCACAGCGGTGAAGAATGTGACGAGCGCCGTTTTCTCGAGGAGGCCATCGAAGAAGATCGCCGACGGGTAGATCGCCAGCAGCACACCTGCCGCCGCTCCCCACGTCCCGAAGAGCGACATGCCAGCCGCGGCGAGCAGCACGCACGATCCGGCACCGATGACCGCCTGGATGAAGCGCACGATCGCGACACCATCGCCGAACACACCATAGACAGCGGCCAGGAAGTACGGATAGAGCGGCGCCTGATAGAAGACGCCTTCTCCGCGCCAGTCGCCACCGACGATACTCAGCGCCCACCTGTGGTACGCAGCGGCATCTCCGAGACGGAGATGAAAGAAGGGCGCGTGTGAGATCTGCCAGATGTAGATCAGGCGGAGGACCAGCGCCAGCAGCGCGATCGCGAGCAGCAGCGTCCGGCGTTCTTTCATCATCCTTTGTGCAGCGACGCGACCTCAGAGACCGTCAGCAGCCTCCACTTTCCAATCGGTAGACGGCCAATCGCGATGTGCCCGATCCGGACCCGGACCAGCTTCAGCACCTTCGCCTCGAGCGCTTCGACCATCCGCCTGACCTGCCGGTTCCTCCCCTCGGTCAGCGTGATCTCGAAGTGCGTGTATTTCCCGGAATCGCGCAGCCTGGTGACCACCGCGGGGCGTGTCGGGCCGTCGGCGAGCTCGATTCCGTCGCGGAGCCGCTGTAGCTGTGTATCGGTCAAAACCATCGAAGCCTTGACCAGATACGTCTTTGGCACGTGTGAGTTGGGGTTGGTCACACGCTCGGCAAACTGGTTGTCGTTGGTCATGAGCATGAGGCCGGACGTGTCGAGATCGAGCCGGCCTACGGGCGAGAGGAAGGTCCCGGCGTCGGCGATCAGGTCGTACACCGTCGGCCGGCCCTCGGGATCCTTGTACGTCGTCAGATAGCCAGTGGGCTTGTACAGCAGCAGGTAGATGCGCTCGCGATTCACGAGCGGCTTGCTGTCGAACAGCACGCGGTCCCGTTTCATGTCGACCCACTGATCGGGATTCCGCGTGACCCGGCCGTTCACCTTCACCCGGCCCGCATGTATCCAGCTGCGCGCGTCAACGCGAGAGCCGATGCCGGCTTTCGACAACACGCGTTCGAGTGTCTTGAGGGGACGCTTCTTCGGCTCCACCACGTTCTATCGTTCTACATCAGGTTCGGACGCGCGTGTCCGGGTTCTCTGCGTGCCTGCGTAGATAGAGGGCAGAAGGAGAACTGATCATGAAGTCATTCAAGACCATCGCATTCGTCGCCGCAGCAGCGACGTTCCTCGTGGCCGGCACGGCATCTGCCGCGCGGCCGGAGAACATCGCCAACACGACCTGGACGCTTCAGACCAATGTGGACGTCGTCACGCTGGTCATCACGACGCAAGGCGGCCCCGGCGCTCCGGGCGCGGCCAACTGCCGCACGATCAACGGCGACATCGGAAACGTCGCACATATCCGCGGCTTTTACTGCCCGTTGACCGGACGGATTCACTTCGTCCACAGAAACCTCGGCTCCGGGGACGCCGTCCGCGTGTTCACCGGCAACATCTCCGACGAGGTCGACGGTCAGCCGTTGTTCATGGGTGGCACGATGACCGTGCTCATCTCCGCCTTCGGCGACCTGGGTGAGTACAACTTCGCGGCAACGACGGACTAGGAGGCGCGTCTGAAGACGCGCCTCTATGTCCCCTTCGCGCGTAGGAGGGCTGCTTCGATGTCTGCCCGATCGGGTGCGGAAGCGACCTGCTGCTGGCGAGAAATCGCCAGCGCCCGATCGAGCGGATCGACGGCAGCGGCCTTCTGGCCGAGATCGAGCAGTGTCAATCCGATCTCGGTCAGCGTTCTCATACGGCGGAGATCGGCGGTGCGAGCCGGAGGCGTGGTTTCAAGCGACTGCCGCAAGAACCCGAGCGCACTCTCGAAGTCGCCATCGAGTCGCTTCGTGACTCCCATGACGTACATCGCCTTGCTCGCATTCGAATCGACTGGCGACAGGGGCACCGGCATGAGAGGCGCGAGCAGATCCTCGGCCTCGCGATGTTTGCCTCCACGAGCGAGCGCCAGTGCCCAGTCAGCCTGGAACCAGCGGGTCACCGAGTGGCTCGGGGGCAACATTCGACGCAGCGTTTCGACGGATGTCTGCAGGTCGGGCACGGCATCCAGAGGACGACGCGCCGCGAGCAGTGCGGCGCCGCGCTGATGGACGGCGGCCGCATAGCGGAACGACTCCGGCTTCGTATGACGAGCAATGATGCTGAGGGCGGCCCGGCTGATCTCGAGCGCCTCGCTCGGTCTGCCCGTCTCGAGCTGATACTCGGCCAGCGGCAGCGAGAAAAATCCGACCATGCGACTCGATGGACCGAAGACCTCGGCAGCGTCACTGACGGTGTTCGAGAGCTCGTCGACGGCTTGCTTCAGATAACCCGCCTCGCCCAGCGCACGGCCGTACAACAGACGGCCTTCGATGATGCGCGGATGCTTCGGCGCGTCACCGAACACGACGCGCGCGGTGCGGTACGCATCCTTCGCCGCCTGGAATGATTCGTCTGCCTTGCGGCTGTATTGATAGACGTACGCGCGCGTCAGCAGCGCGGCAACGTAGTCGGGGTGTCGATCGCCGCGCGTCCGCAGCGTCACGTCGACGGCTTCCTGTGCCGCCTTGTCTGCCACGCCGTAACGTCCCGCATCGACTTCGAGGTGCGCCTGATTCTTCAGAGCGATTCCCAGATCGCCGTCGAGACTCTTCGAGGCGCGCAACACTGGCAGCAGCTTTTCGATCTCGGCGCGTCCCTCCTCCGTCCCGCGGAAGCGATAGACGTGGGTCATCAGCACACGCGCTCGCAGTACCTCCGGGTGATCGGGTCCCAGCCGTGCGCTGCCGTCTTTGATGGCTTGCGTCAACACTTCCTCGGCGCCAGGTGTGTCCTGCAGGCTCAAGAGGCTCGTGCCGACGATGTTGAGGAGCTCGACCTGAAGGGCAGGACGATCCCCGAGGCGACGATCGATTCGCGACTTCGCCTGCCGGAGCCACTCAACAGCCGACAGCGGTCGCGCGCCGGTGTTGTAGGGACTCGCCTCCTCGAAGAGCGCGATAAGGAAGTCCTTGACCTCGAGGGCCCGCGCCTTCTCCGTGACCGCTACGTGCGCCTGCCAGGCCGCGAGGCCGGTTCCGGCGAGGGCGGTGATCAGGACGACGAGCGCCGCGCCGACTGCGACTCTGTTCCGCGCGACGAATTTCGCCACTCGATACCACTCGCTGTCCGGTCGGGCATGCACCGGCCGCTTGTGCAGGTAGCGGTCGATGTCGTCGGCCAGTGCGTTGACGGTGTCGTAGCGCTCGTCGGGCCGTCTTTCGAGCGCCTTGCGCACGATCGCATCGAGGTCGCCTCTCAACGCGCGCCGAGTCGATGGATCAGCCGAAACATCGCTCGGCCGTCCGCGGAACGCACCGTCGCGTGCGTACGGGCGCGTGCCGGTCAACAGCTCATACAGGATGACGCCACTCGAATAGACGTCGGTGGCGATACCAAGGGGCTCACCCGCTCGTTGTTCCGGCGACGCATACTCCGGCGTCAGCAGATGGGTGCCCGAGTCTTCGCTGTTGGGGCGAGACACTCGGCCGTCGAGCAACAGCCTGGCGATGCCGAAGTCGAGCAGCTTCACATCGCCGTCGTTGGTCACGAGGATGTTGTTTGGCTTCAAATCGCGATGGACGATCAGCCTTGCGTGGGCGTGGGCGACGGCGCGTGCCACGAGAAGAAAGAGCTGCAGCCGGTCGCGAAGTGGTAGCTGCTTCGAGTTAGCGTACTCGTCGATCGGTTGCCCCTCGACGTACTCGAGCGCGAGGTACGGCTGACCGCCGCCGGTGATCCCGGCGTCGTATAACCGTGCGATGTGAGGATGGTTCAATCCTGCGAGGATCTCGCGTTCCTCCGCGAGGCGTTTGGCGAACGCGACGCCTCGCCACGAGCCTTTCGGCAGCTTGAGCGCAACCATCCGATTGACCATCAGGTCGGTGCGATGTGCCAGCCATACGGTGCCCATCCCGCCGACGGCAAGACGCCGCACGACCCGATAGGGGGCGATCGACTCGGGCGATGGCGGAGGCTCTTCCACGCTGTCGCCGGTCGATCGCTCCCGGCTATCGATCTTGGGAATCGTCTGCAGGAAGTCGTGACCGTGTGGCGCGCTCGACGGGCACAGCAGGCGGCGCAGGCGCGAGCGAAACGCGGCGAGCTCCGACGGCAGATCGTCGATCCAGCGCGCGCGCTGGTTCTCTTCCACGTCGAGCGCCTGATCGAGCAGGTTATTCAGCGTCGCCCATTCCGCAGCGAGCGTGTCGACCTTGGGCATAGTTACCCCAACGCCTCTCGCAGCAGCAATCGCGCTTTGAGCCAGTCGCGGCGTACCGTGCGTTCCGTCACACCCAATGCCACCGCAATCTCCGGCTCGGTGAGACCCCCGAAGTAACGCATCTCGACGACCTGCATCATCCGTTCGTCGACGGCCGCGATACGTTCGAGCGCCTGGTGCACGATCAGGATCTGGTCCTCACCGTTGGTGGTGGCAGCGAGCTCGACGTCGAACGTGACCCGCGATGATCCGCCACCGCGTCGTGCAGCAACACGACGACGGGCGAAGTCCACGATGACCGACCGCATGACCTGCGCGGCCCATCGCATGAAGTGCAGGCGATCCTGGAGGCTCAGGTGCCGGCCGTTCACGAAGCGGACGTACGACTCGTGGACCAGCGAGCACGTGTCGAGCAGCGTGTAGCGGCCGCCGGCGCGCAGACGCGCGCGCGCCAATCGGCGAAGGTCGGCATATGTCGAGGCGTAGAGCGCGTCGGCGGCGTCGCGATCCCCGCGTTGCGCGAGATGGATCAGCTGCGTGAGATCGGATCCGGCCTGCTGAGCGTGATCTGGGCCGTGCACAACGACCTAGTGTCCAGGCCGATCGATCCGTTACACACCGCGCACGAGCTTTCGCTCGGCACGCTTACTGCTCCCTCTCCTGTTGCAGGGCAACCCCGACTGTGCCCATTAACGGAGGATCCTTATGGCGACAGATATCGTTGCGTATGGCATCTACCCGGACCGCGCCTCGTTTGAAAGCACGCTCGAAGCGCTCCGGGCGGCCGGGTTTCGCAACAGCGACATCTCTGCGATTCTTCCCGATCGCGACCGTACGACGAGGGACCTCGCGGCTGAGATCAACACGAAAGCGCCGGAAGGTTTTACAACAGGCGCCAGCACCGGCGCCGCGATTGGCGGGGTGCTCGGGTGGCTGGTCGGCATCGGCGCGATCGCCATTCCAGGGATTGGGCCGATTATTGCCGCCGGTCCTGTCGTGGCCGCGCTCGCAGGAGCCGGCGCCGCGGGCGCGACCGGCGGTCTGGTCGGCGGCCTGATTGGCGCGGGCATCCCCGAGATCGAGGCCAAGCGATACGCTGGACGCATCCGCGAAGGAGCGTACCTGGTCTCTGTGCACTGCGACGACAGCAAGTGGGCGAAGCGCGCCGAAGAGATTCTCGAGTCCACTGGCGGCCGCGACGTCGTGAAGACCGCGGAATCGAGCCCCGACTATCGTCCCTAGCGATCGCGACAGGCGCGGCAGCGTCCGGAATGACCGTCGCCATTCCGGGCGCATTTTCCAAGGCCTCACCGAGCGCTACACTGCTCGGTCGTGACGAGGCCGCCTCAGTGCCTGACAGTGCTCGCGCCGATCCGGCCTGACAAAGAGTCCGGACTTCGCGAGCTGTTGCGTGCGATCGGTGACGACATCAACGGTAAAGACCTCGCCGCCGGACGTACTCGTCCACACATTGCATTCGTCCGCAGCCGGCACATTCACTTTGCGCGCTTTGCCATCCTGAACGATCCCGATCGGGGACCGGACAGATCGCGCCTGCTGTTCACGTCGATCTACGATGGGAGCCTCGAAGCGCATCTGAATGAACTCGTCTCGATCACGTCGGACATGAATGCGATCTGGGGCGCCTGCGAGGGCTACACAGGCATCGACGAATTCCGGTCGTTCATTTCGGCTCGCGCACAGGAACTGGCCGCGTACTACGTCGCGTTCCGGGATGAGACGGTGGCATCGATCGCGAGCGCGATCGATGCGCGACGTCGAGCTCACGCGCTTCAGGATGGCGGCGGAGCCCGCGTGCCTGGCGTTCCCGATAAACGCCGAGAGAGCCTCCTGAAGCGAGCCCTCCGCGCTGCGCCCATCGTGATCGACCTCGTACGTGCGGTGGCTCGGAGCGGATTCGGTCACGTCTATCACGGCGCTAGCCAGATCGTGGCCAGCCTCGATCGATACCCGGTGTTTCGGCTGTTCAACCGGATCACCCGAAATCGAATCCCGCCACTCGAGTCTCAATTCAGCAGTCTCGTGCTCGATCAGCGCGCGCCGTTCGAGCCGCTCGTTCCGGGAGACGAGATTCCCACGAGGCCCGCGGCGGGTTCGCCCGCATTGCGCGAGGACGGCGTGGCGCAGAATCAACTCACCGTGGTGACCGCGATCGATTCGGCACATCTGCATCGCGTGCTCGCGGTCATGGCGGCGATCGACTCGTACGCCAGGCGCCTCGCACCGCCAGGCTCGCTGATCGGGATCAGCACGATTCACTTCGCTCGATGGCTGGTGATCGATCACGGGCGCCGGCTGTTGTTTGTCAGCGACTACGACGGCTCGTGGGAGAGCTACATCGACGAGTTCGCGGAGATGATCCTCACGGGGCTCGATGCCATCTGGGACACCTCGCTCGGCATGCCTCCGAATGGCGCGAGAGACCTGCCCGCCTTCAAGCGCTTCCTGCGCAGCCACCAGGTGCCGTCGGATGTGTTCTTCGCCGCTTACCCCGAGGAAACCGTGTTGAACGTCGCGACGGACCGCGTGCAATGACCTCGAGCGCACGCCTCACACACGAGGCTCTTCGCGACATTCAAGGCGTCATCACCAGCGGCTATGGGCATCTGCCGCAAGCGGTTTACCTCTGCGTCACCATCACGAACGTTGATGGTGGGCGGCGGTGGCTGTCACGCCTCGCCGACTCGATCACGTCGTCGCAACGCCACACCGGCGGTCACGGTGTCTCAGAGGACCGGCCGCCGACTGCTGTCAATATCGGCATCACCGCGAACGGACTTCGCGCGATCGGCCTGCCCGAGGAAGTCCTGCGGACGTTTCCGGTGGAATTCCAGGACGGCATCGCGTCGGAAGAGCGATCGCGAATTCTCGGTGATACCGGCGCGAGCGCGCCGGAGACGTGGGAGTTCGGTGGACCGCGCACCGAGCCGGTTCACGCGATGCTGATGCTCTTCGCCGCGGACGAAGCGACGCTCCTCGAGATGTGTCGCACACAGCGTGCAATGCTCGAATCCTCTGGCGGCGCGGTTGAACTTCCCGGCAGCTCGCAGCGCGGCCTCCGGACGGACACTTTCGCGGAGCCGTTTGGCTTTCACGATGGCATCGCCCGACCATCGATTGCCGGCCTTTCAGGCCGTGGCGTACCGACCGGAGAGTTCATTCTCGGCTACGAGAATCACTATGGGCTGATACCGCCAACGCCGGTGGTGCCGCAGGAATTGAATGCTGCTCACACGCTTCCTCACCTGGACAGCCCGTATCACGCGGCCAGGCAACTCGGCGATCTCGGGCGGAACGGCTCGTACCTCGTCTATCGAAAACTCCAGCAGGACGTCGCC
>Ga0070674_100001420_pt1 | contig 12715 bp, 11 predicted proteins | sample KBSM33metaG_FD_65344 | JGI IMG/M metagenome (GOLD analysis project Ga0070674, IMG submission 65344) | Miscanthus rhizosphere microbial communities from Kellogg Biological Station, Michigan, USA - KBS M3-3 metaG | ecosystem: Host-associated > Plants > Roots > Rhizosphere > Soil ... | reverse complement strand
GCTTGCGACAGAAGCCAGTCCGATCAACAGCGGAGCAACCGTGAGAATGCCCAGCGCATCGGACGCGAACCAGTGCTGCCAGATCGTCAGCACCGGAGCTTCTGCACTGTGAAACAACGTGAACCCGAGAACTCCGCCGATCCCGGAGATGGCGGTTGCGGCGATGGCTGCGGCCAGCAAGCCGAGAACGTGACTCAGTCGACCGAGGCTAAAACCTGAACCGAAGTAGCGTTCGACAATGGCTGCAGCGAGAACAGCCTCCGCGGCATTGCACAGGGCGAAAACCAGAGCGCTCGAGAGATTCCGGTCTCCCAGCAGGTTGGCCGCGATGGTTGCGCCGGCCGCGCCGGCTATCACCGGCAGTCGTGCCGCCGGCCCAAGCGCAATCAGGATACCGGCGGCAACACCGGAGGCGGGCCAGAATACAGCGACGCCGTCGGCTTTGGTCAGCAGAGCGAGGCCCAGCCGCGCTGCCAGAAAGTACGCAATGCCGACCGCAACCGCGAGGCCGAGCAAGCCAAGCCACCGCTGCGTCAAGTCAGGGGCGACCGGCACCGGGCGCGCGTCGCGCAACTGGTGCAGCAGGTCGCCTGCTCTTTCGTTTTGAACCATGCTGCATGGAATACATGACGCCTGCCGAAGTCGAGTCTCGTTTTCGAGGTGTGCGCGAGCATCGACAAATCGAGCGCGTCGTCCACTCGGTTTGCCGGCAGGCAGCTTGCCTGATGCGCTAGTTCATGACGACCCGCGCGCCAAGAGCGACCCGCTCGTAAAGATCGATCACGTCGTCGTTGACGAGCGGAAAGCAGCCGATCACGCGGCTCGCGACCGGCTCCTGGCTTCCATGGATGCGATGACCTGTATCCCCAAGAGCGAGGGAGCGCGCGCCAAATTGTCCACCAGCGACCTGAACGGTCGGCTGCGCCGCGCGCGCGCGCGTCTGCGGGTCGGCTCCGCTCCAGTCTTCCTTGGCCGAAACGAACAGCAGGCCGACGACGTTCGAGCATTCCGGGCCGATGCCGATGGTGTAGCGCAGAGCGGCCGTACTCGGCCGGACGAGATAAAGGAAATTCTGCGATTTCGTTATGACGATCGTGCCGGCCGGATAAATCGAGCGGTAATACACCAGCTGCCGCTTGAAGATGTAGGAGCGCACCTTTTCGTCGGGCGCACCGGCGTCCCCTGCCCGGTCAATGCTGCGCGCCGGCGCTTGAACAGGTGTCCTGACCTCGTCTGTTCCTTTTTTGCGCCAATATTGATACCCGACGAAGCCGACGGCCAGCATCGCCGCTGCGGCAAGTCCTGGAATGAGGAGGCGCGACAGCCGGTGCGTGGATCTCGGTGAAGCGATAGGCGTGCGCGGCAGGGGGGCCGCGCCGGCATCGGGCGCTTCATCCCTCGCGCTCGAAGGTGGCGGCATCTCTCTCCTGGTGCCGGCGAGACCGGATTCAATTCTCCGGATCGCGGCTTCGAGAGCGAAGCGCTCCTGTCTGATCTCGCTTGGGGTGAGGGGCGCGCTCGCCATCGCGTCCCGGGCGCGATCATAGATGGCGCGACGCGAGTCCGGGTCGTTCGGGTCGAGAGCCGATACGGCGCGAACAAGAACCGAATAGTAGTCCTTCTTCACGGTTCGCGATGCTCCCAAAATTTGCCTGCTGATCGCGTGCGCCCTGTCAAAACCCGATCAGCGGATCGGCGGGGCGTATTGGATACCGCCGTTCGTCCACAGGTTGTTGATCCCGCGTGGAATGCCGAGCTTGGATCCGGTCCCGACGTTTCGCTCGAATACCTCCTCGTAATTGCCGACCAGATTGACGATGCGCGCGGCCCAGTCGCGTGTGAGCCCGAGCTGCTCGCCGTAGGCGCCATCCGTCCCGACCAGCCGCTTGACGTCGGGTTTGTCGGATTTCATCGCCTGCTCGACCGCCTTCGACGTGACCCCCAGCTCCTCGGCATTGATCATCGCGAAGTGGGTCCACTTCACGATATTGAACCATTGGTCGTCGCCCTGGCGCACCGCCATCCCAAGCGGCTCCTTGGAAATGATGTCCGGCAGAATCGTATGCTCCCCTGGGTTGGGAAGCTTCAGCCGCTCGGCATACAGCTGCGAGATATCGGAGGTGAGCACGTTGCAGCGGCCGGATTCGTAGGCCTTCCGGGTCTCGTCCATCGTTTTTCCGGTGACCAGCTCGTATTTCATTCTGTTGGCGCTGAAGTAGTCGGCGAGGTTCAGCTCGGTGGTCGTTCCCGATTGCGTGCACACCACCTTGCCGCCGAGTTCAAGAGCCGATTCGACCTTTAGCGAACCCGGAACGAGGAATCCCTGGCCGTCGTAATAAGTCACGGCTGCAAAATTGAGCCCGAGGGCGGACTCACGCGATATCGTCCACGTGGTATTCCGCGAGAGGACATCGATGGTCCCGGATTTGAGCGCGGTGAATCGATCAGCGGCGGAAAGAGGGACGAATTTTATCTTGTCCGGATCGTTGAAGATGGCTGCCGAAATCGCACGGCAAAAATCGACATCGAAGCCGCTCCATTTGCCCTTGTCGTCGGCTGCGGAGAAGCCGTAGAGCCCTTCGCTGACACCGCAGACGAGCAAGCCTCGATCCTTCACGGTCTTCAAGGTCTGCCCAAGCGCCGGTCCGGCAATCGACGCGGCGGCCGTGGTCAAGGCGGTCAGGAAAGCGATGCGTCTCATGATCTTATGCTTCCAGTGTTGCTGCATTCACCAATGTCGCCCGCTTCGTTACAGCTCAGGAGCATGGCGCACGACGACCTTCGTTCCGATCGGCACCCGCTCGTAGAGATCGATGATGTCGTCATTCACGAGGCGAAAGCAGCCGGACGAAACGGCATGGCCGATTGTCTGCGGCTGGTTGGTCCCATGAAGGCGATAGATCGTGCTGCCGAGATAGAGCGCGCGCGCACCCATCGGGTTGCCCGGCCCTCCCGCCATGAAGCGCGGCAGGTATGGCTGGCGTGCAATCATCTCCGGGGGCGGGGTCCAGTCAGGCCATTCGGCCTTGCGCGAGATCTTGAGCAACCCGGCCCACTGGAAGCCTTCTCGTCCGACACCGATGCCGTAGCGCAACGCGCGATTGTTCCCCTGGACGACGTACAAGAACCGCTGCGAGGTAAATACGACGACAGTGCCGGCCGGCTCTGCTGTACGAAAAAAGACGAGCTGCCGCTGCAAGGCGCCGCTCAGCTCTTCTTCGCTCCGAGAAGGCTGGTAACCGGGTTGATCTTCGATCGCGAGCTCCTGCTGGCGGGGCTGTGCGTGCGCCCACGCAGCGCTCATCGCAACTGCCAGGATGGTAGCGAGCAGGTAACGGATCATGTCTTGAACTGCCAACGTGCGAGCCTCCGGCGAAGGCCGGACTGGCGACGATGGTTACAGGGGATGCAGAGGACGACTATGCAGAATCGGACTAACTATGCCGTCGCCGACGTTCGGTGACGTTGCGATAATGCCGGGCCCACGCGAGCGCGGGAGAATGATCGCACCGCAACGACAGCGGCGGGCGCAAGACCTGTCCCGGTGCCTCGTTTTGGAGGCCCGTTATTCGACAGGCTGCAATGCCTTCTCGATCGACTCAACCAGCCGATCGGCCGGGAACGGTTTGTGCAGGAACGCGATGCAACCCGATTTGGCTGCCGCTGCCTCTATCCTGCGCTCAACCGCCCCGCTCATGAATATGACCGGAAGGGTTGAACCAAGTTCCGCAAGTCGACGCGCGAGTTCGATCCCGGACACGCCGCCGAGATGAATATCGATGACAAGACAGGCCGCCGTGCTCGTCGCAATGCTCTCAAGCAACGCCTCGCCCGATGAAAAAAGCTCGGTATCGTAGCCAGCCGCCCGCAACAATCGGTCCATTGACCCAAGCATCGCCGGATTGTCGTCCACAATGCCCACTGCTTTTCGCATTCGCAAAGTGCCTAGATATCTGAAGTGGTTGATCCGCCAGTGGGGATCGGCGTTCCGCTTGCGCGGCCCGAGTCTTCCAGTTGACCACACGGCGGTGATGCAAGCTTCATAGAAGGAAGGTCCAAGGGCGTCTTGCTATGTTACGCCAATATTTTGCGGATGTATGCCAACTTGAGTTGCGAATTGACTATGGGTGAAGAGCGCGGGAGTTGATGCGTGTCTGGCGCAACCTCGAAGCAGATCGGTCCGGCTCCCGGCGCCGCCGGCGGTATGACGCGCCTCGCATATGCGCGCGCGAAGCAGGCAGGTATCGGGCTTGAGCCGTTGTTGAAGAAGGCGGGGTTAGAACAAGGGCAGGTCGAAGACGTTGACGCCCGGCTTCGCGTGCGGAGCCAGATTGCGTTTCTGAATCTGGTTGCCGAGGCATTGTCTGACGAATTTCTCGGCTTTCATCGCCGGTCCTGCGGCCGCGTTGGGCTATCGCGCCGCAGCCGATATCTTTGGCGCCGCGCCTGCCGGGTACCGCATCGCTTCCATACCGTCGAGCGGCCCCTCCTGGATGCCCCGCACGGGCTTGTCGACCAGCGGGACGGCGTGCCGTTTCGCTTCTGACTTCTGCTTCAACGTTTCCGACGGACACTCGCCGAACAGTGCTTTGTATGCTCCGGCAAAGCGACCGAGTTCGGTAACGCCGCAGCCTGTCAATACGCCTGTAACGGTCGTTTCCTTGCAGCCCGATGCCCGCAGTGCGTAGTGCACGTTATTGAGCCGCCTCAGCTTCAAATATTGCGTGGGTCCGATTCCGAAAAACTTGTGAAAGGCTCTCAGGAGGCTCCGTTCCGCCACGTCGATCGCGCGGCAAAGGTACTCGACATGGTGATCCTGCCCGTCTTGCGTTCGGAGGAATGCGAGCGCTTGCCGAACGATACGGTCGAGGCTGCGATTGATCTGGCGCGTCGAAGCATGCGCGGAAGCGTCACTGTGGGTGACGGCGGTGAACAGATCCGCCAGCAAGGCCCGCTCGATGTCGCGATAGCGGCTGGCATCTGCCGAGATAGGGGTGCTTTGGATGAGCTCCATTGCATATGTGGCCGCCGCAACGAGTTGCCTTGCCAACGGATGCAGAACGCGAATGAGTGACGCGGCCGCTCCCAGTGCGTGAAGCTGAGCCGGTGAGAAGCCGGCCTCTTCCAACACCTCGAGCGGCACGGAAATCGATATCCATTTGTGCGGTCCTCGGCACATGACGGCAAACGGCTTGCCGGGCGGAAACACCGCGATGTCATTGATAGTCACCGCCTCGCCATTCAGGCTCATCGGATGCGAGTGGCCGGAATTGCGCAGGAAGAACACGAACGAACCGGACTGTGAAACGCCGTCAGCAATGGTCGCGCCGCCGGCCGCGCCCGATTGCAAGACGATGCGCCCCAACGGACAGCGGGAAATCTGCCAACTGCTGCGGCTTGGTCTAGTCAGCATGACGTTTACGCCGGGTTCGCAAACGCTGCGCGCATAGTCGTGGAAGCCGAAGGGTTCATCGGTTCGAACGTTGACCTCGGTGCCGCAGGTCAAGAGAGACCCATGCCAATCGGCCGGCACCCTTCGCGTTAGAGATCCCATAGAAATCATGTCGGGTGGTTCCCCTGACGATTGCTCTCATCGCCTCGAAGGGTCTCACTCGATCGTTCGGGCCGATATTGGCCTTAGGGGCAGTAGCGTGGTTCCGGACCGTGGTATTCCATGCTTGCGCATGCTGTGCCGCCTGGAGACACGCCCCGGCGACAAAAGAGGGTGAACGCTGCGAGCCGGCCGTGCTGCCGAGCTAGATGGCAACGGCTTTGTTGATCGCGCCGATCAGGACCTTCCCGAGAAAAGGTTTGCGGAGATACGCTACACAGCCGGCCTGCATGGCCATCTCGTGCACAGCTTCATCGTCCACGGCCGATATGAAAATGACCGGCAAGTCGGAGCCGGATGCGGCCAGCCGGCGTCGCAATTCGATGCCGGACATCCCGCCCAAGTGAATGTCGAGAACCAGACAGGTCGCCGCGCTCGCCGCAGTACCATCAAGGAACGCTTCGGCCGAAGCAAAGATCGCCGTTTGAAAATTGCATGCCTTCAACAACCGCTCGATGCTCTGGAGCATGCCCGGATCATCTTCAACGACCGCGACCACTTGCTGTCGCATCCGGAAAAACCTTGTCTTCCCGCAAATCAATGCGCGATGGAGTGTACTGGAGCGATCATGATGTCACGCACGTCTGAGCACGCTCACAGGTCGATACCGTTTTCGGTTCGGTTTCTATGCAAAAAGCGCCATGAATAAAATTTAGGCCAAGTCCCTCGATAATTTTCCAAGCGGGATGCGTCCTTGAAGCGGTCTGTCCGCGTTCAACGGCGCTGCAGTTCAAAACGTTCGCGCCTTGGAATACGAGCTCGCGCCTGCAAACTATTTCTCCGGCGCGGGAAAACGGATGCTGGTCGCGAGCGTGATCCAGTTGGCGTTCTCGCCGGTGATGTTGCGACCGAGGATGACGTCCATCGAGAACCGGTCGATCGGGCGCCAGCGCAATCCGACCTGATAGCGCGGCTGCCCGACGGTCTTCGGGTCGCCGAGGCCGACCAGCCCGAACACCTCCGCCGTCAAGGTCCAGACATTGTCCGGCGTGCGCCAGTCCATGCCGACGCCGTAGGAGAAGAAATGCGTATCGGCGATGCGGTCCCATTGCCAGCCGGCGTTGACATTGAGGCGCATCGTTTCGGAGAGGCGCATCGTCGCCGGGATGTAGCTGTAGAAGCCCAGCGTCTCATGCGTGATGAGATCGAATGCCGCGCCGCCCGCGATGGCGACACCGAACTTGCCGATCGCGCTCGGGATCAGGTTGGTCTTGAACTTCGGTGCGGCGAACGTGCCCCATTCGCCGTCGGCGCGCGAGCGCTGAAACTGCACGCTGAGTTCGACCGGACGGGTGATGTTGACCACGCAGGACGGATTGGTGATCGCAAGGAAGTCCTGGTTACTGGCCCAGGAGAGCCACGACTCGACCTTGCAATTGCCGGCCTCGGAGACTTCCGCGGTGTCGACCCCGTAAGCGGTGCCGGCTGCCTCGGCGCGAACAGCAGAAAGCAGCGCGGCGGTGACAACCATCGCGCCAAGCTGCGCCCTCTGCGCGGTCCGGCTCATTCGATTTGCAGATTCGCCCCTACGCGGTCACGCTAACGCAAATGCGGAACTCGGCGTATGGCGCGACGGTCACACTGCGCTGCTATCGCCACAGCCTACTTGCAAATCGTTCGCAACTACATAGAGTCGCGGATGTTGAACGTTACGCAGGCAGGACTGGGAACGCGAGAAGGTCGGCTCGTCGGAATGGGGCACATGCTGCGCCGGTGGCTGGTCGCGCTTGGTGGCGTCGCGCTGAGCGCCGGCTCGGCGCTGGCTGCCGACGAGTGGAAGGACGCTGTCCCGCCGTCCTCCATCGCGACCAGCCTGCCGAACGGCGGCGATCCGGGCGGCATCCGCAAATGGCTGTTCGATCGCGGTCTCTCCTACAGCTTCGTGCTCACCAGCGAATTGCTCGGCGATGTCGCCGGCGGCATGCGCACCGGCGCGGTGTTTCAGGGCAAGCTCGAGACCATCGTCAAAGCCGATCTGGAAAAGATGTTCGGCCTGCGCGGGTTGAGCTTCTTCGCCAACTCGTTCCAGATCCACAACACCGGCGGCATCCGCCGCGACCATGTCGGCGGCTTCAACACCATCAGCAACATCGAGGCGTTGCCGACCACACGGCTCTCCGAGCTGTGGCTGGAGCAATCGTTCGGCGACACGTTCAGCATCCGCTTCGGCCAGCTTGCGGCCGACGCCGAGTTCTTCATCAGCGACAACAGCGTGTTCCTGATGACCAGCGACTGGCCGTCGATCACGGCACAGAACCTGCCGAACGGCGGCCCGGCCTATCCGCTCTCGACGCCGGGCATCCGGTTGAAATTCGACCCGAACAAGCAGCTCACCTTTCTCGCCGCGCTGTTCAACGGCGATCCGTCAGGGCCCGGTCCCGAGGATCCGCAGATCAAGAACCGCTACGGGCTGAACTTCCGCGTCAAGGATCCGCCGCTGCTGATGGGCGAGGCGCAGTACCGCTATAACCAGGAAAAGGCCGACACCGGGTTGGCGGGATTCTGGCGGATCGGCTTCTGGCATCACTTCGGCGACTTCGACAGCCAGCGCTTCGACACCAATGGGCTCTCGCTGGCCGATCCGCTGAGCAACGGCATCGCACGCAAGCTGCGCGGCACCAGCGGCATCTACGGCGTGGTCGACCATCAACTCTATCGCCCGCCGGGCGGCGACAAGGACAGCGGCATCAGCGTCTTCAGCCGCGCCGGCATCAGCGCGCCCGACCGCAATCCGGTCGCGTTCTATCTCGACGGCGGCATCGTGTTTTCCGGCATGGTGCCGGGCCGACCCGACGACAAGGTCGCGGCGACGTTCCTCTACAGCAGCATCTCGCGCGACGCCGCGGCGCTCGATCGCGACATGATCTTGTTCACCGGCATGCCGCAGCCGATCCGCGATTATGAGTTCAATCTGGCGCTGGCCTATCAGGCGCAGATCGTGCCGGGCTGGACGATCCAGCCCGCGTTCCACTACGTCTTCCATCCCGGCGGCAATATCCCTGATCCGAATTCGGCGCTGCCGGCCGCCATCAAGGATGCGGCGGTGTTTGCGGTGCGATCCGTCATCACATATTGACGGGGGGCGCCGCCTACGTCCCCGCAGTTGAAGGAAGCATCATGTCCACCGTCGACACCAAGGCCGCGACCACGCGCCTCATGCGGTTTCTCGCGATCGATGGCGTCACCGGCCAGGAGGCGGCGATCGGGCGCGACATCGCTGGGGCGCTCAAGCAGGCCGGCGTGCCGGCGCGCGCGATCCGTCTCGACGACGCCAATACGCGCATTCCGTTGCCGACACAGACCGGAAATCTCATCGCGGACCTGCCCGGCCGCGGGGCCTTGAACAACCAGCCGCCGCTGATGTTCATGACCCACATGGACACCGTGCCGCTGTGCGCCGGCGCGAAGCCGAGGCAGCAGGGCCGCAGAATCGTCAACACGGCGAAGACCGCGCTCGGCGGCGACAACCGGACCGGCTGCGCGGTGCTGGTGACGCTCGCGGCCGAGCTCGCGCGGCAGAAGCTCGACCATCCGCCGATCAAGCTGCTGTTTTGCGTGCGCGAGGAGAGCGGGCTGTGGGGCGCGCGGCACATCGATCGCGCCGAGTTGGGCGACGTGACGATGGCATTCAATTTCGACGGACGCGCCGCGGCCGACATCGTGGTAGGTGCCGTCGGGGCCGACCGCTGGGAGGTGGAAATCTTCGGCCGCGCCTCGCATGCCGGCGGATCGCCCGAGCGCGGAATCAGCGCGACGATGATCCTCGGGCTGGCGCTCGCTGAGATCCAGGCCGGCGGCTGGTTCGGCAAGGTGGTCAAGGGAGACAAGCAGGGCACCAGCAACGTCGGCCCGGTAACCGGCGGCGAAGGCCGGCCGGCCGGAGATGCCACCAATGTGGTGACCGACTACGTGCATGTCCGCGGCGAAAGCCGCAGCCACGATCCAAAGTTCTTCAAGCAGATTACCGCCGCCTACAAGACCGCGTTCGAGCGCGCCGCGGCGCGCGTCAAGAACAGCGAGGGCAAGGCCGGACGGATCAAGTTCAAGGCGCACACCGACTATCATCCGTTCCGCATGAAAGAGAGCCTGCCGGTGGTGAAACGCGCAGCCGCCGCGGTGGCGGCGGGCGGCGGCACACCCAACATCCGCACGACGAATGGCGGGCTCGACGCGAACTGGATGGTTCGTCACGGCATCCCGACGGTTACCTTCGGCGCCGGACAGAACGAGGCGCACACGGTCGACGAGTGGATCGATCTTGGCGAGTTCGAGCGCGCCTGCGCGCTCGCGGTCCGGCTGGCGACAATGCGGTGATCGAAAGGGCGGCGACGAAACGCTCAAATTGGCGGATATTGAAGTTCATTGTTTATTACGCGTTTATGGCGCCGCGCAAGCAATGTGCAATCTGTCGGGCCGATAATCTGAAACCATGCGCGAGTGGTTCTGGATCGGGGTCGTGCTGGCGTTCGCCGTTGGATGGGATATCCACTCATTCAACGGGCGCGTGACGTCCTACGCCATCTCGATGGCGTCGAACGCGATCCCGCCGCACCGGTAGCGGCCCGTTGACGGCAATCATCTCTTGCCGAGCTGCGCGGTCAGCGCCTTGACCGCTTCGGTGAGTTGCAGGACTTCGGTTTCCCTCAGCTGATCGATCTTCTGGTGCAGCAGCTCGATCTCGAGCTCGGCCTTGATGTTGATCTGATAGTCGTGCTCGGCGGACTCGCGGTCGATGTCCTGCTGGCGGTTCTGGCTCATCATGATGACGGGCGCCGCATAGGCGGCCTGAAACGACAGCGCGAGATTGAGCAGGATGAACGGATACGGGTCCCACTGCTGCACGTAAGCGGTGATGTTGAGGACGATCCAGAACAACAGAACGATGGACTGGATGATGATGAAGGTCCACGAGCCCATCGTGGCGGCAACGGTGTCGGCGACGCGCTGTCCGACCGTCAGCCCTCGCTTCGATCCTTTGGCTCTGCGATGGGCACGCCGCGTGGCGCGCAGCTCGTGGAGCAGATGCTTGTCGTCGTCGTGAAGGTGAATTTTCGACGCTGCGGTCTGCTCCATCTTCGCCCCCTCTGGATCACGTCATGCCGGCTCCGCCGTTGCCTCCGCAGAGGTCACGGGTTCGGCCGGTTCTGCCTTGCGCGGCCCCGGCATGAACAGCCGCGCGAAGGTCGGGATCACCAGCAGGCTGCAGATCGGCGACAGCAGCATGCCGCCGACGATCACACAGGCGAGCGGCTGTTGCACCTGCGATCCGATGCCGTTCGAGATCGCCGCCGGCACCAGCCCGATGCAGGCGGAGAGGCCGGTCATGAAGATCTGGCGCATGCGTGTCTCACCCGCCGAAATGACGGCGGTCTCGACATCAGCGCCGTGCTCGAGATTGCGCCGGATGTAGGAGATCAGCAGGATGCCGTCCATCGCCGAGACGCCGAACAGCGAGATGAAGCCGATCGCCGCCGAGATGCTGAAGTTCAATCCCGCAAACGTCAGCCCGAGAATACCGCCGCAGATCGCGAACGGAATGCCCGAGAGCGCCAGCAGGCTGTCACGCACCGAGTTGAACAGGCTGTAGAGCAGCATGAAGATCAGCAGCAGGCTCAGCGGCACGATCACTGCGAGCCGCTTCTGCGCCTCGACCAGTGCGCCGAACTCGCCGGCCCAGTCGAGCTTGTAGCCCTGCGGCAGCGGCACCTTGTCGGCGACGCGCCGCTGCGCCTCGGCGACGGTCGAGCCGAGATCACGCTCGCGCACGCTGTATTTCAGCGGCACGAAGCGCTGGCTGTTCTCGCGATAAATGTAGGACGCGCCGCTCTCGAGCTTCACCTCGCCGAGATCGCCGAGCGCAATGTAAGCCGGCGGCGCTTTCGCATCGTTATTGGGCAGCGCGACCGGAATCGAACGGATCGCGTCGACATTGCCGCGAAACTCCGGCGCGAGCCGCACCGTCATGGCGAAATTGTATTCGCCTTCGTAGACGCGGGTGACCTCCTGGCCGCCGATCGCCGCCTGCACCACCGCGTTGATGTCGGCGACCGAGAAGCCGAACCGCGCCGCCTTGGCGCGGTCGATCCGCACCACGAGATTCGGCTGGCCGAGCAGGTTGAACACGCCCGGATCGGTGACGCCCGGGACCTGCGAGATTTCGGTCTTCACGGCTTTCGACAGCCGTTCCAGCTCGGCGAGGTCGCGGCCAAAGATCTTGACCGAGTTCTCGCCCTTCACACCCGAGACCGCTTCCTCGATGTTGTCCTGGATGTATTGCGAGAAATTGAAATCGACGCCGACGAATTCCTTCTCGAGCCGCGTGCTCAGCTCCTTGACCAGTTTCTCCTTGGTCATGCCGGCCGGCCATTCGTCCATCGGCTTGAGCGGCACGAAGAACTCGGCCACGAACGAGCCATCCGGATCGGTCGCGTCCTCGCCGCGCCCTTGCTCGGACACCACCGTGCGCACCGGCGGATAGCTGCGGATGATGTCGCGGATGCGCGCGACGCTGGTCATGCCGGCGTCGAGCGTCACCGTCGGCGGCAACATGGCGCGGATCCACATGTTGCCTTCTTCCAGCTTGGGCAGGAACTCGTTGCCGAGCCGCGAACCGAGCGTGCCGCAGAGCAACAGGAACACGAGCGCCATGCCGGCGGCGAACCGATAATTGCGCACCGCAACGTGGAGCGCGCACGCGTAAACACGGCGGATACCGCGCACCACGAAGGTCTCGACCTCGCTGACGCGAGCCGGCAGCAGCAGCGAGGCGAGCACCGGCGTCACCGTGAAGGTCGCGATGACCGCGCCGAGCAGCGCATACGCATAAGTGCGCGACATCGGCCCGAAGATCTGTCCCTCGACGCCCTGCATCGTGAACAGCGGCAGGAACGCCGCGATGGTGATGATGACCGAGAACAGGATCGCCTTGTCGACCTCGATCGCGCCGATCAGCACGCGGTCGACCTTGGTCACCTGCGAGGAGTCGCCTTCGCCCGGCTCCGGCGGGTGCGCGAGATGGCGGAAGATATTCTCCACCATGATGACGGTGGCGTCGACGATGATGCCGAGGTCGATCGCGCCGACCGAGAGCAGGTTGGCGGATTC
>Ga0070674_100001419_pt1 | contig 12715 bp, 12 predicted proteins | sample KBSM33metaG_FD_65344 | JGI IMG/M metagenome (GOLD analysis project Ga0070674, IMG submission 65344) | Miscanthus rhizosphere microbial communities from Kellogg Biological Station, Michigan, USA - KBS M3-3 metaG | ecosystem: Host-associated > Plants > Roots > Rhizosphere > Soil ... | reverse complement strand
AGGACGGTCTGCTTGACGAGCCGCTGCCCGAGGACCTGGGTAAAGAAGTCGATGTCCTGCTGCGCGCCGCCGGGGCACAGCGTGATGTGATGAACGCCCTGCACGAGGCTCTTCATGGGATTCTCCAGACTGCGATGTCCAACACGCGTTTACCCGCTCGCGGCGACACTCGATTGCAGCTCGGCGCGCACCAATCCGGCTCCCCGGACCATGGCCGCCAGTTTCGCAAACGCGACCTCGCGCGTCAGGTACTTCATGCCGCAATCCGGCGCCACAATCAGCCGCTCGGCCGGCACGTACGGGAGCGCGCGGCGAATGCGATCGGCAACCACTTCAGGTGTCTCGACGTCGCTCGTCGACAGATCGAGCACCCCGAGCAGAACGGTCTTGCCGCCGAGGTCGGCAAGCCCGGAGCAATCCAGCGCGGACTGCGCCGTTTCGACGGAGACCTGCTGCACCGTGGTGGACGCCAGTTCGCAAAGCATGTCGTAGCGCGCGGGCTTGCCCTTGACCATCGCTCCGTAGCCAAAGCAGATGTGCACCACCGTGGTCCCGGCGATCCCGTCGAGCGCGCGCTGGAGCGCCGCGATGCCATATGACCGCGCGTCCGCGGGATGCGCTTGCATGTACGGCTCGTCGACCTGCACGACGTCCGCGCCGGCGGTGAAGAGGTCGCGGATCTCGGCGTTCACCGCGGCGGCGTAGTCCATCGCCAGCTCCGCATCGGAGGCGTAGTAGTCGTTCTGCGCCAGCTTGGTCATCGTGAACGGACCGGGCACCGTGATCTTGATCTGCTGCCCGGTGTTGGCCCGCAGGAACTGCGCATCACGCACGTTGACCGCGCGCAGCCGCCGCACGCGCCCGACGACTCTCGGCACGAGCGCCGGCTTGCCGGTGCGGCTGATGACCGTTCCTGGATGATCGAGGTCGATCCCGTCGAGCGCCGTCGCGAACTGGTTGAAGTAGCTCTCGCGCCGCATCTCGCCGTCCGACACGATGTCGATGCCGGCGCGCTCCTGATCGCGAATCGCGATCAGCGTGGCGTCGTCTTGCGCCTGCTCGAGCAGCTCGGGGGCGACACGCCAGAGCTGGCGCATCCGCACGCGCGGCGGCGTATTCGCGGCGAGCAGCGATCGGTCGATGAGCCAATCCGGCTGCGGGTACGAGCCGACGACCGTTGTCGGAAACAGGGTTCCGGCCATCACCATCGACGAACCGCGAGGAGTCTCATGTACCGGCCATCGGTTGTCAATGGCAGCGCGCGATCACGTAGAATCCAGCCGTCCACATCATCAAGAGGGGCGTTCCATGGGTCGATTCCGTCGCGCGCCAATTGTGACCCTCGGTCTCACGCTCTTCGCTGCGGCTGTCGCCGTCGCCGGCCAGGGCAAGGCGCTGACGAGCTCCCAGCTCACACCGAGCGAGATGGAAGCCTTCCTCCTGCAAGCGCAGATCGTCGACATCCGCGAGGCGGGTGGCGGCGTGACCGGTTCGCAGCGCGCCACACTGACGGACGGAATGTTCACCCACGACGTGCACATCCAGTCAGTCGACATCAGGAAGCCGGCATTCAAAGCGGGCCGGTACAGCGAGCTGAATTTCAAGGACACGTATCGCTTCAACATCGCGGGCTACCGGCTCGCCCGGCTTCTCGGCCTCACCGTGGTGCCGATGTCGGTCGAGCGCACCGTGAACGGCGACGACGCGGCCGTCACATGGTGGGTCGACGACGTCCAGATGGACGAAAGAGAGCGGATGAAGCGCAAGACGATGGGGCCCGAGCCCGCTCGAACGTCCAATCAGCTTCAGCTGATGTACATCTGGGACGAGCTGATTCAAAACCGGGATCGGAACCAGGGCAACATCCTGTGGACCAACGACTGGACGATGTGGCTGATCGATCACACGCGCGCGTTCCGGCTCGGAGACGAGCTCCGGAAACCCGAGGAGCTGAGGCGCATCGATCGTGGTCTGCTGGCCCGGCTCAAGGGACTGACGGAGGACTCAGTCGCGAAAGCCGTCGCGGATGCGCTGGACAAGTCCGAGCAGGAAGCCGTGTTGCGGCGGCGCGACCGTATCGTCAAGCTGTTCGAGGAACGGGTCGCCAAGGTCGGAGACGCGGCCGTGTTCATCGACTTCTGAGGGCTGCGGGCGATTCCCTCCGCGTTGTTGTGCTTCAACGTTGGTGTCGAGCATTGCGATGTTCTGGGTGATCGACCGAATCCACGCGTTCGTCGGTCCCTGGATTCAACCCGCGACAGCATGCGAGCCAATCTTTTCAATCACTTGCAACATTGCCGTAGTCCATTCACCTGCAAGGTCGCGATGACGAGACCGGCGCATCGTTGTTGAGCGACGATGCGTGCGGGACTGTTCGTAGTCGCGCAGTGGACGTGCATCAGTTCGTTGCAGTCCGGTCGCGCACAGGACGTGACGCGATCGAGATAGCGCGTCGCACGGATCCGATCAACGTCGAAACTGCGCAACACGCAGGGCTTTTGCGTTGCGTTTCCTGCTGGAATCAATAAATATTGCGCCCCTATGATTTCGGACACTCTCGGCTTTCTTGCCGCGGAGTTGAACGGGTATCTCAACACCAAGCTGACCGCGACGTCCGATCCGCGCGTGAAGGTGGGCAATGTGGCGCGCGCCACGGACGGCTCGCTGAGCAGCGACTTCTCCCTGGAGGACAAGGCGATTCTCACGCTGGTGAACATCGAGGAAGACCGCGTCGCCCGCACGCATGATTCCTACGTCAAGACCGATACCACGGCGAGATACAAGAGTCCCGCGCTCCTCCTGAACCTCTACGTGCTCTTCTCCATCAACAAGGATGACTATGCGGACAGCCTGGTGCTGCTGGGGCATATCGTCCAGTTTTTTCAGTTCCAGAACAGTTTCACGCCGCTCACCCACCCGCATCTCGACAGCCGGATCGAGAAGATCATGGTGGATCTGTACACGATGAATTTCGAGCAGGTGAACCACCTGTGGAGCGTTCTGGGCGGCAAGTACCTCCCGTCGGCTCTCTACAAGGTGAGGCAGCTGACGATCGACGAGAACGCCATCACGAGCGAGTCCGGCCTCATTCGGGAAATCCGGCTTGATGAAAGGGTGCTTCGGCCTTCATCATGATCTCCCGCTACCGGATTCTCTTCCAGACGAGCTTTCTCCATGATTATTTCGCGCAGGGAACATGCGAGGACTTCGAGATCCGTCCGTCCCAGGCCACCCTCGGCCTGCTCGCGGACTACCGGCTGCTCTTCAAGGTGGTCGGCAACAAGCTTCTGGTGCTGACCAGGGTTGACGACGAGGGCAAGCCCGCAGCATCAATCCTTTCCGACAGAAAACTGGTCTTCTACCTCGACCTCAAGAGCACGGAATTCCTGATCGTGACCAACGTGGATGCGGCCCTCCGTGGCGGGCGGCTGTATTTCTCCAACATCACCCAGAATCTGGCTGGCGCGGGACCGAATCAGGTGCTCAACCTGACCAGGGCCATCGCGGTGTTCGGGTCGGCCACGAACTACCGGCCAGGGGACCTGGCCCGGGTCGGGACCGCGGTCTTCGAATGCATCCGGGCCGGGCAGGGCGAGGCGCCAGACGCGCCGAACTCGGCCTTCTGGATCTCCCGCGGAGCGGTGCAATACGCGTCGTCTCAGGATGTCATCCCGCTGCTGCCGCAAGTCGCTCCGTTCACCCTGCTCGCCGCGGCCAGTGCCTTCCGGGTCAAAGTGTTCGGCCTCAACACCGCGACGAATGTGTTCGACAGTCTGGTGCGGGAAGAGGTGGTGACGGCATCGGCGCTCGAGACGACCAAACAGGTGCAGGTGAATCTGGCAGGCCTTGAGCCGGGACGATACCGGCTGGACATCAACGGCGAAGTGTTCGAGGCCTACTTCGACGACCAGGCAGCGGCGGCGGGAATCTTCGGCGTGGTGGAAATCTTCCTCCACCTGCCCGATCCGAATCCGTTCTCGCTCCAGGACGGTTCAGGCGTGGTCCGCGAAACGGTCTATACCGTCCGTTTCGCCAACCGGCGCGCGTTCTGGAAGTACGTCACCCCGCTGCGCAAGGTTGAAAACATTTTGATCAGCGGCGACCACAGCCAGCCGAGCCTCTTCACGTCCGGATCGACCGATCCGGCACAACCGGCCCGGAAGGATTTCTTCGTCTCGAAGCAACCGCTGCCTCTCAGCGAGGTGGCGTCACAGAACCTGTTCGATCTGATCATCGGGAGCGAATCCCGGCCGGCCCCGAAGCCCGATCCGAGAAGCCCCGGGATGCTGACCCAGACCTTCGACCTGGCCACTGAAACGTATCTCGATCATTTCTGCAATATCCGCCTCAACGATTAACGCGTGCATTTCAAGCGAGGGCGATGAGCTATGCCGACTTACAAAACCCCGGGCGTCTTCGTCGAAGAAATCCCGAAACTGCCGCCCTCCGTGGCACAGGTGGAAACGGCCATTCCCGCCTTCATCGGCTATACCGAAAAGGCGGAGAAGAACGGAGAATCGCTGTTCGGCAAGGCGAAGACGGTCGAGTCGCTGAACGAGTACGAGGCCTACTTCGGCAAGGGCCCGGCCACCTCGTTCAATACCTACCTGGACCCTTCAGACAAGGTGGCCGCGGTCGAAACGACCTTGCCCTACTGCATGTACGACTCTCTCAAACTGTTCTACGACAATGGCGGCGGCAAGTGCTACATCATCGCCGTCGAACCGTACAAGACCGCGGGGACCTTCGTCGATTCCACCGTCCTCATCGGTGCGCTGAGCATCCTCGAGAAAGAGGACGAGCCCACCATCATCGTGTGCCCGGACGCCGTGCTGAGCGCCAGCACCGGCCTCTACGATTTCCAGAAGCAGTCGCTGGCCCAATGCGCCAAGCTGGGCGACCGTTTCCTTCTCTGCGATACGAAACCCACCGACGAAACCGCGGCCGGCAAGACGTTTGTCGATCGCGTGCAGGAATTTCGCGACTCAATCGGCATCAGCAACCTGAAGTACGGCGCCGCCTACGTCCCCTATGTGAGGTCCTCGATTCCCCGGACCATCCGCTTTCGGGACATCGTGCTTCGCCGGGGAACGCCGTCTTCGTTCTCTCCCGCTTCGTTCGAGTCGCTGACCAGCGACAACAGCATCCTTCAGCTCATTCAGGACCTGAAGAATGCCAAGACCGCCGTGGATTCCATCGCCAATGTGCAGAAGTCCGGGGGAGGGGGCATTCTCACCGGCACCCGCAAGTCGTTCGAGGAGGAGTACAAGGCACTCTTCGACGCCTATACACTGGCCGTCGGAGACGTCAACAAGACCACCGCCCTCAAGGCGGTCTACACCTTCACGCTCAAGATTCTCGCTTCCCTCAAAGCGATCAAGGACGCCCTGCCGGCCAAGGTCGGCGTCACTCCGGTACCGGCCAGTGCCACGTCGAGTGTCTCCTTTGTCATGCGGGACGATATCGCCGGCCTGGGGGCGACGACCGACGTGGTGAATACGTTCAAGACGCTGGGACGGCATAGCAATGCCTTCAGCGAGGGAACCGCGGCGGACGAGTTGATGCCCGAGGATCCGGCGGTGACCACCACCGACCTCTTCAAGGCCCTCGACGTCCTCGGCATCACCGCGGCTGAGTACACCGCGCTCACGGACCCGACGATCGTGGCGCTGTACGCCGATCCGGTCACGCCGGCCGCCAAGAACGAGGAGGGCCGCAAGGCCGCGGCGGGCGCCATGGGCAACGTCCTCAAGTTCTTCACCGCCGTTGCGTCAGCGGCCGCCTCCTACGAGAAAACCTTCGACGACAGCCTGGAAGCGGCGATGGGGATCTACAAGCAGATCAAGACGGCGATCGCGGCGTCCGCCTCGGTCCTGCCTCCGAGCGGCGCGGTCGCCGGCATCTATGCCCGCGTGGACAATGCGCGCGGCGTGTGGAAGGCGCCCGCCAACGAGAGCATCAATTCGATCCTCGGCCCGGTGATCCAGATCACGGCCGACCAGCAGAGCGGCCTCAACGTGGACGCGGTCGCCGGAAAATCCATCAACGTCATCCGCACCTTTACCGGCAAGGGCACCCTGGTCTGGGGCGCGCGCACGCTGGCCGGCAACGACAACGAATGGCGCTATGTGAACGTGCGGCGATTCTTCAACATGGTGGAGGAGAGCAGCAAGAAGTCCACCGAACCCTTCGTGTTCGAAGCCAACGACGCGAATACCTGGGTGAGGGTCCAGGGCATGCTCGAAAACTTCCTCATCGTGTTGTGGCGGCAGGGCGCTCTCCAGGGCGCCAAGCCCGAACATGCGTTCTACGTCGCCGTGGGCCTGGGCAAGACGATGACCTCGCTCGACATCCTCGAAGGCCGGATGATCGTGGAGATCGGCATGGCAGCGGTCCGCCCGGCCGAGTTCATCATCCTGCGCTTCAGCCACATGCTGGCGCAGAGCTGAGAGGACATCCGCAACCTGGCGAGATCAACCTTAACCTTTTGAGAGACGAGAGATCATGGCCAACATTTATCCGATGCCGAAGTTCCACTTCCGTGTGGAATGGGGCGGCGAACGCCTGGGATTCACCGAAGTGACCGGCCTCGACATGCAGGTCGAGGCGATCGAGTACCGGGAAGGATCCAGCCTGGAGTATTCCAAGCTCAAGATGCCGGGGATGCACAAGTTCAGCAACATCACCCTGAAGAGGGGATCGGTGGCCGGGGATTCCGACTTCTATAAGTGGATCAACACCATCAACCTCACCCTGGTCGAGCGGCGCGACATCATCATCAGCTTGCTCAACGAGACCCACAGCCCGGTGCTCACCTGGAAAGCCAAGAACACGTTTCCCGTCAAACTCCAGGCCAGCGACCTGAAGGCAGACGGGAACGAAGTGGCCATCGAGAGCCTGGAACTGGCCCATGAGGGCCTGAGTCTCGTCGCCTAGCGTTCACGGACGGCACACATGGCCAGCGCCACGTCACCAGGCGGGTACTATCCCCCTGTCGGTTTTCACTTTCGCGTCGAGTTCGTCAACATCGGCAACGACAACGATATCCGCTTCCAGTCGGTCGGGGGATTGAACGTCGAGTACGACGTCGAGTCCTTCAAAGAGGGCGGCGAGAATCGTTTCGAGCACAAGCTGCCGGTCCGGACGAAGTATCCCGATCTCGCCCTGAAGCGGGGCATGCTCACCGATTCCAAGGTGATCAAGTGGTGCCTGGACGCCTTCCAGAACCGCGTCTTCCAACCCGCCGAGGTGAACGTGACGCTGCTCAACGAGAAGCATCAACCGCTCAAGACCTGGCAGATTCACCGCGCCTGGCCGAAAAAGTGGAGCGTGAGCGATTTCAATGCCCAGGAGAACTCGGTGGTGGTGGAGACGCTGGAGTTGAGCTACAGCCACTTCACCCTGCCGTAGGCCAGGAAGCTGGAGCACCCATGCCGCTGGAAATCCGCGAGCTTCATATCAAGGTGAACGTGAACCAGCCCTCGCCGGGCGGCGGGGCGGGAGCCCAGGTTCCCGGCGGTGGCAAGGACGCGGAGGATGAAAAGGACGCCTGGATCTCCCAATGCATCGACGAGGTGATGCAGATCCTGCGTCACAGGAACGAGCGGTAGACGCATGCCGAACGGCCAGCTCGAAAAGATGAAGATCTACGCCTACAACAACCCGGAGCTGAGCACTCAGCACCAGGTGGGCGAGCCCTTCACGGCGATGATGAATCCCGAGACCTACACCATCGACACGAAGATGGAATTCAACTTGAGACAGGGCCATGGCACGAGCGGGTCACAGCCCCGATTCGAGCTCAAGTTGCCCGAGGAGATGTCGTTCGAATTCCTCTTCGACAATACCGGCATCATCGACGGAAACCCGAGCGAGAACCTCACCCAGAAGATCCAGGACTTCGCCATCTTTCTCATGGGCTACGACGGCAGCACCCACGAGCCGAAATTCTTCAAGCTCGCCTGGGGAACGTTGCTGTTCAAGGGCCGCTGCACCGGCCTCAACATCGCCTACAAGCTGTTCAATCCCGACGGGGCGCCGATCCGCGCGATTTGCAAAGTGACCTTCAAGGAGTTCAAAGAGGAGAATCTTCGTGTCGCCGAGGAGAACAACCAGAGTCCCGATCTCACGCACTACCGCGTGGTCAAGAAGGGAGACACCCTTCCGCTCCTGTGCTTTCTCATCTACGGCGATTCCCGCCATTACCTGGAAGTGGCGCGGGCCAACAAGCTGGTCAACTTCCGCAACCTGACGGTCGGCGAAGAGCTGTCCTTTCCCCCGTTCGACAAGGCAGCGGTTGGCTGATGCCGAACGAGCGCGTCATCCCTTCCGACCAGCCGAAGTCGGCCGCGACGTTCACGTTGCTGTCTGACGGCACCGCGCTCCCCAAGACCTACCATGTCCTCTCGATCGCCGTGCACCAGGAGATCAACCGCATCCCCTCAGCCACCATCGTGGTTCTGGATGGCGAACCTTCCAAGCAGAGCTTCGATGTCAGCAACAAGGCCGATTTCGAGCCCGGAAAGGAAATCGAGATCAAGGCGGGGTACCGCAGCGACGAGCAGAGCATCTACAAGGGAACCGTCGTGAAGCACGGGATCAGGGTGCGCAAGGGCGGGTCGGTGCTGGTCATCGAATGCAAGGACAAGGCTGAAAAGATGACCGTCGCCTGCAAGAGCAAGTACTTCCACAACGTGAAGGACAGCGACCTCATCGAAGAACTGATCGACGCCCATGGACTGGACAAGGACGTCGCCGCCACGACGCAGGAGCACAAACAGGTCGTGCAGTACAACGCCACGGACTGGGACATGATGATGTGCCGGGCCGAGGCCAACGGCCTCTTGTCGTTCGTGAAAGACGGCAAGGTGACACTCGCCAAGCCCGAATTCTCGGGTACGCCGGCGCTGACCATCCAGTACGGCGCCACCGTGCACGATCTGGACGCGGAAATCGATGCCCGCCTGCAGTTCAAGGCCGTGAAAGGCATCACCTGGAACCACACGGACCAGGAAGTCAGCGACTCGACTCAGGCCGCCGATCCAGGCGTCCCGGATGCGGGCAACCTCACGCCGGACGCCCTGGCCGGCGTCGTGGGTGATGACGAATTCATTCTCCAACACAGCGGCAAGCTCGAAGATCCCGAGATCCAGGCGTGGGTTGACTCGGCCTTGATGAAGCATCGCCTCGCCAAGATCCGCGGCCGCGTCACCATTGATGGCACCGCCGCCGTCGACCCTGGAAAGTTGATTCAGCTGAGCGGCGTGGGCGAGCGGTTCGAGGGCAAGCTCTATGTCACCGGCGTGCGGCACCTGGTCGAGAAGGGCAACTGGGAAACGGTGCTGCAATTCGGGGTGAACCCGGAGTGGTTTGCCCAGACCTTCAATATCCAGCAACCACTGGCCGGCTCACTGCTCCCGGCCATCCAGGGCTTGCAGATCGGCGTCGTCACCAAGCTGGAAGGCGACCCCGAAGGGGAGGAGCGCATCCAGGTGCGCATTCCCGTGATCCACAAAGAAGATGAAGGAGCCTGGTGCCGCTTGAGCACCCTCGACGCCGGCAAAGAGAGGGGCACCTGGTTCAGGCCGGAAATCGACGACGAGGTGGTGGTGGGATTCCTGGACAACGATCCCCGCCATGCCGTGGTGCTGGGCATGCTGCACAGCAGCAAGAACACCGCCCCGGATCCCGCGAGCGACGACAACCATAAGAAGGGATATCAGAGCAGGGAGAAGATGAAGCTCGTCTTCGACGACGAGAAGAAAATCTTCACGTTCGAAACGCCGGGCGGCAACAAGGTGATCATTTCCGAGGACGAGAAGAAGATCCATCTCGAAGATCAGAACGGCAACAAGCTGACGATGGACCAGGACGGCGTCAAGATCGAGAGCATCAAGGACATCGTCCTGAAGGCCGCCACCGATCTCAAAGCGGAGGCGGTGAATGTCGACATGAAAGGCAGCGGCGGAGCCAAGGTGGCCGGGTCGGGCGGGACGGAACTGTCCTTGAGCGGAACCGCCAATCTCAAAGGTCCCACGGTCAACATCAACTGACGAAGCCTGCCTCAGACGTTAGGAGCGCGTTGATGCCACCTGCAGCAAGAGTCGGAGACATGCATACCTGCCCGATGGTCACCGGGACGGTTCCGCATGTTGGTGGGCCCATCCTCCCGCCCGGCGCCCCCACGGTGAACATCGGGGGGATGCCAGCGGCCAAGGTGGGGGACAAGCTGACCTGCGTCGGCCCGCCGGACACGATCGCCATGGGCTCGGCCACGGTGAACATCGCGGGACAGCCCGCCGCACGGCAGGGTGACAGCACGGCGCATGGCGGGTCCATCACGCTGGGGTTGCCGACAGTGATGATCGGCGGGTGAACGATATGGACAACAGCAATGCCGGCAAGATCGATTTTCTGGGGCGGGGCTGGAGCTTCCCACCCAACTTCAACATCGGCACCCACACCGTGGACATGACCGAGAAGAACGAGGACATCCGCAAGAGCCTGCAGATCCTGCTCACCACCACGGCCGGCGAGAGAGTGATGGAGCCGAAGTACGGCTGCAACATGGAAGAACTCCTCTTCGAATCCCTGGACACCACGACCAAGACGCTTATCAGGGACAAGATCAAGACGGCCATCCTCTATTTCGAGCCGCGTATCGACGTGACCCGGATCGAGCTCAATCCCCAGAACGAGCTGGCGGGCGAATTTCTGATCGAGATCGAATACCAGGTGAGGGCGACCAACTCGAGGTTCAACTTTGTGTTCCCCTTCTACAAACATGAAGGCACCGAAATCGGCTTTCTGACCGGGGACGCGCCTTCGCTCCCATGACATAGCCGATGGCCAACTGTTCGAATCATCGGAATCCCCTGCAGCGAAGCGGGGCGAGCCAGCTCGATCGGGTATTGCCTGGCCTTGCCCCTGATTTCATCCGCATCGACGAGCGCCGCTACAGCGATTGGATCGTCTTCGCGATCGAGTTCTCGAAATACCTGACGTACTACGAATCCAAGAGTGGAGCGTCTCTCAGCGGCTGGCAGGCGTTCTTCACGAAGGATGTCTCTGCGGTGTTGGGAACCTTCGCGGTGCAGAACATCGAGTCGTATCGCATCGCGGTGCAGCAGCGGCTGGCGTTCCTGAGAGACGACGATCACGCCGCTGATGATGCCGGCCTGAAAAAGAGGCTGAGCGAAGCCATCAGCGCCGTGCTGACGCTGGCGAAATCGCTGGACGACTACTACCTGCAGCTCGATGAAGCGATCGGGTTGAAGTCAACGCTGCAGAAATTCATCAAGGCCAAGCTGGCGCCCGCCTTCCGCCGGCTGCTTTCCTATTACAAGGCCGCGAAGACGTTGGGCCTCTACCAGACCGCCTCGGATCCGGACTGGAAGATCCTCAACCACCCTCTGACGGATGCAGAAGTCGTGATCACGGATCCGGCCGGGTTCGCCGCGGACTGGTGGGATGCGGTCAACCCGAATTTCGCCTCGGTGGCCGCGGATGGCAGTGTGTTCGGCACGGGAAGCGTGTTCGGCCAGGTCAGCCACGCCGCCAATCATTTCCTCTTCACCTCCATCTTCGATCTGTTTACCGAGGCCTTTGCGCGCTTCATCGGCGAAGCGGAAGCGGCGCTGGGCGAGACGCTCGAGAAGACGGACAGCCATCAGCCGCACTACGTGCTGTTCCTGACTTTTCTCAAGTTGTTCCGCAACGGACAGGCCCAGTTGAATGCCATTACCTGGCGGCACCTGGACTACTACTACAAGGACATCCTGAGACTCGAACCCAAAGGTTCCGAACCCAATCATGTCCACCTCGTGGCCGAACTTGCCAAGTTCGCCGCTGGCGCGACGCTTCCGGCCGGGACCCTGTTCAAGGCTGGCAAGGACAGCCTGGGCAAAGACGTGGCGTATGCGCTGGACCAGGAAACCACGTTCAACCGCGCGGAAGTCGTCGAACACAAAGCGATCTACCGGGTCGATCCTCTCGATAGCTGGCAGGATGGCCAGCTCGGGAATTCCAGGCGGGTCTTCGCCGCGCCGGTGATGAATTCAGCCGACGGCCTCGGCGCTGAACTGCTGTCTCCGTTGAAGGAGTGGCATCCCTTCCTCAACAAGAGCGTGGCAGCGGACGGCAAGATCACGTCGATCGACATGCCCGCCGCGGAAATCGGCTTCGCCGTCGCCTCTCATTACCTGTTCCTGGCGGAAGGCACACGGACCATCCGCCTCCGTTTTGGCGGCGATGCGTTCGGTTCCTTCCCGAAGGAGCGTCTCCGCTGTCTTTTCACCACCGAAAAATCGTGGCTGGAGAAAGTTCCGACCCTGATCTCCATCAAGAACTTCAGCGACGGCGGTCTCTGCACGGAAATCGAAATCGTCCTCGCGGGAACGGACCCGGCAATCACCGCCTTCAATGCCAAAGTGCATGGGGACGCCTTCGCGACCGACGCTCCCGTGGTGAAATGCATCCTGAAGAACGAGCCCGGAGCCGATCCCTACGGCCTCGATCTTCTGGAAGATATTTCGTTGTCGCGCCTCGAAGTGCAGGTGCTGGTGGGAGCTCCCGTGTCCACCTACACGAATACCGGCGCGAAACAGCTGTTCCTCGCGAACGCCAACGGGAAGATCGATTCCTCCAAGCCCTTCCAGGCATGGGGCGCCGTTCCGGAAAAGGACTCGGCCCTCATCGTCGGCAGCAAGGAGCTCTT
>Ga0070674_100001417_pt1 | contig 12718 bp, 9 predicted proteins | sample KBSM33metaG_FD_65344 | JGI IMG/M metagenome (GOLD analysis project Ga0070674, IMG submission 65344) | Miscanthus rhizosphere microbial communities from Kellogg Biological Station, Michigan, USA - KBS M3-3 metaG | ecosystem: Host-associated > Plants > Roots > Rhizosphere > Soil ... | reverse complement strand
GGGCTGGGCGCACTTCGTGCCGCTGGAGGTGATGACGACGCCGCCAGCCGCGCGCCTCATCCGTCACGCGCGCGTTCGTGCCGGGCACCGCGTGCTCGACGTCTGCTGCGGCACCGGTGTCGCCGCACTCACCGCGAGCCGGGCGGGCGCGTCCGTGACCGGCCTCGACTTCACGCCGCAACTGCTGGAGCGTGCGCGAGAGAACGCACGAATCTGCGGCGTCGAGATCGAGTGGCACGAAGGTGATGTCGAAGCGCTTCCCTTCCCCGACGCCTCCTTCGACGTCGTCCTGAGCCAGTACGGTCACATGTTTGCGCCGCGACCGGACGTAGCCGTTGCGCAAATGCTCCGCGTGCTGAAGCCAGGCGGCACGATCGCGTTCTCGACGTGGCCGCCGGAACTGTTCGTGGGGCGTACGTTCCAACTCGTGTCGCGCTACATGCCTCCTCTACCGCCGGGCGTTGCGCCTCCGGTGTTGTGGGGCGATCCGCAGGTGGTCCGCGAGCGGCTGGGATCGGCGGTCAGCGATCTGGTGTTCGACAGGGCCACCATGCACGTGCCGGCCTTGAGCGCCGGCCACGTACGCGGGATGGTCGAACGGACCGCGGGTCCGATCTTGAAGCTCGTCGATGCACTCGCTGCCAGTGATCCTGACAAGCTCGCGACGTTCCGGCGCGAGTACGACGCACTCGTCGCCGACTATCTCGAGGACAACGTCATGCGGCAAGGCTATCTGCTGACGCGTGCCACTAAGATCTGATACGGATAGGGCTCGAGGGCTCGAGGGCGTGGGGGCTCGAGGGCATGAGGGCCTGGGGCTGGACGGCGCATAGCATGCCGCCGTGACCTGCAGCCTGTGGCCTGTAGCCCGTGGCCTGCAGCCTGTAGCCTGTATTTATGGCAAAGGTCGAAGCCGAGATCGTCTCTGTGGCCGGCCGTGACGTGCCCGTGTCGAATCCGGCCAAGGTCCTCTTTCCTCAGGCCGGACACACGAAGCTGGATCTCGTGCGGTACTACCTGGCGGTCGCGCCAGGCGCGCTGCGCGCCGCGGGCAACCGGCCGAACGTGCTCGTACGATATCCAAACGGGATCGACGGCGAATCCTTTTACCAGAAGCGGGCGCCTGAATCGCGGCCCGACTGGATCGACGTCGTCGCGCTCAAGTTCCCCTCGGGACGAACCGCTGAGGAAGTCGTGCCGCGCGATGCCGCAGCGCTGGTATGGATGGCGAATCTCGCCTGCCTCGAACTGCATCCGCATCCCGTCAAAGACGACGATCTCGATCATCCAGATGAATTGCGCATCGATCTGGATCCTGTCCCCGGTGTGGAGTGGCCGCAGATCCGCACGGTGGCCGGGATCGTGCGAGCAACGCTGGCGGAGTTCGGGCTCGTCGGCTGGCCGAAGACGTCCGGCTCGCGCGGGATGCACATCTACGTCCGTATCGAGCGCCGCTGGGATTTCGCCAGAGTACGCCGTGCCGCGCTCGCGTTCGCACGTGAGGTGGAGCGGCGCGCGCCAGAGCTCGCCACGAGCAAGTGGTGGAAAGAGGAGCGCCGCGGCGTGTTTCTCGATTACAACCAGAACGCGAAGGATCGGACGATTGCCGCCGCGTACTCGGTCCGGCCGCGGCCGGATGCCCGCGTCTCGGCACCGCTCACCTGGGACGAAGTCGACGCGTCAGAGCCCGGCGACTTCACGCTGACGACGATGCCGAAGCGATTTGCGGAGCTCGGTGATCCGCACAGCGCGATGGATGAACACGTCGGATCGATCGATTCGCTGCTCGAACTCTCCGAGCGCCAGGAAGGCGAGGGACTCGGCGATGCCCCTTGGCCGCCGCACTATCGCAAGCAGCCTGGGGAGGCGCCGCGCGTGGCTCCCTCACGGCGTCGGACGCCGATTCATCCGCTCATCGAGATCGGACGCGCGCGGAAGAAGGCCGATGCGCTCGCGGGATTGGATCGCTGGAAAGCCAGGCACGCTGAAGCGGCCGGCCATCTCGAAGCGGCCGACGTGCTCGTGGACTCGATGCGGGGCCGCTTTCAAACCTGGACGCGCATCCGCATCAACCTGCAACACGTGCCGGCGGAGCTCCGGCCCGCGCAAGAGGCGCTCGACCCCGACGACGACATGACGGAGGACTGGAAGAACGTCACGGGCGCCGACCAATGGCACCGAAGACCTTCCCGAGCTCGTAAGGGGCGGTGACCTCGAGCTGATCGTACCGGCAATCGCGAGGCGGCTTGTCGGGGCGCCACCGCTCGAAGACCGCGGCATGGCGGAACCGGTCGCCTTGCATGTGGTCGTACTTCACCTCGCACACGCGTTCCACGCGAAGCGGTTCCCACGACAGATCCTTCCCAGCGCTCCAGCGGCTCTGCCCGCCTGGCATGCGCGTGCCTTCGCCGCCGCCAGCCTCCGCCCACTCACGCCAGGGATGCGCTTCGAGCGCATGCTCGCGCAATGGCGCGAGCTCTTCGGCGAGCGCGCGGCGTCGCGCCATCGTGAACGAGGAAGTCACGCCGACGTGGTGCAAGCGTCCGCTGTCGTCGTACAGACCGAGCAGCAGCGAGCCGATGAGCTCGCCGCGTCCGGCCTTGTGCCACCGGAACCCCGCCACCACGCACTCCGCGGTACGCGAGTGTTTGATCTTGAGCATGGCGCGCTTGCCGGGTTGATACGCGGCGTCCGCACGCTTGGCGATGACACCATCCAGGCCGGCGCCTTCGAACCTGGCGAGCCACTCGGTGGCCAGCGCGGGATCCCGCGTCATCGGCGTCAGGTGTATTGGAGGCGCCGCGGCGTGCAGAAGCCGCTCGAGCCGGGCGCGGCGCTCCGCTTGCGGCGTCTCTCGCAGATCCTGACCGTCGCCGGCGAGGAGGTCGAAGGCGACAAACGACGACGGCGTCTGCTCCGCGAGCTTGGCGACGCGCGATGCGGCCGGATGAAGGCGCAGCTGGAGGGCGTCGAAGTCGAGGCCACGCGGTGTGGCGATAACGATCTCCCCGTCGAGCACGGAGCCATCCGGCAATCCCTGGAGCAGCGCGTCATGGAGCTCGGGGAAATAACGGTCGAGCGGCCGGAGATCCCGGCTCTGGATGTACACCTCATCGCCGCCGCGGAACACGATCGCTCGGAACCCGTCCCACTTGGGCTCGTACAGCAGGTCTTCTGCCTCAGGGATGGCGCTGGCCAGCGCCGCGAGCATGGGTTCGATGGGGGGATCGATCGGGAACGGGGTCGGCATGACCACAGCGTAGCGCGAGTCCATGGCGGCGTGCGACACCTGCTTTACACGTGTCTCTCATGTATGTATTCTACGGAAGAACTCATACGGGAGACCGTTCGTATATGAGTGATGACCCGCAGCAGGACGTCCTCAAAGGCACGCTCGACATGCTCATCCTGAAAGCGCTCGATCTGGCGCCCATGCACGGCTGGGGCATCGGGGAGCGCATCGCGCAGCTGTCGCGCGACGTGTTTCAGCTGCAGACGGGCACGCTCTACCCGGCCCTCCATCGCCTGATGCGGCAGGGCTGGATTCAGTCCGAATGGCGGACGACCGAGAACGGACGGCGCGCGCGGTATTACTGGCTCACCGCCTCTGGACGCCGGCAGCTCGAAGCCGAGCGCGTCTCGTGGGAGCGCGCGAGCCTCGCCGTGCGCAGGATCATGAACGCCGACGCCTGAGCGCGAGCGGAGGCCGTATGTCGTGGATTCAAGGAATGGCCCAGCGCGCCCGTGAGCTGCTGCGGCCTCACGCGAGCGAGCTCGAAATCGACGAAGAGCTGCGGGACCACTTCGAACGCGAAGTGGAACGCCGGATCCGCGCTGGCGCAGCGCCCGATGCCGCGCGCCGCGAGGCGCGGCTGCATACGGGTGGACACCAGAGCGCCAAAGAGGCGGTCAGAGATGGATGGACGGGGCGCCTGCTTGCGGATGTCCTGAGCGACGTGCGGACGGCCGTCCGCGGCATGCGCCGCGAGCCGGGCTTCACCGCCGCGGTCGTTCTCTCGCTTGGTCTGGGCATCGGTGGCACCACCGCGATCTTCAGCGTGGTGTACGGCGTTCTGCTCCGCCCGCTGCCCTATCCGGACAGCGACCGGCTGCACTTGGTCGAAATCTGGTGGAACGATTTCTCGGCGTCCTTGTCGCCCGCGGACTTCCTCGCGCTGCGCGAGTCTGGCGCCGGCGTCGCCGACGTCGGTGGATTCACGTTCCCTGATGCCGGCTTTGCGCTTCGCGGAGATGACGGACCGGAAGTCGTAGACGGCGCCACCATCACCGCGGAGCTGCCACGGGTGCTCCAGATAGCGCCGCTCGTCGGCCCTGGCCTATCGGTCGCGACGACGGCGTGTGAAGTGCTGATCAGCGACCGACTGTGGCAACGGCGCTTCGGCCGCAAGCCCGACGCGGTCGGCCGCAGCCTGGTCATCGAGGGCGAGCCGTGCGCCGTGGTCGGCGTCATGCCGGAGAGCTTCGACATTCCTGGCCGCTACGGCAGCTCGATCTGGATAGGCCTCCGCCCGGGCGAGCCGAAGCGTCGCGGCCCATTCTTCATAAACACAATCGCCCGGCTTCGCCCGAGCGTCACGCCGCGCCAGGCGGAAGCCGCACTCACGACCCGGGTCGTCGCCATCCTTCGCGATCGCTATGGCATCAGGAACGAATGGCGGTATGGACTGCGACCGGAGAAGGACGTACTCGTCGGCAACATGCGGGAAACGATCTGGCTCACGTTCGGGGTGGTCGCGTTAGTGTTGTGCATTGCCGTCGCGAACGTCGCAAACCTCCTCATTGCGCGGGGCGCCGTGCGCTCGCGCGAGCTCGCGGTTCGCGCTTCGCTCGGTGCCGGACGCGGCCGTCTGGCCCGGCAGCTGCTGACCGACGGCGTCGTCCTGGGAGTCATCGGCGGCGCCATCGGCCTGGGGATCGCCGTCGCGACGCTCGAAGTCGTCCGGGCGAATCTGCCGGCACTGCTGCCGCGCATGGCGGAGGTTCGGTTCGACCTGCCGGTCGTCGCGTTTGCGCTTGCGCTCGGCATCGCTGCCGGCCTTGCGGCCGGTCTCTTCCCGCTGGCGCGCCTTCCCTGGGCACAGCTCGGTCAGTGGGTGCGCGAGGGAGGACGCACATCAGGAGAAAGCGTTCGTCTTGGCCGGCTCCGGCGCTTCCTCGTGATCGCCGAAGTGGCCCTCACGCTCGCCGTCGTGTGCGGCGCGACGCTGCTCGTGAAGAGCGCGCTCAGACTACAGGCACAGGACCCGGGATTTGCGCCGCACGGCGTCCTCTCGTTCCGTGTTGGCATCTCCGAGACGGCGTACACCAACGAGCGGGCGCACCTGTTCTTCGAGACGCTCGAGGACCGGCTGCGCGCGTTGCCCGGCGTGCGTTCGGTCGCGTACGCGCTCGGCCTGCCGCCGAACATGCTCGACGTCTCCAACAACTACACCCTCGAGGGTGAGACCGGCGACAGTGCCGGACACGGCGGCGTCGCGGAATGGAATGCGGTGAGTCCGGGCTATTTCGCGACGCTCGGCATTCCCGTGCTCGAGGGACGTTCCTTTTCACTCGCCGATACCGCGACCGCACCCCAGGTCGCGCTGGTGAATCAGTCATTCGTCCGGCGGCATTTCCGCGGGCAGAGCGCCATCGGCAAGCGGCTGAAAGGCGGAGACTGGGATCCCAAGGCACCGTGGACGACGATCGTCGGCGTAGTCACCGACGTCCCGTACACGGGCGGGATCTGGGGTGGAAACCATCCGACCTTCTACGAGCCGTCCGCACAGAACCGATGGCTCCGATCGGTACTCGTCGTCGTCAAGACCGCAGGCGATCCGGCGCAGCTCGTCGGACCCATACGACGTGAAACGAGCGCGCTCGATGCGGGCGTTCCGCTTCGCGACGTCGCGACGATGACCGAACGGCTGGATCGGTCGGCGTCCCTGCCACGATTCCGCGGGTTGTTGTTCTCACTGCTCGGTGGTCTCGCGCTGGTGCTGGCTGCCACCGGTATCTACGGGGTAATGGCGTATCACGTGAACCAGCGGCGGCGAGAGACGGCCATCCGCCGTGCGCTGGGGGCGCGCAGTGCGCAGGTCGTGCGAGCCACGCTCGAGTCAGGTATGCGTCTGGCAGGCGCCGGCATCGTGATCGGCGTGCTGGGAGCGCTCGTCCTGACACGATCGCTGTCCGCACTGCTCTACAAGGTCGATCCGTTCGATCCTGCCGTGCTCGCCGGTGTCACGGCGCTGCTGGCGCTCGTGGCGATGCTCGCATCACTCGTCCCGGCCATGCGCGCCGCGCGCGTGGATCCCGCGGTCATCCTCCGCGACGAATAGCCGGAGACTATAGTCGCAGTTCGAAGTTGGAGGTTGACGAGTTACTTCACTCCCTTCTCGGGGTCCCACCAGCCCTTCATCTTGCGCACGTACAGGATCTGTCCTGTGTGATACGCGTTGTGCGTGCCGATGTGCGCGATCGTGGACGCCATTTTGGCCAGCGCTTGATCGTCCGCGCTTTCCACGACGTGCTCGAGCTCTGACATCACGGTATCGAGCGCCTGCACAGTCGCTGCCCATTTCGCGGCGTCGAAATTGTTGAACGTCTCGTCATTGTTGCCGCTGTACGCCGCCGGCGTCTGCCCTTTCAGCTTCGACAGCGTCTGTTGATTCCAGAACACCAGATGCGCGGTCAACTGGCCGATGGAGTGATTACCACTCCCATCCTTCCAGCTGGCCTGCTCGGCGGTCAGGCCATCGACGGCGAGACTCGGTGGGACGAACCAGTCTTTCTCTTTGTGGGTCGTGCGCAGCTGCTCGAGCAGGATGCTCTTCAGCGTGGGCGGCGCCGCCGCCGTCTGTGCACCGGCGCTGTTGACGGAAACGGAAGCCAGCACGAGTACGAGAACTGCCAGGCGCTTCATCGTAGACTCCATCCAGGTGAACGGTCGGACGCGACCGGGAGACGCGCGCCAGCTTATCGCATCAGACTCAAACGGGGTCGGGCCTTCGGGGTCGGGCCGTCGGGGTCGGACCTGCGCCGACGGCATCGCAATCCGGACTTATAATCGCGCCACGTCTCGAGAGGGGAGTAAATGATGAGACACCAACGGAATGCGGCGCGCACGCTTGGCCTGTTGCTCGCCTTCGTGGCGGTGCTGGGTCTGACACCGGCGTCCGCCGGTAAGGGCCGCTACAAGGTCAATTCAGACGGCAAGTGTGTGTGGGATGCCAAGGACGATGGCCCCAATCAGTGCACACCGCCGAAGCTGGGCCGCTTCAAGGCCGACGGCGACAAGTGCACGTGGGACGCGAAGGACGAGGGCCCCGATCAATGCAAGCCCAAGAAGGGCCGCTTCAAGAAGGATGGCGAGAACTGCGTGTGGGCCCCGAACGACTCGGGTCCGAATCAGTGCGACCCACGCGCCAAGTAGCGACCGCGTGAATCGGGCCGGGAGGAGAGCCCTGGGCTATCCTCCCGCCTGTGGCCGGCGCGGCACGACGATTTTCGCCTGCAGCACCTGAACGATCTCGCCGTCCTGATTCGCCGTCACGGTGCGAATCGTCACGATGCCGCGATCTGGCCGCGATCGTGACGGCTGAATCCCGGTGACCTCGGATTCGATGTGCAGTGTGTCGCCTGGATAGGTCGGCCTCGGCCACGACACCTCGCCTCCCGCCCCAATCAAACCGCCGGCAATCGGCGTGGATTCGACGAACAGGCGCATGCTGACCGAGGCGGTATGCCACCCGCTCGCGACGAGCCCCTTGAAGAACGTGTGCTTCGCCGCTTCCGCATCGAGATGGAACACCTGTGGATCGAACTCGCGCGCGAACCGCACGATGGCCTCGGCGTCGATTGTCTCTGTGCGGCTCGTGAAGCGTTGGCCTACGGTGAGGTCGTCGAGATAGAGCGGAGAAGGTGACGGCATTCCCGTATGATGACATGGAGGCTAACAGTCAGTTGACTGATAGTCGAATGACGACTACCATCGTGGCGGGCACATCGTGACCGACCGCACCGAGCCTCTTGGTCCCAGGGACTTTCTCATTCTGCTCGCCCTCGCGGGAGGCACGCTCCACGGGTACGGCCTCGTCAAAGCGATCGAAGCCGAGTCTGAAGGCCGCGTCCGCATGGACCCGGCCAACCTCTACCGGGCTCTTCGGCGCCTGCACCGGGACGGCCTCATCGAAGAATCGGTCGGCCCCGACTCGAATGGCGGTCCCGAGCGGCGGTATTTCCGTCTGACGCCGGCAGGCCGCCGCATGGCATCAGACGAGGCGGGCCGGCTGAGCCGTCTGGCGAAACTGGCGCGCGCGCGGAAGCTGCTGCCCGGAGACACGCGATGAGCGCCCGCCTGACGCCGGAGCGCGTCTACGCGTGTCTGCTCGTCGCGTACTCGCGCGAGTTCCGACGTGCATGCGGCGCCGAAGCCGCTCGAACGTTCGCGCAGGTCCATGCCGACGCGGCCACGCGAGGGCCGGCGGCGCTGGCGCTGCTCTGGATCAGAACTCTCCTGTGTGTGCTGCGGGGCGGACCGGCCGATCGCGCCGAATCCTGGCGGTCGGCGCGGCGTCAGGCCGCAGTCCGCCGTTTGTCCGAAGTCTCCGTTGGAAGGATCACGCCCATGGACGTCTTGCGGCAGGATCTCGTGTTTGCGCTACGGCTCCTGCGGAGAGACCGCTCCTACGCACTGGCGGTTATCCTCACGCTCGGAGTCGCGATTGGTGCCAACGTGGCGATCTTTACGATTGTGCGTTCGGTGCTGCTGCGACCGTTCGCGTATCCCGAACCCGATCGCCTGGTGTTTGCGTACGACTCGTATCCCGGCGCCGGCGTGGAGCGCGCCGGCACCTCGGTGCCGAACTACTTCGATCGCCGTCAGCTGCCCGCGGTGTTCGACTCGGTCGCGTTGTACCGGTTCCGCGGCTTCGATGCCGGTGACAAAGGACGCGCACAGCGCACCGAAGGCGCCGAAGTGACACCATCGTTCTTCCATGTGCTTCGCGCCAAGGCCGCGAGTGGACGGCTCTTCAGCGAATCGGACGGCGACGTCGGACACGAGCACGTCGCGATTCTGAGCGCCGGCTACTGGCAGCGGCAGTTCGGCGGCGGCCCGGTCATCGGGCACGACATCCGCCTCAATGGCGAGCGCTACACGATCGTGGGGACCGTCCCCGAGTCGTTCGCATTTCTCGATCCCGACGTGCGTGTGTACGTGCCGCTGGCGTTCACCGCCGAGGAACGGTCCGCGGAAGCACGGCACAGCCAGAATCACGACTTCATCGGACGGCTTGCGCCGGGAGCGACTCTGGCGCAGGCACAGGCCCGACTCGATGCCCTGACGAAGATGTACATCGCCGAGGCCGGCCCGCTCAAAGAGGCCCTCGTCAACGCGGGCGCGCGTACGGTCATCGTGTCGCTTCAAGAGGATTACGTCCGCAACGTCAAAACGGCGCTCCAACTGCTGTGGGGCGGCGTGCTCTGCGTGCTGCTGATCGCCGCCGTCAACATCACGAACCTGGCGATGGCGCGGACGAGCGGTCGCATGCGTGAGCTCGCGACGCGTCACGCGATCGGCGCCGCGCAGATGCGGGTCGCGCGTCAGCTGTTGACCGAAACGGGACTGCTCACACTGGCCGGCGCGGCACTCGGGCTCGCGCTCGCCGGGTGGAGCCTCGGCGCGCTTCCGTGGATCGGCCTCGCGGACCTGCCACGTGCGGCCGAGATCCGGATGGACGCAGTCGTCGTCTTGTTCACGGTCGGACTGGCACTCGCGCTCGGACTGATTGTCGGTGTCGTGCCCGCGTTGCAGCTGAATGGGCTCACCTTGAACAGCGTCCTGCGGGAAGAGGGACGATCGGGCACGGCTGGACGAAGCTCGCGGAACACGCGGCGCGCACTGGTCGTGGCGCAGGTCGCCCTCGCGTTCGTGCTCTTGTGCGGCGCCGGACTGCTCCTGGCGAGCTTCCAGCAGCTGCTAGCGGTCGATCCCGGATTCACGTCCGAGCGTGTACTGACCGGTCGACTGCTGCTGCCCGAGGCCAGATACAAGGACGATGCGGCACTGGGGGGGTTCGTCGATCGCGCGCTCAGTACGCTGCGCGCTCTCCCAGGGGTCGAGGCCGCTGCCGCTGCGAGCACGCTCCCCTTCTCTGGGGGTGTCACCAACAGCGTGATCCTCGCGGAAGGCCATGTGATGGCGCCTGGTGAATCGGTCCTCTCGCCCGTCCAGCTGCGTGCCGCACCCGGCTATTTCGAGCTGATGCGGATACCGCTCCGACGCGGGAGACTCTTCACGGCAAGCGACGCGCTGGGCGCACCACGAGTGGCAATCGTTGACGAAACACTGGCGAAGAAGTTCTGGCCCGGTCTCGATCCGGTCGGGCGGCGCATGTATCTGCCGTCGGAGCCAAGCGACGTGATCAAGCCCGGCCCGAAAGCCACGTGGATGCAGGTCGTCGGCGTCGTTGGCACCGTGCGGATGTCCGGTCTCAGCGACAGGGACGAAACCGGCCTTGGCGCGTACTATTTCCCGTATGCGCAGGATGCGACGCGGAGCGTTGGCATCGTCGTGCGTACCGGCCGTGAGTCGGGCGAGGTGACGGCGGCGGTGCGGCGCGCGTTGTCCGTACTGGATCCGGAGATCGCGTTCTACGACGTCCTCAGGATGTCCGAGCGCGTCGAACGATCCCTGGAGCGTCGGCGGACCCCGATGCTGCTGTCGGTGGCGTTTGGCGCAGTCGCCTTGTTGCTGGCCGCGATCGGCCTCTATGGCACGCTCGCCTATCAGGTCGCGCAGCGGACGCGTGAGATCGGAATCCGGATGGCGCTCGGCAGCGACGCGACCCGCGTTCTGAGGCTGGTGCTGCAGGAGGGCTTGGGCCTGCTCGGCATCGGGCTGGCGGCTGGCCTGGTGGGCGCGTACGCGCTCCGATACATCATCGCCTCGGAGCTGTACGGGATCACGGCCTTCGATCCGGCCGTGATCCTGGTCGTCATCTGTGTCCTGACACTGACATCGCTCGTCGCATGCGTTGGACCGGCCGTACGTGCCGCACGGGTCAATCCAGTCGAGGCGCTGTCGTCGTAAGCCAGTCTTCAGCCTGCGGTCTGCGGCCTACGGCCCGGTTCAAAGTTCGAGGGGCCTGTAGTCCGTAGTCCGTAGCCTGAAAGCCCGTTGTCAGAATGCCGTCGTCAGCGCGACTCGGAGCGCTCGCGGCGATCCTGGGGAAATATTCGTGTTGCTGTCCGCGTTGATGTAGTAGCGCGTATTCGACAGGTTTTCGAGATTTGCCTGCAGCCGCAGCGCGCGCGTCAGTGTCACGAAGACGGCTCCGTCGACGCGCGTGTAAGAAGGCAGCACCACGGTGTTGTCGATTGCGGCAAACATGTCGGACCGATGCAGGACGCCGACGCCGACCGCGACACGCGGGTGGACGCGGTAGTTGTTCCACAGCGACACCGTGTGGTGCGGCACCTGGGCGACGTGAGCACCTTCCTTCGCCGCCGCCGTCGCGCTCGTTACGAACGCATCCTGCCACGCGTACCCACCCGCCACGCTCCAGTCCGACGTGAACTGCCCGTTCAGCCCGATTTCATAGCCGTTGGTGCGCTGGCTGCCCGTCTGCACGATGCGCGTTGGATCGTTCGGGTCCGTCGATCGCGTGTTGGTCCGGTTGAGGCGATAGACGGCCGTCGTCACCGAGAGAAGCGGCCGCACATCCCACTTCGCGCCGAGTTCATAGTTCGTGAACTTCTCAGGCTCGACCTGCTGCGTGATCACCGTGAGTGACGAGAACTGATCTCCGGAGCTCGGCAGGTACGACACGCCGTAGCTGCCATACAGAGAGACCGGAGTGATGGGTTTCACTACGACACCGGCGCGGGGTGACACGAGATTGTCCACGCGTCTGAGCCGATCGCCGTTCCGGTTGTTCGTGTAGTTCAGATCGAAGCGGTCGAACCGGACGCCGCCGATGACGTCCACATGCGAGTTCAACGCGACCTGATCCTGTGCGTACGCTGCCGCAATGTTGGTCGTCAGGTGATTGTCGGCATCCGTCAGACTCTGGCGGAACGTCACAGGCGTCGTGACCAGCGGATTGGCGTACGGCACCTGTATCGACGTCGCGACGTCGCCGAAATAACCCGTGTTGCGGAAGTTGTCGGTGAGCTGACGGCCGAACTCGGTGCCGAAGAGCACCGTGTGACGGACGGCACCAGTCGACAGCGACGTCGTCAGATCGGTCTGGTTGAAGAGATTCAGTCGCTCGGTCGCGTTGTTGTAGGCGGACATCGAGACGAGCGACTTGTCGGCGGACACGGCGCCCGGCACGTAATTCTGGTAGCCGCGATCGTAGCCGCCGATCAGGGTCCGGTTCGTCAGCGTCCACCCGCCGTTGAACCGGTGCTCGATGACCGCGCTGCCCAGGTTGACGGTGGCGCGCACGTGACTGTCGTCGGGATTGCCGTAATAGGTGCTGACACCGACATCCGCGGGACGCCCCTGATACGACGTGATACCGCGATCCGCGACGCGTGTGTCGTGCAGGAACTCGTAGCCGAGCGTCACTGTCGTGCGGTCGCCGACGCTGACTGTCGCCGTCGGGTTGAACCCGCCGCGCTCGAGGCCGACATGGTCGCGGAAGCTGTCGGAGTGTTCGTAGACGCCGTTCAGGCGGATGGCAACATTGCTCGTGAGCGGCTCGTCGAG
>Ga0070674_100001416_pt1 | contig 12720 bp, 9 predicted proteins | sample KBSM33metaG_FD_65344 | JGI IMG/M metagenome (GOLD analysis project Ga0070674, IMG submission 65344) | Miscanthus rhizosphere microbial communities from Kellogg Biological Station, Michigan, USA - KBS M3-3 metaG | ecosystem: Host-associated > Plants > Roots > Rhizosphere > Soil ... | reverse complement strand
GGGAACAGTCTCATAATAATTGGTGCGATCGCGATTGGTAGAGCCATTTAGTGTACCTCCCGCATCAGACACAATTTTGAAATGTTCTTCATCTTTCACATTGTCACTTCCCTGGAACATCATGTGCTCAAAAAAATGCGCGAAGCCGGATTTTCCAATTTCTTCGCGGGCAGAACCAACGTGATAAGTAACATCTACATGTATTACCGGATCGCTGTGATCCTCATGTACAATAAGTGTCAGGCCGTTTGGAAGCACATATTTTTCATATGGAATGACCAATTCGTCACCTTTCTTAGTAACCTTTTCAACCAGCTTTGCCTGGGCCAATAGGTTACTGCATACAAATAGCAGGTAAGCTGCGAGCAGCAAGAGTCTTCGTTTCATAGTCTGTAGTTTGATTTTAGAAGGGCGGTTAAATTACCGCAATCATTTATTCGAGCCAAACCTTTTATCATTTTAGACGGAAACCTTGCCGGAATTGTTTTATAAATTCACCAAAAAAATTAATATGAGAACAACCCATGATATTGATTATCGGATCATAGGAGAAGAAATGCAATATGTTGAACTCGAACTTGACCCTAATGAAACAGCTATTGCAGAGAGCGGTGCGTTTATGATGATGGACGATGGCATTCAAATGCAAACCATTTTTGGTGATGGTTCAACTCAACAAGATACCGGGCTTCTTGGCAAATTGTTTAGTGCCGGAAAAAGGGTTTTGACGGGAGAGAGTTTATTCATGACCACCTTCACTAATGTATCAACAGGCAAAAAGAAGGTGAGTTTTGCCTCGCCTTATCCAGGTAAAATTATTCCACTTGATCTCCAGGAATACCAGGGAAGGATCATTGCACAAAAGGACGCGTTTCTCTGCGCGGCAAAAGGTGTAAGCATTGGAATTGAATTTCAAAAAAGACTCGGTACCGGGATTTTCGGAGGCGAAGGATTTATTATGCAAAAACTGGAAGGTGATGGAATGGCCTTTGTCCACGCAGGCGGGCACGTATTCGAAAGAATCTTGCAGAGTAGCGAAATGCTTAAAGTAGACACGGGCTGTTTAGTGGCCTATACAAGCACCGTAAATTACGACATTCAATTTGTGGGAGGTATTCGCAATACAATATTTGGAGGAGAAGGTTTGTTCTTTGCCACGTTAAGAGGACCTGGAAAGGTGTGGTTGCAAACACTTCCAATCAGCAGACTGGCAAGTCGTATCATGGCATACGGGTCTTATAAGCGCAAAGAAGAAGGAAGTATTCTGGGAGGTCTCGGGAATATGATTGATGGGGATGGTTGGTAAAGAAAAAGCGAGCACAAGGTACAAGGCACAAGGTACAAGGCACAAGGTACAAGGCACAAGAAAGTTCCAGGTACCAAGTATCAAGAAAGAAAAAAGAAGGCACAAGAAACTATTTTCTTGTGCCTTTATCTTGAAACTTGATCTTGTCTTAAGCCTTGATTTATTTCTTGCACCTTGTGCCTTATAATTATTTTTTACCTGCGAACTTCGAAAGCAGTCTTAGAATTTCCAGATACAACCACACGATGGTAACCAATAATCCAAAGGCGCCATACCATTCCATGTATTTTGGTGCACCCATGGCAACGCCATTTTCAATCATATCAAAATCCAGAATGAGATTAAGGGCCGCAATGGCAACGATTACCAACGAAATTCCAATACCTATGGTTGAGCTTTCATGAATGAAAGGCATAGCAATTCCAAACATGCGCAAAACCAAGGCAAGCAAATAAAAAACGGCAATACCCGCTGTGGCAGTAAATACGATGGTTTTGAATTTTTGTGTTGCCTTGATAATTCTAAATCTATATAGAATATACATGGCAATCACTACGCCGAAAGTTAAGCCAACGGCTTGCATAACAATACCGGGGGCCTGTTCAGCAAACGCGTAATTATAATGTGCAGATATGCCTCCTACAAATACGCCTGTTACCAATGCATAAACCGGAGCCAGGTAAGAAGACCACCTTGGGGTGAAGGAAATAATTAAGACCAATATAAATCCAAAGATTGCAGAGCCAATAATCCAGGGCAAAATATTCTTACCCTGATAAAAAGCGTTCCAGGTAAAAATAGAGCTTGCCATTACCAACAGAAACATTAATCCAAATTTGTTCAGCGTACCTCTTTCAGTCATTACTTCACTCTGGTCTACCACCAGGCTATTCTGAAAGTACTTTTCTTTGAGTGTGGGGTTTCCCGATTTAAACAGTTCCATAGTTATGAGGTTTGAATATTGAAATTACGAAAGAACTAAGAGTTCCGCGCTTAACTGAATACATATACAAACGCTAAATTTCTCTTTACAATTTTACCTTCTTTAATCTTTTGCTTGTGCCTTCCTTGTGCCTTGCAACTTAATTACCGTTTTGGCGGACGTTGTTGTTGTCGCGGATTTGGTTGTTGGGGATTTGGTTGTTGTGGCTTGATAGGCTTAAGTTTCCTTTTCCTTTCGGTCTTCTCAAGACTTTTAAGGCTGATATGACCTACCAACTCAACAAACTCGGGTTGAATTTCTTTTCCTTTTACGCCTGAGATATCAACTGGTTCTAGTTCATCAGGAACAACACCCTGCGCATTCAGTTGTTGAATTTTCTTTACCCGGTCAATGGTTAGTGGATATTGCTTATTGCTATCAGGCAATACATACCAGAGGAGGTTCTTGAAGATATCTTTCTTTACAAGAATCGCATTTCCCTTTGTTACCTTGATAGAATCTACGTTTTCGGGAAAGAATTGCAATGCATCCAGGTAAGTGTCCAGCTCATAGTTGAGACAACATTTCAACCTTCCGCACTGACCACTTAGTTTACTCTGATTAATAGAGAGGTTTTGGTATCGGGCAGCTGTAGTATTTACCGATTTAAAATCGGTGAGCCATGTACTACAACAAAGTTCTCTTCCGCAACTACCAATCCCTCCAACCTTTCCTGCTTCCTGGCGGGCACCAATTTGGCGCATCTCCACTTTCACGTGAAATTCTTTCGCCAGGATTTTTATCAGCTCCCGAAAATCCACACGGTCATCTGCTATATAATAAAAAGTTGCTTTCCTACCATCTGCCTGCATTTCCACCTCGCTCATTTTCATTTCGAGGTTCAGCTGTTTGGTAATGGCTCTACTGCGTATTAAGGCTTCTTTTTCTCTTGCTTTGTTCTGTACCATTACCTCCAGGTCGCGGTCCCCAGAACGCCTCAACACTTTTTTCATCTCAGGATCAGTTTCCTTAATTCCTTTTTTCTTCAGTTGAACACGAACAATCTCCCCCGTTAAGGTAACAGTCCCCACATCAAATCCACTCACGCCTTCCACACTTATCATGTCTCCTTTTTCAAAAACGTGAACGGTATTATTGCGGAAAAAATCCTTTCGGCTTCCATTATTGAAGCTTACTTCTATTATTCGGCAGGAAGTATCGGGATCAGCAAAGGGAAGATTGGATAGCCAGTCATAAACATTCATCCGGTTGCAGCTTCCAGTGCTACAACCGCCATTGCTTTTGCATCCTAGTACTTTGCCTTCAGCAGATCCACATGCACTACACCCCATAGATATAAATCACAATTTGTCAATAATTATTGAACCGGCGAAGGTATACTGGGCAGGCTTCTATTTGCCGACGTCCAAAGTCGGAACTCCTACAGATGTTCAATCATTTTAATTGAACGAAGCAGGTAGCGAGCATCAAAAGAGAAGTATAGCGAAGTAAGATAACTTATAAAACTTTCATTTACACGATCCACTTGCTACTGCACATATTCATTACCTCCGGAATGGCCGATTTACAAATATAAGCGAAAGAGTGGATTAATGCTATCCTTCAAAAGGGCAATAAAATCTATATAACCTCCACTATTTCCTGATTGGCAATAATATGATAGATCTTAATTGTTAAAGCGTGAAAAAGAAGCTTGGCATTGGCATTTCGTTCAATATAATATACCGCGGCATCCAATTCCTTGATAATTGCCTGCTGTTGGCCCAAATCAGCAATTTTATTTAAGCGTATCGCGAAATCTCTTTCGTTATCCGGGATAACAAGTCGATCTTCTCCAATCGCATCCAATCTGATTGCCTGTTCCAATAAGTGGCCAAAGTACCGAAGGAATTGCTTTTGTTTTTCACGTCCCAGTTTACTTGTTTCATCGATCCATTTAACCTGAGCCACCGGTCCTGTTTTCATGATGGTATTGAGCCAATTCCTCAACAGGGTTTGCCAATCTTCTTCAGCATGGCTTACCAGTTGAAGTGCTTCGCGATAATTCCCTTCTGCAACACTGGCAATTTGACGAGCCTGGTCGGAAGTTATCTTGGCTTGAACTTCCAGTGCCGCGGCAATTTCCTCCGTTGATAAGGCCGGAATTTTGATCAATTGAGTTCTCGACAAAATAGTGGGAAGCACCTGCGATTCATTTTCCGCCACTAATATGAAAAGGGTATTAGGAGGGGGCTCCTCTATAAGTTTTAATAATTTGTTGCCTTCGTTGCCAAGGTACTCGGGCATCCACATCACCAAAACCTTATAATCACTTTCAAAAGTTTTGAGGTTTAGTTTTCTAATAATATCACTGCATTCAAGCGCTGTGATGTTGCCTTGCTTGTTTTCTGCTCCAATGAACTGAAGCCAATCGTACACGTTGCCGTAGGGATTGGTTTGGAAAAATTCTCTCCACTCAGTAATATAGTCTGTGCTGGTAGGCTTATCTCCAGGTTTTCGGGGTATAACCGGGTAAGAAAAATGCAGGTCAGGGTGAATCAAATCCTTCGCTCTTTGCCACGAAGGTTGAGAACTGATTTTGTTGGGATGAATGAAAACAGGTTCATCAGACGGGCTACCAAACAGGTCCGCGGATTGTTTAGTGCTGGCAGAAGGCATGCTAACTATGTATTGGGCAAACGCAACCGCCAGCGGGAGTGAACCACTTCCATCTTTTCCAAGAAAAAGCAGGGCATGACTCAGGCGATTGTGTTCTACTAATTCAGCCAGGTGTTGTTTTACTTCGTTCTGCCCGATGATATCTTTGAACTGCATGCCTGCAAATATAGAATTCCATTCATTTGAATATAACAACGAAAAAAGCGATGAACTATATCATCGCTTCTTTCAAAGGAAAATATCTGACTGTCAGTTTAAGTATTTTGTTACCTCTTCACTCATGGGATTTACTTTATTATGAATAACAGCGATCAATTTTCCATGCTCATCCAAAAGGAATTTTGTGAAATTCCACTTAACCGGGTCTTCTATTCCCATTTTTGCCGCTTCTTCTGTGAGATATTTATATAACGGATGGATATCATCACCCTTCACCGAAATCTTTTCGGCCATTGGAAAAGTTACTCCATAATTTTTCTTGCAGAATTCACCGATTTCATCATTGCTTCCGGGTTCCTGCTTTCCGAAATTATTTGCAGGAAATCCCACGATTACCAATTTGTCTTTGTATTGCTCATACAGTTTTTCAAGATCTGAATATTGAGGTGTGTTTCCGCATTTGGAGGCAGTGTTCACAATCATAATCTTCTTACCCTTAAACTTTTTAAAATTGATGGTTTTGCCATCTAGACCTGGAACCTTGAATTCATAAATATTTTTAACCGGCGCAAGAAACAGAAAGGCCGTGGATAGAAATAATGCTTTGAGCATAAAGAATATTTTTAAATGTTACGCAATTTAGGAACAGATAGTTTCCTGGAGGATGCAGAAATGCAAATTTATTGTTTTTCGTAAGCACCCATATCAGGTAGACCAACAGCTCTTGCGTTTCCATCCAAGTCGACCGCCAGGGCCGTTGGCAATCCCTTGTTTATAGCAGGCGAGGTGGGTTTCAGGTGAAAATTGAAAAAGCGCCTTTGTACATCAACACTATCGAACTGTGGATCTGTATTGTTAATCATAGCCACTGAAGTAGTATTGGGAGGAATGGACTTTACCTTCCACAATGAGTTAGAAAAGCTCACCGAAAAAATCGTAGTCCCTTGTTTGCTCACCACTACTTCATCATCTATTGAGCCACCTTCGCCCCAGAATATGCAATTAGTAAATGTTGCATTCAAGTCGGCAGTGAGGTAATTATTGTCTACTTTGACGAAGTTAGTAACCAGCAATACTGGTTCCTTATGTACCTGGTAGGAAGTGGTATATGAAGGAACTGTACAATGATTGAAGTTATAAGTGCCTCCCTTGGCAAGAATGACATTCTTCCCACAATTACTCACAACGCAGTTGTTGGCATTGATGCTCGTGTGCAAGCCAATAATGCCAGCATCATAAATATTATCAATGATGCACTGGTTGAGAATAACTTTTGGATTTGCATTGATGGACGGATCTTCCACAACAACACCCTGGTAAGAGTTCTTTATCACTGCAAAGTCCAATTGACTATCGTGACTGCGCCCCCGAAAATATATTCCTGGCCAGCTTCCGGGAAAGTCACGATAAGGATTATCCAATCGGTCGCCACTGAAATATATTCTCCCACTATCTGTCGCAATTCCCTGCACAATCAGTCTTCCGTCAACCACAAACGGAGCATCTGCATGCATGAATATTCTTGTTCCTCTCTGGATAGTGAGTGTAGCGCTTGTATCTACCTGCAAACCACCCAGGATCACATAAGGCAAATCATTTGTCCAAACCACATTGCCAGTTAACCTCATGCCCCTAAGAAAATTTGCATTCTGTCCCCAGGCTTGTAATTGTACCCATCTGCTATTGCCATTGTAGTCGATACGTATACTGTCCTGTACAATAAATGGGAGGTTGGTGGCATTTTGATTAATGGAGACCGAGACAAAAACATACAAGCTATCCTTTCCTTCAATTTCAAGGTTATTTACCTTTGATCCTGCAACACCATCTACATTCATCTTGAATGCTGAGTTGTTACCACCGGCAAGCGTTACTGAACTGAGTCTAAGTTTTTGACTATTGTCGTTATAGATTTTGAAGAATTGAGTAACGGAACCAACGGTTGTAAAAACGGTGTCAAAAAACAACGTGTCAGCAGATACGCTTAATCTTGCATCCGGACTATCAATAAATCCTTCCTTTTTGCATCCCAGGATCAGGTAAGCACTAATTGCGGTAAGCAAGATGAATCGCGTGTTCATGCGGTTTCAAAAATAATTGGATTGTTCCAGCCTTTAAACATTTTTTGAAGAAGAATAGCCGAGCGTGTAAATACTCACCATTGCACCTGCATTCAGCAGTTCCTGCGCACAGCTCTCCAATGTGGCACCCGTGGTAATAACGTCATCTACCAGGATTAAGTGTTTGTTTTGTATAGCGGAAGATTCTTTTACTTTAAACATGCCTTGCATATTTTGCCAACGTTCTACACGATTCTTATGTGTTTGGGTTTCGGTGGCTTCCACTCTTTCTATGATCTCAGTTGAAACTGGAAGGTGTAAGGATTCACCGAGGCCATCGCAAATCAACTTCGCCTGGTTGTATCCTCTTTGATGCTCTTTCTTTTTAAATAATGGCAATGGTATCAGTAAATCGATTTGTTCTGAGAAGGATGACCTGGTGAATGCTTGTCCCATTAACCGACCGCAATACATTCCAACTTCTTTTTTACCACGGTACTTCAACTGGTGCATCAACCGCTCAACCGTTGAACCTTTTGTGAAGTAAAGCAGGCTTGCAGCAAATCGGACGGGTATTCTTCCCCAGAATATTTTTTCAACGGGGTTGCCTTTGATTTTTTCAAAACGGGTGTAGGGTAATTGGTGCAGACAACGAAGACAAAGGAGTTGTTCCCGGCTCACGAGGTCGCTTCCGCAAGAATAACAAAACTCAGGAAAGAACAAGTTGGAGAAGGCCTTCAATATTTTTGATCTGGATCGCACTCTTCACCATTTAAAAAAGATATTTATACAATTCATCCACTTTGCTCATGCTGACTATCTCAATATTGAATTTTCTTCGGCTGATCGTTTTTTGTTCACCGCCATTCGCGGTCTGGGCAGAATGACCTGACGGATGATTGTATTTTGAAACAATTATTTTTTCAAATCCCAATTTCTCGGCTTCAGCAATTCTTTGTTCAATACGATTAACTGCACGGATCTCACCACTTAACCCAACCTCTCCTGCAAAGCAAACATGGGGCGGAAGTGGAACATCCTCGTAAGAGCTTAGTAAAGCTGATAAAACGGCCAGGTCACTTGATGGATCTTCAATCTTCAGACCTCCTGCTATGTTTAGGAATACATCTTTCATTCCAAAATGAAACCCACCTCTTTTTTCGAGCACGGCTAACAAGAGTTGCAACCTTCGCAAGTCAAAGCCACTTACAGTGCGTTGAGGTGTGCCATACACTGATTGAGTAACCAACGCCTGCACCTCAATTAACAGTGGACGCATTCCCTCGATTGTAGCCGCAATGGATACGCCAGCCAATTGATCTTCTTTTTGCGTGATCAGTATTTCACTCGGATTGGTTACTGCCCTCATTCCCTGGTCAGTCATTTCATATATACCTAATTCAGATGTGCTGCCAAACCGGTTCTTGAGTGTTCTCAACAACCTATAGGCATAGTGACGGTCGCCCTCAAACTGAAGCACTGTATCAACCATGTGTTCAAGTATCTTGGGTCCGGCTATGCTTCCATCTTTGGTAATGTGCCCAATCAAGAACACCGGAATAGAAGATTCTTTAGCGAATCTTTGGAATTCAGCCGCGCATTCGCGGATTTGCGAAACGCTTCCTGGAGACGAATCAATATAAGGTGATTGCAACGTTTGAATAGAGTCAATGATCAATAACTGCGGCTTTAGTTTTTTGACCTCCTGAAAAATATTTTGAGTAGACGTTTCTGTGAGCAGGTAGAAATTTTCGTTTTTGATGTTCAACCGATCGGCCCGCATCTTTATCTGCTGTTCACTTTCTTCTCCACTGATATAAAGAGTGGTGATGTTTTTTAACGCCAATCCATTTTGAAGGAATAAAGTTGATTTGCCAATTCCGGGTTCTCCTGCAACCAACACGATGCTTCCAGGAACTATGCCACCACCAAGCACACGATTTAATTCTCCATCGGCTGTTATTATTCTTTGCTCCTCATTCGCTACGATTTCATTTATTGAGATCGATTTTGAAACTCTTTCAGTTTTGGAGTGATCCTTCCATTGATATTGTTTTTCTTTTTGTTCTTTTTGGATCACTTCTTCAATAAATGTGTTCCATTGTTCGCATGACGGACATTTTCCCAACCATTTGAGTGATTCATATCCGCAGTTCGAACAAAAGAATGCAGTCTTAACCGTTGACTTCATGAAAAAAAATCTTCAGGAACTAAAAAATCTAAGGTACAGTGCAAGTTGTAAAAATGATTTCGAATAGAGGTGAATGTAACAAAAGTAAAAGGGCCAGCAAGACTGCTGACCCCTTACTTACTAACCCATTAAATTCTTGCACTAAATTACAAATAAGCACCACATAACAAAATTAATTTTTGTGCCTGTGAATAACTTTCAAAGCATTAAATCGAACAAGTATTTCTCTCCAATAAACAGGGATAATATATTGATTGTCAAGCATATTACGCATACCTTAAGAATCGATGTTTAACTATCAGTTAATTTGTCAGCTTGATTTTCAATCTTCAATTTTTGAATGACAAAATTGACGATTTTCGACGCTTTTTTTCTTTGGTAATAGGTTTGTTTAACTCATTAGAAAGAAGAAAAATGACACCAATTTTGTTGTTTTTAATGATCCTGGTTTTTGTAGTTGGGCTGGCGGTTTCTGGGTTACTCAGAAACAAATTCAATAGGTATTCGAAGATTGGATTGATGTCGGGTCTCACGGGCAAGGAGGTGGCGGAAAAGATGCTGAAGGAAAACGGCATTTATGATGTTAAGGTGGTTTCCGTTTCCGGGTTTTTAAGCGACCATTACAATCCTCTAACCAAAACTGTTAGCCTTAGTCCTGAAGTATATCAGGGTAGTTCCATCGCATCCTCTGCAGTGGCTGCCCATGAATGCGGACACGCCGTTCAACATTCAACGGCTTACGCATGGTTAATGCTGAGGAGCAGGCTGGTGCCCGTTGTTCAATTCAGTTCCAGCGTTATACAATGGGTGCTCCTGGCAGGCATCTTAGTGGTACAGTCGTTTCCGCAGGTATTGCTTGCCGGTATAGTACTATTTGCCCTCACAACGCTTTTTTCCATCATAACGCTGCCGGTGGAATTTGACGCCAGCAGAAGAGCCCTGGCCTGGCTCAGCCATAGTAATGTGACGACTTCCGTGGAATTTCCGAAAGCAAAAGACGCCCTGAATTGGGCCGCCATGACTTATGTTGTTGCGGCGCTGTCATCGGTGGTAACATTGGTATATTATATAATGATATTCCTCTCAGGCAGCAGAGACAGGCAATAGCAATTCTGACAGTCTGGATTTTTAATGGCCAAGCAGCTTCAAGCTTGGCTCTTTTGTCCCTACATTTGCACAGATTTAACACTTCTGTAAACAGCAAAAAAACCCAAGCACATGAGAAAACTAGCTGGCATGCTATGCCTTGCCATTATGTTTTGGCAATTCTCCCTTGCCCAAAACCGAGATGTAACAGGAAAAGTAACCGATGCCGATAATACTCCAGTCCCCGGCGTCAGTGTTAAAGTAAAAGGTTCTACCATTGGAACAGTAACCGGGGCCGACGGAAATTTTAAATTATCGGTTCCTGCCTCAGCTACCACATTGGTAGTCACTCACGTTGGATACAATGACATTGAAGTAGCTATATCCGAAGGTCCCTTAAATATCAGCCTAAAGGCCGGTGACAGAACCCTTTCAGAGGTGATAGTTGTGGGCTACGGAACTAAGATCAAAAGGGATGTGACTTCTTCCATCTCCAAAGTAGGCAGTAAAGAGTTTCAGAATCTTCCCCTGCCTTCTTATGAGAGTGCACTGCAGGGAAGAGCAGCGGGAGTGTTCATCAATTCCGGAAGTGGTAAGTTAGGGCAGGCCTTGAAGGTGAGAGTAAGAGGAATTTCCTCGATCACTGCCGGCCAGCAACCTTATGTTGTAATTGATGGAGTTCCTGCCATCACTGACGCATTGGGTAGTTACACCGAACCAGACAATCCTTTGGCCACATTAAACCCCGACGATATCGAATCTATTGAGGTATTGAAAGACGCGGCTTCAGCTGCAATTTATGGAGCAAGAGCATCCAACGGTGTGATTCTCATCACTACAAAATCAGGTAAGGTAGGACGAACCAAAGTGAATTTTGGAGTGTTTAATGGTTGGAGTAAGCCAACTAAAAAACAAACCTTCCTGAACGCTGATCAATACAGAGAACTCTTTACAGTAGCCGCTGAAAATGTTGGATTAAACGGTGCCGACGAATTTCAGGCAAATACTGGTACAGATGATTGGAACAGCACAAACAATTCCAATTGGGCTGATCAGGCATTCCAGGACGGAGGCGTTACTCAATATAGCCTTTCCCTGTCAGGTGGTGATGCTCGCACAAAATTCCTGCTTAGTGGATCATGGAATCAGCAAGATGGAATCCTGTTAGACAATAGCCTCAACCGTTTAAACGGAAGGTTGAATATTGATCACAGCATCACCAACAAGATACGCATCGGTGCAAATCTCTCGCTCACAAAGAGTGACAATCACCGCGTATCATCTGACAACGCATTTACAAACCCACTACAGATAAATGCACTTCCTCCATTACATCCCATTTATCTGGCAGATGGTTCGCCTAATCCCAATACTCTATATTATAATTATCTCATTGATCATGTAAACGCATCAAGAAATGCAACTACTTATCGTTCCCTCAGCAGCGTTTATGGTGAGGTAAACTTAAGCTCCACATTGATGTTCAGAAGCCAGATAGGTATCGATTGGATCAACTTGCAGGAAGAAGAATATCTTGGTCGTGCAACACTGGATGGTGCACCCGCCGGATCCGCATATAACGGACAAGTAACTTCGAATAAAATAACCTACACCAACACGCTTAATTATCGTCAATCATTTGGTGAGCGTCATGCATTGGATGGAGTGGCTGGTATAGAATTTCAGAACGCCAAGACTACTGACCTGAACGCAACAGGAAAGGGATTCCCGAGCGATAATTTCAAAAAACTGGAAAGTGCAACGGATATAGAAGATGCTAACTCTTCAGGAACTGAGTATTCATTCGTTTCTTATTTCGCACGTGGTAACTATAAGCTGGATAATAAATACCTCTTAGGATTAAGCCTCCGCGTAGATGGTTCTTCACGATTCGGAAAGGATACACGGTATGGATTTTTCCCTGCAGCCTCAGCAGGATGGATTATAAGTGAAGAAAGTTTCCTTAGCCAATCGAATACCATTAGTTTCCTGAAACTAAGAGCAAGCTATGGTAAAACAGGAAATGCAGAAATTTCAAACTTTGCTTCCCGCAGTTTAGTAGGTGCGACCGATTACGCTAACGTTCCTGGTCTTGTAACTACTCAGATTGGAGTGGATGACCTTACATGGGAAAACACGGGACAGTTAGATTTCGGAGTTGACTTTGGTTTCTTCGATAACAGGCTTACAGGTGAAATAGATTATTTCAATAAGAAAACTACTGATCTCCTGTTAAGCGCACCTATTGTTGCAACCACGGGGTTTACCAGCATTTTCAAAAATATCGGCGCCATGAACAACCATGGATGGGAAATTG
>Ga0070674_100001415_pt1 | contig 12721 bp, 12 predicted proteins | sample KBSM33metaG_FD_65344 | JGI IMG/M metagenome (GOLD analysis project Ga0070674, IMG submission 65344) | Miscanthus rhizosphere microbial communities from Kellogg Biological Station, Michigan, USA - KBS M3-3 metaG | ecosystem: Host-associated > Plants > Roots > Rhizosphere > Soil ... | reverse complement strand
CTCGATGGCGACCGCTTATGTCAGCGGCCTGTCTGCGCTCATGATCTCGCGTGTGGACAATCTGACCCCGGTCCGGCTGCGCAAGTTGCTCGAGGCCTCCGCGACCGACCTCGGCCCGCCGCAGCGCGACCCGGAGTTCGGCGCCGGCCGCATCGACGCCCGCGCCGCTTTCAACCACTTGGCAGCGAACTGAACCTCTGGTCATGATGGCGTCCTTGCAGCTTGCTTGCAGGACGCCATGATCGAGATCGCCGCGCATCCCCGCCACTTTCCCCACAACGGCCTGGCCCAGGGCGAGGTTGCGCTCATCCTGATCGACATGCAGCGCGACTTCCTGGAGCCTGCGGGCTACCTGGCGGCGATGGGCTACGACCTTGGCGGCGTACGCTCCGCCATCGGGCCGGCGCGGCGCCTGCTGGTGGCTGCGCGCGGCGCCGGCCTTTGCATCCTTCACACGCGCCAGGGCTATCGCCCCGACCTGGCGGAGGTGCCCGCGCACAAGCTGGCGCGCATCCAGGCCGGCCAATCGTCGATCGGCACGCTAGGACCGCTCGGCCGCTTCCTGATCCGCGGCGAGACGGGGTTCCAGATCATCCCCGAGCTCGCCCCGGCCCCCGGCGAATTCGTCATCGACAAGACCGCTAACAGCGCCTTCTGGGGCACCGATCTCGCCGCCATTCTCGCCGCCCAAGGCATTCGCGCGCTGATCCTTGCGGGCGTCACCACCGATGTCTGCGTCCACAGTACCCTGCGCGAAGCCAACGATCGCGGCTTCGAATGCCTGGTAGCGCGCGACGCCTGCGGCTCCGGCGACGCCGAGGCGCATCGCGCCGCGCTGCACATGGTGACGGTGGAGGATGGTGTCTTCGGCGCGCTCGCCGACGTCGATAGCATCGTGGCGGCGCTCGACCGGATGGACCGGGCGCTCGCAACCGCCTCGCCCGCGCCGTCGCACACAGCGCCCACGCCCTATACGGACTCCAACGATCTCGGCGACTGGTCGATCTGACTACGCCGCCCGCAACCCAAGCAGCGCACGGGCCTCTTTGGGCGTCGCTGGATGGCGGTCGTATTTGCCACACAGGTCGGCGACCCGCTTGACCAGCTCGGCATTGCTCGCCGCCAGGCGGCCCTTCTCGAAATAGAGATTGTCCTCGAGGCCGGTGCGCGCGTGCCCACCGCGCTTCAGCACCCAGTGATTGACGTCGAGCTGGAACCGCCCGATGCCGGCCGCTGTCCAGGTGGCTCCCGGCAACTGGTCAGCCAGTTCGTCGATCAGGAAATCGAGCAGCTTCTCGCGCACCGGCAGGGCGTTGGGAATCCCCAGCACGAACTGCACATGCGCCGGCGCCTTGAGCGCGCCTTTCTCCACCAGCGTCTTGGCATTGTAGAGCATCGCGACATCGAAGATCTCGACCTCGGGCTTCACCTCGTTGGCCAGCATGTCCTTGGCGAGGTCGTCGACCAGCTGCGGCGGGTTCTCGTAGATGATGGTTGCGAAGTTGACCGAGCCGGTGGCGAGCGAGGCCATGTCGGGCTTCAGCTTGATCGCCGCGCCGCGTTCCTCCGCGGCTCGGCCGCGCCCGCCGGTCGAGAACTGGATGATCATGCCGGGACAGTGCTTCAGGATGCCCGCCTGCACCTCGCGGAACCGGTTGATGTCGGAGCTCGACTTGCCTTCCGGGTCGCGCACATGGATATGCACCAGGCTGGCCCCGGCCTCGAACGCCTCGTGGGTGCTTTCCACCTGTTCGGCGGGATGAACCGGCAAGGCGGGATTCTGCGCTTTGCTCGGCTGGCTGCCGGTGATCGCCACGGTGATGATCGCTGGGGTGCTCATGCCTCGGATTCCTGTCGGACTAGAATCTGCCGGTGACTGTCGTTCCGAGTAGCCGCCACACATCGAAAGGCGCCGTCGCGATCACCCGCGGGTCGAACGGATCGTAGGCTGCCCGCCGCAGCCGCTCAAGGTGCAGCGCTGCCAGCCGGCCAGTCAGCACAAGCGGCCGTGCACGCCGCGGGATCGAGGCTTGCCGTGCAACCCGCAGGTCGCTCTCCGCGCGCTCGGCCACCAGCCGCAGGCAGGCTAGCAATGCCGGCTGCGGCCGCAGTTCCAGCAGCTGGTCGAGATCGACCCCTGCTTCTGCCATCGCCTCGGCGGGCAGCCTGATCCTACGGCGCCGGGCATCCAGCAGCACCGACCGCGCACAGCCCACCGTGGCATAGGCCCGCCCCACGCTCGCGCTGGCGGCCGACAAACCCGTCTCCTCGGAACTCACTCCCACCGCCTGCAGCGACAAGCGGATCAGGTTGGCCGCGGTCGCGTCGGCGCGGACATCGAACACGGCCTGGGTCGGCGGCCCATCCGACTCGAGCTCCTCTTCCCGGCTGGCGATCATCGCAAGCATCCGGTCGGTCGATAGTCCGTGCGCGCGAGTCGCGGCCGCCAGCGCCTCGGCCACCTGATGCCGCAGCACGGTGCCGCCGGCGCGAATCTCTTCCACCGCCTCGCGCCACCATTGGAGACGGACCAGTCCCAGCATCGACTCGGTGATCTCGCTCGCCGCCCGCGCCAGCTCGAGATTGAAGGCCGCGACGGCTGCCAAGGCGTTGCGCGCCGACGCGGGCGCAAACAACAAGGCGAGATAGCGGTCGCGGTCGCCCTGCCGCACCTGTGCGAGACAATATTCGTCGTGTGCGGACAAGAATAAGCCCCAAAAAGCCTAGGGATTCCCACAAGTTCGTTGTCACAGATACCGCATTCTGTAGAATGCCGACACGGTCAACTAACGTTTCTGGGGTGGGGACATGGACAAGTTCTTCGGCAACCTGCACCGCGTGCTGCTTGCGGGCGTGATCCTGGCGGTCGTCGTTGCCGTTATTCGTCATTCGGGCCAGCTCGGCGACCCTAGCTTCTGGGCCTTCGTGATCCGGTGGATTCACGTGTGGTTCGGCCTCCTGTGGATCGGCCTGCTGTACTACTTCAACTTCGTTCAGATTCCGTCGATGCCGAAAATTCCTGACGAGCATAAGCCGGCGATCGGCAAGGTCATCGCGCCAGCCGCGTTGTTCTATTTCCGTTGGGCGGCAGCCGCCACGGTGTTGTTCGGCGTGCTGACCATCACGATGGACGGGCATCACAGCGCGTTCGCCTTCCAGGATGGATATGCCACCATCGGTATCGGCATGTGGCTGGCGCTGATCATGGCTTTCAATGTCTGGTTCATCATCTGGCCGAATCAGAAGAAGGTGTTGGGTCTGGTTGAGGCCGATGCCGATGCCAAGAAGAAAGCCGCCCGCATTGCCATGCTCGCGTCGCGTACCAACACCATGTTGTCCATTCCCATGCTCTATTGCATGGTCGCGCAGGGCAATGTCGGCTAAAGCACTCGCGCTTCGAAATGAAACGGGGCCCGCACGGGCCCCGTTTTGTTTTGGCGTCTTAGGCCTGGTTAGCTGGTAGCGGCGTGCTGTCCGATTGCGAGGCCTCGGCGCGTTCCATCATGGCCCTGGTCGACCGTGGGCTGATCGACCGGGCGCTCGCCGATGCGGGCCGCTTGACGGTGCAGATGCCGTCGGACCCCGGCGCATGGCGCGCCCTCGCCTATGTGCAGGCCGGCCGCAAGGCATTCGACGCTGCCGAACAGGCACTGCGCCACGCCATCTCCCTGGCGCCGAAGGATGCGCTGTCGTGGGAGCACCTTGGCTGGATGTATCGCCGCGCGGGCGACCTGGCGCGTGCCGTGACGGCACTTCAGGAATCGCTCGCGATCGACGCTTCCAAGCCGCGCCCGCGCATGATGCTCGCCAATTCCCTGGCCGATCTCGGCAAGGCCAAGCGGGCGATCGCGGAGTATGAGCAGGTGCTGGCGCTGGAGCCCGACCATGTCCGCGCTCACAACAATTTTGCGAACCTGTTGGCGGCGCAAGGCCGGATCAAGTCGGCCGCCGATCACTATGCTTGCGCAGCCACCCTGTCGGACCAGTTCACCTATCGCATCAGTGCGGCCCATACGGCACGCCGCGTCGCCGATTGGGACCTGGCCGAGGCACTCGAGCAGAGCCTGCTCCAGTCGCTGCGCGCCAGGGCGCGCCCGCGCGATCGCGCCCAGCCGTTTTCGATGCTCGCAATGCCGGGCGCCACTGCCGCCGACCATCTGGTTGCCGCTCGGCAGATGTCGCAGTCCTACGCCGCCGTCCCGGCTATTCCGCACCAGGCACCGGCGACGCTGGCGTCTCGGCCGCGCCTTGGCATCGGCTACCTCTCGTCGGACCTTCACGATCACGCCACGACGTATCTGGTCGTCGAGGCGTTGGAGCTGCATGATCGCACGCGGTTCGAGGTCGTCGGCTTTGACTACAGCACGGCCCGCGCGAGCCCCCATCGCACCCGCATCCTCAAATCCTTCGATCGCGTCGTGACCATCGCCGGCTTGTCCGATACGGAAGCCGCGCGCCGGATCGCGGCCGAAGACATTGCCATCGCCGTCGATCTCAAAGGCTGGACCACCGGCGCGCGCCCGCACATCCTCGGGCCGCGACCCGCGCCCATCACCGCGCACTGGCTCGGCCATCCCGGCGCCATCGGCGCGTCCTGGATCGACTACGCCATTGTCGATCCGGTCGTGGCACCGCCGGGCAGTGAAGGCGAATTCACCGAAAGCCTGGTGCGCCTGCCGCACTGCTATCAGCCCAACGACCGCCAGCGCGCGATCGGCGTTGCTCCCACGCGCGCGCAAGCCGGTCTTCCTAACGACGCCTTCGTCTATTGCTGCTTCAACCAGGCGTTCAAGGTCAACCGCGCGGTGTTCGCGCTCTGGATGGAGCTGCTGCGCGCGACGCCGCGTGCGGTGCTGTGGCTCAAGGACGACAATCGCTGGGCCACGGCTGCGCTCAAGGAGCATGCGCGCGCCGCCGGCATCGATCCCGCGCGCCTCATCTTCGGCCCAAGCCTGCCGCTCGCCGATCACCTGGCGCGGCTGACACTCGCCGACCTGGCGCTGGATTGCGCGCCCTATGGCTCGCACACCACCGCCAGCGATGCCCTGTGGGCCGGCGTACCGCAGATCGCCTATTGCGGCGACACTTTCGCAGCGCGCGTTTCCGCCAGCCTGGTGACGGCGATCGGATTGCCGGAGCTGATCGTCCGATCGCCGGAGGAATACCGCGCGCTCGCCATCCGCCTCGCCAACGAGCGCGACGCCCTCGCGGGCATGCGATCCCGGTTGGCCGCCAATCGCCTGACGACGCCGTTGTTCGACAGCCGGTTGTTCGTCCGCCATCTGGAAGCAGGCTACGAAGCCATGTGGCAGCGAGCCGTCGCCGGCTTGCCGCCGGACCACATCGACGTTCCAAGCGGCAGCTAGCGCCGCTCGAACACTACGATGCGATTGCTGTTGGTGCCCTTGGCATTGTTGTCGACACCCCAGCATTGCGCGGTCTTGGTGAAAACTTGCTGGTTGATCATCACCGCAAGCGGTTCGAAAGGCAGCCCAGCCGCGGCTGCCAGCACGGTATGTTCCAGTGCCAGCTTCCCCCCGCGCACCTCGCCCACTTCGAAAGCGACCTTGCCGCCGGGCCGCACAATGCGGGCGAACTCGCGGAAGCAGGAGGCGACGAAACCCTCCCAATCCGCCAGCGACCGGTGCAGCGTGATCGGCACCGTCTCCGCGTCGATGCCCGCAAACCAGCAACGCAGCCAATTGTCGGTCGGATAGTCGACTACGTCCAGGAACGGCGGCGAAGTCACGATCAAGTCGACGCTGGCGTCGGCGATATCCGGCGTGCGCTCCGCCGGTCCCGTCAGGATCCTGGCTGCCGCCAAGCCGAGACCTGCCGGCAGCGGTGCCTTCAGCAGCGCCCTGGTCTTGCGCAGGACGATCTCGAACACATCGCGCCTTGGCGGCACCTGCCCGCGCGCGTCGTTGATCTTGCGCTGCCGCACCGCCGACGTCGCCTGGTTGGGCGGCAAGGTATAGACCGAAAAAAAGCCGTTGGAGTGGCCGGTCAGCCGGTTGAGGCAGACCATGCGAATCCACGCGTCGACCGCATCGCCGGCATGCTCGATGAAATAGGTTCGCAGCCGCAGGATGTCGCGCAAGGTGTCGGGGTGATAGAACGCCAACAGATCGTCCGGCGCGTCGGCATTGGCCCGCAAGGCACGCTCCAACGCGCCCAGACGCTCGGCCACGTCTGCGATCGTCGGCGGATCCAGTCGCGGCGCAATCAGCAGTCGGCTTAACGGATTGACATCATTGCCGATGGCACGGCGGCCGAGGAGAGCCGCCTCGATCAGCGTCGTGCCGCGTCCGGCAAACGGGTCATAGACGCACGCGCCCGGCCTGGTGAAAGCCTCGATGAAGAACCGCGGCAATTGCGGCTTGAAGCAGGCGCGATAGGAGACTTCGTGCAGCGGGTGCGCCTGCCGCTGCTTGGCGGTCCAGAACTCGTTCTCGAACACCGGGACGCCGTCCGTTTCCGATCGGCGCGTGGCGCTTCCGAAGGCGTCGAATCCAGCGAGCAGTCCTGCGAACCTGGCGCCATCCGGCGCCGATGGCGATGTGCCTTCCATGGCATCCCCGAGTCGGTCTTGCGGGGGAGTCTGGCGGCAAGCAACCGGCCCGACAAGCCGCTCCTTCTCAGCTGACGGCGATCAGGGCGGCCGCCACCCGCCTGCCTTCGGCCATCAGGACATTGTAGGTCCGGCAGGCGGCACCCGTATCCATCGCCTCGATGACTACGCCGTCGGCCCGCAGCGCCTGCCGCAGGGCGCGGTCGATCTGGGTCATGCGCGCGCCGGTGCCAATCAGAAGCAGGTCGACGCTGCCGGCCTGCCCGGCGGCGCTGACCGGCTGGAGATTGCCGGCGCTCATGTCGCCCGCCGCCGTCGGCGCCCAGGCGATCACCTTGTCGGGGAAGACGATCACCGAGCCCTCGACGCGCTGGCCGGAGATGCGGAACCCGCCCCCGCCATAGGCTTCGATGATCTGCTTGCCTTGGGGGATGAGCGGCGTGACATCCATGTCTTCCTCCTTCCCCCTCGATGGATGTGCGCGAAACTATGCGCCGCGGGTCGCGCCCTTGCCGGCTTCCTTGGCGCCCTCGCCGTCGCCGCGGATCCTGGAATGCCGCAGGTTCAGCAACCCGGCCGCCGCGATGCAGATGCTCGAATAGGTGCCGATGAAGATGCCCCACATGAGCGCGAGCGCGAATCCGTGCAGCACCGCGCCGCCAAACAGGTAAAGCGCGAGCACCGAGATGAAGGTGAGGCCGGCCGTCACCGTGGTGCGGCTCAGAGTCTCGTTGACCGAAAGGTTGACCACGTCACTCATCGGCATGGTCTTGTAGCGGCGCATCTCGAAGCGGATGCGATCGAACACCACGACCTTGTCGTTCACCGAATAGCCCGCCACCGTCAAGACCGCGGCCACCGTGGCCAGATCGAATTGCAGCCCGAACAGCGAGAACAGGCCAATCGTCGTCACCACGTCGTGGATCATCGCCAGCAGCGCGTTCATGCCGAACTGCCATGCGTAGCGGATCCAGACATAGACAAAGATGCCCGCCATGGCGAGCGTGACCGCGATCACCGCGTTCTTGACCAGCTCGGACCCGACCTTCGGACCGACCGTCTCCGTGCGGCGATAGTCCCAGCCGCTGCCCAGTTGCGCGCGTACCTTCGCGATCGCGGTCTGCTGCGCCCCTTCGCCGCCTTCCTGCTGCGGCAGGCGGATCAGCACCGTGTTCGGATCGCCGAAGGTCTGCAGCGCGACCTCGCCGAAACCGAGGCCGCCGAGACGCCCGCGCAAGTCAGCTAGGTCCGGCTGCTGCGGTGCGCGCACCTCCATGAGAATGCCGCCGGCGAAATCGATGCCGAAGTTCAGCCCCTTCACGAACAGAAGCCCTACCGACGCCAGCGTCATGATCACGGCCAGCGCGAACGTGAACCGGTGCCAGCGCATGAAGTCGATGCGGGTATTGGGCGGGACCAGATGAATTGGCTTCCACATGATCGCGACCCTCCTAGAGCGGCAGCAATTTGGGCCGCGTGCGGCGCAGCCAGACGGATGTCATGAGCTGCGTCACCATCAATGCGGTAAAGAGCGAGATGCTGACGCCGATCAACAGGGCCACGGCGAAGCCCTTGATCGGACCGGAGCCGAGCAGGAACAGCAGCAAGGTCGAAATCAGCGTCGTGACGTGGGAGTCGACGATGGTGCCCAGCGCCTCGCGATAGCCGAACTCCATCGCGGTGATCGCCGAGCGGCCGTTGCGCACTTCTTCCCTGACGCGTTCCAGGATCAGCACGTTCGCGTCGACCGCCATGCCGAGCGTCAGCACGATCGCCGCGATGCCCGGCAGCGTGAGTGTCGCCCCGAAGGCCGCGAGCAGGCCCAGCGTCAGGATGCCGTTGAAGATCAGCGCCACGTTCGCAAAAATTCCGAAGATGCCGTAGAGCAGGATCATCGCCACGATGATGCCGGCAAGGCCGATGATGCAGGCCAGCTTGCCGGCTTCGATCGAATCCGCGCCGAGGTCGGCGCCGACCGTCCGCTCTTCGATCACCGTCAAGGGTGCCGGCAAGGCACCGGCGCGCAGCAACAGCGCCAGGTCGCGCGCGCTCTCCACCGTGAAATTGCCGCTGATGATGCCGCTGCCGCCCAGGATCGCATCCTTGATGACAGGCGCCGAAATGATCTTGTTGTCGAGCACGATCGCGAAGCGCCGGCCGACATTCTTCGATGTCGCATCGCCGAATTTGCGCGCGCCCACGGAATCGAATTTGAAGGTGATGACCGGCAGGCCGCCCCGGTCGAAGCTCTGTTGCGCATCGACCAGGTTCTCACCGGCGACCAGCGCTCGCTTTTCGACCCGCAGCAGCTGGCCGCTGTCCTCCTCCGGCAGGTCCATCATGGTCGGCGGGACTGCGCCAACGCCGCCCTCGCCTTGGACCATATGGAACGTGAGCTTTGCTTCGGCATTCAGCCTGCTCTTCAGCTCTTCGACATCCGTCACGCCCGGCACCTGCACGACGATGCGATCCTCGCCCTGACGGATGATGGTCGGCTCGAGCGTTCCGGTCTCATCGATGCGGCGGCGGATCACTTCGATCGATTGCTCGACCGTGCGCTGCTTGAGCTGCGTCAGGCCCGTTTCGCTATATCCGATGGTCAAGGTCGAGCCATCGGCAGTGAGCTCCATGCCCTCGGTCAACACCGATTTCAGTTGGTCGTGCGCGGTCTCGACCGAACCTGCATCGCGCAGGGTGACGGTCACGGTGTTGCCCTTGATCGCGAGATCGGTGTAGCCGATGTTCGCCTTGCGCAGCGCGGCGCGGGTGTCGTCGAGCGCGTTGTTGAGCCGCTCCGCCACCAGCTTGTCCATGCCGACTTCGTACAGCAGGTGCGCGCCGCCCTGCAGGTCGAGGCCGAGTGTCACCGTCTGCTTCGGGAACCAGCTCGGCATCGCATCGAGCGTGGCGCGCGGCATGAGGCTGGGAATCGCCAGCACCGTGCCGACCAGCAGCACGATGAGGACGATGGCGGTCTTCCAGGTTGGGAAATGCAGCATGGCAGGCCGGGCTCTCGCAGCGACCGACTCAGCGGTCGTTGGCGCCCTTATCTTCCTTCTTCACCGGCTCAGGCTTGCCGGGCACTGCGGCGACGGCGTCGCGCATGATCTTGATCTTCACGCCGTCGGCGATCTCGACCATCAAATGGTCGTCGGCGACGTGCGAGACTTGGCCGTAGATGCCGCCATTGGTGACGACACGATCGCCGCGCTTCAGGGCCGCGACCATGGCGCGATGCTCCTTCTGCTTCTTCTGCTGCGGACGGATCAGCAGAAACCACATGACGACGAAGATGAGGATGAACGGCGCGAACGACGTGAGCATCTCGAGACTGCTCGTCGCAGGCGCGGCAGCCTGTGCCCAAGCTTCGGAAATGAACATGAACGAGCTCCCTAAGTCCTTGATCCGGCGCTATTCTTTGCTGCCGGTGCGACCCTGTCACAAAATTCCGGCGGACTATACAGATCGGAACCCGAAAAGCAAATGCCAAGGCCCGGCCTCGCGCCGGCGACCGATCCGCGATGAGAAGGATCGACTAGACGCTCTTGCGACGCCGCAATTCTTCCAGCAGGGCCTTGTTGATGAAGCCGTCCTGCGGCCAGCCCAGCTCCTTCTGGAACCCGCGCGCCGCCTTGCGGCTCTTCAAGCCCAGCACGCCATCGACCGAGCCGACCTGGTATCCACGCGCCTGCAGCAGCGTCTGCACTTCCTCGCGCTCCTCGAGGCTGAGGGGCTGCTCCTGCACCGGCCACTTGCCGACGATGCGCCGCCCGCCAAGGATGCGATCGCCGAGATACGCAACCGACAGCGCATAGGAGGTCGAGTAGTTGTATTTGAGAATCACCTTGAAATTCTCGGTGACCAGGAAGGCCGGCCCGCGATGGCCCGCGAGCAGCAGGATCGACGTCCCGCCCGGCCAATCCGGCAGCGCCGATCCATCCATGCGCGTCACGCCGAGCTGCTTCCAGTGGCCGATCGGCTGCACCAGATCCAGCTCCGCCTCGCCATAGGGGAACGTCGCCGGCAACTTCGCCTCAACGCCCCAGGGCAGGTTCCGCTGCCATCCGTCATCGACCAGGTGATTGGCGGCCGAAGCGAGTGCATCGGGCACCGAGTCCCAAAGGTCCGGCGCACCCGAGCCGTCGCGGTCCACCGCGAGCGTCAGGTAGTTGGACGGCAGGAACTGCGGATGTCCCATCGCGCCGGCCCACGAGCCGACCATGCGCGAGGCCGGCACGTTGTTCTTGGCGACGATGTCGAGCGCGGCAAGCAGCTCCGTGCACGCGAAGGTCTGGCGGTTGGCGCGGTAGCCGAGGTTGGTCAGCGCCTCGAAAACGTTGGCGTCGCCGAAATTGTTGCCGAAGTCGGTCTCGATGCCCCAGATGCCCATGACGATTTCCGGCGGCACCCCGTAATCGTGATCGATACCGGCCAGCAGCGCCTTGTTCTCGAAATACTTCTGCTGCCCGCGCGCAACGCGCTCATCCGACACCGCGCGATCCAGATAGCTCCACACCGGCGTCACGAACTCCGGCTGCTTGGAGGCGCGGTCGCTGATCTCCGGATTCTCCTTCACGCCGGCGAACGCCGTCTGGATGACCGCGTCCGGTTTGCCTTTGCTCAGCGCATAGGATTGGAACTTCGCCACCCACTCCTGATAGCTCGCCGCCGTGCTCGGGCACTTGGTTTCCTTGAGCGTGTGGAAATCGATCGGCTTGCTCGCGACCGGCGTCGCACTCGGCGCGGCGCCCGCGGTCGAGCTGCCCTGTGTCTTGGCCGGCTGCGCTGCGCATCCCGCCAGCGCGACGACCGCGCCGACGATCATCACACCGACGGAGTACCGCAGCCTCGGCTTTCGCAGATCGCGTGTCCGCATGCTCATACCTAAGTATCCAGATTGCGACTCGAGGGCCGAGGATAGGCCGCGCGCCGCGGTTTGTCATGGCCGGTGCGCACCGGATGTGAGCAAAGACACGTTACTGCAGCATGTTATTGCGCGAGGGCGAACCCGCCCTGCACCAGGTAGATCCCGCCGATCCCCAGCACCAGGCGGCGCGACCACAGCTGGAACGCCTCGTTGCTGAAGCGGTGCAGCACCGGCTTGGCCAGCGTGGTGCCGCAGATGGCAAGCCCGGCCGCCATGACATAGACCCAGAGTGGGACGTCGAGCGCGCGGGAGACGGTGGCGGGTTCCACCGGCAGCGGCGCCACCGCCACAAAGGTGAAGTAGACGAACTTGATGCCATGGCCGAGGCTCTGGGTCATCGCCTTGGTGGCGACCACCAGGCGGCGGTCGAGGTCGCGCCCCAGGAAGAACATGTCGAGCACGGCGCCCGATACGCCGGCCAGCACGTGCAGCGCCATCACCAGCGCGCCGACCAGCATCGGCGCGCCCTTGCGGCGGATGTCCGGGGCATGCGCGCGCGGCAGCAGCCGCGCTGCGAACGGCATGATGCCGAGGCAGAGATAGACCCACGCCTTCGGCGGCGAGAACTGCGCCCACGCCAGCAGGCCGAACACGCATGCGCTGCCGGCCAGATAGCCGGGCAGGATCCGCCACAGGATGTGCCGGTTCCACACCATCGCCCGCCAGCCGTTGGCCGTCATCTGGGTGATCGCGTGCAAGGTCATGGCCGCCGGAACCGGCAGGAACAGCAGCAGCACGCCCATCAGGACCAGCCCGCCGATCATGCCGAAGATGCCGCTGAGGAACGAGGTGGCGAGCGCCGCCGCCGCGATCGCGCCGATCATGCTCCAATCTAACATCGGCCTGAACCCCCGCCGAGCGATTGCCGCTCTTTCGCCAAGAGGCAATTTCAGCCACTATCGCAGTCGAAGCAAATTGGGTTTCCTCGAGCTAGGCCAATAATAGATTGGGGTTGGAGCATGTGGCTGCCGAGCCTGCGTGGGTTGCGCGCCGTGGAAGCGGCCTTGCGTCTCGGCAGTTTTGCGGCCGCGGCGAAAGAGCTTGGCGTCACCCAGACTGCGATCTCCCGCCTGGTGAAGGAGGTGGAGCGCCAGCTCGCGCGCCCGCTGTTCGAGCGCAAGGCCAACCAGTCGCGCCCCACCGTCTTCGCCCGGTCCCTGCAATCCGGATTGGGCGATGGATTCCGCCGACTGGAGGCAACCGTCGCGGAGGCACGGCGCGTG